>Ga0364922_10364_pt1 | contig 24209 bp, 22 predicted proteins | sample ExccelJu500001D4_2_FD_206955 | JGI IMG/M metagenome (GOLD analysis project Ga0364922, IMG submission 206955) | Enriched cells from Trout Bog Lake Hypolimnion, Wisconsin, USA - BchlTB.June20.5000.01.D4 | ecosystem: Environmental > Aquatic > Freshwater > Lake > Hypolimnion/Profundal zone | place...
CAACCCATATCCGCCGGTACTTGTAGAATAGTTTGTAATAAAAATGATTGAAAATATCACTAAATCATCAAATCTTATTGGATATTTATATATAAATATTAAAATCTTGACTATATAAAAATATACCAATAATTTAAATAAATATTCAAATCCATGGGGAATCCAAAATGTTGTGATAACAGATTTTAAATATCCAAATGAGGTAATTGTAGAAGAAAAGCCTAGTATTTCTCTTGGATTAAATAATCCTCCATTCAATCCAAATCCCAACAGATTAAAAGGCAAGAAATAAAACTCTTGATTCACAATAATACCAGCCCCCAGAAATACTATCAAAGTAAATAGGGGTGCTAAAATTAAAAAATCTTTAGTGTCTTTGTCTAACTTAAAGTTTAATATCTCAAAAATATAGAAAATAGCAAGATAAGGCTTTATATTAACCATTACAGCAAAAGAAAGAGCTTTATAAATATTATCTCTAGAGGCCACATAAACGCTCAATATAGGAATAACAAAAACTATTAAATTTCCACGATCAACCGCATATAGGAAAGTGGGACTCATCAATATTAACAAGAAAAAAATACATTCCACCTTAATATCTAATAGAGATTTATAGCTGATTCTTATTGATGCCCAAATACTTATAATAAAAAGCACTAACAACGGAATTATAGAGTAGCCAGATAATGCCCTGATATCAAGCCCATTTTTTGCATGGTCTACATCTTCTATACATAGGGCTTGATAAATCTGTAAAAATAAAAAATTTAATGGGGGATAAACTGATTTCCAGACCGTGTACGCTCCTTCATTAACCGACCAATATAGGCTATTATAAAAATCCATAAAAGTATCGGATTTATCAAAAAAGAAAGGTTCTGGTAAGTATTTATTCTGCACATAGAAATATACGCAATATATAAAGTTAATACTTGCCAAAGAAAATACAAGCCCAAGAAAAATAGTTTGCCTATTTCTCATGAAATTAAAAATTAATTCTGTCTTTTTCAACAACAATTGGACGACGCTGGACATATGTATGAATAACACCCACATATTCCCCTACAATCCCAATGAAAAATAGCAATACCCCAAAAATTAAAAGCATTCCAATACCTAAAGGGGCATAGCCTATGGGGATATAGCTCCAAAAAAAAAGTTTGGCGAGTAACAACAAAAATGCCATAACAATACTGAAGATTCCAAATAAAAAACCTAATATCGAAGCCGCTCTGATAGGAACCATAGAATGACTAACAATTCCAAGAAGCGCGATATCGTAAAGACTATAAAAATTATTTTTTGATATCCCCCTCATTCGTCTTGGTTGATTAAAGGGAATTATCTTAATGGTATATCCTAATTCACAAATAAGGCCTCGAAGGAATGGATAGGGATCATTAATATCACGTATTTTGTCTAAAACCACTTTGTCATATAAGCCAAAACCAGTTGCATCTTTAACAATCGGCACCTCAGAAATGGCATCCAGAAATTTGTAATAAGTCTTTCTTAAAAAATGCATCATCGGATTGGTCGCAGTTACTGGCTTAACTGCTAAAACTATTTTGTAACCCTCGATCCATTGCGTAATGAATTCAGAAATTAACTCCGGTGGGTCTTGTAGATCTGAGGCTAGATAAATTGTTGCCGCCCCCTGTGTTTGAATAATTCCCCAGTAAGGAGAACGAATATGTCCAAAGTTACGTGTGTTTATAATTACTTTTACCCTGAGGTCTTTTCTAGAAATCTCGCGTAGTATTTCTACAGTACGATCTGTAGAGGCATTATCAATCACTAAAAATTCAAAGTCATACTCAGGATGAATCGCCATAACTTTACATACCCTACTATAAAGCTCCATGACATTGTCTTCCTCATTAAAGCAAGGGGAGATGATACTTATTAGCTTTTTTTCTTTCATATAGCCTTTTAATTATTGTTTTTTTAATGATTAAATGTATATTTTACATGCCCTATGTATGAGAATGCGACTGTAATCATAATAATTAATGCTTGAGTAATCCAAATATTAAAACCAATTAGATCAACAAAAAACCAAAGCAAGATTGTGCCGAAAATGGCCATACTTCCGTAAACAACATATGCTTTTAAGTATTCAATAATCCACCTTCCTTTTGTTTTAAATACAAAAATCTTGTATGTTAAAAAAGAAATTGTGATGGTTAAGATATTAGAAATAAATCCTATTAGTACGATATTCACCTGATTTGAGAGGAGTTTATATATTCCTACTCCTATCGAATACCCAATAACCGTATTAATACCGCCAACCAAAAGATAGCGAATTTTTTTAGGGTTAATTTCGTGAATTTTTTGCATTAATGCTGTCAATAGTTGCCTTAATTGCTTTTGTGATATCCATCGATATATCAAGGCCGAGCTCTACTTTAGCCTTATTAATAGAAGGAACATATCGATCAATTGTATTTATATCCAACGCCGACTTTACTACATCCACCTTAAATTGAGCCGCAACATGCTCAGCAATCTGTATCATTGTTAAGGCTTGGTTCGATCCTACATTGTATATAGGGCAACTCATATTTGAAATATTGCAAATTGTCATAAGCCATTGCACTAGATCGTCAGCATGCATATAACTTCGAACCACAATATGGCGCGCCTTCACCTCAATTGACCTGCTTTTTAATCCATCCTCAATAAAATTACCAATAGCAAAATGCTGATCCCTTGGCAGGTATTCACCAACAAATGCAAAACAGCGCGCAATGCTAACCGAGCATCCTTCGGAACCTAAAACATATATCGCCTGCTCAGCATCCCGCTTTGCAGCTGCATAATCTCTTTTGGTGGGCGACATTAGACTTACCGGACCACCAATAAAATCTTCACATAACTGCTCTACGCTTTCAGGTTGCTGCCCATAAATAGCTCCTGAGCTGCAGTAAACAATGCGACTATTACTATGAAATTTTTTTGCCAATGCACAGTAGTTATAAGTGCCGGCTTGAATATTTTTTTTTTCTAAATCGGGACGTGCAAGGTAATTGGCGGCATCTGTAGATGCTGCAGCATGAATCACATAATCAGCTTTAGGTATTTCTGAGCAGTTTGAAATATCACTATTAACTAACTTTATTGATTCATCAATAAGCTCTGGAAAATAGCGTTTAAGACTTATAGCGTTACGAGAAACTATGCTAATCGAATCAATACCCCATGCACCCAATAAACCACGCCTGTAGGAATCAAGAATGGATTTACCAAAAAATCCAGACCCGCCGATAACCAATAAATTTGCCATAAACGCTATATCTTAATTAAATACCCCGATCCCTAAAGGTTTTTAGCAATTCTTCATTTCCAGAGTACGGCGTATCTAAAATATCAATCGTAATTGGAGAGTCTTTATCGCATGAACTTAGTAGCTTATGTCCAAACTTTCCCAACATGAGCTCTCGACTAGATACCTGACCTTTTTGCAAAGGTATAGCCATATAGTAATCATCTTCATTCAAAGTTTGTCCTGCAACCAAATCCCGCTTAGCATAAACTCCTCGGACATATGAGTCTAAGTATGCAATTTCACGATCAATAAAATTACGCCTCTGACTTGAAGATGTGCCGCACATCTCTATTGCCTTATGCCAAGCCTTAAACCAAACATCAATTTGTTCTGGTAAAGAAGAGTATGTGGCAACCTTGAATCCATCGTCATTAATATCAATGTGACGCTCAAATGTTCTAACGCCTTTTCCATAAGCAATAAACATCGATGCAGTCCAGTCGTGATACTCATGGCATGAGTATCCAATAACTACACCAGGATATCGATGCTTCAAATAATCAATTTGATTTAATTCACACTCACTATCCTCATGGGGGTAAGCAGCAATACAGTGGTTGAGCGCCAAAGGTATATCTCGATGCTTAAAGAATAAAACAACATCATCCATGTCTTTTTGCGTCATACCACCAGTAGAAATAATAACGGGCCTACGAGTATGGGCAATTTTCTCTAGCAAAGTCCAATCATTATTATCCGCACTGGCCACCTTAATAATGGGCATATCAAACTCTACACACCAATCAACAGACTTTTCATCAAATGGTGTCGACATTGGAATACAACCGCTTTGGCGAATGGCATCTACAAGCCTAGCAAAATCTTCTTTTGACATCTTAGTATCAGAAAGTCTTTTTACATAGCGAATATCTTCACGATCAATAAAATCCTTATGAATAAAGTTATCAATATCCCTAAACTGCAACTTAATAGCTGCCCGCATGTTATTAAACCGAACCACTTTTGAGAAGCGATCAACAATTGCCAGGCCTCGATCCAGACTACCCTGATGATTGCTCGCCATTTCTAGCACAAAAAGATCTTCAAAGATTTCATTATTCATTTTTAGTTCCTATTTTTATAAAATAAACATTAAGCTAATGTGTATTCAAGTTCAATTCAGATATTTTAAATACAGCCCTACTTCTTCACTTGTAAGCTCAGGCGTCATTAGATGTAATGGATTGGATTCCATTGCCCCGCTTTCAGTCACCCGACTTGATATTTTCGGAAAATAGGTTTGGTCAGGGTCAACAGAAACAATAAATGCAAAAGGCCGATCGCTTTCGAATGCAGCTAAGAACGCTGGGCTGGATTCATAGCCAGGCTGAAGTCTCATTACCTCAACCTCCCATGCTTGAAATAATTTATCCCAAATTGGTAATCCAAGACCAGTTTCGCGATCACAACCTACATATCGACCGCCAAAATAATTTTTTTGAGTCATTCGAATAGAGGCATATCCAGAGTCATCCAAAATAAACATTTTTAGATTAAGGTTATTAATCGCAACAGTACCAATTTCTTGAAGATTCTGCGAAAAGCCACCATCCCCTTCCACCAAAATTACTCTCTTACTAGGATTTGAAAATGCAGCCCCTATTGCCCCTGATAAACCGTACCCCATAGAAGCCAATCCTTTATTAGTAACAATGGATTGGCCAGACTTTTGCTCGAAAACTTGCATCATTGAGGTAAACGCACTACCACTACTACAGGGAATAATCACATCGGATGATTTACATAGAGTTGATAATTTTTTAACTAAATCAAACGGGGAAATATATTCAGCTCTAGGTTGATTAACCTCTTCAGATAATGGAATTGCTTTACGAATCTCTCTTGCAAAGGCGAGCCAATCTAATTTTGGAATCAGCTCTTCTTGCAAAAATTCTTTTAAAAACTGATTAGCATCGCCCAGTATCGGCAAGTTAACCTTGGGATGACCTTTTTCAAGCTCGGCCCTATCAACGTCTATCTGAACAATAAATCCCTTGGGAATAAATTGCTGCCAATTAAATCCTGTCTGCTGTAAACCCAAACGAGAACCAATAATCAAGGCAAAATCAGCCTGCTGTAAAACCATATTTGAAGAACGCTGCCCCCATGTATTAGGTCGCCCAAGATAATTGGGTTCATCAGCCGCAATTCGATCGGCGCCATTCCATGTTGTCATCACAGGACAACCCAGCGATGATAGTTGCACCTTCAGATCTTTTGCGGTTTCACGCGATACTCCTGCCCCTATTAAAATGACAGGTCGAGACGCCTCATTAAATCGCTTTGCTATCTGCGCTATCTGCGAACGTTCAACAGTAGGCAATTTTTCGGCGAGACTCTTAATTGTACTGAGCTTTATTTTCGATGACTCCACTTGTCTAGCCTGAATATCAAGTGGAATTTCTAAAAAAACAGGGCCCTTTCTTCCGCAACGCCCCATCATAACTATATCGGCAAATTGATTGGCGGTTAAAACACTATCAATTAATTGAGCGCAATTGGTAATGGACTTTACTATAGAAACGCCGTCAATTTCCTGTATCCCACGCTGGCGCAATACTCCCCTTGCCAGGTCAGCTGTTTTAGCCTGCCCGCCGATTACCAAAAGCTCCCTACTCTCCAAATAAGCTCCAGCCATTGCTGTAACTATATTAGTCAATCCTGGGCCAGCAGTCACCAAAGCAAAAGCCTTACCTCCTGCAGAGGTTTCATTAAAATATTCAGCTGCAATACCCGCAGCAACTTCATTTACAACGGCTATCATCTTGATTTTTCGACTCAAGCTCTCTGTTAGATGCATGATATTTCCACCGCCAACAGAAAAACAATGCGTGTAACCTAAATCGACAAGCCAATCAGCCATTAAATCGCTATATTTCATAACAAAAACTCTTTCTTTAACCACTCAAATATTTGCTCAATCATTTGATTCGAATCGTCACTTACTGGAACAGAGATTCGCTCTAAATACCCAGCTTTATTGGATACGACGATTACATACGAATGACTTGAATGTTTTTTATCTGACTTAAATGCCTCTAATGCCAAAACCGTATCAAGATTCTCGATACTATTAACCATATCTGGAATATATTTAAACAAACTTCGAATATATGATTCTAGAATTTTGGCACGCGCAGGTAATTCACCCCAGTGATTTAACAGCATGCCCATGCGAATTTCAGCTAACATTCCCATGCCAACTGCCACACCATGGGTAATTGAAAAATCAGTCGCCGCTTCTATCGCATGCCCAAAAGTATGCCCAAAATTAAGCAATAGTCGAGGGCCAAGATCGAACTCGTCCTCCTCGATAAAGATTTTTTTGGTCAACAAACTTAACTCGACTAGCCTTAATAACTGTTCACTGGGTATCGGCAATGAAAGGTTTGAAAAATTTTCAACATATATGTCAAAACTATCAGATTTTGAGGCATAGCAAATTTTTATCGCCTCACATAAGCCCGCAACTTGTTCAGCTAAAGTAAGTGTTTTACAAAACTCAACATCAATAATTATTTCTTTTGGTGGATAAAAGTTACCTGCAATATTTTTGTAACGCCCAACATTGATGGAGGATTTCCCCCCTATGCAAGAGTCAACCATCCCAAGTAGGGTTGTTGGGTGATAAGTCCACTCAATACCCCTCATATAAAGTGAGGCAGTAATAGTAGCCAAATCCTGAATAATTCCACCCCCAAAAGCTTCTAGATGAGATCCCCTTTGAATACCTTTGGAACGCATTTCCTCAATAATTTGAGCGCTAGTTTCCAGCGTTTTATTTTTCTCGCTTGCAAAAATAGTCAATGCGTTTTGTGGAATCGTATCCGGCCACAACTGAGCTACAAGTTGATCGGCAATCGCAAAAGTGTTAACTTTTGCCTCTTTTTTTTGTAAACCTATTCCAATGTGAACCTGGTATAACCCAGAACTCGATTTAATATTAAATATTGCGGACATCTGAAAATCCTAGGTCTACCTTTAAAAACTGTCCAGTCAACCCGCTATTTTCTTCAGAGCAAAGAAAGTAAATAGTTGAAGCTACATCAGCGAGAGTGGCCAATCTGTTAAATTTTGTAGCATGTTCAATCAGCCGAATTTGATCTTCAGATAAGTTGCTACGTGTCATCGGAGTATCTAAGGCGCCAGGCAAGACGGCATTCACTAAATGCCCATCCTCAGCCAAATCATTTGCCAAAGATAAAACCAGCCCCCTCAAAGCAGACTTAGAGATTGCATAGCTCAACTTATTCTGCCTGGAAATCTCTTGCCATATAGAGCTAACAATACAAAGCTTGGCAGATTTTTGTAATAGAGCGCCTTTAAGCAGCATGCTTAATGACTGCAAAATAAAAATTACATTCCCTTCGTAAAGGGCTTGATGCTTAGATTGGTCAAATGAATAAATGCTGTCATTTAAATTAACCCCTTGAGCCCAACAAATGGCATCAAATGGCGCTAAGACCGACAATTCAAGGGGGACGGTTTCATCTGATAAAACATCCCAAGTTACCACATCAGGAAGATATTCATTTGACGACCGCACTACTGTGCAAATATCCCAATTTTTATTGCTAAATTTATTGGTAACTTGCTGACCTATCTGACCTGAACCGCCAAATAGAAGTAATTTTTTTTGGTGCTGGGTCATTAAAAATTAACGCCTAAGAATGTCTCAATTTGAGTAACCGCATACTCGAGCATTTCTTTTGTTAATGCTGGCTGCACACCAATCCAGAATGTGTTGTTCATCACATTATCAGTATTGGTTAATTCACCGCTAATGCGATACTTCACATCCTTCATATAAGGCTGGCGAATTAAGTTCCCTGCGAAGAGCAATCTTGTTCCCACCTTATTTTGATCTAAGTAGGTCGTGAGATCAACGCGTGAAACTGGGCAATCCTTTTTTAAGGTGATTGGGAAGCCAAACCATGAAGGATCTGAACCTTCAGTAGCTATAGGTAATTGCAAAAACTCCTCACAAGAGGCGAGACGCTCTTTTAGGAACTTAAAATTATCTTTACGAGCCTGTATAAAAGCAGGTGCTTTTTCTAATTGGGCTAGAGCGCACGCTGCCTGCATATCAGTAATTTTGAGGTTGTAGCCCAGATGGCTATAGGTGTACTTATGATCATAACCAAAAGGCAAGTCACCTAACTTCCAAGCAAAACGCTTGCCACAGGTATTGTCTTTACCCGGAGCACAGTAGCAATCACGGCCCCAATCTCTAAAACTCTCGGCAATTTGCTTTAACTCATAGTTGTTTGTAAAAACTGCACCACCCTCACCCATCGTGATGTGATGAGCCGGATAAAAACTCAGGGTACCAATATCTCCAAATGTTCCAACCATTTGCCCTTTATATGTTGTGCCCAGCGCATCGCAACAATCCTCAACCAACCATAAGTTGTGTTTTTTACATATTGCCGTAATCACATCTAAGTTAAATGGATTTCCTAACGAGTGCGCCAGCATAATGGCCTTCGTTTTTGGGCTGATTGCAGATTCAATTTTTGAAGCGTCAATATTATGAGTAATTGGGTCTACATCGACAAAAACAGGGACCGCACCATATTGAACTATTGGATTAACAGTGGTCGGAAACCCTGCAGCAACACCAATAACTTCATCACCTTTTTGAATTGCACGCTCACCTAGTTTTGAAGAGGTTAGTGTCGAAAAAGCCACTAAATTAGCCGATGATCCTGAGTTCACCGTAATCAAATGCTTTACACCAATAAACTCAGCCAGCTTTCTTTCAAACAGTTCATTAAAACGACCTGTAGTAAGCCAGCCATCCAAAGAAGCTTCAACCATATTCTCAAGCTCTTTAGAATCAATCAATTTGCCTGAAGGTGGAACTGCTGTTTGACCTGGAATAAATTTCTTAGGCGCAAATTCCAGAGCCGAATACTCTTTTACTAACTCTAAAATTTGCTTACGGATTTTATCTTTAGCAAATTGCTCAATGGAGATTGTAGTTTCAGTCATATTTAATAGAGTTGGTAGTGAAATTTAAGAAATTTGATATTTAGTGATTTGCTCTAGGCTAAGCTCATGCATATTTTCTTGCATTTGATAAGCTTGATGCCATCGAGTAATGTTTTCTATTGCTTGCTCGAGATCCCACTTCGGAACCCAATTGAGATACTGCCGCGCCTTTGAGCAATCAAGCTTTAACGAATGCGCTTCATGCGGTTGCTCGCCTTTATCTTGTTGCCAGCTTGCCACTGAGCCCCAATTTTTAATGAGCAAGTTAATGACTTCTTTAACCGATCTAGAATCTTCATCACGCGGACCAAAATTCCATCCGCCATCAAACTTTGCACCTTCTAGATAGAGAGCTTGGGCCAACACAAGGTAACCTGATAAAGGCTCCAAGACATGCTGCCAAGGACGCGTCGCCAAAGGATTGCGAATCATTAAGGATTCTCTTGCTTCAAATGCCTTAATGGCATCGGGGATCAAGCGATCCTCCGACCAATCGCCACCGCCAATCACATTACCCGCACGGGCAGAAGCAATAGCCAAATGATGTTGAGCAAATTTAGCAGGCGAAAAGTAGGATTGACGATAAGCGCCTGTAACTAACTCAGCGCAACCTTTACTGTTGCTGTAGGGATCATAACCACCCATAGGCTCATTTTCGCGATAACCCCACACCCACTCTTTATTTTCGTAACACTTATCCGTTGTTACAATTACCGCCGCGCGTACACAATCTAAAACACGAATACTTTCCAATACGTGGACCGTACCCATGACATTGGTGGCATAAGTTTCAACAGGATTCAGATAAGAGTAGCGAACCAAAGGTTGAGCTGCCATGTGAATCACAATTTCAGGCTGAGCATGGGCCATGGCTTGTTGCAATTTTTCTAAATCACGAATATCAGCAATGCATGAGCCCTCAAGACCACCTTCAACCTTAGCCACTTCGAAAAAATTAGGCTTTGTATTGGGGGCTAGCGCATAACCCGTTACCTTAGCGCCCATTGAAGAAAGCCAGAGCGATAGCCAGCCACCTTTAAAACCAGTATGGCCTGTTAGAAAAACGCGTTTGCCACTCCAGAATGAAGGGATAACTGAACCTAGGGCGCTAACCTTAGAATCGGACATATTTAAGACCAAACTTTCCAAGGGGCTCTACCACTTTCCCACAATTCCTCTAAATGCTGCTTGTCACGTAAAGTATCCATGGGCTGCCAAAAACCGTTGTGCGTAAAGGCCTGAAGCTGGTCCGAGGTAGCCAAAGACTCCAAAGGTTTGCGCTCCCAAATAGTACTGTCTTCCTCAATCAGATCGATGACCTTAGGAGAAAGAACAAAAAAACCACCGTTAATGTACATGCCATCACCATGAGGCTTTTCAACAAAACGCTTTACAGCCGTTCCATCCATTTCGAGGGCCCCAAAACGTCCTGGAGGCTGAACAGCCGTAACGGTCGCTTGCTTTCCATGCGCCTTATGAAAGGCGATTAACTTAGTAAGATCTACGTCACCCACCCCATCGCCATAGGTAAAACAAAAATCCTCGTCACCTAAATACTGACGTACTCGTTTTAGGCGGCCGCCTGTCAGGGTATTTTCACCAGTGTCTATTAAGGTAATCTTCCAAGGTTCAGCATATTGTTGATGAATTTGCATGGCATTATTACTCGACATATCAAAGGTAACATCGGACATATGTAAAAAGTAATTCGCAAAATACTCCTTGATCATGTATCCCTTGTAACCACAACAGATTACAAATTCATTAACGCCATGAGCTGAATACATCTTCATGATATGCCATAAGATTGGCTTTCCACCCACCTCTACCATAGGCTTTGGACGTGAAGAAGTTTCTTCTGCAATACGGGTGCCTAAGCCTCCCGCCAATATGACAGCCTTCATTGCAATCCTTAAACATTCAAAATGTATATTTTAAAAGATATTGGGCTTTGACTCTTTTGAAGAGCTAATAAGATATTATTATTAAAATTAATCAAAGTGTCTATTCTTACATATGACAATTATAATGGATTAAGCCATCACGCCAAAAGAAAGCGAAAATAGCAGCCCTTCAATCCAATGAATTTACTTGGTCACTTGAGAACGGGCTGAAACACTAAGCATTGATGCCTGTTTCAACCCTATTAGCCTTCAAAACCAAGCTAAACAAGCCAAAGCAAGCAACAAAAATGGCGATACCCCCAAGAAAAAACGTGCAAAAAGTACCCCATTGCTTAATTCTGTTTCCCTAGAGAATTTTTTACTACGTATTTCAAGCATGTAGAGAATTGCTGGAAAAAAAAGATAAGAATAAAAAATTACACCAAAAAATTTTAAAGGGGTTCGCGTCAGAAAATCTGAGCCAGAATGAACCAGATTTGGCAAATATTGGGCTACGATGCTTTTTTGCATCATATTCATGTCCACGTTATTAGCCCATACATTGATAAAAATCCAGATGAAAGAAAAAGCACCCATCACATCGGCAAATGCCAATAATTTGGCATTTGAAATGTATAAGTATGACAAGGCAAAAAAAGGCATAGCAATTACCAACCACTGAGGGTGCCATACAACTGCCGAGAACATTAATCCATAGGCAATAATAGGCACAAATACCGTATCCCGCTGCCACTCATGTTTGGAAGTGTATCTTTTAAGGTAAAGATAAATACATCCGGCTAAATATAAAGCAGCCATGTAAAAAGTGGGCTTAGAAAAAGAGATTCGGTCCTGATTTGGGCCAACAACTTTAGTTTTAAATAATGTAAAAATCTCACCCAAAAAAACATTGCTATGGGCATATAAAAGGACTTGCAGCCCAACCATCACTCCCGCAACCGCAAGCCATTTTAGGATTTTTAATGGCCTCTTTTCAACCATTAAAAGAAGAGGGATGTAAATTACTAAAGCAAAATATTTAAAAGATATTGCAACGGAAAAAAGTAATGCGAAAGGCCACATTTTTTTCTTCAGATAAAAAACATAAGCAGCTAATACAAAAAACAAGCCTATAACATCATATTGCCCAAAAGCGAACACGATTAATACAGCAATAGGAGAGCTTGCAAAAAGGATGGCAACTGGTCTATTTTTTATAAGAGGGCTATCAGCACTCAATTCTTTAGTGATAAGGCTAAGAAGTTGTACGCAAGAAAAGAAAAAGCACACCAATAAAAGCTTTGACCAAAAAATTTCCAGACTGAATCTTGCGGGTCCAATAAATTCAGGTGAAGGAAGTAAACCCAATAGGTTTAGGGGTAAATTCCAAATGGCAAAAATTCCATATATCAGGGGTAAATAATCATTCCCACCAATATGATGTTTGTTGTAATCGTAGAAGTCTAAGTAATGTCCATTTAAATAGGCATAAGAAGAACTAAATGTATGAATTAAATCAGTATGCTGAAAGCATAAAAAAGAGGCGCTCAATATTAGTACGTACATCGCCCATCCCCAGATGGGGATTTTTTTTGATGACAATGACGTATTGGTTATATTTTTATGCAGCATGTACTTTATTCACTCACTTCGTCGGGCATATACCCAGAAACCAACTCTTGCAATATCAATTTAACGGATTGTCGGTCTTGAATTTCGCAATACTCTTTTAAAGACTGCAGCATTATCTGTAAAACTGGCATTGGAAGAAAATCTTCATGCGCCTTCATGATCCTTGCATTTTCTGTTTTTTGGGGATTATTGCCAATCAGTAATTCCTCAAATAGCTTTTCTCCTGGACGCAGACCCGTCACAACAATCTCAATGTCCCCTTCTGGATTATTTTCATTACTGATTGTTAGGCCCGAGAGCTCAATCATTCGACTAGCCAAATCTAATATCTTGATTGGCTCACCCATATCCAATAAAAATACCTCACCGCCTTTGGCCATGGCAGAAGCCTGAATGACCAACTGAGCAGCCTCTGGAATTGTCATAAAGTAACGGGTCACATTAGAATCCGTCAAGGTAACAGGTCCACCCATCTGAATTTGCTCCTTAAATTTTGGAACCACCGATCCAGATGAATCCAAAACATTTCCAAAGCGAACCATTGAAACGATTGTTTTTGAATGGGCAAGCTCAGAGCTCTCATCTTGGAGCGCAGCAATAGCTTGAAGCGTCATCTCAGCTAAGCGCTTGCTGGCACCCATAACATTTGTCGGGCGCACAGCCTTATCAGTGCTAATGAGAGTAAAACTTTCAACCCCCAGATCAACGGCAGCCTGCGCCATCACCAAGGTTCCAAAGACATTATTTTGAATACCCTCAAATGGATTGCTCTCCACCAAAGGTACATGCTTATAGGCTGCCGCATGATAAATCGTTTGAGGACGATATCTGGAAATAATCCTTCGCACATTATTATCATCTCTAACTGAAGCCAACATTGGTATTAACTCGATGCCTTTTTTATCCAAATTGATAATGGTTTGAGTTAGCTCCTGATGAAGACGGTAAAGATTAAATTCACCCTGTTCTAATAAGATCAAAGCTTTAGGATTTTGCAGTAAGATTTGTCGACATAACTCGCTGCCTATTGAACCCCCTGCCCCAGTTACTAAAACTACTTTATTGTGAATATTTTTACGCAATAAACTGATATCGGGGGCTATAGCATCACGGCCTAATAAATCCTCAACATCTAATTCGCGAATATCTGAAAAAGTTATTCGTCCCTTAGCTAAATCAACGACGCTTGGTAGCGTTCTAACATGGACCTTGCATGATTGTATAAAGGTAATAATTTCATTGCGACGCCTTCTATTTACATTAGGCAATGCAAGCAAAACATCTGTGATGCCGAACTTTCGAATTAGTGCATTTAACTCAGTAGAAGAATAGATAAATTTTCCATTCAAAGCATTCCCAATAAGCTGAGGATCGTCATCCAAAAAACCCACTATTTTTAATTGTGAATTATGCAAAAGTGCGCTAGCCAATTGTTGGCCCGTAGATCCAGCCCCGTATATAAGAGTTCGTGTTGCCTTAGAAGCCCCTGGACGCGCCCTATAAACTCCTCCCAATAAAAAACTGGCGATTATTCTGGATCCTCCAACTGCAATACCTAATAGAATAGGTTGCAATAATCCAATTGTTCTGGGCACCCCTTGAAAGCCGATTATTGTGAAGATGAGGGCATAAATTACCCCATAAATACTTGTAGCACGAACCAAGGTAATTAATACGGGTAGGCCAGAGTAACGGAAAATGTTTCTATAAAGGCCGCTAAGAATAAAAATTGGAATAGAAACGCCAATAGCAGTGAAGGTCGCTAATAAAAGCCTCCAGTCTTCTCTCTGAAATCCAATCCACTCACCAAGCCTTAGGTAAAAAGCAAGCCATACAGTCAGAGCGCAAAGAACGATATCACTGCAAAGCACAATAGTTCTTTTAAACGTTCTCGATAGACCTATGGATAACTGGACTAATTGCTTAATTGGCACGCATTACTTTCATTTCTTTAGTTATTCTAAAACTTTCATTAGTGGGTAACGTCATCCTGACGAACAACCTTTAAAAAAGTTAAATATAAAATTTTCATATCAAAAAGAAACGATTGTTGATGAAGATATGCTTCGTCCAGTTTAACCTTTTCAGGAATTGCTAACTCATCTCTTCCATTCACTTGTGCCCAACCAGTCAGTCCAGGCCTCAACTCGTCTAAACCTTTTAGCGCTCTTAACTCAATTAAGTCATGTTGATTAAATAGTGCTGGCCTAGGCCCCACAAAACTCATATCCCCGATAAAGATATTCCAAAGTTGAGGCAATTCATCTAGGCTGGATTTTCTTAAAAAACTACCGACGGGGGTTAATAGGGACTGAGGATTGGATAGTAAATGGGTAGCCACCACAGGAGAATCAACTTTCATGGTGCGTAGTTTTGCCATTTTAAAGATATGGTTATGGCGCCCCACTCGATCAGACCAATACAAAGCAGAACCCTTAGATGTCAATCGCACTAAGAGACAGAGCAAAAGTAAAGGAATCGAAAATATTAATATCAACACGATAGCCAATAAAAAATCAAAGAATCTCTTCATTTTTTTAAATACCAATTCACTGTTTTTTTCAAACCTTGGTCTAAGGTAAACGGAGGGGTCCAATCCAATATGTCGCAAGTCTTTTGTATATCCACTTCAAGCGACTTACACAACCTCGTAGCAACATCCCTCTTACCAAAAGAAATCGCACATGCACTTAAGAGTCGGCGAGGCACTGGCACAAGTAAAGTACGTACTTTCATCAATAAAATTAATTTACGCAATAAACTGGTTAACGAAACATTTTGCCCATCGCCCGCCAAAAAAACTTGTCCGGCAGCATGAGGATGCGTTACGCATGTAAGGATTAAGTCAACCAAGTTATCTAAACCTACCATGCTGCGCATATTATGAATTGCACCAAAGGGTAACGGAACCCCATAACTCAATATTTTCATCATGGCGGCAAAATTGGCTCCTACCCCAGGTCCATAAACTAAAGGGGGACGAATAATGACGACCTCCATACCAGCCACTCTCCCTAATTCTTTGAGCGCCAATTCTGTTTCCAATTTAGATAACCCGTAAGGATCTTCAGGGCTGGGTTTATCGTCAGCAGTAAATGGATGCCCCAAAGGGGTGGATTCGCCATTAACCTTTATAGAGCTCAAATAAATAAATCTATGCACACCAGCAGCGGCGGCGGCCCTGGCCAACTCTAATGTACCCTGTACATTAATATCCCGATATGCGCCCAAGGCATCAACAACAGTCTCTTTCATCACATGTACACGCGCAGCCAAATGAATCACAACATCTACACCCTGTAATAGCTCACAAAAATTACTCTTGCCTAGATTCTCTTGGGCAGCTTGTTTGCCGAATGAGGGTATCAGGACATTTTTTACTTGCCCAAGAAACTTACAAGGATTTCGGGTCGCTGCTTGAACTCGAAATCCCAGACCACTAGCTTGCTCACATAAGGCGTGACCAATAAAGCCATTGGCACCTGTAACGAAAATACTTAAATTATTAACAGCACTCATTCTTAATTTCCGCCACTCAATGCCAGAAAAAAACACATAAGACTAAAGATTATTCGATCCCTAACTCTTCTACGACACCACTTCGCATGCAGCGCCAACCGAAGATAACCGAGTCGACGTCCATTAAGATGGGATTTGACAAACGCAGACTTGGTTAAACCATTAATGTCAGCTATTAAACGACTCTGCTCAAAAGCCCAGCCAGACAATACTTTTCGAGAGCGATACAGAAGAGCCCTTAAACCCTTATTCGTGCCAACTTGATTGGCACCGTGTTGTCGATATAGCATTAGCGCTCGCGTATCGATAATCCATTTATAACTAAATGTTCGTGCAAATGCATAAATAAACCAATCGTGTAGGCCAATATTACTAACTAAATCCATCCGATGAAGAATGTATTTTTGTAGGGCCAATGCAAAGGGTTTGCTAAACACGTATGTACACCCTGGGCCAGCAGCCTCAAATAAAAAATCCCATTGAACCTGTGGCTGAGATTTTGTAATGTGGGTTTTTTTCCCGTTTTCCCAAAATGCAATAACATCGCTCGAATATACATATGCATTTTCTTTTTCTAAGACCTCTATAGCACGCGCCAACTTATTTGGCATCCAAATATCATCCTGATCAGCTAGCGAAATATAATCAAATGTAGAAAAATCAGCATCCCCAATTAATCTAAAAAAATTGGGGGCAGCGCCGCCGAAAACCTTACCATGAGGCAGGATGCATACACGAGAATCTTGAGTTGCCAATTGATCGAACCAAGCTTCACTACCATCACTTGATTTATCAACACTCACCATAAGCACCACATCTACGCCCACTTGACTCAAAATAGAATCAATTTGATCTGGTAACCATGCAATGCCATTAAATGCTGCAAGCAGAACAATTACTGATGGCCTAGAAAGCGTTGAAACTTGTGAAATAGTATTCATTGCTGAACCTTAGGGATATCACCTGACGGCAATAACTCAGGATGGCAAACCATAACAGCATTTGGCTCCGGAAGGTAGACAAGCAACCCCCTTACACAACCATAGATTATTAAAATAATAATAACTACACCAAGAACTCTCTTTTTATTCTCACGACGCAACTGAACCAAAGCGCTACCTAATACCAAAACCAATGGAAGCAAAAGAAGGTCTGCCAAACGTGATGCAATGACAACATTAAAGCTAAAGACTTGCAAAATCATGACGCCTAGAAAACCAGAAATTAGCGCAATTTTTTTAAGCTCTTGCCATGGTTTTACGTTAGGAATAGTTAATTTCCATATGAGGATTGTTAATCCACCTACAAAAAATGTGAAATACTGAAAAAGGCCTGAGCTATTTTGCCTTCGATAAATTGAGCCAACCGAGTAAGCCATATATCTCGCATGAGTAGCCTCACCCAATTGCAGAACCCAATTCCCAACAAATGATGAATAACTCATTACCGCTGCAACAAAAGCAATAATGACTAATATCCAAGGTCCCATTTGCTCATAGAGCACGATCATGAAAAATACAATAAAGAAACAGGCTACCGATAAATGAAAGGTAGCCGCCACACAAAGAATTAGCAGAGCTTGAAGTCGCCTCCCTTCTGCAAACCAAACGATTGCCCAAAGCGTAATAGACAACGCCAAGGCTACTCGTATTTGCGTACCCTCATGCAGAAAACTGAGCACCATCAAGAAAGGCAATACGTCTAACCAGGTTGGGCTTGGAGTAATACGAAGTAAGGCAAATAATTTAATAGTGAGAGCAGCTAAAATCAGAAGCCCAAAAAAAATCTTAAAAGGAAATAATATTGTGCCAATAGCCTGCAACACATAATAAGTCGGGTCTTGGAAATGGCTATTTACTCCAAAGAATCGATCAATAGGAGGCAATGCCAGGGCATCGTCAAACCAACAATGATATTGAAATACATCTCTTGAAAATGCAAAAGTTAAACCTAGCAAAACAACCCAAACACCGGCTAGAAAAATAAATGATTTTAATTTTTTCAAAACGTTCTATATCCGTTGTTTCAAATTAGAGCAACGCTAAAAGCAACCCAAATATAAGTGCAGTTAAACCATACGAAAATACTCTGCCATACAGCAACGAAGTGCCAGCCTCTTTTAAGCTACCAGAGTCGATCAAGCGCATAGATATAGGATCTTGAATTGCAAACACCAATAGTGTTGCAAAAAAATTCATGAGTTGGCCAAAATAGACCGAGGTCATCCGCATCTCAGGATAAAGGGTGGCTATACCAAACGGTATGTACATTGCTACGACAATAAGAGTATTGGTAAGTGCCGAATACAGGGCAAGCTTAAAAGAGCCACTGCTAAAGTGGCCTGTATCCCGCCATACCGAAATCTTAGAAACATGCTTAAAGGAAGGGTACAAAATTGGTATCAATAAAACGCGCACGAAATTACATAAGGCGCGAGATTGAATCAAAGAAAAAACTGTGATGATGCCCAAAATCGAAGCTAGAAAAAAAATCAATGAAACCGGAACGGTTAATCTACCGGTCTCAAACGCAAAGGACAGAATAAAAATTACTACGACGTTGGAGATTCGCGCCAAATATTGAACCAAGTTTGACATGGCTAATACTTCAGCCAACCCATGAATACCCGCCACTCGTAAAAATACCGCGTAGGAATCCAGCACAAAACCCACCATCAGCACCGTCACTAAAGAACAGAAAACGATCAACCCGGAGGTATCATGAAATATATTACTCACGAACAGAAGTCCATACTTTTAAATCAAAATCAAATCGCTTAACGACTTTAGCGGGAATGCCAACAGCAATAGAGTTTGGGGGGATCGACTTAGTAACCACTGAAGAAGCTCCGATAATTGAGTTATCACCAATAGATACCCCCTTTAAAACGCAAACACCCTCCCCCAACCACACATTATTTCCAATATGCACTGGAGAGACTAAAAGTAGTTTTTCTGATTGCAGTTCCGTAGGCAAGGAAACTGGAAATCCATCTCCACTGTAAGTACCGTGATCATGATCAGAAATATAGACTTTGCTAGCTATCAAGACGTCATTGCCCACCTCCACAGATTCAACCGCACCAATATGCACATAATCTCCCACCTGCACATTGCTACCAAACTTAACCTGTTGCACACCCTCCCCAAAGGCATCAATACGCAAACCCACTCCAGACGTAAAGTTTTTCCCAAACTCTATGGCAGAAATTCCTCGAAAATAATAAGGGTACCGAATTAAGCGCACCTTCAGGGAGAGGGATTTAGTAAGCACTATATCCCTCAATAATCGTAGACTCCCTAGCACTCCATATCTATGAAGCGCTCCCCGCAAATCCTCAGTTACCCTGACTTTGGCCGCACGATTTACTGATACCTCAATCTCACTCATGATCTGCAGCCCTAAATATGAATTTCCTACCATTTAACAAGCTAAATAAATTCATTGGTGATAGCGCTCAAAATCAGCATATGCCCTCTCCAAGCCAGCCTGAAGTGGGACGCTAGATTTCCAACCCAACCTTTCCAATCGACTTGAATCCATCCACTTCCTTGGCGGTCCATCAGGCTTGCTGGAATCAAATTGAATTTCGCCTTGATAACCCACCACGGAAGCTATTGTTACAGCCAGCTCAGCAATCATTACATCAGAACCAAATCCCACATTAATATGACTTTGCATTGGATCAGTCGATTGATCGTAAATGGCTTTGTCTAACTCCATCACAAACACTGAGGCAGAGGCCATATCGTCAACATATAAAAATTCTCTTTTAGGAGTACCTGTACCCCATATCACCACTTCTGGCAGATGATTGAGTTTGGCCTCATGAAAACGCCTAATAAGAGCTGGAATCACGTGGCTATTTTCTGGGTGATAGTTATCTCCAGGGCCATAAAGATTGGTTGGCATCACTGAGCGATAGTCAATACCGTGAGATTGCCCATATTGACGGTTATAACTCTCACACATCTTAATACCGGCGATTTTAGCGATGGCATAGGGCTCATTAGTGGGCTCTAATTTTCCCGTCAGTAATATATCCTCCGTCATTGGCTGAGGGGCATGCTTTGGATAAATGCAACTTGAGCCCAAAAAAAGTAACTTTTTTACTCCATGCGTAAAGGCTTGATGAATCACATTACTTTGAATCATCAAGTTGTTATAGATAAACTGCGCAGGATAGGTATTGTTAGCATGAATACCCCCTACCTTAGCAGCAGCCAAATAGACTTGATCTGGCTTTTCGCATTCAAAGAAGGCATGCACAGCAGCTTGATTCGTTAAATCTAACTGTGCATGTGTCTTGGTAACAATATCGGTATAGCCCTTGGCTTCTAAATTGCGGACGATGGCAGCCCCAACCATGCCACGGTGACCAGCAACATAAATTTTTGGATTGAAGCTTGAGCTCATCAATTAATTTTCTTTGCCTACCGCTACAGAATATCCGTGATCATTTAAAAGTGCATGTCGCTTAGCTTGATCTAAATCGTTAGCAATCATTTCTACAATCATTTCATCTAAGGTGACTTCTGGAACCCAGCCCAACTTCTCTTTAGCTTTGGTCGGATCACCCAAAAGGGTTTCGACTTCAGTAGGACGGTAATAGCGTGAGTCAATTCTGACAATAACATCACCAACTTTTAAGGCTGGAGCATTCTCACCAGCAATAGATTCCACAATAGCTACTTCAGCCTCTGCTTTGCCTTCAAATCGCAAAGTAATACCGAGCTCTTTAGCACTTCTTACAATAAATTCTCGGACGGTAAATTGCACCCCAGTAGCAATCACAAAATCTTCTGGTTGCGCTTGCTGCAACATTAACCATTGCATACGCACATAATCTTTGGCATGACCCCAATCACGCAATGCATCCATATTGCCCATATAGAGACATTTCTCTAAACCCTGAGCAATATTTGATAGGCCGCGAGTAATCTTGCGAGTAACAAATGTTTCACCGCGACGCTTGGATTCATGGTTAAACAAAATACCATTGCATGCATACATCCCATAAGCTTCACGATAATTCACCGTAATCCAATAGGCATATAACTTCGCTACCGCATAAGGACTTCTCGGATAAAAAGGGGTTGTTTCTTTTTGGGGGGTTTCCTGAACTAAGCCATACAACTCAGAAGTAGAGGCTTGATAAAAACGGGTTTTCTTTTCTAAACCCAAAATCCGAATGGCCTCCAAGATTCTTAAGGGGCCAATTGCATCGACATCTGCCGTATATTCTGGCGACTCAAAAGAGACCGCTACGTGACTTTGTGCGCCCAAGTTATAAATCTCGTCAGGCTGCGTTTGTTGAATGATTCTGGTGAGATTGCTCGAATCGGTTAAATCGCCATAGTGCAAAACAAAGTGGCGATGATCGATATGTGGATCTTGATAAAGGTGATCTACGCGTTCAGTATTAAAAGAGGAGGCGCGGCGCTTAATGCCGTGAACGATATACCCTTTTTCCAAAAGAAATTCAGCTAAATAAGAGCCATCCTGGCCAGTAATTCCAGTAATCAAAGCTACTTTTTTAAGGTCTTTGCTCATAGCTTGTTTGTCTCTATTCACTATCTTATTCATTAAATGATGACTTCTCAGTTACGACCATAGGTATCTTCAAAACGCACAATGTCATCTTCACCTAAATAATGACCAGATTGCACTTCGATAATCTCCAAAGGAGTATTACCGGGATTTGTTAATCGATGCGTTTGACCCTGAGGGATGTAAGTACTTTGATTCTCTATCAACCTGATGACTTGATCACCATTTGTAATCTCTGCAATGCCCTTCACGACAATCCAATGCTCAGCACGATGATGGTGCATCTGCAAAGAAAGGCTAGCACCAGGTTTAACTTGAATGCGCTTTACTTTAAAGCGCTCACCTTCATCCACACTGTCGTACCAACCCCAAGGTCTTGCAACCTTACGATGTAAATTCTTTTCCGTTCGCTGCTGACCATCCAACTGAGAAACAACATCTTTCACTTCCTGGCTTTTAGAGCGATCAGCCACTAATACTGCATCTGCAGTTTCTACAATAATGAGATTATCCACGCCAACTGCGCTCACTAAACGACTGCTCGCATGCACTAAAGTGTTATGCGTATTAATCAGCAAAGCATCGCCATGGGATACGTTTCCCTGGGAATCTTTTTTTCCCGCTTGCCATACCGCATCCCAAACCCCTAAATCATTCCAGCCTGCCCTAAGCTCTACCATCTTCACCAGAAAGCGCGACCCTGGACATTTTTCAATGACAGCATAATCAATGGACTGACTTGGAATTGTTTTAAAAATGTCTTTATCAGGCCGAATAAACTTCGCATGATCCGCTTGATCAACAGTTCTATCAGCCCATGATGCATCAGTCGCATCAAATATGTCTTTTCGGAACTCTTTTAAAGCTGCAAGCCAAGTGCTTGCCCTTAAAACAAACATCCCGCCATTCCAAAAATAATTGCCATCATCTACATACGTCTGCGCTGTGAGTGCATCGGGCTTTTCAACAAACTGCTCGACAGTAAACTCTTGATGAGGACCTTTAGTACCGCTTTTTTTGATATATCCGTAACCCGTTTCGGGTGCAGTAGGTGTTATGCCTAAAATCACAATCGTATTTGAACTTGGATCAGTCTCAACCGCCTGGATACAATTTTGCAAAACCTGGGTAAATTCACCGCCATTCTGAATTGTCTGATCCGCCGGAGTAATCACCAAAATCGGGTCAACTCCGCCAACATCATCCTCTTTGCTTGCGTATAGAGCAGCCAAAGTCAATGCCGGTGCTGTATTACGCCCAACCGGCTCAAGCAAAAGCGTTGCCTCTATACCTGGGAGTTCTTGCAATTGATCGAGCACTAAAAAACGGTGCTCCTCATTGGTGATAATTAAGCTACCGCCTAATTGGATCTTCGGGGATGCAATACTATTTAATCGCTCAATAGATTGCTGGAAAAGACTCTTTTTTGAATAATCACCCGATAGATCCAAAAATTGCTTTGGAAAGCCAGAACGAGATAAGGGCCAAAGTCTTGTACCAGATCCACCGCAAAGGATGACAGGAATTACTTTAGCCATAGAGTCTTAAACAAAATTTTATATTTTTTTGTACACAAGGCACGATTTTATAGGCTTTAAGAACCAAATGTCCTTTAATAATCCCCATGAATTTGTTGGGGAGCTTATGCATGCAAAAGAAGACGTTACCTAGTTGGCCTATTGGGATAGCGCTTCCCCGTCAAATTACTATAAATCGCCCCAGCTAGTACCAAAAGAATGGAATCGACCATGACCGGGAAAAAAGCATAGCGGTAATGCAGAATATGACTCAATACAGCAATTAAGGCTACTGCAGCAGCTGGTGGGTGCAAGCAGCGCAAGGCAAACATCCCCAAAATTGAGATAGAAGCTGCCAATGGCAACGCAATCATTGGGCTTGCAATAAAGATGGAACAACTCACCCCAATCAATGCTGAAAGCGTATTTCCAGCAATCACTGCCCAAGGCTGAGCCATAGGACTGCCTGGCAGCGCAAATACCAATAAAGCGCTTGCGCCCAAGGAAGCCATCAACCATTCATCGATACCACCGACTTCACCAAGGTACTTAGCGACAGTGAGTACTAACATTAAACCTATAAAAGCACCAAAAACTGACCGAATTCTCTCAACCCAAGAAACATGAGGCTGATCCCCACCTAAATAGAAGGAATAGTGCTTGAGTAGATATTTAGCTGTGTGTTTCACGTTCGCCTGTTTCACATTCACCTAAAAGACTTCATGGTTCTAGGTAACCACCCCATAAACAAAAATAGTCACCTACAAGGTGACTATTGAT
>Ga0364922_10370_pt2 | contig 23723 bp, 25 predicted proteins | sample ExccelJu500001D4_2_FD_206955 | JGI IMG/M metagenome (GOLD analysis project Ga0364922, IMG submission 206955) | Enriched cells from Trout Bog Lake Hypolimnion, Wisconsin, USA - BchlTB.June20.5000.01.D4 | ecosystem: Environmental > Aquatic > Freshwater > Lake > Hypolimnion/Profundal zone | place...
GCGGCGGATCAGGGTTTCGCAGCGGCCGAGTTCGAGGCTGGACTGAATTACTGGGATGGCGTTGACGTGAAAATGGATGTGGCGAAAGGCATCGCGTATTTGCAGAAAGCGGCAGATCAGGGAGAGCCGGCATCCTTTCACATCTTGGGCGGGGCATATTATTTTGGCAAGGGGGTTAAACAGGATTATGTCCAGTGCTACAAATGGACGTTGCTGTTCATGGAAACTGGAAGCCCCTCGATTCCTGATGATCCCGCCTCACTCCAAGCTGAACTCGCTGATGTGGAATCTAGGCTTACGCCTGAACAGATTAAGGAAGGGAAACGGCTGGCTGCGGAAACAAGGCAGAGATTGGTGAAGAAAGCTAAGCAGGAAAACAAACCTTAAGCTCAGAATATGAAACCCGTTTTTAGAATAGTTTTGCTGCTCCTGTCACTTTTCATGGTTGGATGTAAACCTGGCGGCATTCAATCTCGCGCCACTGTTCCGAACGCAGATTTTAAATATTCGTTCGACAAGCCTCCATATATCAACCCCAGAATAATTCAGGATATGTCGTGTTGGATCAGTGACAAGGGAGATCAGGTAACAGCCATAAACTTGTTGGATTCACAGGACAGCAACCGGTATTATTGTGATGCCAAGGTTCGTGAAATCAGCGGCCAGAACCCATACATCTTCACCTCTACCCAGAATATTGAGAACAACGAAACGAACAGCACTGAATTTGGGTATCAGTTTTTGGGCGAGACTAGTTCAGGGATCTTTATGCTGTTAACATCGGACTGGGAAGGTGGGTCGGGCGTGTTTAAAAACCTGATGCTCGTAAGATTAGAAAATGACAAGGCCGTGGATTGTGATTGGAGGAGTGGTGAGATTCGATGGTCTGGAAATCGTCTGCACATCAAGAAGCTGGGGGAGGTTCCGTTGGGGGATAGATGGAATGGTTTGGTGAGCCTGACTGGTAACACAATCATCATCGGCAAGGACAAGGGAGAGTTTGCCGGCACCAAGAATGGCTACAACACAAATGACATCGTGCTTAAACTTGATCTGGACGCGGGACATTAAACTAGCGGAATAAATCAGATCCCGCCACAAATTCAGTGAGCCAATGAATTGAGACGGAAACGCTGAGGCCGAGGTAAAAGGCGTAGATCAGAGCCGAGACTGTCAGAATCTTGTTCTTGGGGAAAAGCTGGATGAGGCAGACCGACATCGCAAAAGCTACGGTGGTGTGGGATGAAGGCCAGCCCCAGAACACGCCGCCTTTGAGAAAACCTAGCTGGAATCCGTGGCTAGAATCGGTCAAGGAATTCAGGTCCCGTTGTGAGTCTGGAGCTTAACTTTCTGTAATTATTATCGTAATTGACGAGGTTTGCTAGGGTCAAACGAGTATTTATCAATGTAATTTAAAAGGAAGAATGTGTGTTTGAAATCTTCGATGGGCATTTTGAAAAATCCATGGCGGGTCAGGTAGCCATTGGCTAATCCGGGGCTGCCTTTCGGTGTAAAATCGTTTCCCCAAGGGTTGAACAGCAGCACCAAACGGTCCACTGCGTCGAAACTCAAGACGGCAATTGCGTGATGATCCGGTATACCCGGAGGGGTTTTTCTGTCAGCCGTGCTAACCGTCATCATCCAACCATCGCCGGCCAATCCTGCCAAAGCCTTTTCATCACCGCCTGGTGCAGGGTGCGTGCGGTATCGTAAGGCGTCAGCGTATTGCGGAAGTTGGCTGGGAGGGATTGCTGGACAAAGCTGACGACAAGTGCGTTTGTCGATTCAGCCATCTGGTCTGGAGCAAGCCACTGGGTCCAATTTGTTGTAAGCGCATTCATATCGGCCCACGTGACCGTTCGTAGCAGGGCTGGATTCACGCGAATGCGGTTCAACTGCACCGTAAAGGAAGTCGTATCATTAAAGGTGGAGGCAGGGACATTCGTTCGTGCGATTTCAAATAATGGAGCACCATACGGTGCCGTGATAACGGTGTGCCCGTTGGTGGGGACAGATGCGGTGATCACACTTTGGGCGCCATGCGAGGTTGGTTGACCCAAAAGCACCCAAAGGTTGGGGATCGTGCTGCCGGCTTGAAAGTTTAAGGTGCTGGTCACTGCCCCATGCATCATCCGTGGAGCATAGAGTTCGACCGCCGATGAAGGCGGGATTGGCGTGAAAGTTCCACTGGCAATGTTGTTCACAAGATTCGTATCACCACTGACGCCATCGGGATCAAGCGTGATGCTCCACGGTATCGGATCATCCAGATTTCCGGTTTGAGAGAATTGTCCGAAGTAAATGTAGCCGGCCTGTGCGCCTGTGAAATTAGCGGTGAACCAAGTGTTGCTGGCGAGGATAAACTTTATGCGAAAGGGGCTGGTTGGTGTTCCCACGACACTAAATGTAACCCGCAGAGAATAGGTGTCTCCCGCATTTGGGGTGCCGGGTGTGCCATCAGCCAAACAGGGGCCTGCACTCACAATCTGAAGATCGCAAGCCGCCCGAACAGACGGTGGCAAGATTATAGCGGCCATCAGCAGTGACAAGCGTATCCCTGCCAGAAAACCAGCTCTGATTGATGACGATTTCATGAGCCATTAACAAATTCGTCTGATCTCCAAGGCTATCCAACGAGCGCAAAACGGCAAGCCGCAACATCGCGCCCATTTTCGGTCACTTTCACTAGTCACTCTCACACGCAAATAAATCAACCATCAACCAAAGAAAGGAAATCAATGCAAACACTCACAGAACTCCCTCACGTCACCCTGTATTTTCGCGAAGGCAGCAGTGACAAGGTCTACCAATGCCAGATCGAGCAAGCCGGTGAACGCTTTGCCGTCAACTTCGCGTATGGCCGGCGTGGTTCCACCCTCAACACCGGCACCAAGACCAACGTGCCGGTCGAATATGCCGACGCTAAACGCATCTTCGACAAGCTGGTGAAGGAGAAGCAGGGCAAAGGCTATACGCAAGGACAGAACGCAACTCTGTATCAGCACACCGACAAACAGCCTTCCGGTCTGATGCCTCAACTCCTCAACCCCATCGATGAATCCCAGGTCTTGGATCTGATCAACGATGACAACTGGTGTATGCAGGAAAAGCAGGATGGCCGGCGTCTGATCGTCCGTAAACATGGCCAGGACATCACCGGCATCAACAAGAAGGGCAATACGGTTGGCTTGGCACTACCGTTGTTTGAGGTTGTCCGGGGCTTTGATGCAAACGTGGTGATTGACGGTGAAAGCATCGGGGACAACTTGTTTGCCTTCGATCTGCTCGAACTGGATGGCGTGGACATCCGTTCCTGGCCCTACCGTGAACGTCTGGCCGCGCTGATGAATCTGTTGTTCTCGGTCCAGCAGCGGGTCATCAAGCTCGTCGAAACGGCCTTCACCTCAGAACAGAAGCTGGCGTTGTTGCAGCAGCTAAAGGCTGGCAAACGCGAAGGCATCGTGTTTAAGCAAATCTTCGCCCCCTACACACCTGGCAGACCCAACTCCGGCGGCAATCAACTGAAGCACAAGTTCGTCGCTACGCTGTCTGCCGTCGTCGCAAAGGTCAATGCCAAGCGCAGCGTCGCTTTGCAATTGATCGGTCAGGATGGTTGGGTTTCGTGCGGCAACGTCACGATTCCTGCAAATCACCGAATCCCCTTAGCTGGTCAGGTCTGCGAAATTCGCTACCTCTACTGTTTTAAAGAGAGCGGCGTGTTGTTCCAGCCCGTTTATCTAGGGCTACGGAATGACGTGGATGACAGCGAATGCCTGACTTCGCAGCTCAAATACAAGGCGGAGGATGACGAATGATGCTCAATCGTAGGAAAGTGAAGCTGTTTGCCCTGGAAATGGCGAAGTCCAGGGCGCACAAGTTCACTAGGGTAGGCAAGGAGTTCTACGACCGGTGCGAAGTGAATCTGAAAAACTTCATCCGTAGCCAGGTTCACAGTCATCCGTCCAAGGTCAAAACCATCAAATAATTGACACCATTTTGGTGTCAAATCCCCAAACTGGCCGGTCATGTGTTCCTCGCATGGCCGGCCTTCACATTTAACCAACAACCAAAGGAAAAACACATGAATACAGTCACACTACCCGCAGCAGACCTGAAACAAGCTCTGCCCGGCCTCAGCAAAGTCGTCTCCCGTAAATCTACGCTACCCGTCCTGCAATCAGTCAGGCTCACTCGCACTTTAGCCGGTGTCGTTACGCTGTCTGCCACTGATCTGGATACGTTTGTCAGCTACAACCTCGAACACTCACAACAAGGGGAACCGCTGGATGTTTTGCTCCCGTTTGAACAGTTGAACAAGACGGGCAAAGGTGGTGATGTGGTGGTGACGCAGGAATCCAAGCTCAAGGCTAGGCTCCGGTATCAAGTCTCAGGCTCAAGTCTGGAACAGTCGGTGGCTACATTGGCACCGGATGAATTCCCGCCCACACCCAAAATCACTGAACCTGGCTCCAAAATGCCGGACAACTTCGGTGAGACTTTGAGACAAGCGTTTGAGACGAGCAGCACGGATGGTTCGCGGTATGTCATTCAGGGTGCGTATTTGGATGTGAAGGAGCCGAAGTGCCACACCATCGTCTCTACCAATGGCCGCTGTCTCTTCGCCGCAAATACCTTCAAGTTCGACCTCAAACAATCCGTCAACCTCTCAAGGCAAAAGTTCTTGGAGTGGAGCGGATTTCTGACCAACGAATGCGAAATGGCGGTGAAATCGGACAAGAGCAATTCTGGCTGGGTCAAACTCACCACACCGCGCTGGGAATGCATCGTGAAACAGATTGACGGACAGTTTCCGAACTGGCGTCAAGTCGTGCCCAATGATACCGAAGGATGGACCAAGGTAATGTTGAGCGAAGCGGCCGTCAAACAGATGCTCAACCTCAGTTCCAAGCTGCCGGGCGATGATAACGAGAACCGGACATTGCAGTTGAGGGTAGATAAGGAACTGCACCTCGAAGGCCGGAACAAGGACGACAAGGAATTCACCTCAGCCCAGATACCGGATGTCAAAATCACTGGCAAACCCGTTACTACTGCGCTGAACCGTGAATATCTGCAAACGGCTCTTCGGTGTGGGTTGGATGAAATCCGCATCAATACTGAACTGGATCCGATGCTGTTCCTGAAACCTGGTAAACGAATGGTCATCATGCCAGTTCGTTTGAATGGGCCAGCTACGCAATCAGTGCCGGCCAAACCAGTGACCCAAGCACCAAAACCCGAAACCACAACCACAACCTCGCCCAAGCCCGAAGCTGTGGCACTACCTGAAAGGAAACCTGACATGGCCAAAACTGCAACCACACCTCAAACCCCCAAACCCGCACCGTCACCTTCGCTAGTTGACCAGGTCGAGAAGATCAAAGACTCGTTGAAAAACGTTATCCGTGATCTCTCTACCCTCGCCGACTCAGCGAAGCAGGCGGGGAAGGATCAGCGCGTGAGTGAAAAGGAAGTCGAAGCTGCTCGCGCTACCCTGAAAAAGCTCCAGCAAGTGACGATCTGACACCCCGCAACCCACGGCCAGGCATCTTCCATGGTGTCTGGCCGTTTATTGAAAGGAGACCGCATGGATGACAAACAGACGAACAAGCTCATTGGCTACGCGGTCGGAGCCATTCTCGCCTACTACCTACTACAAATGATCGTCCCGTTCCTATTCTGGGGCGTGATTGGCATGGTGGTCTGGCGCGTTTATCAGGAAAACAACAAACACAACTGAAAGGAAATATGGCCGATTATTTTACCAACTTCAGCGTCGTCCTGCCGTTGACCAAAAAACAGCAGGAATATGCGATGCAGATCACAAGGCAGATGGAACAACATCGTTTTCACGATGAGCTTTTGCCCGCCGGTTTCCCCGAAACACTGAAAGGCGAGGCGGAGAACTGGACATTCGAGACCGAAGCCAATGAGAAAGGCATCTGGATTCATTCACAGTATGGTGGTCAGGATGCGGCCTGTGTGTTCATCCAGCATCTGCTTGAGAAGTTCAGCTTCGCCGGCGGTGTGGCTTTTGAATGGAGCCACGATTGCAGCAAACCTCTCACGGATGCTTTTGGTGGTGGTGCCGCATTCGTCACTGCCAATGAGATTGAGACGTTTACCACGTCGGAATGGCTGGCGGAAATCACCGGGCAACGCAAACACCTGTTCAGCCCTGACACCCACCTCTGCATCAAATGCGGCATTCACGCTGACGATGATCTGGTCGAACACCAGCCTTGCATCAAATGAAAGTCATCACCATCCGCCGCGTTGACCTTCAGTTCGACGCGAATCAAATCACCCATGGCACGAAGGAAGCGCAGGCGGATCAGGCCATCGAACACATCAACCTGACCTTGCAACGCCAGCCCTTCGGCCTCGGTGCCCAGCTCATCGTCCACCGTGACGAAATTGAAGTCGAAACCCAAACCATCAATCCCTAGTTGAGATCATCTCACCGGCGCAGGGCTTAACCGCTCTGCGTCTTCTTTATTTTCCCCGGTCATCCCTGCGTGAGTGCGTCGGGACATGGCCGGGGTTCGCACACATCAACCAACAACCAAAGAAAGGCAGAAATAAAATGAAAACCATCACAGTCAAATACGGCGTGGACGAGATCACCAAGCAGGTCGAAGCGGACTTCACCTTCGGTGATTTGCAGGGCAGCGACACCTTCAAGGCCGCGCTGGGCTTTGGGGACAACACCAAGGCGCTCGTGGACGGCATCGAGCAGAACCGGGACACGGTCATCCCGGCCAATGCCACCGTCCGGATTGAAACTGCGGCCAACACCAAGGCCTGAAGCCAAATCCCATTAAGCGCCCGTCTCTCTTTTGGGGAGGCGGGCGTTTTTTCATTTATGGAAAAAACTGAAATCATCCTTAATACCGACGGCTCGTTCGTCGAACGTCTGGTCAGTGAACGCGTGTTGGATGCCGGCCAGTCCGTGCTCGACACGCTGACCGAGAACATGACCCGCCAGATCCGCAATGTCTTCGACATCCCCGACTGGGGCTTCGTCCATGCCAGTGTCGGCCAATACGACACCCTTTGGTCAGTGCCGATTGACCGCATACCCTTGCACGCCCGGTTCAAGCTCGTCAATCAGGTCATGGTGCCCATGTTCGCCTCGGGCACCGATATCGAGATGCCTTTGGTCTGGAAAGTTCCGGCCGGGGTTAAAATCATGTTCGCTGTCCTGACTAAACAGGAAGACGAGTTCGTCAGCGTTGAGGGCAACTGGCTGTTCGCCTGTGATCAGGACAAACGGGGGTATCGGCTGCCTTTGCCTAATCTGCATGACGACTGCCGTATCTGCACCGGTCAGTTTGAAGGCGATCAAGAGAACGCCTTTGAATGTGTCCGGGCAAGCCTGGAACAATTCGGCAAATCCAAGTGGAACGCCGACCTGATGCGGACCAGCGAACAGTCCAAGCAGTTCTTCCGGTTCAAGCCGACCAAGGACAGCTTCGAGACGCTGCCGATCCAGGGCGAATGGACAGGGCTGTGCGAGAAAATATCCACCGCCTTGTGGGAAAGGGTCGTCGTATGAATGCGAAGGACTCGTTCAAGTTGCTCGTCCGAAACCTCAAACTCTGCCCGACGCTTGAAACCACCATCACCCCCAAACTCGTGAATGAGATCTGGGACTGTATGCGGGACATCAAGCTGCAAAAGGGCGATGAAGTGACGCCGGCAATGTTGGTGGCGCTCATCCTGCATGACGAGGAATCCTTCGCCGAACTGTTGACGGCGGCGCAACTCGACCAACTGCATATCGTTGCCGGCCAGGCGATGCAGCAATACGAACTGGCCATCAAACCCAAGAACCAGGTTGGCCAGTTGCTGGCCGCCACCATCAAAGAAAGTGAAAAGCTATGAACTACATCATCGGCTGCGGAGGTGTTGGCTCGGCCATCATTCCCTCATTCTGTCTGCTCAAGGAACCCGGCGACCTCACCCTGATCGACGGCGACAAACTGGAACGCAAGAATCTGAACCGCCAGATGTTCGACGCTAGCCACATCGGCCTGAACAAGGCGCAGGCTCTGGGCAACAAATATGGCTGCCTGTTTTTGCCGGAGTGGTATGCCAAAGGAAAAGTCCGTCACTACCGCCATGACTGGCTGTTGTGCTTGGTTGATAACCACCGGACACGGTTGGAAGTGTTGGAAGTGTGTGACGAGATGGGCTGCCAGGCCATCTTCGCCGCCAATGAAATGCACTCGTCAGAGGCGTATTATTATCGGCGGCAATGGCTGGGAACCGAACGTGATCCGCGCGTTTATTACCCAGAGATCAACACCGACCATTCAGGCGATCCTCGCGTCGCCTCCATCGGTTGCACTGGGGAAGTTCAGGAACGGAATCGTCAGCTAGTGTCAGCGAACTTGATGGCGGCGGCTTTGGCCGAGCATCTGTATGTGTTGTGGAGCATGAAGGCTCCGCGCATGGACAGGGAGACGGTCGAGTTGTTGCCGCACAAGTTCGTGGCGAACCTGAGCAAGCTCGAAACCTACCGGGGAGGACGCCATGAGTGACACCCTGACGTTGCCCGCGGCAACTGAACGTAAGTGCAGCATCGAGGAGGTGTTCGATGCCAGCTTCATCGAGTTGTTGAAGCTGGTGCCGGCCAATCCGTATGTCCGGGCGTTGATCCTCAAGTTCAGCGGCAAGCTGCCACCTGCTGAATGCGAGTTGTTCGACGAGTTAAAAGACTGGGTTGAGTTCAACTGCGTGAAGCGGATCCGAAAAGCAGCGGCACAGGCTCAAAACAACGACGAACCGGGCATCAGCATCAGCGTGGACTTCTCGGAACAGGAATATGGTCGTGCTCATTATCAGGTGGATTGTTCCGGCACAGACACGTTCCAAATCGGCGCGGAGGAACTCGTCACCATCATTCAGGACGCCATTGCCGACGGCGGAGCCATCAGTGCGGTCGTGGATGCCATTGCCACCCTCATTGACGACGACGCCTGGGATCGTTGCGGCCCGGATCTTAACAATTACGGCGACTACGACTACAGCGAACACGACTCCGGCGGGACTGACAACTCGGAGATTGAATACTCGCGGGAGCATATTCGCAATGCCGTGCTGCGGTTTGTTCAGGAATGGCATCCGGAACTCGCGGCCGAACTCTGAAAGGAAAGCCATGAAACTCATCAAATACAACCAAACCAAGATCAGTGACGAAAAATCGGTGCCGGGGCTGGTCAGCAGCCAGATCGAATACGAGGTGAAGGGTGCGAGGGGACAGTTAAAATACCACGGCCCCAAGCTGGCACCGGAGCTGTGGCATCAAGTGCTGTCGTTCTTCCGTTGGACCCACAAGGAACATCAGAGCGAATGCCAGGTCCGCCTGTATGTCAACGTGAAGCTCAACCGGTGGGCGGCGTGGGCATTTCCACAAGCAGCCAGAACGGGCATGACGGCTAGGGAATTGCCGGTTCAGGAAACACCGGAAAAGGCGAAGGAACGGTTCGCTTCGTGGCAGTCAGAGCCTTCGGATGACTGGCTCTACTTCGGCACGGTGCATCATCATTGTTCTGCCAGTGCGTTCCAATCCTCGACGGATGAACAGAACGAATGGAATCAGGACGGTTTGCACATTACCGTAGGCAAGATGGATGATGAACGGCATGATTTGCACGCCCGGTTTTATTTGGGCGGCAACTGCTACGAGCCGGACTTGAGCCTGTTCTGGCAAATTGACCCGGAGTTGGCTGAACAGGTGCCGGCCACCATTCATCATCAACTCGCCTGCTATCAGATGGGTGCGAAGGTGACGGTGGACTTCCCGGATCAGTGGCGTCATCACCTCGTCGAAACGGCATCTGAACCGAGATCGCTGGTTCCTATGCGTCATTGGGACATGGACGATCTCCATCTGCCCATGATGACTCGTGCAGATGAGGCGTTGGAGGACATCCATCATCAATGCGGGATCTTGTCAGTGAGGGAGGATGAATGGCTAGCGGAAATCCAGACGCTTGTAGCCGGAGATGTCGCCAAGGTCATCATCAACGCCTGTATCAAGCACGGTGTCAGCCCGGAAGACCTGCTCACGACGGTCTCCCATTCCCTGCTCGAATACTAAACCAAAACCAACAACTGAGAGGCGCAGGGCTTGATTGCTCTGCGCCTCTTGCATTTAAAGAAAGGAAAAACAATATGGCTCACAATCTATTAATTCAAAATGGCCAGGCTTCGATGTTTTATATCAACGAAGTTCCTTGGCACGGTCTCGGCACCAAACTTAACAAACCTGCTACGGCTCAAGAAGCGATTGAAGCAGCACACCTCGACTGGCCTGTGATTAAGCTACCTCTGACAGCCGGCTCCAAACACATCCCCGTTCCTGACAAATTCGCTGTTGTCCGTAAAACTGGGAACTTGGTCCAGAAATCCGATCCTGTATTGGGCGTAGTGGGCAAAGATTACACGCCTTTGCAGAACCGGGACGCATTCAGGTTCTTTGATCCGATTGTTGGTCAGGATGCGGCGGTTTATCACACTGCCGGCGCTCTAGGACAAGGAGAACGGGTCTGGATCCTCGCCAAGCTCCCCGGTCATATTCGGGTAGCAAAAGATGACATCAGTGAAAAATATCTGCTTTTGAGCAATTCACACGACGGCAAATCGAGTGTGCAGATCAAATTCACGCCGGTCAGGGTGGTCTGTCAAAATACGCTGACGATTGCTTTGAGTGATGGTATGGCGTATCGCGTTGTTCACCATGCAGATATTCGCAGCAAGCTCGAAAGCGCCCATCAAATGCTCGGCCTCATCAATGACCGGTTTGACGAGATGGAAGAGACGTTTCAGGCCATGTCTCGGATCAAAATGGATTCAAACAGGCTCAGTGAATATCTGGCCACCGTTTATCCTGAAGTGAAGGAGCCAGAGAAGATGGAACTCGTTAACAGGGACCGTGGTTGGAGTGAATACTTCTTCGATCAGGGTAGAGGGAATCGTCTGCCTGGTGTTGTCGGGTCATTGTGGGCTGCGTTCAATGGCGTCACGGAATGGCAGGATCACAGGAAATCACGTCAGAATGAGAATCAGCGTTTGGTTTCTTCGTGGTTTGGCGGCTCGTATCAGACCAAGGCCAGAGCGTTTACCGTCGCTCAGGACAAGATGCTGGTGTGGAATTGACAATCACAGGGCTTTCTTCGGAAAGCCTTTTTTTAGCCATGTGTCGCGCGCTTAATCAGCGTGTCTTTCTATTGGCCTTTGATTTTGGCGGTGGGACGGGACGCACCTCTACATACTCAATTTCCGAAGCATCAACCGACACATCATTTTGATTGTTCAAGAAATCATATGTCCCGTAGACAATCATTATGAATTGGCCGCTAAAATCATACAGCAATCGCCCAATCATCTGTAATGTTGGCCCCGAGATCACCGCCGATGTCTTCGGCAAAGTCACCGTGATATGGCCCTTAAAGATTTCCGAGTTGGTGATGAGGCTCGCATTGGCAAACTCAATGGCAAATTGTCGCGATTGATTTGCGTCGTTCCATTGCAGTTCCTTCATGCACATCAGTTGTGAGCCGATTACGCGCACTTGCAAACTGGCTGGCGCACTGGTTTTCCCTGATTTTATGGACTTTGCTTTTCTTTTCATCTTGTTGTTCTCCTTGGTGTTTAGTTTGGATTGGAGCCGGCGATTCAGAGGGTCTTCAAAATGCCTGTTTTAGCCAGACAAACCCCAATCACCGGCTACGCATCTTTGAGAGTAGGCGGAGCATTTCCAGATATAGCCAGACCAAAGTTACGAGCAGAGCCATTCCGCAATACCACTCCATGTAACGAGGACTTCTGCTTTCAATCCTGTCTTCGATGATCTTAAAATCGACGAGAAGATTGGCCGACGCGATACCGACAATCACCAAGCTCAGGATGATCCCAAACTTGCCAGACTCGTGAATGTAGGGCATCCGCACACCAAACATATTGAGCAACATGTCCACTACATAAACTAGGCACACAGCCACCGTAGCCGCAATGATTCCCTTCACCATCCCGTCCGTTACGCGAATGATCCGGAATGAGTAAAGCGCCAGCATCAATCCCAGCACACCCAGAGTCAGCATAATCGCATTCCCCACAATCCCAGGCCAACGCAGTTCGGTCATCTGCGAAATGGCACCAAGACACAATCCTTCGAGCAAGGCATACAGGGGTGCGGCAATCGGAGCAGTGGTGGGCTTGAAAGTCCCGACAAGACACGCAATCAGCCCGCCAAACAATCCAATAAAAATGAACGGCCCGTGAAATTCAGGATGCGTCCAAGAAAACGCGCCCGCCCCCGCAAGCAGAAGTAGAAGGATGCCAGTTTTGTTGATGACCCCCTCCAACCGCATAGTTTCTTCGCCATACCTCGCGCCAGAAAATGCGTCATCACGTTTAAGCAGCGGATTTGATGTATCCATATATTTAAAATCTGCCTATGCGGTTTCTGAATTCAAGCAAATTGTGGTGTTTACTCGCGGTGTGGTTGAGCCTAACGAAATGTAAAAACCACGTTCCTCCGCCAATCTCGGGTCAAACGTTCACCGCCGAAACTCGAAGAGCTCCTTTATTCTGATCTGTCGTGCTGGATAATCGCTCGGCCCGACCAACTGATTCAGCGCATCCCAGAATTCCTGAATCCCAAATGGTTTTGGCAAATAACCAATTTTCAACCCGTGATCGACAAACATTTTCAAATGCGCCTCAAAGAATTCCGATATCAACAAAATGGGACAGGTGATGTGGCTTTCGGCCAGCTTCTCCAAGATTTCATGTCCCGTAAAATCTGGATGATTCCAGTCCAAGACTAGTAGATCGGGTTGCTTTCGCGCCATTTCCGCCAACGCTTCAGCATCGTTCCCAACACTTAACAACGAAGCGTTCTTGAACCATTCGTTGATGCAAAATTCAAATAGGCTGGACAGTTCCTTGTTATCTTCCAGAAGAATGATCCTTTTGGTCGTCGTCGTCGGCAATGAAGCAAGATGCATCATAAAATGTTTGCCCAATCAAATGCCTTGGCCTGCGTTAAAATCGTCGCGGGCTATCTTTTTCATCCTCAACCCAAAGCTGAAATCTGTCAACCCACTTTTTTTGACATCCAAATGCCAATATATGTTCAGCCCTATAATAGACTGCACTCATCCAAGCCTAGACCTCGGAGCTTGGAGTTGGACGGGAAAGAGTTAATGATTAAGCAGTTTCTAGCGATATTGAAGAGTGAGGCGTGACTGAAGGCGTTTGAATGCCGGCAGACTCACGTCTTCATCCTCATGGTTTGACGACTTTGCTTTGATTCCCAGAGCTACCAAACCTGATCACCATATATTCACGGGATTCGTCGAGATGGAAACCGAGCTTTTGAATTTCCTTAGCAATCCCCGGCATGTGAGCAACACCCCACGGCACCATAATGTTGTCCGTAAGCAAAAGATTCGACTGAATCTCTCCTAGCAAGTGTCGGTTACGCTTCCAGACCAAGTCATCAAGAAGCCGTGTCTCTACTTCGGGTGAAGGTGAATATTGCAGCAGTTTCTGAATGATTTCTGGTTTCAGTCCCTGGGAATGAACCAGTGTGATCAAGTTCAGTATTTCAAGAGTGTCGGGTGTAAACTCGTCCACATCCACATCGGCACGCACCCATTCACCTCGGATCGGCGTAAATTCCACCTTTTGTTCTGACAAACCGAGCGATTTAGCCATGCGTTTGTAGCTGAGCTTGTTGGTCAAAAGATTTTGATTGTCCGTAACGCCTTCCATCAGAATGATTGAATTGCTGGGAAATGTCTGCGAAATCTGCTGGTAAAAAGCAGTATCGGCAACATGCGCCATCGGGAACAACTCGATCATCTTCCCATCGTTGCGGACATATTTCCTGACCTCTACCGAAAAACCGCCTGGATGCAGGGCCATGAAACCTTGGCTAAAATGATTCACGGCTAGGGTTGTGCACAGTAAAAGATAAATCAGCACAGCCGGAATCAATACAAGGATGGTCGCAAGCACAGATATAGACAGGTTCACCCAGCTAAAACCACGTCCTTCAAACCTGTTTTCTGGCACCAATGGCCAGCTAAACTTGAGTCTGCCCTGCGCCCACCTCAGAAGTGCCAGACCGAGGATGACCTGGCAAACGGAAATCCCTACAGCCACTTGTTGAAGCTGGCCATAGCAATAAATAACGAGTGGAAATACGGCCAAAAGCGATGCTAAAGCAAACAGTGGAATGGGGAGAAACAACCGCTTAGGAACCATCGGAGTCAATCCCATCAACACATAAACTCCGACCGTCATGAAAAATGCTAAAACGGAAGTCAATTCGCGGATGACTGAAAACACGTGTAGCCCAAAAACAAGAATTAAGGAGTCATCGATAAATGAAATGGCCGCATCTACCAAAAATAATCCGAGGCAAAGGCTGAGCAGGATAGCGAGATTGTGGCTGGAATTGGATTTGCGACCTGAAGCCGGCGATAACGGAGGTGGCACATTGTTGGCTAGTTGATCCTTGAATGATGCTGTCTGGGGTTCTGGTGGCATGTATGTATATTGGTGATCGTCTGTTAATCAGCAACTCTGTCTCGCAGCGTTTCATATAGCCCGGCGTGGTTGAGCAGGATGTCTTTCATGCCGCTCTGAACCGCCGGCGAATTCAATGCCTGGGTGCTCATCGCGGTGTGGGCGTCCAAAGCTCCCATGATGGCATTCAGCAGTTCGGTCTTTAAGTCCGGTGAATTGGCAAACTGCTCCTTCGTATTGTTCTTGGCCTGTTGTTGCAAAGTTTCTGATTCCAACAGCTTGCCTTTGATGACATGGTTCACATAAACGAGCTTGTCCTGATCCGTCAGCTCACCTTGAAACAAGTCGTTCACTTTTTGAATGATTTCAGCCAAATACGCTTTCTGTTTTTCTTGCAAAGCCCCACTCCCAGCCTCAGTGATTGGTTCGAGCAGAGGTGTTTTACCGGCATACAAAGACATCGGTTCACGGCCTTTGTCTTTGAGCGTGTGATGCGTCAGGACAACTTTGGAAAGGTCAATGCCTTCACGTTCACGACCAAACTCAAGTAACGGTAGCAGACGTTTGAAGAAAATGGCCCGTTTCTCGATAGCCGTGTTGCCGTAGTCGAAAATCTGGGACAAAAAGGTGTAAAGCCGGATAAACGCCCCTAAATCGCTCTTGAACAGGATCAAGGCGTTCAGCTCGTCCTGGGCTGCTTTAATAGCCTTTTCGTCTTTGTGTTCTGTGGCAATCTTTAACGCTGTCTGAGCCGCTTTGTAGCGTTTCATCAGTCTGTCTTCCACGGGTGCAATGGCGGCTACCAGATCGCTCTGCTTCGCATCTAGCTTCAGTTCCGCAGCCACGACCCGGTCAACTTCAAAATCATCGTAGTGGCCGGCCGCATCGAGTTTGGAACGGAGATTGTAAACGAGGTTGGGGTCGGTGATGTTGGAAAGCTCGGCGGTGGTGTGATACGTCTTGAACGCGGCCAGAACTTCAGCCGGGTCGTTCACGAAATCAATGACGTAGGTGGTGTCTTTGCCTGGGTGTGCGCGGTTGAGTCGTGAGAGTGTTTGCACTGCTTGAATACCGGCCAACCGCTTATCCACATACATGCCGCACAACAACGGCTGGTCAAATCCGGTCTGGAATTTATTGGCTACTAGCAGAATCTGATATTCCTCGCCCTTGAAAGCTTCTCGGATATCGCGTCCTTTCAGATTCGGATTCAGAATCTTGCTGTTCTCCGTAAATCCATCTGGCCCGGACTCAACATCATTCACTTCACCAGAGAAGGCGACCAACGTGCCAATCTTGTAGCCGTGTTCGAGGATATATTTCTCAATCGCCAGCTTCCATCGCACTGCTTCAAGACGGCTCGCTACCACCACCATCGCCTTGCCCTGGCCTTTGAGGAGTGGAGCGACATATTTACGGAAGTGCTCAACCACCACCTCCACTTTCTGCGAGATGTTATAGGGATGTAGCCTGACCCAGCCCATGATGCCTTTCATCGCCGCATCACGTTCCACGGTCTTTTCATCAATCACCTTGCCTTCGTGCGCGAGCTTGAAGGCGAGTTTGTAGGGCGTGTAATTCTTCAGCACGTCGAGGATGAATTCTTCCTCAATCGCCTGCCTCATCGAATAGACATGGAACGGCGCTGGTAGATTCCCTGGACCAGCCGGCTTTGATGGATCTGGACGCGTGCCGAACAGCTCCATCGTTTTGTTCTTCGGCGTGGCTGTGAACGCTACGAAGGTGATGCCACGGTCATCAGCCCTGGCCGCCATCTGTGCAGCCAAAATATCGTCCATGCTCACCTCACCGCCATCGTTCAACTCCTTCAACTCTTCAGGACTCAACACGGCTTTCAACTTCGACGCCGCCTCACCAGTCTGCGAACTGTGGGCTTCATCAGCAATCACGGCAAAGCGCTTGCCTTGCGTCGCCGCGAGCTTGCGGACTGCTTCAAGAGCAAAGGGAAAAGTCTGAATCGTGCAGACGACGATCTTTTTATCACCGGACAGTGCTTCTGCCAAAGCTGCGCTCTTGCTGCCTTCGTTGCCGGTGATGGTGGCGACAACGCCGGTCTGCCTCTGAAAATCGAACAAAGCTTCCTGCAACTGGGCATCAATCACGTTGCGATCTGACACGACCAGCACCGTATCGAACATCTTTTGATTCAGGGCATCGTGCAGTTCAGCGAGGAAGTGCGCGGTCCATGCTATCGAGTTCGTTTTGCCTGACCCCGCTGAATGTTGAACCAGATATTTTCCACCCGGCCCATCTTTGAGCACCGCTACTTGCAAATCCCGCGTCACGTCGAGTTGATGGTAGCGGGGGAAAATGATCTTCGTGATCTGCTTCTTTTTATCACGTTGCGCGATGAGGTAGCGGCCGAGGATTTCTAGCCAGCTCTCACGCTGCCACACCTGTTCCCAGAGATAGGCAGTGCGATGGCCTTGCGGATTGACGGGGTTGCCAGCGCCGCCATCGTTGCCTTGGTTGAATGGCAGGAAGTCCGTCGCCGCTCCTTCCAACTTCGTCACCATATAGACTTCGCTGTTGGAGACGGCGAAGTGAACCAAAGCACCGTTAGGAAATGACAGCAGTGTTTCCGGTGCCTGTCCTTTCGGTCTAGGGTTGCGGTCAAAGCGATACTGGTCAATCGCATCGTCAATGCTCTGCGTAAAATCTGTTTTCAGTTCTGACGTGGCGACGGGAATGCCGTTGAGGAACAGCACCAGATCAAGGCAGTTCTCGTTGAGCAAAGAATATTTTACCTGCCTGACAACGCGGAGACGGTTGGCAGCGTATCGAGCGAGGATGTCTGGATTGATGGCCAGCGCGGGTTTGAACTGCGCTACTTGCAATGGCTGTTTCAGGCCGAGCAGTTCGATGCCATGACGCAACACATCCAGCGTGCCGCGTTGGTTAAGCTGATCGCGCAGGCGGGCGAGCAAGGTTTCACCGGCTTTGTCACCGTGATTCTTGACGAGAATTTCCCAAGCCTGCGGTTGAACCGCCTGCACCCAAGCCAGCACATCAGCCGGGAAGAGCGCGTGCGTTCGGTCATAACCAGCAGCATCGCCTTCGGCATAGAGCCAGCCGTTGTTGGCGAGGTGCTGGCAGATTTCCGTCTCGAAGTTGATTTCTTTATGAAGGCTCATGGATGGAAAATCTTTAGTTTTCAGTCTTCAGTTTTTAGTTGCCGCCGGGCTGTTTAAAACTTGGCGGACATCAATCTGACCAGTGACGGCGGCGGAAATCAAGGCGGTTCGGCGTTCTTGCAGCAGGTCAATCGCGCGCTGGGCTTCGGTGGTGAGCGTGTCGAACTTAACGGTTTCGGTGTTGAGGTGTGTGACGATGGCACGTTGTTCAGTGAGCGAAGGAAACGGCATTTGAAACTCGCGAATATCGCTTTGGGCTACGTTTTTAGCCAAACCTTCAGCGCCGCTGATGATTTGCAGCAATTGATTCCGCAGGAAACTTGAGCCCATCGCCACGACAAAGAACGCCGCGTCAAAGCTGGATTCCTTCACTTGCACCCGAAAAGTTTTATCAGAAAGGAACAGTCGAGCCGACGGTTGTTCCCGAACTTGCGCCACAGACCCGATCAGCTCACTTGAACCACTGGCACGTGACATCAGAACATCTCCGACTTTGACTTCTAAATCACTTGGCGGGTCAACATCATCAGCCAACAGCTTGTTTTCATTCGGATCAAAAATGCCACCGTTCACACAACCACTCTTCAACACACCGCACTGACCGGTTGTTGCTGGAGAATTGTGGGAATTTGGCGTGAAGCCAGTTTCAATTCCATCAATGAGAAACTTCAAGCGCTTGAGCGGAAAGCTTTGGTCATGCAAGCCTTTGGTGACGGTGTGGGAGATGACGGCCTGGAGTTTTTCTTTCAGCAGTGCCATCAGCCGTTCTTGTTCCGCCACCAACGCATCAATCTTCGCCGTCTCCTGATCCAGAAACGCGGCGATGCGAGTTTGCTCGTCGAGTGGTGGAATCAAAGTTGGCATTCGTTTCACATCGGAAAACTTCATTGATTGCCGCAAGCCACCACCCATCGAATAAAAAACCTTGGTCACGTCGTAGGCGCGGAACAGATAACTCGTGAAGCTTGAGTCCAGTCCGCGAGGTGTGACCGCAAGATACGCGGAAGTGATAATTCCTTTTTCTTCGACCAAAGCTGAACGCAGACTGCGCTTGTCGTTTTGCAGATCAGTCAGACGAAACACGATGTCACCGGGATGAACAACCTGATACGTCTCGAAAGATTCAGGCAGCAATCCATCGTTAGAAGAGATGTCTTTCTGCACGATTTTCCCGTAGCTCAACGAAAGCAAATTATCTTCAACCATGCCTTTGTTTGACTCGTAACGTTCCACTGCCGAGCCGTAAAGAGGTTTCAATTGCCAATGCTCCGGGATTTGCCCCAGCCATTCCACGCCGCTGTCCTTGTATTTGGAATAGCGCGGAAAACTCATTTTGCTCCACCTTCCAAGGTCTTTTTCACATGGCGGTCGAAGTCGGATTCAAACAGGCGATCCTGCACGAGGCGGTATTTCTCAAATTCGCTTTCGGCGTGGGCTTGGGCGATTTCGGCGGTGACTTTGCCGGCATCCTGCAAGATTTTGCGGTCGGTCGCGGCAATAAAGCGATTTAAGCGAGTTTCCCAGTCCTGCATAGTCATGGGAATCTGCCGCAGCGCCATGTCTTCAGCCACGTCGAGGTAGGCGGAGACGAGGCGTTGCAGTTGGGCCATTTCTTTTTCCGTGAGGTAGTTTTTGGCCACGCTGACATCGAACTTCTGGATTTTGCCCTTGGGCGCGTCCTGCCAGGTGGTGAGGCCCATGTGGTCTTTGGCGGCATCGGCCCGGTGGAGGATGATTTCCGCCGCCGTCTGGCCGTGAATGGCCCAATGCAGTTTGTTTTGCACGGTGGCAAAGAAACGTTTGGTGGCTTGGGCGGTCAGATCGTAGTCAATGGCGGTGGCGTAGATGTCGGTGATTTTCTGGTAGAACTTGCGCTCGCTCGCACGGATTTCCCGGATGCGCTGGAGCTGTTCTTCAAAGTATTTCTTGCCGAGGATCGAGCCGTCATTTTTGAGGCGCTCATCATCCATGGCATAGCCCTTGATGGTGAATTGCTCGATGATGGTGGTGGCCCATTTACGGAACTGCACGGCGCGCTCGGAATTGACCTTGTAGCCGACGGCGATGATGGCGGCGAGGTTGTAATGCTGGGTGTCGTAGGTTTTGCCATCGGCGGCAGTTATTCGAAAATTTCGAACAACTGAATTTTCCTGAAGCTCGCTGTCGGCAAAGATCTGCTTGAGGTGGTAGTTGATGGTGTTGGTGGCCACATCATAAAGCGATCCCATCATCTTCTGCGTGAGCCAGACATTTTCATCGGCGTAAACGGCTTCGACGCCCGTCTGACCGCTGGCGGCCACAAAGGTGAGGTATTCCGCTGCCGAGGAGCGAACCAGGGAGACGGCGGTTTTCCTTTTGTGTTTGCTAATGGGGCTCTTTTTCTCCGGTTTCATTTGGTCAAACCTCCAATCATGGTGAGAATTTTGTCAGTGCAAGCTTTCAACTCTGCATCAATCTCGCTCAACGGTCTGGGTGGCTGGAAAACATAAAAGTGCCGGTTAAATGGAATCTCGTAGCCGACCTGGGTTTTGTCGTGGTCAATCCAGGCATCGGGAGCATGAGGCAACACCTCGCGCTTAAAATATGTTTCCACGGCTTCGCTCAACGGCACATTCTCGGTGTCGCGCAGGCTTGAATCTGGCTGAGGTTTGTCTTTGCCTTTGCCCTTGGTGCTGAGAACAATTTTGCCCTTCGCATCACGTTCTGGCCGCTCGACGGTGATGGTGCGGTAGCCGAAGTCTTCGTTCTTGAAGATGCGGCTGATGGGAACGCCGCCTTTCGTCACTTTCTTGCAATTGCCAAACAGCTTCGTGATTTCCTCGATATGGTCGGGGCTGAGTTCCTTGCGCTTGCTGCCGAGACTTTTCCGCATCTTCTGCCAAAAGCTGGAGGCGTCAATCAACTGCACCTTGCCCTTGCGCTCATCCGGCTTGCGATTGCTGACGATCCAGACGTAGGTGCTGATGCCGGTGTTGTAAAACATGTCGGTAGGCAGACCGATGATGGCCTCAACCAGATCATTCTCCAACACGTAGCGCCGGATCTCGCTCTCGCCTGAACCCGCGCCACCAGTGAACAGCGGCGAGCCATTCAGCACAATGCCGAACCGGCTACCACCGTCTTTGGCTGGCCGCATCTTGGAAATCAGATGCATCAGGAACAGCAATGAGCCATCACTGACGCGGGGCAATCCAGAACCGAAGCGGCCGTTAAAACCCTGTTCATCGGCTTCCTTCCGAATTTCCTTCTCAATCTTCTTCCATTCCACGCCGAACGGTGGATTGGAAAGCATGTAGTCAAAATGTTTGCCGTGCAGGCCGTCGTTGGAAAGCGTGTTGCCGAAAATGATGTTGGCGATGTCCTGACCTTTGATCAGCATGTCGGCTTTGCAAATGGCGTAGGACTCAGGATTCAGCTCCTGGCCATACATCACGAGCCTAGCATCAGGATTGTGCGAGGCTAGGTGCTCGCCGGCTACGCTCAACATTCCACCAGTCCCAGCGGTCGGATCGTAAATGGAACGCACGACGCCGGGTTTGGTCAGGGCTTCATCATCTTCGATAAACAGCAGATTAACCATGAGCCGGATGACTTCGCGTGGGGTGAAGTGTTCGCCAGCGGTTTCGTTGGAGATTTCAGCGAACTTGCGGATCAATTCCTCAAATACAGCGCCCATCTGTGCATTGCTGACGACTTCGGGATGCAGGTCAATGTTGGCAAATTTCTCCGTGACGAGGTAAAGCAGCCCGGATTTGCCGAGTTTGTCAATTTGGGTATGGAACTCGAAGCTCTCAAAAATATCACGAACTGCTGGCGAGAACGATTGCAGATACGCACGCAGATTTTCGCCAATGTGATCCTGATCGCCCATCAGCTTCTTCAGATCGAGCGGGGAGGTGTTGTAAAACAGAACGCCAGATTTCTTGAGCAGAAATGGTTCTGGATTGACCTTGGCTTGCGTCCGTTTAGCGAGCTCGGTCAGAACGGCGGTTTTGGTCGGTTCCAGCACACAATCGAGCCGGCGTAGCACAGTAAACGGCAGAATGACCTTGCCGTATTCCGACTGCTTGTAATCACCGCGCAGCAAATCAGCCACAGACCAGATAAATGACGAAAGATTGGGGTCGCTCATGCGTTCATCAAATCGTAAACCTGTTGCATTCAATAGCAACGGAAAACAGTCAAAAGCCAGTTCATGCAACCCATCCGGATTTTTCTGATCAAGCTTATGTCTTTTACCAGTACTGCCTAGGATTCCATAATATTTACAAAGCGACTTGGCATTCTTTGACGAGTTCCTGCTCAAACCGATCCAAGTCAAGCGAATCAACACGAAGGGCCTTCACCGCTTCCAGAGCCTCATCAATTGAGTCCATTCCACGCAGCGTATGACTTAGTTTATCGCTCACTTGAAGCGGCACGCCAAACTCCTCCAACGCGACTTGGAACGGTGGGCGGAAAAGATTTTCCAGCTTACCAGCAAAGAAAGAATAGTCGCCGCTGCCTCCAACGATGTGGCGGCGGATGGGCACTCAAGAATAGCTACGTCACTAACAGGCTCAACTGCTGACACGCTTCCGGTGACATTTCCAGCTTCGGTGGATATTTTGCTCAGGCAATGATATCCGAGGGTCATTCCACCATCATTATTCCAATCAACACAATGTGCGGCGGTGATTATCATCCCATCTTCGACGACCACACATTGCCCGTCACCCCGCCTTTCCTTATGAATTTTAAGCGTGGCTCTTGAGATCAATTCTTGCGTGTCTTTCAAAATGCTCATGAATTCGAAAATGCACCAGCGTCATTGATTTGCAAACAATTTATGGCCGTTCATCAAGGTTATGTTTTGTTATTTTTTGCGCCTTGGCTAATCAAAAAAGTCCCTGCTCTAGTTTTGCCGGCCCTTCTGAACCCCACAATTTCGTTATCATTTCCCTTTGTGGTGTGAAAGGGCATTTGGCTTTGGGCTGTTTCTGGCCAGGATCAATGTGCTGTAAAGCTAACTGCGCTCACCGCTCGGCATTGCTTTTTACTCGGCCAAACTGTTCACGCCATTGTAGCTTTGGCATTAAAATTAAGACCCTTTGCCATGCATCACGTTTTATGATCCACCGGTGAAGAACTGGTTGCCGAGCCGCGTGGGAGCGAGGAGAATTCAACGGCCCGTGCGATATTTCAAAGCGCGCAACAATCCTATCCTCGTGTATCCAAGCAAGTGGGTTTTCGGGATGCGGAGTCCAACCAAATAGCGATATCCATAAGCGTGAGGGGACAATGTCTAACCCACATCGCAAAAGGTGCATTTGACCGCCGGTGAAAAAACTTATCGGTCTACGCCCGATAACCCAAGTCGGCTCCCACCAAGATGCGCCGAACATCCAAGGAAATGACCTGCCCGATAAAGTAGTGGGTGGAGATCCGTCACTTGCGTCGGCCTCTTGCCACCAACAGCAGTAATCAAAATCCTCTCGCCAAGAGAAAGCCCGAAGCTTGGCCCCTATGACAATCTCATCGTCGGCAATGCCTTGCTCGGAAGCCAGTAAACGGAATTGGCTTCGCAGATCTCGTGACGACGGCGGATCTTCGTAGCGTCCAGCCAAGGTGTCCGAATCCGGCCAGCGATCAAGACTTGGATACGGCACGGGGGTTTGACGGAGAACCCACCCATCCTCACTGTGCAGGTAAGCCTGCGCGAATCGTTGCAGTTGACCTTCTGAGAATTGAGTTATGGAGAGCGAGTCATCAAACGCGTCGTCGAGAGCGTCTGCTGTTTCCTCTCCAACACAAAAAGAGTCATTGCGGTTACGGATTCGTTGTTTCCAAGGCATTTCCTCAGCCCGCATTGCCTTTTTTAATAATAGCTGGGGGGCGACTCGTCTTTCAACATCAGAAAAGTCTAGCCCTGTCGTTGCCTCGACCCGCTCAATGGTGCCTCGTGCTGATTCAAAACGATCCACGAGCCTGAAATTGCCTTGCGCTTGGGCTTCGGTGTAAAGAATCCTGTCCGCCTGATCT
>Ga0364922_10339_pt2 | contig 23060 bp, 22 predicted proteins | sample ExccelJu500001D4_2_FD_206955 | JGI IMG/M metagenome (GOLD analysis project Ga0364922, IMG submission 206955) | Enriched cells from Trout Bog Lake Hypolimnion, Wisconsin, USA - BchlTB.June20.5000.01.D4 | ecosystem: Environmental > Aquatic > Freshwater > Lake > Hypolimnion/Profundal zone | place...
CCGCAGTTCTGGTGCATCGGTGGCCAATTAGGCACGGCGAATTTTGTGTCGTATGTCTTTATCGCCTGGCTTCCGGTCTACCTGATGGAAGCGCATCATTTTTCTCTAAAGGCGATGGGATTCGCAGCAGCAATTCCAGAACTTTCCTTTGCCATCGGCAACGTCTTCTGTGGCCTGCTGAGCGATTATCTGATCGGCCATAAAATCACCACCTCGCGGGCGCGCGCCTGGCTAGGTGGCGGAGGTCAACTTTGCTGTTGTTTTGGCCTGTATATGACGGCCATGTCGGATGGTAAAGTGCTGACGATCGGCTGGCTGGCGTTCGCATTGTGGTTCCTCGGATTCAGCATGAATGTCAGTTGGACAAGCGCCTCGGACTTGGGAGGCAGGTTCTCGGGAACCGTTTCCGGCTGGATGAACTTTCTCGGCAATCTGATCGGCGGCCTAGCCCCGATGGTGATTGCCTGGGTCGCGACCGGTTGGGGTTGGAAAGCTGCCATTCTGGCGACTTCTTTGTCCGGGGTTGTCGGCGCACTCTGCTGGATCTTCGTCCGTCCAGATCGACCTTTAAAGGGAACATACGAGCAAACTGCTGTTGGCGCATAACGCTTGCGCAAGTAATCAAGGAGCTTAAGAATTGGAAAAGGTAGCCAAACTGGTTCAAGGGAATGAAGCAATTGCAGAGGGTGCTTTTTATGCAGGCGCACGATTTTACGCCGGCTATCCGATTACGCCCTCTTCGGAGATTGCCGACATAAGCTCGCGCCGTTTGCCGAAGCTGGGCGGGATCTATATGCAGATGGAAGACGAGATCGCCAGCATCGCGGCAGTGATCGGAGCGTCGTTGACCGGCACGAAATCGTTCACTGCCACCAGCGGTCCGGGATTCTCATTGATGCAGGAGAATCTGGGCGTGGCGATTATGGGCGAAGTGCCATGCGTACTGGTTGAAGTTCAGCGTTCCGGTCCAAGTACAGGACTTGCAACCAGGCCTGGGCAGTCGGATTACATGCAGATTCGCTGGGGACGGCATGGAGATCAGACTTTGATCGCCTTGGCTCCGGCCTCGGTCGCGGAGTGTTTTTCTCTGACCGTGCAGGCATTCAACTTGTCAGAGAAATTTCGCACCCCTGTGGTGCTGGCGGCAGATGAAATCGTCGGCCACATGCGCGAGAATTTCGTCTTCCCCGCGCCAGGCGAGATACCGGTCATTGATCGCCAAAAGCCCACAGTGGCCCCCGCAGAGTATCAGCCGTTTAACTTTGGGATTGACGGTGCTGCGCCCCTGGCGTCCTTCGGAAGCGATTACACCTTCCATATCACTACCACGATGCACGGAGAGAATGGGTATGCCAGCACCGACCCGGCAAACGCCACCCGGCGCATAACCCACCTGCATCGCAAGCTTGAGGCAAATCGCGACGAGATCGTTCTCACCAAGTCTTACGACACGGAAGATTGCGATGTGTTGATTATCGCTGCAGGCGCCGTGACACGCACGGCCCGCGAGGCCGCCCTGGAAGCCCGCAAGAGTGGCATAAAGGCGGGAGTTCTCCAGTTGATTACGATATGGCCGTTCCCCGATAAGGAAGTTGCAGCAGCAGCCGCGAAAGCGAAGAAAGTCATCGTGGCTGAAATGAATTACGCCGGACAACTCGCGGGCGAGGTCTTGAAAGCGGTTGGCAACTCCGTTGAGTTGAAGAAGGTGAACACCTTCAACGGTGAAGTCATGTATCCGCAAGCGATACTGCAGGAAATTCAAAGAGCCCCCGGCAGCTTTGTCGCGGGTGCGAAGTAGGGGGCGAAATTATGGCTGTTTCGACGGGACTGAAGTATCTGAAAGAGAGTGCGCTCCCTCACCAGTGGTGTTCCGGCTGCGGGAACGGTGTTGCCTTGAGGGCACTGTTGCGGTCATTTGAAGAGCTGGAATACGCAAGCAACAAGGTGGTAGTCGTCACCGGAATCGGCTGCTGGGGCAAGGCTGACATTTACATTCGCACCAGCGCCCTGCACGTGACTCACGGACGAGCTTTGGCATATGCTACCGGGGTCAAAGCTGCCAACCCTGACCTGCACGTAGTCGTTTTGATGGGAGACGGCGACGGAGCTACCATCGGCGGAAATCATCTGATCCATTCCGCGCGCCGCAACATGGATCTCACGGCGATCATCGTAAACAACTTCAACTATGGCATGACGGGTGGGCAACAGTCCGCCATGACTCCGGCTGGCAGTATTACGAGCACCACGTCGTACGGCAATCCGGAACGCGCGTTTGATATTTGCGCCCTGGCCGAAGCTGCGGGTGCGAACTACGTGGCGAGGGAGACGATTTATAACGGTCAGGCGCTCAAGAACCGGATGAAGGAAGGGCTTGCAAACAAGGGGTTCTCCCTGATCGAAGTGGTAAGCCCCTGCACCACGCTTTATGGCCCGCGCAACAACATGCGTGAGCCTGTGTCGATGTTGCGATGGCTGAAAAAAGAGGGAGTCCCGACCAGCGAGTTTGACAAGCTGTTAAATCCCGAAGCTGATGGGTATTTCCGCACCGGAAAACTGGTGAGCAAGCAGGTCCCCGACTTCAGTACTCGTTATCGCGAAATCCAAGCTCGAGTCCAGGGCGAAATGGCAGGGAAACAAAAGTGAAACAGAGATACGAAGTGATCTTGGCGGGATCGGGCGGCCAGGGAATTGCGGTAAGCGCCAAAGTTCTCGGAGTGGCTGCGATTCTTGAAGGAAAAAACGTTATCCAGACGCAATCGCTTCTGGGAGATTCTCAGCGAGGCGGACTGATCATCACCGAGTTGGTCATCGACACAGGGGAAATCATATTTCAGCAAGTTCGACACCCCGATGTCATCCTGATGCTCGGCGAAATGGCGGTCAAAAAGTACGCGGAAGTCAGCGCCAACATTGCCGTGCTTTATGAAAGCAGCTTGGCCGATCTTGGCGATCGAGATAGGGTTCATGCATTTCCTTTCGCCGAGCTAGCGGCGAAGACCGGCTATGCGGCGAACATGATTGCCGTGGGGGCGATAATCGCATTGACCGGCGTCGTCAGCTTTGAGAGCGTAGCTACAGCCATCCGACAAAATCTTTCCAAGTCGGCGGATGAGAATATCGAGGCGGTTCGACATGGAATCAAAGTCGCCGAAGAAGCGAAGGGGGCCGTAATCGTATGACGGAGGCTGCTAAAAGAACGTACAAAGTCGAAGTGGACTCAGCGCGGTGTAAGGAGTGCGACTATTGTCGCGAAGTATGTGAGCCAGGTTTATTCGAGAGCTCAGGCCTGTTCAATAAAGCCGGATATCTCTACATGGTGGTGACGCATGAGGAGAATTGTAACGGCTGTATGAAGTGCGCCACGATTTGTCCTGACTTCGCGATCACGGTAGAGTCGCGGTAAAACAGTTGCAGGATTCGAGCGCCACCAGTGCGCGTGTTCGTCGATTGGAGAGATTAAATGCCCCAAGTTCCTAATGTACTGCCGCCAAATAAGTTTAAAGCTGCTTTGCGTGAAGGAAAGCAGCAGATAGGGCTCTGGAGCGGACTTTGCAGCAACATCGCTTCCGAAATTATCGCGGGGTCAGGTTTCGACTGGATCGTTATTGACATTGAACATGCTCCGAATGAAATTCCCGGGGTGCTCTCACAACTGCAGGCAATGCAGAACGGCACCGCGGAACCGGTAGTGCGCTGCGCCTGGAATGACGCAGTATTGATCAAGCGCATTCTGGATGTAGGAGGACGTTCTCTGCTAGTGCCGTTTGTGCAGAACGCAGAGGAAGCGCGACGAGCCGTGGCAGCGACGCGTTATCCGCCACTTGGAATCCGCGGCGTAGCGGTTGCTCCTCGCGCGAATCTATATGGACGCGTCCCCAATTATCACCGCTCCGCACACGAGGAAATTTGCGTATTGGTGCAGGTGGAAACTCGGACCGCACTCAGGGAAATCGACGCGATCGCCGCGGTGGAAGGTGTGGATGGAGTCTTCATTGGACCTAGCGATCTCGCGGCCGATTTTGGTCATCTGGCGAATTCCCGCCATCCGGAGGTGCAGGCAGCGATCGCCGATGGCTGTGCCCGTATTCGCGCAGCCGGAAAGGGAGCTGGCATGCTGACCTCTGATCCGGAGGAAGCCGCACGCTATTTGGAATCGGGATTCAACTTTGTCGCGGTCGGTAGCGACGTGGGAGTGCTCGCACGCGGCACAGAGAAGCTAGCGGCTCAATTTGGACGCGGCAAAAACTAGCACCTTGTACCGGAGGGTCAGCTCGTCAGATTTCAATTGTGGCTAGAGACACAAACACGTCGAGGCCACGCCGAGTACCGTGCGGAGATAATCGACTGTCCTTTCGTGCGGATTTTGAGATCAGAAGCTCAAGTACCGTCTGATAAAATGCCATCTGGATAACTTCTTTGTCCTCGTGAACTCCATGAGAATTCTTGTCGCGGATGACTCTCAGCTTTACCGGAAGATGTTGCTGGGATTGTTGTCCGGGTGGGGCTATGAAGTTCTTCTCGCAAACGATGGAACCGAAGCGCTCCAGATTCTCAGCAGCGAAGACGCACCGCGGCTGGCCATTCTTGATTGCCAGATGCCAGGGCTGGGAGGGTTGGAACTCTGCGAACGGATTCGAGAGGCCAAGCGGCGTTACGTATACACGATCCTGCTAAGTGCGGCCGATCTGCAAAGCGATGTGCTCAAGGGATTTCAACTGGGCGCGGATGATTATCTTTGCAAGCCATTTAACAAACTCGAACTCAGGACGCGGTTGAAGGTTGGCGAACTGATCGTTCAGAATCACGACGCTCTGGCAGAGGCGCAGCAAGCCTTGGAGTTCGAGGCTTCGCATGACTCGCTGCTGCGGACCTGGAACCGGAGAGCGATCATCGAACTGCTGGGCAAGGAGCTACGCCGAGCCAAACGGAAGCACACCCCGTTGAGTGTCTTGTTAGCTGATTTGGATTTGTTCAAGCAGATCAACCAAATCCACGGTCACCTTGTCGGCGACGTTGTGCTGCAAAGTGCGGCCGGAAAGATCTCCCATGCTTTGCGTGAGTCCGACAATTTTGGCAGATACGAGGGCGAGGCGTTTCTCGTGGTATTGCCTGACTGCCCCATTGAAGAAGCGCGGATAGTTGCTGAGCGGGTGCGGCAATCGATCTGCGCGACGCCAGCGGCAAACGTAATCGAGATCACTGCCAGCATCGGTGTAACTCAATGGCGCGATGACCAGGGACTCAGCGAACTTCTTCACCAAGCCGATGCCGCCCTGTATCGAGCTAAGCAGAACGGGCGTAATCGTGTTGAGGTAGAGGCCACGAGCGAAATAGAGTCCTGATATTGTTCCCTAATAAAACTATCCGATAAAAACTTTCAGCCGAGTCATTTCTGAGTTCGGCGTCCCGGTGCAAGCCTTCGATCGCCGGAGGAATGCGTCTGGCGTGTTTGCTTGCATGTGTGCCGCGAGGGAGTGCCCCTATGCCCCTGAAGAGGCATGGTCAGGCGACCGGAGTAAGTCCTTAATAGTGATGACGACGCGGAATCCATTCAGTGAAAAGAGAATAGGATGCCGGGTCGTAATCTCAGACTTTTGTGGGCAACAATGGGAAAAAAGGTCCAAGTTCATCCAAGACTAAGTTTCTGCCTGGCACAGAGCACGAACCTGGCGCGCACATCCCCTGCCTTCTGGACCCGCTTCACGAGCGTGGCGACGCGTGTGGAGCGCGCCGCGTTTGAGGTCCTGAAGCGAGTGCTGGACATCGTGGTGGCGGGCACCTTTCTTGTGGTGCTTGCTATTCCAATGTTGTTTCTGGCGATTCTCATCAAGCTCTCTGACGGTGGCCCTGTGCTCTTCTGGCAAGAGCGCGTTGGCAAACACGGTCGTATTTTCGGTTTCCCAAAGTTCCGCTCGATGCGGGTAGACGCTGAGAAACTGAAGGATCAACTTCTAAAGGCAAATCAATACGGCGACCGCGCTATTAACTTCAAGATGAAGAAGGACCCCCGGATTACACGCATCGGAGCTTTCATCCGCCGGTTTAGTGTCGATGAACTCCCCCAGTTATGGTGCGTTCTGGTTGGTGATATGTCCCTGGTGGGACCACGCCCTCCGGTCCCACGCGAAGTGAACAACTATAGAAGTGCGGATCGGCGCCGTCTCGAAATTACGCCCGGGCTTACCTGTATCTGGCAGGTGAGTGGCCGCTCGACGATTCCATTTCCGCAACAGGTGGAAATGGATTGCGAATACATTCACAGCCAGAGCCTGAAGACAGACATTTCATTGTTGGCGAAGACCCTCCCTGCGGTGTTGAGCGGCCGCGGAGCTTACTGAGAATCCTATGGGCGTATCCACCGTCGCAGCCGGAAGACAACATTTTGCCAAGCAGCAGGCCCTTACGTTGCGCAATGCCAAACGGGCGCACCGCGTAGTGCAAAACGCTCGGCAGGCAGTCGCGCGCATTGACCTGTCGCGGGCGGCTGGAATCGTGGTGGCGATTCTATTGATGATCATGTTTGTTGTTTGCTGGGGACTGATGATGTTTCCGGCTTGCGGAAGACGGCGTCGCACGGGCCGCCACGGACGTGTGTTTTACGCGTATCACTGGCAGAACTTGACCGGCCTGCGAGGCACGATTGTGCGCCGGTTGCGGCTTACGTCGCTACCGCAGGCGTGGAGCCTTCTGCGCGGGGATATCGCTCTGGTTGGTCCGCGACTCGAAGAATGGAGCGATTCACCGAGTTCCGAACGCCGTCTGCGGCGCTGCCGCGATGCTGCCCCAGGTCTGCTAAGCCTTTTCGGGCTTCGCCGCATGACGAACATCGACTTTGATGATGAGCTGACAACAGAAGTGGGGTATGTTGAATCACGTTCATGGAAGAGCGATCTCGGTCTGCTCGCGCGGCTCCTCCTTGCATCTGCTTACGGGGGTGGGACCGGCGCAACCTCCCGTTTCATTCATCACCTTGGCATACAGATCGATAACCTGCGGATGCAGGAGGCCTGCGCATGGATCGCGGACCGAGCTTTGATGCGAACGTCCCAGTCGCAGGTGACCTTCGTGAACGCGCATTGCATGAATGTCTCTTGCACTGACCCCGAGTATCGCCGTGTGGTTAAGAGTTCAGCGCTTGTGCTGGCAGACGGCATAGGGATGAAACTTGCGGGCAAGCTTCTGCGTCAACCGGTCGCACAGAACGTCAACGGTACGGACCTGTTTCCGATGCTTTGCGCGAGGCTGCGTGCACAGGGCTCCAGCATTTACCTGCTGGGGGGACAGCCCGGAGTGGCGGAGCAGGTCGAGAGCTGGATTGAAAAGCAATATCCCGGATGCAAGATCGCTGGAACCCATCATGGATTCATCGCTTCACAAGATGAGCCGATGGTGGCCGATCAGATTCGGCGAGCAGGAGCCGACGTGCTTCTGGTAGCGATGGGTGTACCAGGACAAGAGAAATGGATCGCGCGCAATCTCGAAAGATCGGGCGTTGCGGTTGCGATCGGCGTTGGTGGACTGTTCGACTTTTATTCCAACCGCATTCCGCGTGCACCTGTGTGGATGCGTGAACTTGGATTGGAATGGGTTTACCGGCTTGGTTGTGAACCCCGACGCATGTGGCGCCGCTACATTGTCGGAAACCTGCTGTTCCTGATGCGTGTGATGCAAGAACGCCGCAAAGGCTCGGTACACACTGTAACGGAGGCGAAATGATTGCACTAATTCAATGTCCTGAACTGACTGGAATAGAGAATGCCTGGGGTCCAGGCGTTGATACCTGCTTGCTCAACGTGGTTGACCGCCCGATTTTACAACACATACTGGAAACTCTTTCCGACTGCGGCGTGCGTAAACTCCACGTTCACTTAGGGCAAGAGAACCAGCGACGCATGGAATTGCTGGGCGATGGCTCGCGCTGGGGAATGACGATCCGGACGTGGTTCGGTCCGGCTCCAAGCGAAGAGATGAATGCCGCGATCCTCGACGACCTGAAGGATGCACAGGGATTCGTCGTGGGCTCTGGAGATTCGCTGCCGCAACTTGCGCAACTGGTGGCAGAGAACGCGCGCGTGGTGGGGTCAAAGGCAGATGGCAGCGTCGGGGACTGGATCATTCTCCCTGGATACTCCGGTATTCGGTGGATCAATCATCAGTTGCCGGGCGAACTCGCGATGATGTCGACGCCAAAGCAGACACTTTGGATGGACACGCGCGACCCGAAGGCATTGTTGGAGAGCCAGCGTCTTTTACTTGAGCGCAAATTCTCAGCCGTGCCGCTCTTCGGTTGCGAGATCAAGCCCGGAGTGTGGGCAGCGCGCGGCGCAAAGATAGATTCGTCGGCAGTGGTCGAGGGCCCGGCATATATCGGACCATTCGCCATCATAGGGCGTGACTGCAATGTTCTTGCCTGTTCGGTGATTGGTGAGGGTGCAGTTGTGGAACAGGGAACGCAGATTGAATCGTCTTGTGTTGGAAACAATACAAGGGTCGGGAAACGCCTGTACTTGAGAGATGCGCTGATACTCGGCGACGTGTTCTTCTCAACCAGGTACGCAACCAGCGTAAAGATCAGCGACTCCATGCTGGCGGGCGAGATCTAAGAGCAGGCCAACAAGGTCAACGCGCTGGAGAGCCGGTATTCTTGATTAAGGAGTGATTGAGCGCGAACATGGCAAGTTCCAACCGGTTGCTGACGCCGGTCTTGTCGAAGATGTTCTTGAGATGGCGCTTGACGGTTTCTTCAGCGATGCCGCACTCGCGTGCCACATCTTTGTTCGTGCAACCTTCGACGATATAGCCGATCACCGATATCTCGCGGGCAGTCAGACGGTAATTATTCTTCGGTGGCTCAACCTCCTCGGCCATGAGGTCGCGCAGAACCTCGACCAGATTCAGCACCCGCTTTCCGTTAAGCCAGTGCTCGCCTTGTACCACTGCTTCCAGGCAGTGAACCAGGTCGGAGGCCACACTTTCTTTCAGCAGTACGCCGCGCGCTCCTAATTGAAGAGCTTCCAGAATCCCCCGGCGGTCGATTTCACCGGTAAGCAGAACTGTGCGCACGTGCAGGTCAGGATGTTGGGTGAGTTCGCGCAACGTCTCAAGACCGGGAAGATTGGGCATCCTCAGGTCAAGCAGTAAGAGATCGGGTTTGAGCTGGTGGATCAGTTCGAGTGCGGCTTTTCCATCCACGGCCTCGCCCACAACCTGGAACGCAGGAGCGGACGAAAGAATCGCCTTTACCCCGATGCGAACCACAGGATGGTCGTCTGCGACAATGACTCGGACTGGACTTTTGCTTTCCATCAGAATTATCGAATGTCTGCGCTCGCTGCGTTGGTGGAGTCTTCGGTTCCGCGCAGGAAACGCTGTGCAGAGCTTTCAGCTTCCAGCATGGCCTGTGCAATCTCGTCCAGTGTAGTCCGGATCAATAAGTCATTCAATGTACTGATGCCCTCCAAACTTGCACAAAGGTAACCTATTCTGGTGGCTCCGACGATGTTGCTGCTTCCCTTGAGATGATGCGCAGCTTTCTTCAGCGACGGCAGATCCTGCGCGTCCAGCGACTCCTGCATGCGCGAGAGAGACGTTCGTGCCTCGCTGAAGTAAACATCGAACAGTTGGTGCAACGTCACCAGGTCTCCCCCGGTGTGCTTCTGAAGAGCTTGGATAATTTCCGCTGAAAAACTTGGCTTGACGTCTGTGCGCTGGCTGCTGATGCCTTGCAGGAGATTGCGCAGTTCGCTTGGATGAATCGGCTTGCTCAGAAATGCGTCCATACCGGCTTTCTTGCATGCCTCGCGGTCGGTGTCGCTTGCATTTGCCGTGACGGCAACGATTTTTGGCTGCGGAAGATCGAGCTTGCGAATCTCCGCCGCAGCCTGCAAACCATCCATCTCCGGCATCTGCACGTCCATCAGGACAACGTCATAGCCTCCTGCTTTCACTTCTTCAACCGCTTCCCGCCCATTGAATACAACCGAGACCTCATAGCCAAACTTGGCGAGCATCATTTTGGCTACTATCTGGTTCACGGGATGGTCCTCGGCAAGCAAAATGCGCAGCGGATAGCGCTTGGCAATCGAGGAATCGAAGCTGGATTCGGACTGCTTCGGCGATTGTACGACCGTATCTTCCACGGCTGAGGTGAGCAGGCTGTGGAGGCTGGAGGGTTCCACCGGTTTTCCAGCAAACCTGATATTGGGCGGAGGGTCGCCCTTCCAAACCATCTCGCGCTCCCATTCGACAGGATGCAGCAGCAAGACGGGGAGCTTGACTTTTCCGTGCTGCACTATGATCTGCTGCTGTGCCAACCAGCGAGCAGGTTCGTCGCCGACATCAATCACGGCTACATCGTAACGCTCGGGAAGTGCCCCAAGAAAACGTCCGAGTGTATCTGTTATGCGCAGTTCTGCAACGCGATCGCGCAGTGCTGCTTCGAGACTCAGGCGCGTGTCTTCGCTGACACAAAGCGCCAGCACACGTGTGCTCTTCAGTGCGTCGTTCACAATGCGAACCTCGTCTCGTCTAAGCCTGCCAAACTTCTCTCCCGGTGTACCCGCCAGGAAAAGTGGCAGATGCTCAGTCTTTCAGAGAACACCCCATTCTTTCAATAACCACTCGGAGTACTCCATACCCCATTCGGGGCATGCTGCGGTGAGAGGCAGTCTCCTCGTGCCCTGTGTACAACCTTTGGGTCCTGCTCAATGCCCCCGTTGGGGCATTTGGCTACCCTGCAGAGTGATTGAGGGCTTCGATGTTTCCCCGTAGATTGCAAACATACGAGGAGATCAACGACATGCGAGAGAGAACGCTGAGCATCGGAACCGAACTGAGCCGCAACGGAAGCAGAGAGCTTCGCAAAGCCCTGAAGGGCATCCTGAAGGAAGGCGAGTCAGTGTGCTTCGACGCGTCGCGACTTCAGCACGCCGATGCGAATGGTCTGGCTGAGTTGTTCGCGATGATCGCCGAGGTGCTGGAGCGCGGCGGTGAGGCCATCGTTGCCGGTGCCTCTGCACGCATGCGCGCCATCTTCGAACTGGTACAACTTGATCGCGTGGCTGAAATGCGAGAATGCAATCGCGAGTTCGCCCCAATGCAGATTGCGGTACAGCAGATTTCCTACCGCCCAACACTGGCCAATAACCGCATTCCCCAAATGGCGTCGTAGAAATGTCACTGGTGACAAACTTCATCCAGCAATCGATCAACGTGACGCCGTTCTCCTTGCGACCAGGAATACTGCTCAGCGTACGCCTCGAGCATTTGCTCACGGCGGTCTCTAACAATCCTTTCATCTGCAGTTCGTTAACCGCAGGTGCTCTTCTGTACTTCATCGAACGGAGACGCAGGCGCGGTGAAGCGGCCATTGTGCTGGTTCTGGTCAGTCTGATATCGATGTTGTATTGGCTTGCTGGCGTCGGTGCCGCCTCCTGGGTTGGCGCCCCATTCTTAATGGCTGGTGGAATTCTGGGCATCGCATGCATTGGAGCCGCCACTCTGTCCGGAGAAACGCGCTCAATCCTGCTAACCGCCGCCCTCCCGTTCGGAATGGTTATCTCCGCTATCTTCTTGAAGGTGATGGTACCTCTCCACCCAACAACCCTCGACCAGCATTTGTATTTGTTTGACCAAACCCTCGGAGGCGCGCCGAGTTTCTGGATGGGCCGGCTATTGGCGAACTCAACGTTCCTTCGAAATTGTGCATTTATCACTTACGTCACGATACCGATAGCACCAGCCGTCGCTAGTTTTTTCGAGAAGAAGAGTGGTCCCAAGGGAATTCTGGTGCAGTTTCTGACCTTAGGGGTTCTCGGTAGCTTCGCTATAAACTTACTTCCTGCAGCCGGGCCGAAATTCGCGTTTCCATCGTCATTTCCTTTTTTTGATTCGCCAGTTTCGTTATCGTCCGCAACACCAATGCTATTGCCCATTGCGCCTCGCAATGCCATGCCCTCGTTGCACATGGCCTGGGCGTTGCTATTGTTCTGGAATTCCAGGCGATGGTCTGGGAAGATCCGCACAATATTTGCGCTGCTGGCAGTCCTGACCGCAATAGCGACATTGGGACTCGGAGAGCATTATGTTATTGACCTCGTCGTCGCATTCCCGTTCACGCTTATCATCAGTGCCGCGTTCGCCCGTAAGTTCGCAATGTCAGCAGTTGGTGCAGTGACTGTGGGTATCTGGATTGTCCTCTTGCGAACTGGTGCACTGATAGCCCACCCAATTTCTTTGCTGAACTGGTTGCTTGTGATCGCTACCGTGGGTGGTAGCTGCTGGATGGAGCGGCGTCTAGCCATTCCGGTTCGATGTACCCATGGCTCTCCTGCTCAAGAAGAGGAGCCCCGGTTAAGCGTCTGGCGGGAAACTCGCGCCATTGAAATCCAAGAGCAGACAATCTGACTAAGACGCTACCGCAGACCTGGCCCAAACAAACAGTCTTGGTGTTCTGCTTTGAGACAGTTGTCAATCCGATTGTTCCCCGCCGAACCAGGGGGCAATCCTCCAGAATCCAGCGCTCATCATTAATCCTTTGTTATCTGCAGGATCGCTTCTGGCCTGAGTTGGCAAGCGGAATGCACTAACCTCTAGGGAAGACTGGGGAACTAGTCAGGCAGGGGCATCCTACGAATTGACTTTTGTAGCCACATTAACGGGAATTTTCGCGCTTATTCAGCTTCTGCGGAAGAAGCCGGTTGCCGACGTTTTCTTAAGCGTGTACCTGTTCGCGGTGTTTGTGATGCCGGGTTGGTGTCATTTGTTCGTTCCCCACATTCCCAAGATGACCTTCCATGAAACAGCTATTCTGCCGGTCGCCTTTTTCTTTTTCCTGAAGCACCGGAAGGATTGGAAATGGTCGATTACTGACCTGCTTGTCTTTGGCTTTGTTGCGCTGCTTACAATCTCGGAGTACCTGAACGCGGGGTACGCTGAAGCACAGAACCTTGGATTCGCGTACATCGCCCAAGGTGCGCTGCCCTACATTCTCGCAAAGGGCCTGATTGAGCCCCAGGGCTTGCGGATAAAGTTCGTGAAGCGCATTGTTGTGCTGCTCTCGTGCTTAATCCTGCCATTCGCCTACGAGTTCCGCTTCGGGTACAACCCCTATCGGTTTGTGACTGATCCCTTCTTTCCCGGCGCAGCGTGGGTGACTACGGCTCGTTACGGTTTTGCTCGCGCCGCTGGGCCGTACGCGCACTGTATTCTCGCAGGAGCGGTTTTTCTGATCGGCTTCCGATTGCAGGTGTGGCTAGAGAAGAGCGGCCACTGGGAGAAGTACTTCCGCAAGTTTCGTCCTTTTGGAATGACGAAGGCGCGCGTCCTTACAGTCCTTGTGTTGTGCGGTTTGGCGATGACCTTGGCACGAGGGCCGCAGATCGGAGCAGTTCTGGCTACGGTGATTGCCGCGATCGGAGCTGGAAGAAACCCTGTTCGAAGGGCGATGGTTGTCGTCGCGATCACGGTAACGCTCGGCGTCCCGCTGGCAATCCAGAGTTACCAGTACGCTGCTGTGGGCCGTGATAAGGCAAAAACCGCATCACAGGAGTCCGCTGCCTACCGCAAGGAACTGCTCGACAAGTACATGGACATTGCCGAGCAACGCGCTCCCCTTGGCTGGGGCCGTAACGGCTGGCCCAAGGTTGGGGGAATGCCGTCCATCGACAATTATTACCTCCTGCTTACATTGATGCATGGACTTCCAGCCTCCATGTTGTTCATAGCGATCCAGGTTTCGCTGATGGTGCGGTTGCTCAAGAATGGATTTGCCTGCGCACCGATGAAACCTATAGGAAGCTCGCTGAGCTTCACCCTGGGAGGAGTGTATCTTGGGCTCCTGTTTACATTCTTCACCGTGTACCTTGGGGAGAATGTGGTTCCCATCTTCTTTCTCATTACAGGTTTCGCCGAAGGCTACCTGATTGTGGGCGGCGATCGTTCGGTGGGTCATGCTGCTGGCGATATAACTCGCCTGCGTGCCGTCAGCGCACCGGTAGCTCCGCGCTTCGCGGTTGTGATGTCGTGATCAGAACCATCGCACAGTTTGTAATACTGGTGCTGTTGCAAAGCTCGCTTACGGGAGAAATGCGTCCGGCTGTAAGCGAGCGGGTGCAGGAAGTTGCTTTTCAGGTTGCGAATCAGCCCATGGCGCGCGAGATCCCTCGCATCGGCATAAACCTCGGTTCGCGCACCTCCTGGGGAGCAGAGCAGTTGATGTCCAACGTGCTGGCCAACCCAGGCTTCGAGCCGACGATTGATGGCGCAATCGTCTCGGTACGCGAAGTGAGCGGTGCCGAGTTCACTGACGATACTTCGTGGCTGAAGCGCGCCGACCATTTCTGGGATCAGGCGAGTTTTTCGATTCGCACGGGCAGGCTTGCTGGGGTCAGCGGGCGGATTCTGGAATCTGGCACCTGGCAGGGGTACTCCCACTTTAAGGCTGACCGAGCGTTGGCGGGGCTTGCTCCCGGCGACGTCGTGACCTTATCACGCAAGAGCGATAACGGGTTGCCCTCGCAGTGGTGGTGGGAGAACCAATCGCGCAATCGTATCCACACTGACGCCGCGCACCCCGCGCAATCGGCCGGAATTCAGTCGCTGGTGCTTGCTCCCGATGACTCGCAACAGGTTGCAGCCATCTCGTACGTGGACCAGATCAGTGAGCGGGCTGGGAAGCTACTCCCTCTGAGTGGCTCGTGGGAGGTGCGTTTCTGGGCAAAGTCCGCAGGCCATGGTGAATTAATCGCGCAATTCAAGCGGATCAACGCTAAGGCATTTCTGCGGCAGACGGTATTTCCGGGCGCAGAGTGGCACGAATACAAGATCCGCTTTACGCCGCAGGATTTCTGGCCTGCTGCCGGACTCGAGTTCCGACTGGAAGCGCGGGGAGCGGGTGCTCGCTTTTGGATTGACGATGTCTCGCTCGCACCGATTTCTCCGCCGCCATCAGGGTTTCGGAGAGAAGTTATCGAGACCCTCAAAGAACTTCATCCCGGCTATTTGCGGGACTGGCAGGGACAGCTTGGCGACAGCTTTGGCAATCGCCTGGCGGTCTCCGGCGGAAGGCGGCCATTTCGTTATCGTCCGGGTGATGAAACAGCTTTCGGATATTCGCTTCCAGAATTCTTAGAGTTGTGCGGGGAAGTCGACGCGCAGCCTTGGGTAGTGCTTCCCACTACTCTGCGTGACGACGAGTGGAGCGCCGCTGGAAAGTATTTTCATTCGGCTCTGGCTCGCTATGGTTTTCGCGAAATAATTGTTGAGTTCGGCAATGAAAATTGGAACTCGCTCTTTCGGCCTGTAGGCATCATGGACGCCAGCAAAATGTCCGAAGCGGCGCAACGCGGCTTCCATCTGTTGAAGGCCGCAAGTGGCAATGACCCTCGGATTCTACCTGCTGTTGGAGGTCAGTTCGTCAATCCTGCGCCAATGCGGCAGGCTATTTCGTCTGCTCCAGACGCGAGGATTGTTGCGATTGCTCCTTACTACACACCATCTGTGAAGCAGAGCACGACGCTGCGAGATGGCATCTCGCAGCTCTTTGCCGTAGACAACACCGCGCTCGAACAGTTCAGCAAAATCGTGGTCCAGAACTCGAAGGGCGGAGCAATTTACGAGATGAATGCCCACAGTCTGGAGGGTGACGCCGAAGCTGAGGACGTATCAAGGCTGGTCAGCAGCGCGGCAGCCGGCTCGGCGATTTTGTATCACTCGCTGATTGCGATGGAGCACGGAATCATGCGGCAATGCCTGTATTCGCTTGCCGGGTTTGATACCTTCCGCAAAGATGGCAAACTGGTCAGGCTCTTTGGCCTCACGCGCGATCTGGCGACTCCCGGGCGATTGCGTCCCACTGGGCTTGCCATGGCTCTGGCCAACAAGGCAATCGCTGGAGATATGTACAAAGTGGCGATGATCACGCCCAGGTCACCTTCCGGCATGCCACCAATCGCGATTGCGGCGTTCCGCTACAAAAACGGCTGGAGTTTGGTCGCCGCCTCGGCCTCACCCACCGAGTTTCAAGTCACAATCGAATTTCCTCCCGGCGGCGAACTCCCAACAAACTTGGTGCAGGTGGCTAGCGCTTCGCCACTCTCTACAAACGAGTCGGTTACGGAGGTCTCACTCCAGCGTCTGCCGATTACGGTGGAGGCGCGACGTGTCCGATTCCGTCTTGCTCCATACGGTTCAGCGGCAGCATACGGCGAGCCAGTGGGTGTTTCGAATCGAGACAAGAGACAACGGTAGATTCACAACGGACTTTTTACCTATGCGACAAGTACTTCATTTTCAATAACATCTGTTTTGAGAAAGTTTTGCCCACCGCGTGCATTAGTCAAGCCAGAGGAATCATGACTTCGGATCAACAACAAGTTCGTGGAAAGCTGTTACGGAACGTTCGCAGTGAGGCTGGCGCGCGTGTCCTCTATCTGGCGACCCGCTTTTTTATACCGCCCTTTGTGCTGTCGCACATCGGGATGCAGGCCTATGGTCTCTATGGGACGCTGTTCATCCTTGTTGCCTACATCGGAATCTCGACAATCGGTTTTTCCAGCGCGTATATCAAGTATGTGGCGGAGTTCGCAGCAGGAAACCGCTTTGACGAGGCCAACCGGTTGCTCTCCGCGGGGATATTTATCACCACACCCGTTGCGCTCGTGGTCTTCGCGGTTTTCGCTTTCTCGTGGAGCCGTGGGGCTGCATTTATGAAGGTGCCGCCCGCGTTGACCTCTGATGCGCGCTTCCTCGCATTTGCAATTGTAGGTAGTTTTTTGATGTGCCTGGGATTCTCCGTATTCCGCGACGCCCTGAGCGGTCTGCAAATGATTAACACGGTGCAGCGGATCTGGATTCTCTCTTTCGTGGTGGAGTCGGCGCTAATCTTCACGCTTGTTGGCCGGGGATGGGGACTACGGGGCATGGGCATCGCCTTTGTTGCCCGTTCGGTGATCGACCTGGGCTTTAGCGCTGTGGTGGCTTACCGCTGCATTCCGTGGCTCCACGTCTCGCCCCGCCTGGTGAATCGCGCCGCGGTGCGCCGCTTGCTCTCCTTCGGCAGCGTGGTACAGATCAACAGCTTGCTGGCAATCTTTCTGAACACAGTGGAGCGCGTCATCGCCACTCCGCTCTGCGGGTTGGCCGCCGCTGGTCTTCTGGATATCAGCACCCGTCTGCCGTACATGGCGCTCTCAGTGCCGGGAGCATTCGCAGGCGCGGCCTTACCCTCGATCTCAGACCTGCGCGGGCGCGAGGGCACCGACGAAGAGAAACATGCATCTGTGCGCCATGTGTATCTCACCTGCACGCGTTACATGAACGCGATATCAGGTACGCTGCTGGGATTTATTGCCGTTGTCTCCGTGCCGGTCCTGACCTTCTGGCTCAAAAAGGTCCCCGAGGGTGCGCCGCTGCTGATGACGGCCTTTGCAATCTGTTCGCAATTTCACCTGATGACCGGACCGGGGACTTCGATGGTCAAAGGGATTGGACGCCCGCGCATGGAGTTTCACTACAGTTTGGCAAACATCGCAGCGCTGTGCGTCACCGTCCCGCTTTCGCGTCTGTTCTTTGGATCATGGAGCGCTACGAGTGTGGGACTGGCGGTAGCGAGCGCGACGATTTGCTCGGCCATCTACTTCATCTCGGTCGCCAACCGGTGTTTGCAAATCAAACCCATGGATTTCCTTCGCCGTTCAGTGTGGCCGGGAGTGCTGCCATATGCGGCGGCGCTGGCAACCATGCTACCGATGCAGTTGATCGCGGTACCGCAGGGACGTCTGCTGCTGTTTTCCTGGCTGGCATTGCGCTTTACGATCTTTGCCTCGCTGCTTGCCTGCCTGTGGTGGACTTTAGCGGCTGGCAACAATGAAAAAGCTGCGGTCTTGAATCGCATGGCGTGGTTGCGCCAGAGCGTCACCGCACAAGCCTGATTCTCATACGCAGATCACAGAAAAGGCCCGGTCCAGACCGGGCCCTTTCTGTCGGCGAGGAGCATGTTCAACAACTAGGATTACCACGCTTATTCGCAGCATCACTGAGGTGTAGCTTCAGTGCTTCAGTCCGCGTTGAGAGTGTCATCCTGAGCAAAGCGAAGGACCCCAGCTCTGCCCAAATCTCCTGCGCTGCCTCATGCTTTTTGTCCAGCGATAAGGTCTCGCTGGACCCAGCTCGGACAATTGCCAATTGAAATGCCTAGGAGTCGGTTGCGATGTGGATGGTGCAGGGGGCCTTCGCTCCGCAGGATACATCACCGTGAACCTCAACTGTGAATTTGCTCTAGTCCCAGGCGGCGTAGCCTGCGCGCGACATTGATCAAATTGCCGAGCAGAGGCAAGCGATCATACCAGGCAGAACTGATATCGCTACGTGAACTGCGTTGAAAGCCTAAATTCGGCGTGACGATCAATGTTTTGATATCAGGGTTCTGTGCCCGGAACATGCATAGCGCACCATCGTAGTGCTGCGGACCGCCCAAGGGGTGTCCCGCTGGCCGCGCCTGAACAAGTTCGAGGAATTGAACCAGACGCTCCAAAATCCGACCATTGATGGCGTAGAAGTGCGCCGTCATCAGGGGCTCCGTCCAGGTCAGCAATTTGATATTGCTTTGCTCGGGCAGAGGCTCCACATGTCCCAGGTAGAGCAGGTCCCAGTCGCCACCGGCGATCATCTCTGTGAGTTCTTCCTCGACCCCCTGGAGGATCGGAGAGAAGTCGAGGTCATCTTCCAGAATCAATACGTTTCGCGCGCCGGTGCGTAGCGCTTTCTGGAGAATTTGGAAGTGGCTCTGGAAACAGCCGCGAGCGCCGAGACCGGGCCAGTCACCCGCCTCTGAGGCACGGATGGCAGGAAAGAAAGCAGCCCGGAGGTTGATCTGCTTGAGCTGGGTCTGCATTTCGCGGCGGCGGTCGCGCCGCTCTGGCAGGTTGACGATGTACACCCGTTCGAAATAATCGTTGAGCTTCATATCAAGAATATGTGTGCACGGCGAGTGCCACAATTTCCCGGCCATAAGGCCTCAAGAATGTCGTGTTCTGGAACAACTGTGGGTCCGCTGTTCTGTTCCATGCAGGACAGGTATCCGGAAAACGTCTTAAATCCCATGTTTTGGTGGCAGCCCAAGTGCATAAGCAAAAGGGTAATGAAAACTCGAATCGCTTATCTCGTCAGCTGCTATCCCGCAATTTCTCACACGTTCATCCTTCGGGAGGTGCTAGCCCTGCGCCGCCGCGGATTTGAAATTCACACCGCGTCGATCAATCCGCCTGACCGAGACCGCTCGAAGTTAACGCAGGACGAGCGCCAGGAAGCTGAGAATACCTTCTATGTGAAGGCCGCAGGACTTGGGCTAGTTCTGATGGCCCATTTGCGATTGGTGACGGCTTCGCCCCTGCGCTACTTTGCGGGACTCGTTTACGCGTTCAAACTCGGCGGCTCCAATCTGAGCGCATTGCTCTATCACCTTTTCTACTTCGTAGAGGCAGTCGTGCTTGGCGATTGGATGGAGCGCAATCAACTAAAACATGTGCATGTGCATTTTGCGACTCCGGCGGCTACCGTCGCGATGATCGCTGGTCAGGTCTGCGGGATCGAGTTTTCAATGACGGTGCATGGGCCCGACGAATTCTATGAAGTTGACCGGTACCACCTTTCGGAGAAGATCCGTCGCGCCCGATTTGTCTGCACTATTGGGCGTTATTGCCGCAGCCAGTTAATGAAACTGAGCGAGAGCGAACAGTGGCATAAGTTTGAAGTTTCGCCGCTCGGAATTGATCCCGAACTCTTCCGCCCGGTTCTGCGCGAGAAGGACTCGGAGAATTTTCATTTGATCTGCGTGGGACGCCTGGTCTCCGCAAAGGGCCAGGCAATTCTGCTGGAGGCGCTCTCCAGTCTGCGTCAGAAGCAGCATCGCGTCTCGCTCACCCTCGTAGGCGATGGGCCAGACCGCGCTGGACTTGAGCGGATGGCGTTGGCTCTAGGCCTCTCCGGGCGCGTCCGCTTTACCGGCTCAGTCAATCAGGATCACATTCGCGATCTTTATCGGCAGGCCGATGCCTTTGTGCTGCCGAGCTTTGCCGAGGGAATCCCAGTCGTACTGATGGAAGCCATGGCAATGGAGATTCCCTGTATCAGCACGATGATCACCGGCATTCCTGAACTGATTGCCTCGGGTAGCGAAGGAATCCTGGTGCCTGCATCGGACTCCGCCTTGCTGGCCGAGGCCATTGCGCTATTGAAGGGGCGACCTGAGCTGGCGGCGCGCTTCGCCGCGCAGGGCCGCCAGAAGGTTTGCCGCGACTACAACCTTGAAATCAATTCAGACCGGCTGGCAGAAATATTTGGCCGCCGTCTTCACGCGCCGGTATCGGCCACCATTATGAAACAGGCGATCGCATGAACATTGAAGTTATTCTGAACTCAATCGCAACTGGGGCCGCGTTGGTCTCGCTACCGGGCTCGGTTGAGCTTGCGCAACTGACAATCGGCGCGCTGCTTCCGGCGCGGATTGAAAAGGGAGGAGAAGGGAACCTGATCCGCCTTGCGGTGGTCATCCCTGCACACAACGAGCAGGACGTAATCGCAGACTGCCTCGACAGTTTGCTGGCGTCCGGGGCGTCAGAGATTCCTTATGACGTGTTTGTGGTCGCCGACAACTGTACGGACAACACCGCGCGCATCGCACGCAGCAAAGGCGTAAGCGTGATGGAGCGGCACGACGAACAGCATCGCGGCAAAGGCCACGCGCTTGAGTTTGCCTTCCATTATCTGCGGCGTGGATACGAAGCGTTCGTGGTGCTGGATGCCGACTCGGTTGTGCCCCATGGGTTCCTTGATCATTTTCGCCGGGCATTCAGCCGGGGAGCTAAGGCGGTACAGTGTGTCTACCTGGTGGCAAACCCAGAGGAATCAAGCGCGACACGGTTGATGGACCTTAGCCTACGCGCATTCAATAAGGTTCGTCCCAGTGGGCGCCAGTTCTGGGGGCAGTCGGTGGGCATTCTGGGTAACGGTTTTGCATTAAGTCGCAGCACCCTGGAAAAAGTGCCTTATGTCGCCAAGTCGGTAGTTGAAGACCTCGAATACCATATCGAACTTCTGCGCGCCGGTATCAAGGTGGAGCTTCTCTCCGGAGTGCAGGTCCATGGATTGATGCCAACTTCCAGCAAGGCTCGCAGTACGCAGCGAGCGCGTTGGGAGGGTGGACGTCTCCGGATGATCCGCGAATTCGCCCCGAAACTACTGGTGAAGGTGTTGCGCGGGCGCAAAGAGTGTATTGAACCCTTGCTCGATCTGCTGCTGCTGCCGCTCAGCTTTCATACCCTCCTACTCGTATTCGCGGCTGCCGCCGGAACTGGAGCAACACGAATGTTGGGGCTGGGAGGACTGGCGGTTCTTCTCCTTCATATTTACGCAGCAATCGCCGTGGGCAACTCGCCTTTGCGCGACCTGCGCGCCATCGCCTCGGTACCCGGGTACGTCCTATGGAAGCTATCCCGCTTGCCGATGATTCTCGCCGCTTCGGTTCGTGGCGCCGCCTGGGTGCGTACCGAGCGTTCCGTCAAGGAGGGCTTATGACGAAACAGAACAACACTCCCGATGTCTCGGTGGTGATCGTGAGCTACAACACTCGCGATCTGCTCCGTGAATGCTTGCAGACGGTTTACCGTGAGACGGGCCTGGATTATGAGGTGATCGTCGTTGACAATGCATCGCGCGATGGCTCGCTGGAGATGGTGGGGCGCGAATTTCCTTCGGTCGTCGCAATTCAGACCGGCGCAAATCTTGGCTTTGCCGCAGCTAACAATGTCGCTTTCAGGCGAGCCCGTGGACAATACGTCCTGCTGTTGAATTCAGACGCCTTTCTGACTCCGGGCACTCTCTTGAAAGCCGTGTCCCTGATGAAGGCATCGCCTGCAACTGGCCTCGCCGGCGGGCGACTGGTAGGGCGTGATGGCGGTTGGCAGGCTTCTGCGCGGCTGTTTCCATCGCTGCTGAATGATTTTTTGAGCCTCAGCGGTTTAGCTGCCCGCTTTCCACGCTCTCGCATGGGACCGTCGCCAACCACCGTCAGTTCCATGGGGTACGCATCCTTCAACTCTTTCATTGCTTCCAAAAGCAGAGAGAGCGCCTTGGCAGGAATAAGGCGACCGACAAAGACCATGCGTAAAGGGTTTCCGACGGTCGGGTCGGCAGGCCACGGCGTCGCCGCAAACTGCGCAGGATCGACCGCGATCTCGGTCATGTGCCGAGCCACGGAGCGCTCCTGTTTCGTCAAGCTCTCTTCCGTGGATTTGTTCGCCACCAGAACAACGTCGCCACGAGCCCGGTTGCCAAGAGCCGAGCGTACGGGCTTGGAGATGTCGCGCAGAGGATAGAGCCACGCGCTGTCCGCTTTCATCAACTCAGGAAACTGACTTGGGGTTCGCAGACCGCCATTCAGTGGGCCGCGAACGAGCGGCAAACCCAGACCGGGTAACCGGGTCACGGTCGAAGGAGAGACGGGAGTGACGACGTGCACTACGTCCCAGCTCTCACCGTTCTTCATCCTCGCCTGAGCCTGCCGATAGAGCGCGTGATCGTAGGCGAAGAAGTCCAATGACGAAAGCAGGAAGACTGAGTGCTCGCTGTTTGGAAATAGATGTTTTGCGGTGCGATAGAGTGGAGCCGCGAGCCATTCGGTATCAATGTAGATGATCTCCGTGTTCGGCAGTGGTGCTCCAGCGCGTTCCAGCAGATCGCGATTACGAATATGAGTCGCGAGAGTAACGTGCATCCGCGAGGCGAGCCGGGAGTACCACTCCCAACCAATCTGCGAGACACTGCCTGCACCGGGTGCGCACTGGTAAGCACTGAGAAGAATTCGTTTCATGCCACAACCTTTTTTTGAATCTCGCGTGCGGGAACTCCCGCAACAACTGTATTGGCGGCAACGTTGTGCGTCACCACCGCGTTAGCTCCCACCACTGCGTTTTCCCCAATGCTGACTCCAGCAAGAATCGCTGCGCCGCGTCCAATCCATGCATTACGCCCAATGGTGATGGGCGCGCCGGTGTGTCCGG
>Ga0364922_10305_pt2 | contig 22846 bp, 24 predicted proteins | sample ExccelJu500001D4_2_FD_206955 | JGI IMG/M metagenome (GOLD analysis project Ga0364922, IMG submission 206955) | Enriched cells from Trout Bog Lake Hypolimnion, Wisconsin, USA - BchlTB.June20.5000.01.D4 | ecosystem: Environmental > Aquatic > Freshwater > Lake > Hypolimnion/Profundal zone | place...
ACAATAATTTTGGAGAAGTAATAAGTTTCTATGTCAAAACAAGCATTTATAGAACAAGACGGAACCATAATTGAAGCATTGTCAAATGCAATGTTCAGGGTGGAATTGCAAAATGGTCATGTCATCACGGCCCATATCTCGGGTAAGATGCGTATGCACTATATCAAGATTCTTCCCGGTGACAAGGTAAAGGTTGAAATGTCTCCTTACGACTTGAGCAAAGGGAGGATTTCTTTCAGATACAAAAATTAAAACGTAGGAATATGAAAGTAAGGGCATCTATTAAAAAACGTAGTGCAGATTGTAAGATTGTCAGCCGTAAGGGGCGTCTCTACGTTATCAACAAAAAAAATCCTAAGTTTAAACAACGTCAGGGATAATATGTTAATTTTGTAAGATTTTTAATTCGTATAAGAATATGGCTCGTATAGTTGGCGTAGATATACCAAATAATAAGAGGGGTGAAATAGCTCTGACTTATATTTATGGGGTAGGCCGTAGCCGCTCACAAATGATTTTTGAAAAAGCTGGCGTTGATAAAAACATCAAGGTTAGTGATTGGAACGATGAGCAGCTAGGGGCAATTCGTAAGGTTATTACGGAAAGTTACAAGGTGGAAGGCGAATTGCGGTCTGAATATCAGATCTCTATTAAGCGATTAATGGATATCGGATGCTACAGGGGTATTCGCCATCGTATCGGTTTACCGGTGCGTGGGCAGAGTACTAAAAACAATGCCAGAACACGTAAGGGTAGAAAGAAAACAGTTGCAAATAAGAAAAAAGCCACTAAATAATTGTAAGTAGCAATGGCAAAAAAGACTGGAGTATCAAAGAAAAGGGTGGTCAATATTGAACCTGTCGGACAGGCTCATGTTTCTTCATCTTTTAATAATATCATCATTTCAATGACCAACAATAACGGAGAAGTTATTTCCTGGTCATCTGCTGGAAAAAAGGGATTCAGAGGATCAAAAAAGAATACCCCCTATGCAGCTCAAACTGCATCTGAGGAGTGCGCAAAAACAGCTTTTGACCTTGGTTTACGCAAGGTTAAGGTTTTTGTTAAGGGACCGGGAAACGGACGTGAGTCTGCTATTCGGGCAATGGCAAGTGTTGGCATTCAGGTTACTGAGATCGTTGACGTTACTCCGTTGCCACATAATGGATGCCGTCCTCCTAAACGTCGTCGTGTTTAATTAATAGGTACCTTAAACGTAAAATCACATGGCAAGATATATTGGTCCAAAATCCAAAATTTCAAGAAAGTTCGGGGAAGCTATTTATGGCCCCGACAAAGCTTTTGAGCATAAGAATTTCCCTCCGGGAATGCATGGAAATAGCAAACGCCGGAAAAAAGTCTCTGAATACGGAACTCAGCTGAAAGAAAAACAGAAGGCGAAATACATGTATGGTGTACTTGAACGCCAATTCCGCAATCTCTTTGAAAAAGCACATTCGCACAAAGGGGTTACCGGTACCGTTCTCTTACAACTGCTGGAAAGCCGTTTGGATAATGTAGTTTTTCGTCTTGGAATAGCTCCAAGCCGGGCTGCTGCACGTCAGCTGGTTTCTCACAAACATATTGTAATTAACGGATCTGTTGTAAATATCCCTTCTTACACCGTTCGCCCGGGTGAAGTGGTTAGTGTTCGCGAAAAATCAAAATCGCTTATCGCGATTACCGATTGTCTGGCAACACAACGTCACAATAAATTTGCCTGGTTGGAATGGGATGGCGAAGCCAAATCTGGCAAGTTTCTCAATGTTCCTTCCCGTGAAGAGATTCCGGAAAATATCAAGGAACAATTAATCGTCGAATTATATTCGAAATAAAAATAATATTTAGGTTTATGGCAATTTTAGCTTTCCAGAAGCCGGATAAGGTGATAATGATTGAGTCGGATAATCGGATTGGAAAATTCGAATTTCGTCCTCTTGAACCTGGGTATGGTATTACCATCGGTAATGCCTTGCGCAGGATATTATTGTCGTCTTTAGAAGGATATGCAATCACTACGATCAAAATAGAAGGGGTAGAGCATGAATTCTCTACGATACCCGGTGTTATAGAGGATGTTACAGAAATGATCCTTAATCTGAAACAAATACGTTTCAAAAAGGTCGTTGATGACTTCGACAATGAAAAGGTTTCCGTGACTATTTTTGGACAGGATACTTTCAAAGCCGGAGACATTAACAATTTCATAACAGGTTTCAGGGTGCTTAATCCTGAATTGCTGATCTGTAATATGGAACCCGAAGTAAAACTTCAGATTGAACTCTCGATCGAAAAGGGCCGCGGATATGTTCCTGGTGTGGAAAACAAACCATCCGAAGAAGAATTTGGTGTTATCCCAATCGACTCTATTTTTACACCAATCAAAAATGTCAAGTACGATATCGAAAACTATCGCGTAGAGCAAAAAACTGACTACGAGAAACTGCTGATCGAAATCACCACTGACGGATCTATCTATCCTAAAGATGCCTTGAAGGAAGCGGCTAAAATATTGATTTATCATTTTATGCTCTTCTCCGACGAGAAAATTACACTGGATTCTGATGAGAAATTTGCCAATGAAGAATTTGACGAAGAGATTCTTCATATGCGTCAACTCCTTAAGAATCGTTTGGTCGATCTTGATCTCTCTGTTAGGGCCTTAAATTGCCTTAAAGCAGCTGATGTCGATACCTTAGGGGAATTGGTAACTTATAATCGCAACGACTTATTGAAATTCCGGAATTTCGGAAAGAAATCTTTGACAGAACTTGACGATTTATTGGTGAACCTTGGATTGAGTTTTGGGATGGATATCAGTAAGTATAAATTAGACAAGGAATAATAGAAATGAGACATAGAAAAAGTTTCAATCATTTAGGCAGAACAAGTTCTCATCGTCATGCGATGTTGGCTAATATGGCAAACTCACTGATCCTTCATAAACGGATCAGCACAACTCTGGCTAAAGCTAAAGCGTTACGGGTTTACGTAGAACCGATTATTACCCGTGCAAAAAGTGATACTACTCACAATCGTCGCGAAGTGTTTAGCCTTCTGCAAAGTAAAACTGTAGTTACTGAACTCTTCCGTGATATCGTAATCAAAATCGGAGATCGTCCGGGAGGTTACACCCGTATTTTAAAGACAGGTAACAGACTTGGCGATAATGCGGAAATGTGTATTATCGAATTGGTAGACTATAATGAGAATATGTTATCTACCGCGAAGAAAGAAGTTGGTAAAAAACGTAGATCAAGGAAGAAATCTGATGGTCCTGTAGCAGAAACTTCCAAAAAAGAAACCTTGGCACCAAAAGCCGATACAGTTATTGCTGAAGCTCCTGTAGTTGAGGGCGATACTGAGGAAGTAGCTGAATAAATTTCTTTATAATACTTGAAAGGGCAGCTTAGGTTGCCCTTTTTTTATCTCTTTTTTTCTTTTTCGGTAACTTTTCTTCGTTTTATATGTTAAAATATGAACATTAGTCTCTACTAGACTAATTATTTATAAATAATATATATATTTGAACAAACTATTTGATACTTAAATGGACTACATTAAGAAAAAACTACTGGAAAAAGGGGAAAAGGAGCGCGCCGTGGTTAAACGGTTAATCAGTGAATTCGGCGATGTTGTGGTTGAGAATGTGAATATAGATCAGATTCTAACAGGAATGAAAGGGATGACCAGCCTGTTAACCGTTACATCAAAACTTGATCCTGAGAATGGAATAAGGTACCGTGGATATTCAATTCAGGAGCTTCAAAATCTGTTGCCAAAGATCAATCCAGAAGGCGAACCTTTGCCTGAAGGTCTTTTTTACCTGATGTTGCTTGGCGATCTGCCCACTTTTGAAGACGCCGAATTTTTAAGTCGGGAGTGGTATAATCGTAGCCATGTTCCATATCATGTCATAAAAGTTATTGAGGCAATGCCAACAACGGCTAAGCCGATGACTCAGTTTAGTACTGGTATTATATCTATGGCAACCGATTCGATCTTTCAAAAGGCGCACCGGGCCGGTTTAAATAAAAACGATTACTGGGATACAACCTATGAAGACGTCATGAATTTGATTGCTCGTCTTCCGGTAATTGCAGCCTATATTTATCGTCGTAGTTTTAAAGATGGTAGTTTTATCGAGCCTGACCGTAATCTGGACTGGGCGGCCAACTTCGCCCATATGATGGGATACGACAGTGAAGAGATTTATCGTTTGTTCAGGATGTATATGTGTATTCATGCTGATCATGAAGGGGGAAATGTCTCTGCACATGCTACCCATCTTGTTGGTTCCGCACTGAGTAATCCTTATTATTCCTATGCTGCCGGTATGCTCGGACTGGCCGGACCACTGCATGGTTATGCAAATCAGGAGGTGATGTTCTGGATCTACGATATGATCAAGGCAATTGGCGATAATCATGATGAGAAAGTTATCCGCGAGAAAATTGAAGCATATGTTCGTAAAACGATTTCCGAAGGCAAAGTAGTTCCTGGTTATGGTCATGCCGTGTTGCGGGTGACTGATCCACGTTTTACCGCACAGCAGTTGTTCGCTGAAAAATATGTCAAAGACGATAGCCTTATCAATATTGTAAATATGCTTTACGATATAGTTCCGCCGATCTTAAAATCTCTTGGTAAAGTAAAAAATCCCTGGCCAAATGTGGATGCCTTCTCCGGTGCGCTTCTGCAACATTACGGGATTGATGAATATTTCTTCTACACGGTGATGTTTGGCGTTAGCAGGGCTTTAGGAGTCTTAGCTCAATTAGTCTGGGACAGAATGTACAACCTTCCGCTTGAACGGCCTTCCTCTGAAACCCTTGAGTGGTTCAAAGACAAAGCTGGAATTTAATAACTTCTTTCTGTTTATATATTTTTAGGGGCTTTTCAGCCCCTATTTTTTTGCACTGATTTATTGACTAATACCTTTTATGCCTTAAAATATTTGCCGGATTAATAGCTAAAATCTCCGGAAATATGTACTTTTAATCATTGTTTATCCAATAAATGATATTGATCTTAAATCGTTAATTACTTTAATTAATTGCGCAATGAAAAGCCTTAAAGGATCCAAAACTGAGCAAAATCTGCTCAAAGCATTTGCCGGAGAATCTCAGGCAAGGATGAGATATGATTATTTTGCAAAACAGGCTAAAAAAGAGGGCCTTGAACAAATTGCATCCATTTTTGATGAAACCGCTTTAAATGAGCGTGAGCATGCCAAACGGTTTTTCAAATTCCTTGAAGGAGGTCCGGTTGAGATTACCGCTACCTATCCTGCAGGTAAAATTGGGACTACATTGGAAAACCTCGAGGCCGCAGCTGAGGGAGAAAACGAGGAGTGGACATCGTTATATCCTGAATTTGCCAAAATTGCTGAACAAGAGGGCTATTTCGAAGTGGCAGCTGCCTTTAAGCTTATTTCTAAAGTTGAAAAGGCCCATGAGGAACGGTACAATACCCTTTATTCCAATCTTAATGATGGTAAAGTTTTTGAACGCGAAGGTAAAGTAGTTTGGAAATGCCGGAATTGCGGATACCTTCACGAAGGGACCAAACCTCCGCTGAATTGCCCCGCCTGCCTTCACCCTCAGTCTTACTTTGAAATTAAGGAATCTAATTATTAGAGATTCTTTCTCTCCTTCTTTTTGTTTACTGGTCTTTAAAATCTGACATTTCATCATCAAAGACTTTGAATGAGTGAAATGTCAGATTATTAACATGTTGTGCATGGATTCCCCTCTTTATTAAATCTGCCGTTAGAATTTTCAGAAACGTTATTATTATTTAGATTAATTCTATTTATCAAATTATTGATTATTTAGTTCTAATATTCGTAAAATACTGATTATCAAACAAAAGCATTGTGAATTGATTTTTAATATCTACATTTGTAGCGCTAATTAAATTTTCAACTCATGAGAAAGCTATTTGTTTTAACAGGAATTGTTTTGTATTGTAGTCAGGTATTTGCTGGCGGTTTGTTAACTAACGGCAACCAAAGTTCTCAGTATATCAGAATGCTGTCGCGTAATGCTTCAACAGATGTGGATGCTGTTTATTTTAATCCTGCTGGTTTAATGATGATGGAAAACGGTTTTTATTTTGCACTCCAGAATCAGAGTTTGTACCAGTATAAAACGGTCGAAAGTACCTTCCCGTCATTAAATAGCGGAAAATATGACGGTTTGCTGTCTGCACCTGTTTTTCCAACGGCTTATGCAGTCTATAAAAATGACCGTTTTGCATTCTCATTGGGGTTTGGACCTAACAGTGGGGGTGGAAGCGCCACATTTAACAGAGGGCTGCCCTCTTTCGAGAACCAAATTTCAACTTTGGTTCCATCCTTAGCAGGACTAAGCCAATTGGGTTTGAATGTTACGAAATATAATACGGACATATATTTTAAAGGAACTTCGGTTTTTTGGGGAATACAGGGTGGCGCATCCTTCAAGGTAAACAAGGTTCTTTCTGTTTATGCTGGTGCCCGTTATGTACCTGCAACGAATAAGTACTCAGGTTATATTAAAAACATTCAATTAGATGTAAATGGTCAATATACCAGTGCCGCACCTTTCCTGACCGGAACTGCAACTCAGATGCAAGGTCTTGCTGCACAAGCTTCAGGGGCTGCCATTCTGGCTTCCGGTGCTGCAGCGGAGGTACAACCCTTGATTACTAATGGGGCCGGTTCTTTTACTATTGCTCAGGTTGAAGGTGCAGGATATCTTAGTGCCGCGAATGCGGCTCAATTGCAGCAGGGATTAGCCCAACTAGGCCTTTCTCAGGCTCAAATCAGTCAAATGAATATTTCACAGGTACAAGGCGCTTTTTCTGCCGGCGCTGCAACTCTTAATGGTGAGGCAGCAGCTCTTAACAGTCAGGCTACAACACTAAATGGTACTGCTGCTCAGCTGGCTGACAAAAATGTAGATGTTACGCAAACAGGTTCCGGGATCACTCCAATCCTTGGGGTGAATATTTCACCGGCGAAAGGGCTTAATATTGGAATAAAATATGAGTTCATGACTAAATTAACGCTGACCAACAGCACTAAAGTTGATAATACAAATCTTTTCCCGAACAACGCCAAGACAGGAAGCGATCTGCCTTCAATCCTTTCAATCGGAGCCGATTATAAAATCTCAAAACTGACTTTGTCCTTATCGTTTAATTCCTATGACGATAAAGGGGTAGATTGGGGGACCAATATTTACGGAGAGCAACGTACGATCGCGCACAACACCTGGGAATCAGCTCTTGGGGCTCAGTATCAGCTGACCCGGAAATTTGCGGTAAGTGCTGGCTATTTACGGACTGTAATGGGGGTTACGCCACAATTCCAAAGCGATTTCAGCTTTATCAACAATGGCGCAAATACCTTCGCATGCGGTATTCAATGGAAACCAACCCCCAAAATTACAGTTGATGCGGGGGGACTCTACACCGGATATTCAACGGACAGGAAAACTTTTCCCGGCGGGTCAGATATAAATACTACCGGAATTGCCTACACCGAAAGCTATACCAAGCATAACATTGGTTTTACTGTTGGTTTAGCCTATCATATCGGAAAGATGTAATTATCCGGAAGAACAGGGTTATTGATAAACTTTGCCCATGTTGAAATTTAATAAAAAACAGGAGCGCTGCGATCATCGTCAACACTCCTGTTTTTATTATGTTTTAAATCTGAAAGATCCTGAAAATCAATCCTTCTCAGTATTGTGAACAACGAATGAATGGGTTACAGGCATCGCTTTACGATAAACCGCTGAAACGCCGCAATAGCGCTCATGGGAAAGGTTTATCGCCTTCTCCAGTTTATCCTCCGGCAAATCTTTACCCCAGAACTCATAGATAATATGCATGCTAGTATAATGAACAGGTTGCTCCTCAGATTGCTCTCCTTCAACCTTGACATCAAAATTCTCAATGTCAACCCTCATTTTGGTGAGAATCGATATAACATCCATGGCTGTGCACCCCGCTAATGCAACCAGCATTAAAGGTTTTGGCCGGGGTCCCAGGTTCCTGCCACCAAATTGCTCTGCGGCATCCAACATTATTTTATGCCCGTTCACTTCGGCCTCAAAGGCCATCCCGTCTTTCCAGGAAATACTGATATCTTGTTTCATTTATTTATGTGTTTTTATTGCTTAATATTGAAGCTGGTCAGATATATTTACCGTTGATTGTATTGCCACTGGCTGTTTGCAGCTGGCTTCCTGCACAATTCTCTTTGCATAAAGCGTTCTTTCAAATTAAAGATAATCAATGTTTTAAGTGTGATTTGGCCAGCCGCCGGTGACAAACCGCCAGCCGCTTTTCCCCGGAAAATACCCTTTCAATTGATTGATACCTTCAAAACATCATTTATAGCACTTCTGAACGTCTCTTTTGGCAAGGCACCCAGGGCCATCTGAGGTTGTCCTTCGGAAGGAACAAAGAGGATCGATGGGATGCTCTGAATTCCAAACATACCCGCCAGTTCCTGCTGCTCTTCTGTATTCACCTTATAAATTGTCAGTTTGTCACCATATTCAGTCTGCAACTCTTCAAGAATTGGTGCCACTATCTTGCATGGACCACACCAGTTGGCATAAAAATCGATGATTACCGGGACGGTACCCTCAAATTTCCACTCCTTGTTTAATTCAAAGTTAAAAACTTTCTCTTTAAAACTCTCTTTTGTTAAATGTTCAAGTGCCATGATATTTTGTATTAAATTATGAATTCAAATAATATGCTAATAGCAATAATTGTGATGCAAAAATATTAAATATTATTGAAATAAAAAATCCAAACTGAAAAAAGATGCTATTAGCAAAAAATGTGTTTGGAAATAGTTGTCATCTTTATAGCTTTGTAAAAAGTATTTTTTAATATATGGAAACATCTTCGGGAATAATGGGCATGATCTATGAATTAAAGAAAAAATGCTCCCAGTCCGATCAGCAGATGATGCGCGATCTTAAAATCTCTCAGTCGGAGTTGCTTTTCTTTTCAGCTCTGGATAATTGCCAGGGAATAAGCAGTCCTGAACTGGCTAAAAATATGGGTCTCTCGCTCTCCCGGATCAGCCGGATAGTCGATAAATTAGTTGTAAATGGTTATCTGGACAGAAATGCGGACACAACTGACCGAAGGGCTATAAAGCTTTGTCTTACCGCAAAAGGGAAGGCAATCCGGAACAAGATTGATAAAGCACGAAATGAATGTGAGGAAAGGCTTCTGGAAATTATTCCTTCCACAGAAATCCAACGATTTGAACAATTGTTTTCAGAAATTGTAATCAAAATGTAGCTCCCTGGCTTTTAATTAGATCGAATCTAAACGATTAGTTGGCAACCTGTATTGCCGGATTTCTTAAATTTGCAGTTCTAACCCGCAGGAGTATTGAACGTTAATTTTATTGGTCAGGATATGATTTGGAACGAGAAAATTGAATGCGCCACCCGTGAAGAGATGCGGATCATTCAGTCTGAAAGATTATGCGAAACGGTCAAACGCATCTATCACAACGTCCCCTACTACCGCAAAAAAATGCAGGAGGTTGGGCTAACACCAGGAGATATTAAGGATGTTGATGACCTTCAGAAACTCCCTTTTACGACTAAAATCGATTTACGCGATAATTACCCCTTTGGTCTGTTTACGGTTCCAATGAGCGAAATTGTCCGTTTGCATGCTTCCTCAGGTACAACAGGCAAACCTACGGTGGTGGGATATACCCGTAAAGATATTCAGATGTGGGCTGAGGTGGTGACCCGGTCGCTTTGCATGGCAGGAGTGCATCGGAATGATATTGTGCAGATTGCCTATGGTTATGGATTATTTACCGGCGGACTTGGTTTGCATTATGGCACTGAAAATCTCGGAGCTTCCGTTATTCCGATTTCAGGTGGAAACACCTCTAAGCAGATTCAGCTGATGGAGGATTTTGGCAGTTCAGTCCTTTGCTGTACCCCCTCCTATGCCCTCAACATTGCTGAGGTGATCAAAGAGGTGAAGGTGGATATTAATAAATTGAAACTGAGGGTCGGAATATTTGGTGCTGAGCCCTGGTCTGAGGCCATGCGAACGGAGATTGAGACAAAGCTGCAAATTAAGGCCATTGATATTTATGGACTTAGTGAGATTGTAGGCCCGGGTGTTTCATGCGAATGTGAACAACAAACTGGAATGCATATTAACGAAGATCATTTCCTGCCCGAGGTAATCAATCCGGAAACTCTCGAGCCTGTGGCTCCGGGTGAGCTCGGAGAACTCGTTTTCTCTACAATTACCAAGGAGGGGCTTCCGTTAATAAGATATCGCACCCGCGACCTTACCAGGCTCCATTATGAACAATGTGCCTGCGGGCGAACTCTGGTCAGGATGGAGAAATGCAAGGGGAGGAGTGATGATATGCTGATAATCCGGGGTGTGAATGTATTTCCTTCGCAGGTTGAAACTGTTTTGCTGAGTATGAGTGAAGTTGAGCCGCACTATCTGATTATTGTCGACCGGGAGGGTTCACTCGATACGATGTCGCTGATGGTTGAGATCCAGGAACAGTTCTTTTCCGACGAGATCAGGAAGCTGCAGGAACTGAGGCTCAAGATTACCCGAAAACTTGAGAGTGTCCTTGGAATTTCTGTTAACGTTAAACTTGTTGAACCGAAGACAATCGAGCGTACTGCCGGTAAGGCAATCCGGGTGATCGATAACCGGAAGATATAGAAACATGAGAAAGGTCCTCTTTTTACGGAAAGGAAACTTTTACCTTTGAATTAAATGGAATAAATTCTGTTTGGGAGTATGGTGCCCTGGGCTTTTGATTGAGGTAGAAGAGAGACTACCTCATTAATTTCATACAGTACAGCTCGAAACCTGTATTTCGGGACGTCTTCTACCCATATTTAACCCCTGACGGGATCTAAAAACTATTAATGAACAGTTTTTCAGTCCCGGTATAATTGAGTTAAAAACAAATAAAATTCAACCCTATGTTAATAAAGCAGTTATCAATTTTTTTGGAAAATAAATCGGGTCGGTTGAACGAAGTATCGCAAATCCTTGGAGATTCGGGAATCAATATGCTGGCCTTCTCGGTGGCAGATACCTCTGAATTTGGCATTTTAAGACTTATTGTTTCTGATCCGGAGCTCGCATGCTCTGTCTTACGCGAAAACCAATTTTCGGTCAACCTCACTGATGTGGTCTGCCTGAACTGTCCCAATGAGCCCGGAGCATTAGCCAAGGCACTTCAGATTTTGTCGGATAATCAAATTACAATAGCTTATTTGTATGCCTTTTCAACGGGCGATTCAGCAAATGTCGTTCTTAAACCTGATCAGCTCGAGGAGTGTATTAAGGTTTTGCAGGAGCATAAAATGGAGCTGATAGAAGCCAGTACTTTATATAAAATCTGAGCCAATTATTGAAGAGAGTAATATTTTTAAATTGGGCTTGGATGATGTTTGATCGTACTAGAGATACTCCCGAAAATTAAGCCAGGAAGGTAGCTGTATGAAGTTAATTTCAGGTGAATAAATTCATGTTTTTAGGAGCAGTTTTGGTGATCGTTGATTTCTGGTTTCGATTAGGGCGGTAATAATCTCAATTGTGTTTTTAAACTTGTTTTGGAGTCCTTCCACGCCACCAGGCAGCCAGTGTTGAACCGGTGACATTCATTAAAGGACCAAATATGGCCGGAGCCAGTCCCACCGTTGCAAGTTTCCCCATTTGTAGTGCCAAACCTGAAGCAAGCCCTCCATTTTGCATTCCGACCTCAAAAGCCACTGTACGCCTGTCTTTCTCGGGCATTCCAAAAATCCAGGAAATCGAATAGCCTAAAGAATATCCGGTGATATTATGCAGAAGACTGGTAATGACTAATAAGAATCCGACTTTCAATAGACTATCACGCCCGGCAGCCGTAATGATGGAGATGATTACGGCAATTCCCAGCATGGAGATAAATGAAAGGGCCTTTTCAATCCACTGTTTGTCTCCTTTCATCATTATGCGCATCAGAATTGACCCAAGAACGGGAAGCAAATAAAACCATCCAAGCGATTTAACAAACGCTGCAAAGAATGCCTCAAAACCGGTATTTTTAGATTTGATATACACAAGATTCGTGAGCAGGATAATCACAAAATAGATTATCAGCTGACCTGTTTTGGATCGTTTTGTGACTTTCCCTGTCTCGGAGAAAAGGTTGAAAATAAAGCCGGCAACAACAGGCAGAATTATCATATTTAGGATATCGAGCATCATGCCCCAGAAGTTTACTTCAATATATTGTCCTCCAAGCCATTTCATGAGAAACGGAGTTATGAAAGGGGAGATTAAGGTTGAAATGGCCCCAATAGTTACAGCCAATGCCAGGTTCGCCTTTGATATGTAGGACATCACATTGGACGCCAGACCACTCGGGACGCATCCGATCAGAATAATGCCTGCCGAGATTTCAGGCGGGAATTTAAACAGATGTGCGATCCCAAATCCGACCAGAGGCATGATCAGATAATGCGATCCTACGCCGATAAGAACCCCTTTCGGCATTTTAATCACCCCTGTAAAGTCTTCAAAACTCATCTGCGATCCCATTCCAAACATGATGATTTGCAGGAGTGGAACTATCAGCCACTTAAGCTGGAAACCTCCAATTTGGAGGAAAAGGCGAGGATAAAACATCGACGCGGTAACCGCAGTGAAAATCCAGATCGTATACGATAATCCCTTGATTAGATGAAACCCTCTCAATCCAAAAGCGAGGGCAATAAACCCCGTGATCATGAACGGGCCACAGAGGAAGAAGGTACTGGCTGCAAACCCGTAAAGTGCACAAAGAAAAGATATTGTCGCCATAACGACCAGTCCTGCACAAATCCTTTTATTCATTTCATCGATTACTTTCCAATTAGTAGTGATACAGATGATTGGTGTTCAACTGAATAATCCGTTTTGGGTGGTTCATCCTCCCATTCAGTGGTTTGAGTGAAGATGCGCATATCTCTTCCAATGGTCTCCCCCAACAATCAGAACCATTAATAATTCCTCTCTTTCAAATAGTTATCAAGATCCTTTCTGGTCATAGGCAGCTTGCCCGGATAGTGATTCAGCCAGTCGATAAAATCCTTTCTGACCGTGTCTGACCATTGGCTGTCAATATCTCCGGGCTTGTATTTCCCTTCGCGAAGACGCTGGTGGCCAAATTCATCACGCAATTCAGTGATTTCCGATGTTAACACAAGTTCTTCAGCCAGTTGTGCCGGAATAAAAACGACGCCGTATTTTTTTGCCAGTACCACATCTCCAGGAAGTACGGTCACATGGCCGATCCTGACCGGAGCATTGATGGACGTTAGCATCATCTGATCGATGTAGGAAGGGTCCTCTCCTTTGATCCATCCGTTAAAACCTTTTATTTCACTGATCCCCTCCTGATCGCGGACGCTACCGTAAAAAATAACGCCCCTTTTTGATTTTGAAAAGATGGCATTACCCAGGTTGTCTCCGATGAGCGTTCCTCCTTCCACCTTTCCATAGCTGTCGGCGACATAAACATCACCCTCCGTCAGTATATCAATTGGCCAGGAATTTGTACCTCCCTGAGGGTTACGGTTTTCAGCGATTCCCATCTCCTTTATTTTTTTCTGAAAATCGGGGCGCAGCGGCATAAACTGTGCTGTAATCACCCGGCCTGTCATCGCACTGTCAGGATTTATAATAATCCAATTACCTTCGAACTGGTTTTGGTAACCTTTATTCCGCAACACTGCCCAGGCATCTTCAAGCGAAATATTTTTCAGCCTGGCCAGAATATTATCAGATACTTTGGGTCGACCGTCCGGGAAACGTTCTCCTTTCCATTCCGAGGTTAAAGCCTTGATATATTCAGGTGCAGATCCTACATGCTGGCCATTTGAAATTGCAAAGGACATTGAAAGGGCCAAAAATAAGAGAGCTTTTCTCATGACTTGAATTATTTATCAATAACTTATGAATTTCCCGTCTTTGTAGCTGTTTACACCGTTATCGGTTCCAAACCAGATTGCACCGGCTGTGTCAACTGCTATGCAGAGAATGTTGTTGCTTTTCAAACCATCCGCTTTAGTAAAAGAAGACCATTTTGAACCATCATAAACTGAAACGCCTCCCCTGGTCCCTGTCCAAATATGCCCGCTGTTGTCAATCGCAATAGCCTGTACAAAGTTATCCGCCAGACCATCCCTGGTACTGAAAACAGTCCAGTTTGCAAGCGTATTGTTGCCAACATGCCTGGCCAGACCCTTTTGTGTTCCAAACCATTGGGTGTTATTTGAAGCTATGAGAATGCTGTAAACCTTATCCGATGGCAACAGGATTGGTCCCCACTTTGCGTAAACGGAGGCACCTGTAATCGCATCAACATTATTGCGGTAGATCCGGGCAATACCGGCACCTTCTGTTGCGACATAAAGAGAATCACCACCAGTGTTGGTCGCCATGGCAGTGATCGGGAAATCCTCAAACAGTTCTTCAGGATACAGTTCGTCATAATCTGCCTTAAGCCATTTACCATCTCTGACCGCAGAAACTCCTTTAGGGGTTCCAAACCAACGCATAAGGTTTTTGCCTATTGCCACCCGAACCACGTTATTATTTAGAATTGGTGCATTTTTAGTAGTGTAGGTAGTTGCACTGCTCTCGCCATCGACCGGAAGTACTGCAGCCGTTGCCCCTTTGGGTGAAGCGATCCAAAGTTCCTCCTTGTTTGGTTGTACTTCCAGTGCGAATCCTTTAAGATCCAGTGCCGGAACTTCACTGTTCTTGTTATGCAGGATCCACTTCTCTCCGTTAAAACTTAAAATACCTTGTTCCGTTAAAAACCATTTGGTGTTCTTCGAATCTACAATAACCGACCGAAAAGTTTTAAAAGAGGCACTTATCTCTCCGGTTATACCCTTCCCCAGCGTGTCTCCTATTCCGGTTTTCTCTGCGGTTTCAGCCCGGTAATTGCTGACCGAATTGTTGGTTTTTGCCGGATGGCTCGCTCCCGAGCTGATCAATGTATTGAATATAAGGCAAGTAGCAAGTAGATAATGAAAAAGTCTGATCCGATGGCTCATGATCTGATTTTATTAAAGGTTAATTAAAAAATTACTTTGTCAGCATACGACTAAAATATCAAATCTAAATGAATATTATTTAAATTGTTACAGTTTTTGAATTTTTTAATTTTCAAAAATAAAGTATTTTTAAGAAATTTATTTATCTCTTCACTTTGGCCCATTGAATCCTGACCGAAAGCCATTTTTTTGTTAAACATACGCACTGACTCTAATTATAATTGATTCATTATGAAACGAAGGGATGTTTTAAAAAGTTTAGCGGTGCTCCCCATGGCCGGAAGCTTTCTTCCGAATGAGACATTATTAGCCTCATCAGGAGGACTATCCAAGACTGGCTCAAATATTTATGAGTCGATTGGTGTGGATCCTGTGATTAATTGCATGGGAACATACACGATCATAGGAGGTTCGTTAGAGCGGCCGGAGGTGGTTGCAGCCATGCATGCCGCATCAGATTTTTTTGTTCAGTATGACGAGTTGGCATTCGGAGTGGGCCGTCGGCTGGCCGAATTAACGGGTGCCGAGTGGGGGATGGTTTCAGCGGGATGTGCCGCTGGTATTAAACATGTTACAGCAGCTTGTGTTGCGGGGGGAAACCCTGAGAAGCTGATCAGGATTCCGGATCTGTCAGGCTTCGACAAAACAGAAGTGGTGATTCCTGCCAGTTCGAGAAATGTATATGATCATGCCATACGTAACATCGGGGTAAAAATTATTACGGTGGAAAGTATTGAAGAACTTGGGAAAGCCCTGAATTCTAGAACAGCAATGATTTATCTTATGGCTGGTTCCGAGACTTTGCCGGGTGAGAAATTCGCATTGGAAACTGTTGCTGAAATGGCCAATCCCCAAAGAATACCCATTCTCATCGATGCTGCAGCCGAAGATCTTACTATCCCAAATGTGCATTTAAAGCAAGGAGCAGCAGTAGTAGCCTACAGTGGAGGGAAAGCGTTATGCGGGCCCCAATGCGCCGGTCTGTTGCTTGGAAGAAAGGATATTCTCATGTCGGCCTGGCAGGCAAGCTCTCCCCACCATGGCCCGGGAAGGGACAATAAAGTTGGCAAGGAGGAGATGATGGGGATGCTCGCTGCTGTTGAGTCCTGGGTTAGTCGGGACCATGTCGAAAAAGTGAAAATCTGGCATAACTATCTTGAAACTGTTTCCAATATGGTTATAGCTTTAAGCGGGATTAAAACCGTGGTAAATGAGCCTGTCAGCCTCTCAAACAACAGCCCTTCACTAACCATTTCATGGGATTCCGCGAAGTTTACTATTACAGGTCCGGAAGTGGCAGAGCAGCTTGCAGCCCAAAAGCCACGCATCGCAGTCCATAGTAATTTCAATGACCAAACAGGTGCCACATCGGTCACGATATCCTCCGGACAGATGCAGCCGGGCAATGATAAAGTGGTTGCCGGACGTATTATTGAAATTCTTTCCGGGAAACATGAAAAAACAAAGGAGATGGATCCCCCTTCAGTGAACATTTCCGGATGTTGGGATGTTGATATAATGTATTTTAGTAGTAAAAGCCGTCATACCTTTTTTATTGAACAGGATGGAAACTGGATAAAGGGTTCGCACTACGGAGATTTTTCATTGCGTGAAATGGTTGGAACTATTGAAAATGACCAAATAAAACTAAGTAGTTCTGATCGACAAGTCGCTGATAATGTTCTTTTTATATTTTCAGGTACAGTAACGGGGGAGACTATTTCAGGCCAGATCTATATGGGTGAATATATTAATGCCAGCTTCAACGGATCGAAACGCAATAAAAAAGTTGTGCGCAAGACAATAAAATTTCCGAAAGGGCATCCTTTGGCAACCTAAGTACCGCATTAACGGGAAAAATTAATAAGCTGCTTTTTTAAAATTGCAACGGAGAGATTAGAAATATGTATAAATAAGTTATCTAAATCTATTTTCATGAAAAGACGTGATTTCATTAAAGTTTCCTCCGCTGCAGGATTGATATCCGTGGCAGCACCCGCATATAGCACTATGTCCTCACTCTCGTCCCGCGGAAAAGAAGGTTTCGACCTTCATCCCTTCATAAAGGCACATCCCGAGGCCGTATTTATAAATCTTACTGAAATTGAGAATAAAGGGGATGCCAAAGGAATTCACGATGCAGCTTCCACACTGGCCAGAGAGATGTTTGTTAAAACTACAGATGGTGAAGGGTATTCCAATTCTACGAAAATAACCTGTAAGCCTAACTGGACCTGCAGTGGTCCGGTTGATAGTGATGACCCGCTTGCAAATAAAGGAATTACAACCGATTTGAATTTCATTGAAGGATTTTTAAGGGGCGTCAAAGAGAAGGGGCCCCAGCAATTCTTTATAAGAGAATGTGCATGCCCTCAATACTGGAGTGAAACAGGCTATACACAAATGGCCGAACGGAATAATTTTGATCTTAGGGACTTGAGTACAAAGGACTTCTGGGAACTGGATAAAGAAGATGTTATTTTCCATAAGGTTGACGGGGTAGTTTTTAAGCAGGTTGGAATCATGGCTCCTATGACCGGGCAGGATACGTTTCTGATTAATATTGCCAAATTCAAAACCCATTTAATGGGTCTTACGGCAGCAATTAAAAATTTGCAGGGAATTACTGCTAAAAAATTTCACCAGTATTGTGGTGGGAATAACAGTATTTTTAAGAGCTATGATAAGCGTTACCACGAGTTCTTCCAGCCCGATTACCTTGAAAGGGTACATGAGCTTTATAAAAAACATCTTGCACAGGGGATTCCGCGTTGGGATTCACGTATGGAAATACCCCCATACGGTGGCGGATTGTTTATGGAACAATGGGTTCAGCGAACTATTGATGGCTATAGTGTTACTCCTACCGGAATAAATATCGTAGAAGGCATTTACGGACACGATGGGGATGGGTTTACCGGAGGGCCACATGATGACAAGCCTATGGATTTTATGAGTAACCACATCATTTTCGGGAAGGACGCTTTCAGGGTGGATATCATTACGCACTGGCTTGCAGGTCATGAGCCGGGCAATTTCGGACTCTTTCATATCGGAATAGAGAGAGGTGTCTCCAACGTGCTGAATCCAAGGGATATACCCGTTTACCTCTGGAATAATGGCAAAGCTACTTTAGTAAATCTCGACACCTTAAAAAGAACCCCTCTTCTAACCAATTATCTACGCAAAAACACAAAAGGGCAGAAGGAAGATAAGTACCATCTCTGTGATGAACCGTTTGATTATACAGCATGGAGAAAGAATACGCCGGTGAAGAATGCTGATGCTTCGATCCACGCACTGGGAACAGACTCCAATGAAAAAGTTGTCATGGATGTGAGTGTTCCTGAAAAAGGCGACGTTTTTGTCGATATCCTGAACAAAGAGGGTGAAATAGTTTGGCGGCTTGAAGCAAAAGACCTCGAACCCGGAAACCATCAGGTCGTCTGGGACGGATTTTCATCTCCTGGCCTTTACAATATGTATGTTAAAGGAATGGGCTGGGATGCTGAACGTCAAATGGTGATTTACAGCTGATCTTTTAGAATTCAATGAATTACAACAGGATTGGCAATTCCGTTCAGATCGTAGACAATCTTGCCTGACCGGATTGTTATCTCACATTCGAGTTTCTGATCCCCTTCCACCTTGTAACCAGTCTTATCCCAGAAGCCAAAATGGCCATGCTCAATTTTCAGAATCGCAATATCCGCTTCTGACCCAACAGATAAATTTCCAAGGTCTTCCCTTTGGATCGTCAGGGCAGGATTCCAGGTAGTTGATTTTATGACCCCTTGGAAATCCATCCCGATGGCAATGAATGAGGACATCACGTTCAATATATCTTTCATGGCTGCATTCATGCTCCCGGTATGCAAATCGGTACTGATACAGTCGGGATAAAAGCCGTTTTTAATGGCTGGGATCGCCTGCGAAAAGTTGAAGCTTGCCCCGCCATATCCAACATCAAATATAATCCCTCTTTTTTGAGCCTCCCAGACAAACGGTTTCACTTTTTTCAATTGCTCGTCGACTACAGTTTCCCTGATATTTCCGTTCAGTAAAGCAAAGGTGTGTGTATAAATATCACCGGGACGAAGGTGCTTCATATACAGTTCTTCGATGGGTAACGGAGGAGTTGCCGAACCAAAATCAATCATCACCGGGAGATGTGCAATACTTCCTGCCTCAACAACCCTGTCTACCGCAGTCCAATCGTGACCGATAAAGTGTGCCAACTTGAACCCAACCACTATATTTTTATACTGGCTGGCAACAAGTGCCGATAATTTCGGATCCATGTCATTTGTATCCTGCTCCCATGCTCCTCCGCGCATCCCTTCACCTACAATATTAAGCAAAGCCAATACCCTTGTCTGAGCGTTATCAATAATATTTTTCTTAAATAACGGAAACGATTTCCAGCCCGAGCAACCTGCATCCACAACTGTTGTGACACCTACACGAAACGTGAATCCGTCAGGGGGAACAGATTGCAAGCCGTTACTCAGACCGCGGTCAGGTTCCGTTCCCGCAAAAACATGGGCGTGAATGTCAATCAAACCAGGTGTTACATACAACCCGTCTGCATGAATCACCTGTCTGGCGTCCTTTGCATCAATGTTTTTTGATACCTGAACAACCCGTCCATTATGAATGGCAAGATCCATTAATTCGTTGATGTTATTCTTCGGATCGATTAAATGGCCCCCTTTTATCACAATATTATAGGTTTGTGACTGAACCAATCCGGCGGTGAGAAGGAGGATACAAAGTGCCAGAAGTTTTATTCTTTCCATGGGGTTTTTGATAAGTTATGCATGCAACATCTGAAAATCAAAGAGATTCTTAAAATTCTGTGAATCACTATGCCTGCCCTGTGAATCCTAATGTATTTTTAAACACAGAGTTTCATGGAGCCGGCACAGAGTTTCACAGAGAAAACAATAATTTTAAAGTGTTATAATGATCACCCTTTTAAATGAGAATTATTTACAAGGCCTAGATGTATGCAATGCAATCCATTTCGACAAGTGAATCGCCGGGAACTCCACCCTTGGCCACAGCAACGGTAGTACGGACAGGCGGATTCTTCCCAAAACGGCCTTTGTAAACCTCATTCATCCCTTTGTAATCGGCAATATCGTTCAGGAATACAGTAACTTTCAGTACCTTTTCCATGGAGGAGCCCGCCTTGATCAGCTCTTTTTCGAGTTCCTTTAATACAATGTCTGTATGGGCTGCAATGGTAAACGGAGCAACGTGGGCCCCTTTGCCGGCAATGAATACAAGATTACCCATCTTCGTGTTACCCGAAAATAAGGGTACATCATCAGGAGCTGAACCATGGCCGGCTGGCTTGTTTTCCGATGCTGAACTTTTCGAGGTGGCGGCCATTCCAAGACCAATTACTCCTGCAACTGCAGCAAACATACTTTTTAACGCGGTTCTTCGTTGTGTTTTCATTTCATTTCAGTTTAATTTGGATAAATGATTTTATTTTTTGCTTAAAATAACCGGGTTTGCGATTCCATTCAGGTCATAAACAATTTTTCCGGCCCGGATGGTCATTTCACACTCCAGTTTTTTATTCGTTTCTATTTTAATTCCCGAATAATCAAATAATCCGAATTTACCTTCCCTGACCCTGAGGATGGCAATATCTGCCTCTGATCCAACAGAGAGGCTTCCCAGATCTTTCCGGTTAATGACCCGGGCGGGTGACCATGTGGAAGCATTGATCACACTATTCAGGGTCATCCCCATGGCCAAAAATTTCGACATGGTGGTGAGCATATCCTTCATAGCCCCGTTCATGCTTCCGATGTGAAGATCGGTGCTGATCGTCTGCGGATAAAAGCCGTCTTTAATAGCAGCCATCGCCTGAGAAAAGGTAAAACTAATCCCTCCGTAACCTACGTCAAAAACGATCCCTCTTTTTTGTGCTTCCCAGACAAACGGTTTGACTTTTTGTTTCTGAGTATCAACTATACATTCCCTTGAACTGGTTAACTGGGCAAAACAATGGGTGAAAATGTCTCCTGGTCGTAAATGTTTCATAAACAATTCCTCTATTGAAAGCGGGGGATTACTCATCCCAAAATCAATCATCACCGGAATTTCGGCCAGTTTAGCTGCCTCTTCTGCCCTGTCTGCTGGTGTCCAGTCATGACCTTCATAATGGGCCAGCTTAATCCCCACAATATCATTCGCATTGTTTTTAGCAAATTCGCCGGTCACTTTGGCATCCATATCTTTGAGATTCTGCTCAAAAGGACCACCACGCATCCCTTCGCCAACAATATTCAGAAAAGCCAGCACACGGGTTTGGGAACGGTCGATCGTTTGCCTTTTGAATACTGGAAATGTGCGCCATCCTGAACACCCGGCATCGACCACAGTTGTTACACCAACCCTGAATGTGAATCCGTCAGGTGTGATTGAGCTGGGTCCGTTCATATATTGCTGATCGGAATTGGTTCCCTGAAAAACATGGGTGTGAATATCAATCAGACCAGGAGTTACATACAAACCACTGGCATCTACTACCTGTCTCCCATCCTTTTTATCAATTTCATTTGCTACAAGTACAACCTTCCCATCGTTAATCGCAATATCGTTAAGCCCGTCAATGTTATTCTTAGGATCAATCACATAGCCACCCTTTATAACGATGTTGTACTTCTGTGCCACTGAATAGCCTGACACCAGGCATAAAATAAACAAAAAAATGATTACTCTTCGCATGGTTAAACTCTTAAACGGATGCTTTTCCCAGTTCCTCTTTAACTCTTCGTGCAACAATCTTATCCTGTCCGGGCTGTAAATTCCAGGAGGTAATGTTTATGCTGTTATTCTTTCCGCCAATTACTTCGATAGAAGGTTCACCTTGTCGAAGACGGAGCTGAAATTCCTCCTTCGTGAATTTCACCTTGTTAATGTCCCAGGATATGTTCAGGGTTGGTGTCCGATTTGCAACCGGCGGGACAGAAATTGACGTAATTACACCCTCAATTTTCGCCGCGGCAGCCGCTATTAATGAAATGCGTTCTTCCCATGTCTTCCAAAGTTTTGCATGGTCGAGGTTAACAAACTTCTCCAGGGCAACATACATTCCCAGGATCTCTTCCTTGTTCACCTTCATACCACGGCCAATATTGCCTCCGCGCGGAGGGGCATTTAACCTTGCAGCTGCTATTAGATCTTTCTTCCCCATTAGAATTCCCGCACTTTGAGGTCCCCGAATACCTTTCCCGCCTGATACACATACCAGATCAAATCCCATGTCATTAAATTTCCACATATTTTCAACCGGCGTGGCATCGGCTGCCATATCAATCATTGTTGGAATCCTTAGTTTTTTCCCCAATGCCACCCACTCTTTGTCCTGTATTTTCCCGTCAGGCCCTGCATAATTCAGGAACCACATCATTGCTGTTTTTTCATTTACAGCTTTTTCTACATCTTCGACAGTTTCAACTTCGACCAATCTGACCCCTGTATTTGTAAGCGCATGAACATAACCACTATTATGCGTTTTTTGGACAAGCACTTCAGATTTAATTCCTTCAAGGTTGGGGAGTTGGGCTACTTTTTTCATATCCATCCCGGTTAAAACACCCGCAGTCCCAAGAACCAGTGCTGACCAGCAGCCGGCAGTCACTGTAGCTGCTTCTGCATGACAGAGTTCAGCAATTTTTGCCCCTACTTTGTCCTGCACCTCGTCAATC
>Ga0364922_10092_pt3 | contig 22830 bp, 17 predicted proteins | sample ExccelJu500001D4_2_FD_206955 | JGI IMG/M metagenome (GOLD analysis project Ga0364922, IMG submission 206955) | Enriched cells from Trout Bog Lake Hypolimnion, Wisconsin, USA - BchlTB.June20.5000.01.D4 | ecosystem: Environmental > Aquatic > Freshwater > Lake > Hypolimnion/Profundal zone | place...
GGTCATGCCCACTTCGCAGGTGCGGCTGCTGGCGTAGTGGCCATCAAAGGTTTGGGTCTTCACTTCATCGGCTTCGTGCTTCGTCGCGGAAGCTGTCAGTTCGGGAAGCATGAACCCCCGGTCGCCCGCGAACCCGCAGCAGCCGGCATCCCGGGGCACCACGACCTTGTCGGCGCAGGCCGCGGCCACGCCTTCCAGCTGCGGCAGCAGGTTCATCTTGGTCACGGAACAGACCGGATGGAGCACCACCGAGCCGACCTTGCGGTTCACCTTCAGCCGGGGCAGGAGCACTTCGTGGGCGAAGGCCGTGCTGTCGAGGATCTTCAACCTGTCGTATTTGGCCTGGTTCTCGGACGTGAGGTAGGCGCGGCTGGTGATCACCCCATGGGTGCAGGGGCTGGTGTCCATGACGATGGGCAGGCGGCCCTCCTGGCTCCACTCCCAGAATTTCTCGATGGCGCGGTTCACCGTGAACTTGTGCGCCAGGTCGAACCCCTTGGAGGAAAAGGGCACGCCGCAGCAGGTCCCCTCGACGTCCAGGGGGATGTGGACCGGAACGCCGGCCCGCTCGGCAACCCTCACCAGGGCCTCCACCAGGCTCAGCTCCGTGGGCTCGCCCGGCAGGTGGCCCATCATGCGGGAGATGCAGGCCGGGAAGTAGATGGCCTGCGCCCCCTCCAGGGAGGTCCTGGGCAGTGGGGCCTTGGCGGCCTTCGGCATCTCGGGGCTCCATTCGTGCCCCGGGCCGATGGGCTTCAGGAGGCGGGTCACGAAGGGCATCACCCTGGGGCCGAATATGCTCTGGACCAGGTGTCCGGCCCGGAGGGCCACGCGCATGACCGGCTCGAGGGTGGCGAAGTTGCGGGCCACCGTCAGCGCGAGCTTCTGCGCACGGCGGCCATGGCTGGCGCGGCGGAAGCGCTTGGTGAGCTGGCCCGTGTCGATGCTGACGGGACAGGCCGTGGCGCACAGGCCATCCACGGCACAGGTATCGAGAGCCATGTAGGGGAAGGCTTCCCGCAGGGAGGAGAGCAGGGCAGGGTCCTCATGGTTGGCCTCGAGGCGTGCCATCTCCCGGCGCACGACGATGCGCTGCCGGGGTGTCAGCGAGAGCTCGCGGCTGGGGCACTTGGGCTCGCAGTAGCCGCACTCGATGCACTTGTCGACCTCCTCTTCCACGCCGGGCATGGGCTTGAGGTCGGCCAGGTGGCACATGGGATCGGCATTGAGGATGACTCCCGGATTCAGGAGACGCCTGGGATCCACCAGATCCTTGAGCTGCTCCATGACGGCCTTGGCTTCGGGCCCCCACTCGGCCTCCACGAAGGGCGCCATGTTGCGGCCCGTCCCGTGCTCGGCCTTCAGCGCCCCGTCGTATTTCTTCACGACCAGTTCGACGACGTCATCGATGAACCGGGCGTAGCGGTCCACGGCCGTCTGGTCGTTGAAGGACTGGGTGATGACGAAGTGGAGGTTCCCGTCCTTCGCGTGGCCGAAGATAATGCCCTCGTCGTAGCCGTGCTTGGCGAAGAGCTTCGTGAGGTCCACGGCGGCATCGGCCAGGCTCGCGATGGGGAAGGCCACATCCTCGATGAGCACGGTGGTGCCACGCTTCCGGACAGCCCCCACGGATGGGAACGTGCCCGACCGGATTTTCCAGAACAGGGCCTGCTCGATGGGATCGTGGGTGAACCGGGCGGGTTCCATCAGCTTGAGCCCGGCCGTCGTGGCGAGCGCGGTGCGTTCCAGCTCGGCGCGGACGGATTCGTCCCGGCCCTGGAACTCCACCAGCAGTCCGGCGGCCCCTTCGGGCAGAGCCTTGATGCTGGGGGGAATGCCCGGCTGGTTCTCGACGGACCTCAGGGACGCGCGGTCCAGCAGCTCCAGGGCCGCGGCGCCGGCGTCCCGGAGGGGAACGATGGACGCGCAGGCGGCATGGAGGTCGGGGAAGAGGAGGAAGGCGGTCACCTTCACCGGCAGGTCAGGCACGGACTTCAGGACGGCCTCCGCAATGAAGGCCAAGGTGCCCTCAGAACCCACCAGCAGGTTGCGGAAGATGTCCACGGGCCGGTCGAAATCGATGAAGGCGTTCAGCGAGTAGCCCGTGGTGTTCTTGGTCAAGTATTTCGACCGGATGCGCGCCGCCAGGGCCGGATTCGACTGCAGGTCCGCCTTCAGCCTCAGGAGTCCCTCCGCCAGGGCGGGTTCGGCCGCGCGGAAGCGCTCATCCGCATCGGGCGCCGCCGTATCGATGACCGTGCCGGAAGGAAGCACGAAGGTCAGGGATTCCAGCGTATGGTAGGCATTCTGCGAGACACCGCAGCACATGCCGCTGGAATTGTTGGACAGGATGCCGCCCACGGTGCAGGTGTTGATGGAAGCCGGATCGGGGCCCATCTTGGCCTTGAAGAATTTGAGGGCATGGTTCACATGGGCGCCGATGACGCCGGGCTGGACCTTCACCTTGGCGCCGCCGTCCAGCACCTGGATGCCGCGCCAGTTGCGCGCAACCTCCACCAGGATGCCGTCCGAGACGGACTGGCCCGACAGGCTGGTGCCCGCGGCCCGGAAGGTCATGGGGAGGTTCCGCTCGTGGCTGAGCCGGAAGAGGCCCCGGATGTCCTCGACGCTCCCGGCAAAGGCCACCGCCTTCGGAATGAGCCTGTAGAAGCTGGCATCCGAGGCGAAGGCGATCAGATCCACGGGGCGGTCGAGGACACGGTCAGGGCCCACGATCGCCACGAGGGAATCCTTGAGGGAGGAGGTGGTGGTGGTCATGGGAACATTCTCTCCCTAAGGGCGGCAGCCGGAGGTCCCGCCGACATTCCTGAGGCAGGGGCGGCGTTGGGAGCGGCTGGAACAACAGGCGCGGGGACCGTCGTGACCACCGCCGGGGCGGGCGCCGGGGGTGCCGGCATCCAGCTGGCGGGAAGGATCTTCGCATAGAAGAAGATGACGACGCCCACGAGGGCGGCCAAGGCAAGGCTATGGAAGAACACATAGCGGAGGATGGTGCCCTCTTCACCCTGCTGGTTGGTGGCCACCGAAGCGACCACGATGCTCTGGGCGTCGATCATCTTGCCCATCACGCCGCCGGCACTGTTGGCGGCCGCCGTGAGAATCGGGTTCAGGCCCAGCTGCTGGGCGGTGACCTTCTGGAGGCCCCCGAACAGCACGTTCGAGGAGGTGTCGCTGCCGGTGAGGGCCACCCCCAGCCAGCCCAGCATGGCACTGAAGAAGGGGAAGAGGGCGCCGGTAGCGGCGAAGGCCAGACCCATGGTGGCATCCAGACCCGCCCCCTTGGTGGTGTAGCCCAGGGCGAGCATGGCGGCAATGGTCAGCAGCGAGATCCGCACCCGGTAGATGGTGTGGCCAAAGATCTTGAGCAGCTCCAGGGGGCCGAAACCGAGGAGCAGGCCACTGCAGATGCCCGCGAGGAACAGACTGGTGCCCGTGGTGGAGAGCCAGTTGAAGGTGTAGACCGCCGCCTCAGGGGTGGCTTTGGAGACCACTGGGGGGGCTTTGATGATGTTCTTGTGGATCAGGGGCATCTCATAGGACTTGACCGTGATTCCCATGAGGAGATTGGGCTGGTTCTTGGGGCCGCCATTCAGGAAGGCCTTGACGTGAGGGGTGCCCCAGGCGAACACGAACACCGACAGGAAGACCCAGGGCATCCAGGCCTTCACGACCTTGCCGCTGCCCTGCTCCACCTTCGCGCCCACGGCCTCATCGTGCTCATAGCGCCAGATGTTCCTGGGCTGCCAGAACTTGAGCAAGATGACGGTGGCAACCATGGAGACGATGGCACCGATGATGTCCACCAGCCAGGGGCCGTGGTAGTTGCTCACGAGGAACTGGGTGATGGCGAAGCTGGCACCGGCGGTGAGGCAGGCCGGCCAGACTTCCAACATGGCCTTGCGACCGGCCATGGTCCAGATGATCCAGAAGGGCACGATCAGCGAGAAGATGGGCAGGATCCGTCCGACGGCAGCACTGAGGTGATCCAAGGGGAGCCCCGTCACGCCGGCCAGCGCGATGATGGGTGTGCCCAGGGCGCCGTAGGCGACGGGGGCGGTGTTGCCGATGAGGGCAATGCCGGCGGCCTGCAGGGGACGGAAGCCGAGGCCGATGAGCATGGCGGCCGAAATCGCCACCGGAGTGCCGAATCCCGCGGCGCCCTCGATGAAGGCCCCAAAGCTGAAGGCGATGAGCAGGGCCTGGATGCGGCGGTCCGAGGCCAGACCGGCGATGGAGTGCTTCACCACCTCAAAATCACCTGATTTCACGGTGATGTCATAGATGAAGATGGCGTTCAGCACGATCCAGCCGATGGGCACCAGGCCCACGAGGGCTCCCTGGACGGCCGACATTCCCGCCAAACCAGCTGGCATCCGGTAGACGAAGATGGCCACGGCCAGAGAGGCGACCAGCCCAAGGATGGCTGCATAGTGCGCCTTCACATGCTTGGCCAGGAGGCCCAGCAGCACGAAGACCGGCAAGGCGGCCACCAGGGCCGAAAGAAAGATATTCCCCATGACGGGGGAATAGACTTGGGTCCATGGAGTCATGGAGCCTCCTGAAGGAAGAGGGTGTTGTTGGCTTGAGATGTTTAGGAAAGAACCTGGGGCGAAGACTACAATAGGTCTAGTGGTCAGACCACACTTGAGTGACACATTTTGATCACACTTTTTATCTATGTAATTTTGCTGCATTTATATTTTTTCATTAGGGTATAGCCATGGAATTCACGCCCATCAAGACCAAGCGCCTCTACGAGGAAATCGTGGAGCAGATCAAGCAGCTCATCACCGACGGGAAGCTGAAGCCCGGGGACAAGCTGCTGGGGGAGCGCGAACTTGCAGACCAGTTCCAGGTCAGCCGGGCCTCGGTCCGCGAAGCCATCCGGACGCTGGAGATGCTGGGCGTGATCGACATCCGACCGGGGGAGGGGACCTTTGTCCGGAGCAGCGGGGCCGACGACATCATCCGCCCCCTGGCCATGTTCCTGGCCGTGGAACGCAGTTCAATCCTCGACATGTTCGAGATGCGGCGGGTCTTCGAGACCGCCACGGCAGGGCTGGCCGCCGAGCGGGCGAGCAGCGAGGAAATCGACCAGATCCACGCCACTCTGGAGAGCATGAAGGAACGGCTCAATGTGCAGGACCCGGAGAAGGGCCAGGAATTCGACGCCGCTTTCCACTACGCGGTGGCCGAAGCCACGCACAACAGTCTGCTGATCAAGCTGTTCAAGACCGTGTCGGAGGAGTTCGTCAAGGCCAACTCCGCCGCGCGGCGTCGGCTCTACCACGACAGCGCCCATAACGCCCAGCGGATCATCGACCAGCACTCGGAGATCTTCGAAGCCATCCGCTCCCGTTCTCCCCTGGCGGCCTCCAAGGCCATGCTGGAGCACCTGCTCTTTGCCGAGGGGGAGATGCGGAAGTGGATCGTCTAGGCAGGGATCCGCTGTAGTCCTGGCAGGGGGCGGCGGGGCACCTCCTGCGCCCTCGCCCTGCGGGCGGCCATCAAACCCGTCGATGCCGCCCTTCCTGCCTATCCTGGTGAATGGTGACGAGGGCACATCCTGTGCCCTCGCCCTTCGGGCGGCCATCGTCTTCGTCGATGCCGTCCTATTTGCCTATCCTGGTGAATGGTGACGAGGGCACATCCTGTGCCCTCGCCCTTCGGGCGGCCATCGTCTTCGTCGATGCCGTCCTATTTGCCTATCCTGGCAAATGGTGGCCCCGGTGGGGTTCGAACCCACGACCAAGCGGTTATGAGCCGCCAGCTCTGACCGCTGAGCTACAGGGCCATGGCCAGTGTAGCAAAGCGGCCGGGCCTGGGTTGGTCACAGCCCCGGGATGGCTCGCCCTCCCAATGCGAAGTCCAGCAACTGAACCATGCGCTCGGCGAGGGTGGGCAGGTCCCTGGACTCCAGGAGGAACTGGCGTTCGGGAGGCTTGAAGTCAAGGGCCATGGCCAGGGTGTTGAGGCGGTCCGCATCCTCCAGGGGGAGGTCCAGGAGTTCCTTCAACTGGGACTCGATGCCCTCGGAGGCCGCGTAGGCGTGGAGCGAGTCCATGAGTCGTTGGCGATGGGGCCAGGGCCAAAGCACCGATGAATCAAAGGGCATCACCTCGATTTGCGCCTGGCGGAACACCTTCCCGGGCATTTCCTGAATGATGCGGACGACATCCTTTCCCTGGACCAGCAGATTCCACCGGCCGGCGGTGAGGGGCTCAGCGCGCACGACTTCCGCCATGCAGGCTGTCTGGAAGACGGGGGCCGCCTCGCCGAGGGAACCGGGGCCGGGATCCTCCCTCATGAGCGTGAGGACCAGGTGGTGGTGGGAATTGAGAACCTCGACGGTCAGTTCCTGGTACCTGGGCTCGAAGACATGGAGCGGCAGGAAGGTCTGTGGGAAGAGCACGACCTGGGGCAGGGGGAAGAGGGGGAGAATGGCTGGTAGCATGGACACCTTGTTCGCCACCACATCGGAGTCTGAGCAGTGAAGGATGAGAACCAGGGGCCTGGAGCGAGAGAGGTCGGAAATGCTGTGTTGGACGCGGCCAGGATGGCCCTTGGCGACCTGAGGGAGACCTGGGATCCGCAGTCCGTGGACGACTGGGCCGACATGGTCATGGGCCGGAGCGGTCGCGTGGTGCTCACGGGCATGGGGAAGTCGGGCCTCGTGGCCCAGAAGATCGTGGCTACGCTCGCCTCGACGGGGTGCCCGAGCCTCTTCCTTCACCCCGCGGAGGCCCTGCATGGCGATCTGGGCATGGTTACACCCCAGGATTCCATCCTGGCGCTTTCGAACAGCGGTGAGAGCGAGGAGGTGGTGCGCCTTCTCCCGAGCCTCCTGCGCCTGGGCATTCCCATCGCAGCGATCACCTCAAGACCCGAGAGCAGCCTGGGACAGGCCGCAACCTGGACATTCAGCTACCGACTGTCCCAGGGGGAGGGTTGCCCCCTGGACTTGGCCCCGATGGCCAGCACGACCCTTCAGTTGGTGTGGGGGGACCTCCTTGCGGGCAGTCTGATGGCTCGCAGGGGATTCACGCGGGACCTGTTCGCCTTGAATCATCCTGCTGGAAGTCTCGGCGTCAAGTTGATGAAAGTAAGGACATTGATGCACGAATCCTGGCCCAGAGTGTCCCCTGAAGCCACGCTGACGGAAGCACTCAAGGCCATGACTGAAGGACATCTTGGGATGACGACGGTCATGGACGGCCCGGGATTGGCCGGTGTCATCACCGACGGGGACATCCGTCGAGCCATTGAGAGGGCTGAACAGGCGGGGGCAAATCCCCTGGGCTTGTCGGCCGCCCAGTTCATGTCCAGGAATCCAGTCACCATCGAGGCCGATGCCCTTGCGCTCGATGCGGCCAGCCAAATGGAAGTCCGGAAGATCACCTTCCTGATCGTGACCCAGGAGGGGACCCCCTGTGGGGTAGTCCACATTCACGATCTTCTGGCATCCAAGGTCTTATGATCCCGGGTTTCGCAGGATCTAGACATTGTAAGGTTACATAATATACATTATCGAAAGCTAGATACGGACTTTCAAGGTGCCAACCCTTCTCACGCGATACGTCCTCCGGCGCTGGGCGACCCCATTCCTGGGGGCCCTGCTGTTCTATGGGTTCCTCCTTCTTTCCTGGGAGATGGTTCGCATATCCAAAGAGATCTTCTCCGAGGGAGCCCCCCTTCGCTGGCTGCTGCCCCTGTTGCTGACCTCGATGCCCGAGAACCTGGGTCTGGTCCTTCCCATGGCGGCCGTCCTGGGAGGCCTTCTCGGGACCCAGCAACTCATGGAGGGGTCCGAGCTCGTGGCCGCGCAGGGACTGGGCGCCGGCAAACGAACCTGGACTGTCCCCTGGTACCTCATGGCCCTTCTGCTCGTGGTCCTAGCTGCGGTGAATGCCCATCTGGTGGTGCCCTACGCGGCCCGAGTGCAGCAGCGCGTGCGCGTCCGGATGGCCGAGGAGGCCAAGGCCAGGTTTCTCCGACCCGGAGCACCCCCCTGGTTTCCCCCCAGCGCGCCTGATCGGGCCTTCTGGGTATCCCCCGAAGGGCAGATTCACATCATGGAATCCACCCCACAGGGCGTGCAGCACCTTACGGCCTCGGCCATGACCTATGCCCTCGAGGCCAAACCGGACGGGTCCTCGGAGCTGAAGCTTCATCTATCGGGTCTCCAGGGAGTTCTCTACCAGAGCTCCGGAGGGGGGAACGCTGTCCATTTGAACCAGGAGCAGCAAGTGCTCAGGTTTGTCATCCCATCGGGTACCCAGCTGTTGCCCCCGACCCCGCTGCGGTATGAAAGCTCTTCGACCCTCCTTCGTATACTCCGAGATCCGTCTCCATTGGCAACCACCACCCCCGAGGCCAGGGATTTGCGCCTCAAGGCAGCCATGGAATTCAGCCGAAGAACCACGCTTCCTCTGGCGGCCGCGGCACTGCTGCTGCTGGGAATCGCCTTGGGGTTTGGGCACCCCCGGTTCTACCGGGGCGGCGCCATCCTCAAGAGTCTCGGCGTCATCATCCTCTATTATTTGGTAATGAAATACTTTGAAAACATGTTGATAGGTGAAAAGATTAAATCCATCTATCCGCTCCTTTTCGTACCCTTCCCCTTTTTCGCGGGTGGCTGGTGGCTGCTCAATCGGCGCCTGCGGCCCCACCACTCCAGTCGGGTGGGAGGAGTCCTGGCTCCCCTTCTGCTACCTTTCCGGTCCCACTTTGCCCCGCTCCTCACCCGGATGGGGCGTGGCCGGGATGCCCTCATGTGCTGGATCCATGGAAAGGGGACGCGGCACGGGATCCTGAGGCATTGGGCCACCATCGCCTGGTGGAGAAACTGGGCCTCGGTCCTGGGGAGCCTGTTGGTCCTGAATCTACTGATCGAGTTTGCAAGCCTGGCAGGGGATCTGTCTAAGAATGACGTCCATATCATTGTTTTTATTCAGTATTGGCTGTGGAATTTGCCCCCATTCATGGTCATCGCCCTGCCCATCGCCTTTCTCCTGGGAACCCTGCTCACACTTTCGGAGGCTGCCCTCAATCGGGAGTGGCTTGCCCTCAGGGCTGGGGGGGTGAGTCTTCTCCGGTGGTTGTGGAGCAGTCGATGGGCCTGGGGGCTGGTGATCTTCCTCACGCTTCTCCTGCAAATCGGGCTCGCCCCAAGAGCCATTAGCAGATCCAACAATCTTTACATGCGAATTATCAACCGCCATCAGGTCAACCCGGCGACCCGCCCCTGGCTTAATCTCGGGTCCACCGGTGTTCTCTGGCACCTGCAGCCCAATGATCGCTGGGGATTCCCGCTCAAGGCACCAGGCGTGGCACCGATCCTTCTGCACTGGCAACTGGGCCAGACCCACTCCGAGGCCCTCGCCTGGGGAGGCTTGCACCTCGTGCAAGGACCTCCCGCGGATCAACTGTTCCCTTCAAAGGCCCTGCGCAGCAGCGCCAGCGCCGAAGAGGCCAGCACCACCGAATTGCTGCAGTGGCAGTCCTGGGCACCAGATCCAGAGCGCGCCTACATGCTTTGGGGTCGGATCTTCGGCTGGCTGGCCGGGCCCTGCCTGTTGCTCGCCATGCTTTCCTTCGCGTTTCCAGGTCCCCGCCAAGGACGTGGCCAGGCCCTGGGTGCGGGTCTGGTGGCAGGCATCCTCTTCTTGGGGTTGCAGACCCTCTTTGGAGGTGCCGCCCGGGCCTCTGAAATACCTGCCTATTGGGGGGTTATCGCCCCCTTGCTGCTGCTGCTGGCGCTGTCACTCCTGCGCCTGAGACGCCTGAGGACGTGATGGCGCGAGGGCTTCTTGATCGAGCGATCGCCCCTCTGTGGCACCACCCGACCCTCCGAAAAGGTGATCGGGTCCTCGTGGGCATGTCCGGGGGCGTGGACAGTTCGGTCTCGGCCGCCCTCCTCCATCGGGCCGGGTTCGAGGTAGTCGGCATTTCCATGCAGCTGTTCGACAAAAACGGTATTCAAGGTTCTAGCGCTAAATGCTGCACTCTAGATGATTTTCAGGATGCCAGACGGATCGCCCACCAGTTCGGCTTTGCCCACTACGTCATGGACTTCGAGGCTCAGTTCCGCGCGAAGGTCATAGAGGAATTCATTCAAGGTTACCTGGATGGTGAAACACCTAGCCCTTGCATTCGATGCAACCAATACTTAAAGTTCCATTCCCTGATGATTCGAGCAGAATCCCTGGGGGCATCCTTCGTTGCGACAGGCCACTATGCTTCCATCACCCACACAGAAGGGACTTGGCATCTCCGAAAAGCCATCGATCCGGTGAAGGACCAGAGCTACTTCCTCTTTCACCACAATCAAGCGACCCTGCCCCGCACCCTCTTTCCTCTGGCGGCCCTCAGCAAGCCTGAAGTGCGTCAGCTGGGGACTGAACTGGGACTGCATCTCGCTGAGAAGGCTGAAAGCCAGGAGATCTGCTTCGTCGTCCAGGACCGCTATGACCAGTTCCTGGATGCGGAAGGACGCGATCCCGGCACCGGCGAGGGACCCATCCGGCATCTGGATGGAAGAATTCTCGGCCGCCATCGGGGCTATTGGCGACATACCGTGGGTCAGCGACGGGGTCTTGGGGTTGCCTATGTTGAGCCACTCTATGTGATACGGATTGAACCTCCTTCAAACACGGTCTGGGTTGGGTCTGAAATGGACCTGATGGCCAAGGACCTGGTGGCGAGAGAACTGAGCTGGGTCGGGGACGTCCCGGCTGGTCCCCTTGCCTGCGAGGCCCGCATCCGGAGCCGGAGCCCGGAGGCGGAGGCGCTGGTCATTCCCCTCCCCGATGGGCGTGTCAAGGTGGCCTTCGCCGCACCTCAACGGGCCATCGCACCCGGACAGGCAGTGGTGTTATATCGGGATGGGGAGGTGCTGGGCGGGGGATGGATCGACAGCAGGCCCTGTGATTCTCCCCTCGGCTGATGCAGCGGACTTGAATAGGCTCATCCCACAAGCCAGGTGCCCAACTACGCCCCATTCGAGAGTCCAATCGCGTCCGGCACGAAAAAGCCCCCTTTCGGGGGCTCGTCTGGAGGCGCCGATCGGAATCGAACCGATGGATACAGGATTTGCAGTCCCGGGCCTTACCACTTGGCTACGGCGCCTTGCGTTGATGCAATGACCTTTTATACGATACGGGCCGCTTTCGCGGCCCGGGCGGTGGAGCGGGTGATGGGATTTGAACCCACGACTTCAACCTTGGCAAGGTTGCACTCTACCACTGAGTTACACCCGCGTGAGAGACCAAGACTAGCAATGGCGGGGCATTCGGTCAACGGTCAATTTCACGGCCCACCTCCTGTGGGCCGCCCTTCGGGCCGGCCTCTGGCCGGTGGTCCTCCGCTCCTGCTGCGGTCTCACGGCACCTTCTTGTGGGCCGCCCTTCGGGCCGGCCTCTGGCCGGTGGTCCTCCGCTCCTGCTGCGGTCTCACGGCACCTCCTGTGGGCCGCCCTCCCTGCGGCAGGCTCCACAGAGGCCGAACAGCAGGAGCTGATGACGCGTAATCCGGAACCCTGAAAGGGACTCCAGGTTCCGGAGGGATTCCTCGAGGCCGCAGGCATCCACCTCCGCGGTGCGCCCGCAGCGTTCGCACTGGAGATGGTGATGGTGGTGGCGTGAGTCGCACCGGACGAACCGCAGGACCTGGTCACTGCCGAGGATACTCTCCGCCCACCCTTCGCGGACGAACCGCTCCAGGTTCCGGTAGACCGTGGGCAGGCCGGACCTGCGTTCCGGCATCCGCTCCCAGATTTCCTCTACGGTCAAGGGACGGTCCGATTCCCTCAGTACGCGGAGGATGCCCTCCCGCTGCGGCGTCTGGCGCATGCCTGCGGCGCGAAGGGATGGGTGGGGCGTGGTGGCGGAGTCAGCCATGGCTCTAGGATGGCATATCGGGCACCATGGGTGTCATGCTGCACCGCACCTGGGGCAGGCTGGGTGCGTCCGACACAAGCGCCTCCTTCCTGCCGCTCTCATTCCGCCTATTCGCCAGCTTCGGCCTGCTGGTGCTGCATGCCGCGCTCCCCGGGGACGTCCGGGCCACGGGTCCAGGAGAGTCCTTTTATCTGGTCGCGCTCGGTCTGATGTTTGCCGAGGCCGCGTGGGAATCCGGCCGCGGCCTGATGTCCCTGGATCAGCTCTTCCCGACTCCCAGGACCGGCTGGATCCGGTGGAACCTCGGTCTGGATCTGGCCCTGGTCACCCTGGTCATCGCCTTCCAGGGCGTGATGCAGGAACGGTTTGCGACCCTTTACATCTTCCCGGTGCTGGCCTCCGCCTTCTATCTGGGCACCGTGGAGATCGTCTTCGTCGGAGTCCTGTCCTCCCTTGCCCACATCGCCTTGGTGTTGGGATTCACCTTCGGACCTCTCCCCGCCTTCGGTCTGTCGGTACCCCTTTCGGATCCCGATCCTGGCCGCCTCTCCTTCCTGCTGGGAATCGCCTCCCTGCAGGTCTTTGCGACCACCCTCATCCTGGTGCTCATCCGAAGGAATTTGGACCGCCTCCGCTCGGACCTAACTGTCAGCGAGGCTGCCGTCGACGAGCTGTCCGCCCTCCACCAGCGGGTGGTCGAGTCCATGCACTCCGGGCTGATCACGCTGGATATGCAAGGCCATGTGACTTCCGCCAACCCGGCCGCCGAATCGATCCTGGGAGGCGCAGTCCCACTCGGTGTGTCCATCCGGGATGTCTTCCCGCCCGAGCTCCCCTTCCCGTCGCGCCGGGGTCGGGAGCACCGGTTCGAGGTGGTCATCCCCGACCCCGGCTCCGGTGGCCGGCGGATTCTTGGCGGCCATCTGGCGACCCTGCGGGGTGCCTCGGGACGGGAATCCGGCCAGCTCCTGCTGTTCCAGGACCTCACAGACCTCAAGGCGCTGGAGGAGCGCACCCGCATCAGCGAACGGCTGGCCGCCATCGGCCAGCTCGCCGCCGGACTCGCCCACGAACTCCGGAACCCCCTGGCTTCCATCAGTGGATGCGTGCAGCTGCTCCAGCACGATGAGTCCCCCGAGGAGGTTCGGGCCCGGGTCCTGGGAATCCTGGAGCGGGAGACCCAGCGGGTGGGCGCCATCGTGTCTGATTTCCTGGACTTCGCCCGCCCGGAACCACCCGGCGGAGCCATCCTCTTCCTCCCCACTGTCCTGGAAGAGGTCCGCTCCAGCTGGGAGATGGACCTCCGGACCACGGGCCTTCCCCTCATTCTGGAGTCCGTCCCTCCGGTCCATCTGCGCTCGGATGCCTCGGGCCTCCACCGGGCGTTGATGAACCTCCTCAGCAATGCCCGAAAGGCCCTCAAGAATGTGCCGATGCCCCTCGTGCGGCTGGCCTGCCTCGTCACCGATGGTACGATCCACCTGACCGTCTCAGACAACGGTTGTGGCATGACCGGGGAGCAGTTGGATCGACTGTTCGTGCCCTTTGCCGGCGGCTTCGAGGAGGGCTCGGGCCTGGGCATGAGCCTGGTCTATAAGTTCATCGAGGCCATGGGTTGGCAGATCAAGGTGGAAAGCACGCCGGGATGTGGCACCCAGGTCCAGATCTTCCTGCCGGTCCACCCGGACTGAAAGGTCATGGCATCGGGCTGCAATCGGATGTAATCTTTTTCAAGCATTCAAGCATCCAATCAGGCATCCACCCTTGCAGGAAACACTAGGCTCCTGCCAAAGTGGTTCATCCCTCTCCAGCGCGCTCAGTCATCCCGTGAAGGCTTGGTTGTCCAGGTCCGGATGGGGTTCGGCCATTTGGCCGATGCCTTTGACATCCCTGCATCGCCCACTGGGCCAGGATCCTCCATGAACCGGAAGCTCATCCGACCGAACCTCAGTGAATTGAAAGACAAACTCGGCATCCCAGCGAAAGGCGGCGGAGGGGAGGGCCTGACCCCGGTTCCCTCGGCGGTGACTCCTGGGGGGGAAGCCAATCCCGCGGTCAACCCAGCGGCGGCCACCGCTCCCCAGGGACTCGGCGGACCCAGGCGCAAGATCGCCCCACCAGAGCAGACCAACGCTGAAAGTTTCTACTACCTCAAGCAGATGCAGTCCAAGACGCCCATGGTGATCGTGCTCCAGGACAACGAAAAGGTGCGGGGGGTCATCGAGTGGTACGACAAGCACTGCCTCAAGATCAACCGGGTCAAGGAACCCAATGTCCTCGTCCCGAAACACAACATCAAATACATCTACAAGCAGGATGAGGAACCCAGGATCCGCCGCAGCCGCGCGACCAAGAAGGAAGAGCCCCTTTCCAACGAGATCGAGGTACCAGCCTACGACTGAGCCCCGGCGATACCCTGCAGGGGATTCCATGACTTGCCGTCCGAAGATCGCCATCAGCCTGGGGGATCCCTGCGGCATCGGTCCGGAACTCCTCCTGGGGAGCCTGGCGGTCATCCATTCCTGGGCCGAGGTGACGGTGGTGGGAGCCAGCGCCGGCGTGGACCTGCTCACGGATCTCCCGGGCGCAAGGGTGGCCTGGCGCTGGGTCGAGCCCCCCAGAGAGCCGCCCGCGACCTTCTCGGGCCGGGCCTGCGGGCTTCAGGTTTACGCAATAGGGGAGCGGCCTGACCAGATCCTGGGGGAGGCCCTGTGGCTGGATCCCACCCCGGACATCGGGGTCGATCAACTGGTGATGGGGACGGGTTCCGCCGCCTCGGGCCGGGCCACGGTCGAGGCCATCCGGGTCGCGGCCTTGATGGCCCTGGATGGCACCGCCGACGCCCTGGTCACCCTGCCCATGGCCAAGTCCGCCGCCCATCTGGCCGGCTACCCCATACCAGGACACACGGAATTCCTCCGGGACCTCTCCGGGGCCTCCATCACCCGCATGGCCTTCGTCAGTCCCCGGCTGAACGTGGTCCTCCACACGGTCCACCAGAGTTTGCGCTCGGTAGTGGAAGGCCTGGACGCCGACGCCGTCGCCGAGACCCTCGTCTTCTCCACCCGCCAATTCATCCAGCTGACGGGAAAATCCGACCTCAGGGTGGCCCTATGCGCCTTGAACCCCCATGCCGGAGAAGAGGGTGCGTTCGGCGGCGAGGAGCGCCTTCTCGAGGCGGCCCTCGCAAGGGCTGAAGCCGCCCTCCGCCCCGAGCCGCTCATCTCGCCCGTGCTTACGGGGCCGTGGCCCTCGGACAGCCTGTTCCAGCGGGCGGCGCGCGGCGAGTTCGACCTGGTGGTGGCGCTCTACCACGACCAGGGGCTCATTCCGGTCAAGCTCCTGGAGCCCGCCAAGGCCGTGAACCTGACCCTGGGACTGCCCTTCGTCCGCACAAGCCCGGACCACGGGACCGCCTTCGACAAGGCCGGGAGATGGATCGCCGACGGGGAGAACTTCCTCGAGGCCACAGCCCTGGCCGTTCGGCTGTCCCAGGAGACCCGCCCGTCCGGACCGGCCCCCGGGGCAGGAGGGTGAACGTCGGGCGGCTCTCCGACCCGGGGGCTGTTGTAGGCTGGTTCAAGGAGGCGGCATGTCCACGGTGGCGGTGATTCTGGCGGCGGGCCTCGGAACTCGCATGAAATCTAAACTTCCGAAGGTCCTGCACCCGATCCTCGGGGATCCCTCGCTGCTCTGGGTCCTGCGCGCCCTGCCCTCTGGACTCGGCGGCGCCATCCTGGTCGTCCACCACGGGAAAGAAGCGGTCCTGGCGGCCCTGGAAGCCTGGCACAGGGCCGGCCTCCTCCCCTGCCCGGTCTCCGCCGTGGACCAGGGCGAGCCCCTGGGCACCGGTCATGCGCTCCAGGTCTGCATCCCTGAACTGGATCGTCTCGGCGCCACGCGCGTGGCCATCCTCTGCGGGGATGTGCCCCTCACGACGGCGGCCACGGCCTCGCACCTCTGTGGGGCCGAGAACCTCCTGCTGGCCATGGATATGCCCAACCCCGGTGCCTACGGCCGGGTGCTCCAGCACCCGGACGGGCGCCTCGCCGGGATGGTCGAGGCGAAGGACGCCACCCCGGAGCAGCTGGAGGTCCGGCGCGTGAATGGCGGAGCCTACGCCCTGCCCTGGCCAACCCTGCGCAGGGCCCTTTTGGGACTGACCAACCACAATGCCCAGAAGGAGTACTACCTGACGGATGCCGTGGTGGCGGTGGCCCAGGAGATCTCCGTGACCGTGGAGTTGTGCGATCCGGAGGAACTGGCGGGCATGAATTCACGCCAGGACCAGGCGGCCCTCCAGGCGGCGGCCCAGCGCAGGATCCAGCAGCACTGGATGACTGCGGGGGTGTCCTTCCTTCATCCCGAAAGCACGCTGGTGGGGCCCCGGGTCACCCTCCAGCGGGATGTCCTCCTGGAACCAGGCGTGCGGATCGAGGGCTCGGTCCAGATCGGTGAGGGTTGCCGGATCGGACAGGGCACGGTGATCACGGATTCGGTCCTGGGCGAAGGCGTGGAAGTGCGTCCCTACTGCGTCATCGAGCAGGCCCGGGTGGCTGCCGGTTCCAAGATCGGCCCCTTCGCCCGGCTGCGGGAAGGCACGGAGCTGGCCGAAGGGGTTCACATCGGCAATTTTGTGGAAACCAAGAAGGCGAAACTTCACCGCGGCGCCAAGGCCAACCACCTGGCCTACCTCGGCGACACCGAGATCGGCGAGGGCACAAACATCGGCGCCGGCGTCATCACCTGCAACTACGACGGCGTGAACAAGCACCGGACCACCATCGGCCGGAATGTCTTCGTGGGATCTGACACCCAGCTGGTCGCTCCCGTGACCATCGGGGACGGCGCGCTCATCGGGGCCGGGAGCACCATCACCAAGGACGTGCCCGCTGACGCGCTGGCCCTCAGCCGGGTGCCGCAGACGGTCCGGGACGGGGGCGCCTCGAGCCTCCGGTCCAGGCAGAAGAAGGGGACTGCGCTAAGCTAGTGCTTTCGGTTCGGAGTCCCATGGCCCTGGCGGTATTCGACAAGATTGGCACAGCCGTTCTGGGGGCCATGGATACGTTCGGGGACTTCGCTGTTCTCTCGGGCCGGAGTTTCGCCGCCGTCTTCAAGCGCCCCTTCGATGGCAAGAACCTCCTGAACCAGTTCAACTCCGTGGGCGTGAACTCGATCCCCGTGGTGGTCCTCACGAGCCTGGCCGTCAGCATGGTGTTCGCCGTCCAGCTGGCCTTTGGTTTCCGCCAGTTCCAGGCCGAAGGGCTGGCCTCCCAGGTCGAGGGCCTGGCCGTGATGCGGGAGCTCGCCCCGGTCATCACGGGCCTCATGCTCTCGGGCCGCATCGGCTCCGCCATGGCTGCGGAACTTGGCACCATGCAGGTCACCGAGCAGATCGACGCCCTCGAATGTCTGGCCACGGATCCGATCCACTACCTGTTCGTGCCGCGCCTGCTGGCCTCCATGCTGGTGGTCCCCCTCCTGACGGTCGTGTCCATCTATGTCGGGTTCTGGGGTGGCTACCTGATCCTGGTGGGCGTGGAAGGCCAGAGCGCCTACGTCTACGGCAACGAATTCTACAAGCTGCTGGCCTTCCGGGATCTCCGCATCGCCATCTACAAGAGCATCGTGTTCGGGATGATCATCGCCCTGGTGGGCTGCTGGAAGGGTTACCGCACCTACGGCGGGGCCGAGGGCGTGGGCAACGCGCCCACCAGCAGCGTGGTGACGAGCAGCCTGTGGATCCTGATTTCCGACTTCTTCCTCACCAAGCTGCTGCTGGTCTGACGACATGCCCCTGATCGACGTCGTCAACCTCTCCAAGGCCTTCGGTCCAAAGGTCGTGCTCTCAAATGTGAACCTCCAGGTGGAGGAGGGCGAGAGCCTGGTGGTGCTGGGCGGGTCCGGCACCGGGAAGACCGTGCTGCTCCGCAACATCATGGGCCTGCTCACCCCGGACTCGGGCCACGTGTCCGTCGAGGGCAAGATCATCGCCCAGCTGGACCGCGAGGAACTCTTCCAGGTCCGCCAGAGCATCGGCATGTGCTTCCAGATGGCGGCCCTGTTCGATTCCATGACCGTGTTCGAGAACGTGGCCTTCGGGCTGAGGCGGCACCACAAGATGACGGAAGCCCAGGTCCGGGCCCGGGTGGAGGAGTGTCTGTCGCTGGTGGGCATGAAGGACACGGACAAGCTGAAACCCGCAGAGCTGTCGGGAGGCATGAAGCGCCGCGTGGGCTTCGCCAGGGCCATCGCCCTCAAGCCCAAGATCCTGCTCTTCGACGAGCCCACGACGGGCCTGGATCCCGTGATGACGGATGTCATCGGCCGCGTGATCCTGGACCTCAAGCATGAGCTGGGAGTCACCACCATCACCATCACCCACGACCTGAAATCAGCCTTCGAGATTGCCGACCGCATCGCCCTGCTCTTCCGGGGGGAGTGCCTGGCCTGCCAGTCGCCGGCAGACTTCAAGGCGAATCCGCATCCGGTGATTCAGCAGTTCCTGCGGGGGGATGCGGACGGCCCCTTCCTGCAGGATCCGCCGCCGCCCAAGCGCAAGAGTGCCTAACCAACCCCCCACGAGGTCGCAATGAAGCTCGAAACCAAGGTCGGTCTCTTCTTCACGGGCGCCATCGTCCTGCTGGCCGTGCTGATCTTCCGTGCCGAAAAGCTGGAGGTCGGTGGAAAACGCAACCAGTCGGAACGGTTCACCTTCTTCGATTCCGTGGCGGGCCTGAACATCCAGAGCGCCGTGCGCATCGCCGGCGTGTCCGTGGGGTCCGTCCGCACCATCTCCCTCGAGAACGGCAGGGCCCGCGTGGCACTGGGCATCTCGAACGAGGTCCCGATCTACGGGGATGCCACCGTCTCCCTGGGGTCCATCGGCATCCTGGGGGAGAAATTCGTCGACCTGGACCCGGGCCACAGTGCCAAGGGTCCGTTTCCAGAAGGCTCACCGCTGCCCAGCAAGCCCGGCGTCAGTCTCGACAACCTCATGGAGTCGCTCTCTGAGATCAGCAAAAACGTGAAGGGCGTGACCTTCGCCCTGAACGAGTCCATCGGCGGCGAGCAGGGGCGCCAGAAACTTGACGAGATCGTGGACAACATCCGCGTGCTGACGGGAGAATTCCGCTCCATGGCGCAGGAGAACCACGGTGCCATCGACCACACCATGGCGAACGTGGAGGCCCTCTCCAGCGACCTGCGGGAGCGCCTGCCTCGAATGGCCCAGCAGTTCGAGACGATCGGCAAGAACCTCAACGCGATCCTGGAGGAGAACCGCCCCGAGCTGAAGGGCGTCGTCGGCGACATCCGCAAGCTGGCCCAGAGCTTCCAGGGGTCAGCCGACAACATCAAGGTCCTCACCGACCGCCTCAACAGTGGCCAGGGCACCATCGGCAAGCTGCTCAACGACGAGACGACCGTCAAGAAGATCAATGATGCCGTGGACAATGTGAACAACCTGCTGGGCGGCTTCAACAAGATGGATTTCCGCCTGGACATGGGGGCGGCCCAGTGGTCCAAGCGCGGCGACAGCATGGCCGGCCTCGGTCTCGAAATCGCGCCCCGCCCGGACTACTGGTACGCACTCGGCTTCAATTCGACTCCGGACGGCAAGATCAACCAGAGCACCCAGACCTTCACCCAGGTGGATCCCATCACGGGCCAGCCCCTTTCCACCCCGCAGAACGTCAAGTGGGTCACCACGGACCGGGCCTTCACCATGTCGGCCCAGTTCGCCAAGCGCCTGGGCCCCGCCGTCTTCACCGCGGGCATCGTCGAGAATACGGGTGGAGGCGGCGTGGAACTGCGCGCCCTGGACGACCGACTGAGGTTCGGGCTTCTCGCCTACGATTTCATGAAGCGCGACGACAAGCCGAATCCGCGTTACCGCTTCACCAGCAGCTACCAGTTCTGGAAGGGCGCCTATATCCAGGCCGGCATCCAGGACATCGACAACAAGGACCTGCGCACGGTCTTCTTCGGCGCCGGACTGCGCTGGAAGGATGATGACCTGAAGAAGATGGTCGGACTGGCAGGTTCGGCCAAATGACGCAACCCATCTGGCTTCTTCGCAACCGCCGACCCGCGCGGCCTGAGCCTGCATCGCAGGCGAAGAGGAAGATGGTCGGACTGGCAGGTTCGGCCAAATGAAGGCGCCCCGGACCCTGCCTGCCCCGGGGCCCCTGCCTGAGGAGGGCGGCGCGCTGTTCCTCTGGGTGCGCCGGGGCCTGCCCCTGGGCCTGGCGGCCACCGCCCTGGTCGAGTCGACCCTGCATGGCGCCGTGCGCGGCTGGTGGATGCTGGCCGGCGTCGCCGCGCTGGCCGCCGCCTGGCCCAGCTTTCTCCGGGGCAAGGCCTTCCTCCGCAACCGGACGGCCATCATGCGCCAGGACACCCTCTGGGCCCATGCCTTGCGACCCCTGGCCCGGTGGCTGGGCCAGGAGGACACCTGGATTCTCTCCTTCTGCGGCCACAATAACCGACGGGTCAGGGAGGCCTTCGCCACCCGCCGGGCCCGGCGGGCCCTCATCCTGCTGCCCCACTGCATCCAGATGGCCCGCTGCAAGGCCGGCGTCCTCGATGACCTCCAGGCCTGCTACGACTGCGGCCTCTGCGCCGTGGGCGACTACATGAACGCGGCCCTCCTGAACCGCTGGGAGGGCCGGATCTTCAACCGGAGCCACAAGGCCTACCGCGAGGCGCGGGAGTACAACCCGGACCTCATCGTGGCCGTGAGCTGCACAGACCGTCTGCTCAAGGGACTCACCAAGATGCCGGAGGTCCCGTCCTATGTGATCCCACTGTCCCTGCCCCACGGCATGTGTGTCGACACCGACTTCAGCCTGCCCCACCTCTTTGCAGCCATGGAGGAGCTGGTCGAACCCCGCCGCCCCTCCGGGGAAGTCCAGCCGCTCCGCCGTGAAGGCATCGCATGACGGCGACCCGATATCCGATCCGCAGGTTTTTCGAGAAGCTGGTGGGCGCCCGGGCCATGCCCTACCTGCTGCACCTCCGCCCCCTGGAATGGCCCATCATGTCGGCCCATTTCCTCCTGGGCACCCTCCTGGCCGCCGGCTGGGGCCTGCCAGGAGGAACCTCCTTGCTCGGATGGTTCATCTTCGTGGGCCTGATGAACGGCGGCACCCTCGCCATCAACAGCGCATTCGACAAGGACGAGGGCGACATCGGCTACCTGAAGGCTCCACCCAGGCCCCCGGAGCACCTGCTGGCCTTTTCCTCCGGGCTGTTGGGGAGTTCGGCCGTCCTGGGGTTCCTGCTCCCCCTGCCCTTTGCCCTCATCAACCTCGCCTGTGTGGTCATGAGTGTGCTTTATTCGGTTCCCCCCCCGCGGCTCAAGGCCCGAGCGGGTTGGGATCTGGTCATCAACTGTGTGGGATTCGGCCTGCTCACCCCCCTGGCGGGATGGGCCCTGACGGGACGCCCCTTCAGCCGCACGGTCCTGCTGGCCTCCATCGGCTTCGCCTTCCTTTTCGCCACCCTCTATCCCATGACCCAGATCTACCAAGTCGCCGAGGACAGCCGCCGGGGCGACCAGACCCTCACCATCCGCCTGGGGGTGGGCCGCAGTCTGACCCTGGCCCTGCTGACCTCCCTGATCGCCCATGTCTTCTTCCTGGCCGGCCTCCGAGCTCAGGGACGGCCTCCGCTCTACCTCCTGCCCTCCCTGGCGGCCTGGCTGGCGGTCCTCATCCCCTGGATGCGGGGCTGGCGGTCCTGGACAGACCCCCAGCACGAGAACGGGATGTACTGGGGCCTGGGGGCCTGGGCCATCACGGACCTGAGTCTGCTGGTTCTGCTATGGCCATGAACCCTTAAGCCAAGACCTGCCGGATCCGATAGACTAGGAAAAGGTGGCGACAGTCGAAATCTTCTGGAGTAGGCATGAAGCTGAGCAGGACCATGCGTTGGCTGGGACTTGTGTGCGCAGGATGGGTGGCCCTCGCCGCGGCCATCCCCTCCCCTGCCCGCCTGTCCCTGAAATCCGCCTCCGTGCTGGTACTGGATCAGTGGACCGGACAGGCCCTGGTGGAAAAGCAGGCCGAGGCCGTGGTGCCCATCGCCTCGCTGACCAAGCTCATGACGGCCATGGTGCTGCTGGATGCCCACCTGGACCCCAACGAGTTGTTGACCATCACCGAGGGCGACAAGGATGATCTGCGCCACAGCCGGTCCCGGCTGCCCGTGGGGACCCGCCTGCCCCGGGAGCAGGCGCTTCTGCTCGCCCTGCTGGCCTCGGAGAACAGGGCCGCCCATGCCCTGGGACGCACCTTCCCGGGGGGGCTGCCCACCTTCGTGGGGGCCATGAACACCAAGGCGCGGGAACTGGGCCTGAGTGGCTCCCGGTTCGAGGATCCCACGGGCCTCTCCAGCGGCAATGTGGCCACGGCCTGGGATCTGGCCCGGATCCTGGAGGCCGCCTACCGCTACCCCGAGATTCGCGATTTCACCACCCGCCCCGGAACCACCCTCCAGAGCGGCCGCCGCAGCATCCAGTTCCCCAACACCAATGCCCTGGTGCGCAATCCGCGCTGGAACATCGGCCTTTCCAAGACCGGCTACATTGAGGAAGCTGGCCGCTGCCTGGTGATGCAGGCCATGCTGGCGAACCGGCCCGTGCTCGTCATCCTCCTGGATTCCTGGGGCAAGTACAGCCGCCTTGGCGATGCCAACCGGATCAAGCAGTGGCTGGAAGCCCGCCTCGACCGATAGCGGGCCTGTGCTGACGCCGGCAGTCCCGCCTCCGTTCCCCCTGAGCTGGGGCTTCTCGACCCGCCTGGATCCCCCGGAGGCCCTTCCGGACCGGCGCCTGAACCAGGTGCATCGCTGCGGCATCGTGGAGGCTTCCGGGAGCGTCGTCGAGGGGGATGGGACCTGGAGCACGGTT
>Ga0364922_10388_pt1 | contig 22804 bp, 10 predicted proteins | sample ExccelJu500001D4_2_FD_206955 | JGI IMG/M metagenome (GOLD analysis project Ga0364922, IMG submission 206955) | Enriched cells from Trout Bog Lake Hypolimnion, Wisconsin, USA - BchlTB.June20.5000.01.D4 | ecosystem: Environmental > Aquatic > Freshwater > Lake > Hypolimnion/Profundal zone | place...
ATTCTTGGCGTAGGCCCAGGTGTCGTTGTGCGTGTCCGGCGTTTCCCAAAGACCCGGGCGCGGCAACGGCGGAATTTCCTGATCGCCCAGCGTGTCGTAATCGCCGAGGCCATTGCCAATGCGGCTGTTCACGAGGCACTGCGGCTGAAGTGCGTGAACGCGATCCACGAGCATTTTGGATTCCTCCGGCGTGATCGGCCCCGGCGTGTCAAACCAAATGCCGGCCACCGGCCCGTAGCCGCGCAAAAGTTCGTCAATCTGGGGCACCGCCTTGGTCTTTAGGTAATGCTCGAAGTCGCGACCATCCGCCGGAAAATCCCAGTCGTTGCCCACCGCGTCACGTTCGTGCCAGTCCACCGTCTGCGAATAATAGAAGCCCAGCCGTTCTCCCTTGGCGCGGCAGGCTTCGGCCAGTTCCTTCAGCGGGTCGCGTTTGAACGGCGTCGCGTCCACGATGTTGTAAGGCGTCACCGCCGATTTGAACATCGCAAAACCCTCGTGATGCTTGGCGGTGATCATCATGTGGGTCATGCCGGCATCCTGCGCCAACTGCACCCATTCGCTCGCGTTGAAGTTGGTCGGGTTGAACCGCGCCGCCGTTTTTTCATACTCGGCCACGGGAATTTTGGCGCGGTTCATCAGCCATTCGGCGATGCCGTAGTAGGTCTTGCCGTTCCACTCGCCGCCCAATTCGGAGTAAAGCCCCCAGTGGATGAACATGGCAAAGCGGGAATTTTTAAGCCACGCGCCGCGAATCAGATTCGTTTTCACGCCACCGCCGCCCCACATGTCGGCGGAGGTGCCGTCCAGGGCCGGCTTGATTTTTTCCGCAGGCGCGGTAATTAGGCAGGAAAACAAAGCCAGGGCAAAAGCCAAAAGCTTCCAAGAGTTGCAGGGCTGCATCATATCCATTTCGGTGATTATCGGATTATACAATGACGATCTTTCCGAGCGGCATTAGCTAATCACCTGGCCGGATGGTCCAGATGCCTCCAGCAGTGCCAAGGACGCGGGCGGAATTCCACATGAGGGACTCCACATGACCATCCACAAAGGTGTAATTCACAACACCGGCATGGACTTTCAGCGTATAATTTATGGTAGTGCCGGTTTGCACGCCATTGCCGGTGGGATCCACTTGAGCGGTCACAGAATTTAACGGGCCAAAAAGCAACTGGTTGTTCGAGTTGGCGGCCAGTTCAGTTAAAGGCGCGACATCACAAGGATCTGGAATCTGGGTGCTTTTGCGCCGAACAAATGGGCCCGTGCTCCCAACATACCCGATCAATACCGGCTGACTGGAATTGGCACTAAAATCAACGTTTTGTGATCCAAATGCGTTTCCAACCATAGGCCCGCCGTAGGAACAGAGACCCCAGCCATTGTAGCTGTTTATTATCGGATCGCCTTGGAATAAAGACCTGTGCGCGGGACACAACATGACCGGCATAAACGTATGCCCAGGCCTGAAATTCGAAGCTAAATTAAAAGGTTTTGCCATCACATACTGCCAAATGTCGGAAGTGAAATAGGTCAAATTGGGGGCGTCAATATCAGGATCCACACCCGAGGCCCAAGGCAACATGTCATTGCGCTCACAGGCAAACAGGTTGAAGGCCAGACCAAGCTGACGCTGGTTGTTAAAGCAGCCGGTTCGCTGGGCTCTGGCTTTGGCTTTCGCCAGCGCCGGCAACAATAGTGCCGCCAGAATGGCGATGATGGCGATGACGACCAGCAGTTCGATCAAGGTGAAGGCGCTCTGTTTGCGCTTGAGGTCAGAGTTCTCTTTCATAGATAACCTTGAATGTTAGAATCATTTCTAGTTGGTTCATTCATTTTATTCGCTGCGGGAGGCGGTCAGTGAATCTGACTTCCCTTTCCCGCTGTCGGTGGCCTCTAGCAACAGGGCGGTGTGCGGTGCCAGCGCCGGCACTCGGTATTCGCCTTTATACTCACCGAGTGATTCATCGGTCCAATAGTTTTTCAGGCTCACCTTGTGGGGCAGCGACACCACTCGCTCCGCCGGCGCATCGCCCCAATTGAACAGATACAGATACTCCCCATTCGCGTTGGGCGTGCGCCCGACGGTCAGCGTCTCATCGGCAAAACTCGCCGCCCGCCCCGTCGGTGGAATCAGCTTCCGCAACAGGGTCACGCGCTCGGGCGCGAGCGCCGGCAAATCGTCACCGCTCAACATCATGCCCCCGGAAGCATGAACCGTCGTCGCATGAAACAACACCTCGTTGAGCGGCAATCCCGTAGTGCTGGTCGTATTGCCGCTGATGTCCATCACCATGCCGGGCGAGAACACGGCGCAATCGGGATCGTTCCACCAGAACCGGCCGTTCTCCCAGCCCCGCAATAAATTTTGCCGCCCGTCGTTTCGGATGCTCTGCCAGACCCGCGAAATGTCATTCCCGCTGCGCGCCCCATCGAGGAGTCCGAGCGAGGGCCAGATGGGATGATTGCAGCCCAGAATAAACGCATCGCCCGCCCCGCGCAAGGCCGCTTCCATCCCGCGCCGGTAGGCTTCAATCCGGGTTGCGTTGGGATCATGAAAACGACCGTGGTTCAGCGCCCCCCAGTAAAGGGCATCAAGCTTGAAATAGGTGCAGCCCCATTCCTGCCGCATGGTGCGGAAGGTCTGTTCCAGAAATTTTTGCGCCTCGGGATGGGTGCCGTCCAGCGCATACCACGGGCCGAGCCGCCAGCCGCCGAAGCCCACCTTATCCGAGCGCAAGGGCTGGCCGGTCGCATCTTTCACGAACCAATCCGGGTGGTCGCGGAACAGTTTGGATTCCGGGCTGGCCACAAACGGCGCCAGCCAGATGGCCGGCTCGAAACCGCGTTCGCGGATTTCGCGCAATACCCCCTTGATGTCGCCGCCAAAAGATTTGCCGGTCTCCAGCCAGTCGCCCATCCATGGCTGGTAGCCGTCGTCAATCTGGATGTAGCGCAACTGCGGCAGGTTGGCGGCGATCCAGTCGAGATTGCGGCGGATGTCCGGCACCGTGAGTTTCGGCCCGAAACAATACCAGGAGCACCACCCCAGCGGCGGCGACTTGAATCCGGTCCGGCGCGGATGATTTTTTTCGATGCGTTGAGCGAGGTGATCCAACAAGGTTTCCCGCACCGGGCCGGCTTCGCAAAAAAACTCTTCCAACGGCCAGCTTTCGCCCGGAGCCAGCTCCAGCCCTTCGCAATCGAGCGAAACCAGCAGCCGTTTCGCGTCAAACGAAATCCGCCCGTCAAACCGGCGGCAGGAGCCGAAGCCAAGCAGAATTTGATCCGCCCCTGCCGGGCGCAGCAACATCATGCCGTGCGCGGTGCGCAAGCCATCCGGTTCTTCGAGGCGATAATGTTTGCGGTCGGGGTAATTGCCCCAGTCCTCGGGTGCCGCCAGCGTGCCGCCGTTCTGCGCGAGCATCTGAAAGGCTTCGCCATAAAAGGGCGTGCTACCTGGCAGACCGTGCTGAAAATCAAACAAGTCCACCCGCGCCAACCGCACCGGCGTCTTGCCGGTGTTGACTACGGTGGCCGTGCAGACCGAACCGTTCCAAGCACGCTTCACCGGCAACACCTTTGAATCAGCTCTGGTTCCATCGGCCAAAACCGCGCTGGCGGGAGCATTCTGCAAATCCTGAATCCACCGGGAGTTTTCCGCAGCCGCTCCGCTTAAAACGCAGCCAAACAACAAGCCGACGATAAATCTAAAAATTTTGAGCTTCACGAAGGCAAGTTTAAATCCAACTTCAGCCGCCCGCCATACGGCAAATGCCTAATGGAACTGTGCCACGGCCTGGGTTAATTTGTGACCATGTTTACCGGCTTCCCAGACGAAATGTCCACAGCAATGCGGGTCATGGAGAAATAATTCCAATGAACCAAACTGCCTGCCGCCAGGGCTTGATTTTTCAACCTACACCCATCAAATCCTCTATGAAATGTAGATCCCAACGTGACCGCCGTCTGTTTTTGCTTCTGGCCATCGTGATGGTCGCCATCGGCTGGGCAACGCAAACCGCCCGTGCGGACCAGACCAAGGCGGACAATGCCACCTCGCTGGATCAAAATGCCAGTTGGGTTTCCGGCATCGCGCCTGGTGGTTCAGACCTGGCCACTTGGAACGGTGCCTACACGCCGGCCAATTTGACCAATGCGCTGCTGGCAAATGTCACCTGGGGCGGCATCTGCATCTCCAACGTCACCGCCGCCAGTGGCACGGCTGGCCCGGTTGTGTTCACCAATACCCATTCCACTCTGACCTTGAACGGAGTGGGCGGAGTGGGCATTGACATGTCGTCCGCCACGGTGGATCTCGTCATCTCCAATGCCGTCACTGTGGCGGGCAACCAATTGTGGTCGGTCACCAATGGCCGCACGTTGACCGCCTATGGCTCCGTGAATTTGGGCGGCCTCGCGATAACCACTACCAATGGTGGCAATGTGGTGATCGCAGGGTCTTCTTCTGTTGGAAGCGGCTGGTTGATTCTGAACGGTGCCGGCGCGGTGTATGATAATTCCGGCATCGGTTCAACCGCCGTGGTGCTGAACAGCGGCACGCTTTATCTAAACACGTCCCAATGGATGAATGGCGGGGGTGTTTTCACCATCAATGGCGGCACGCTTGACAGCACCAACGGCACGACCACCTTCGCGGGTTATCCCGCCACCGGGAATTGGAATGGCAGCTTTGCGTTTGGCGGGTCGTCGTCTCTGGTCCTGAAATACAGCTCCGCTTACTTTCTGGGCACCAACGTGACGGTGACCTGCAATGCCAAAACCCTCACCGTGGCCTCCGGGATTGGCGACAACGGACAGGGTTATTCGCTGACCAAAGCCGGACCCGGCACGCTCCAGCTCTCCGGGAACAACACCTATGGCGGCAATACGGTCATCAGCGCCGGCACGCTGGCCCTGGCCACCTACAGCAGTCTCTCAACCGTCAATGGCTCGCTCAGCAACTCCACGGTCGTTGTCAGCAACGGGGCCACGTTCACCGAATCCGCCGCCTGCGCCATTCAAGGCGCCGCCGGCGTCATCAACAACGGCACGACGACTTTGTCGGGCACGAACACCTACACCGGCAGCACCGTTGTCAACGGTGGGACGCTGGCCTTGAGCGGCGGCGGTTCCATTGCCAGCAGCCCGATTATTGCCATTGCCAGCGGCGCCACATTGAGCGTGTCGGGATTGAGCACGGCGGCCACGCTGGGAGCCGGACAAACCCTCCAGGCCGGCGGCAGCACCAGCAGCGCGACGCTGGCCACGGCTGCGGGCAAGGGCCTTGCCCTGGCCGGCACCAGCCCGCTTCAGTTCACCGCGTTCACGCCGGCAGGTGCGGGCGGCGTGGTTCCCTTGACGCTGTCAGGTGCGGGCACGCTGACCCTGGGTGCCAGCACGCCGGTGACCATCACCGTCGCCAATGGCGGAACGGCGCTGACCGCCGCCGGGTCTCCTTACAAGTTGATTGCCAAAGGCGCGAGCGGTTCGGTTGTCACGCTCCCCGGCGGCCTCCTCACGTTCAATGGCGATGGCGCGAACGGAACGGACTCGCTCGCCATCAGCAACAGCGAGTTGTATCTGTTGATCACTGGCTCCTCGTTCTTCACCACCACCACCCTGGCCTTGACTTCGGGCAATCCCATTTACGGTAACAGCGGCGGCCTTACATATACCGCGACGGTGAAAACGAATGGCATTGCGGCGGGCAACTGCACCAGCAATTTTGTGTTTAGCGTGGACGGCGTGCCGGTGGCGACCAACACCGTGTCGGGCGGTTCGGCCACTTATACGATCTCCGGCTACCTCACGGCGGGATCCCATCTCATCACCGCCCAATACAGTGGCGATGCCACTTACAAGCCGAGCGCGAACACCCTGACGCAGATCGTGAATCCGCTGCCGGTGGGACTGACGGGCATCCGGGCTTACGACGGCACCGCCAACGCCGTCTATGGCATCCTCACCATCACGAACGTTCTCGCTGGCGACAGCGTGTTCCTGGTTGCCGGCAGCGCCGGGCTGGCCGGCGCCAATACGGGCATGGAACCCATTATTTCGCCGAACACGCTGACTTTGGGCGGCGCGCAGGCCGGCAACTACACGGTCACCGGCTTGACCGGCTCGGTGCTGATTACCCAAACAACTTCCTCCCTGTTGCTGGCGTCCTCCGCCCAGACGAGTGCCTGGCAACAGCCCGTCACCTTCATCGCCACGGTGCAAAACAGCGGCCTGGTGGCAAGCAATGCCACCGGCAGTGTCACCTTTCTGACGAATGGCGTCCCGCTATGCACCAATAATCTGATTGCCGGCACGACGTTAAGTTTGACAACCACGAATCTGCCGTCCGGCACCAATCTCATCACCGCCTGCTATTCGGGCGACGCCAATTACGCTGGCAGCACGAACACCTTGAACCAGCTTGTTCTTCCGCCCCAGACCACGAGTGTGACCTTCGCGAATTCGCAGATGTCCATCACCATCAAGACGAATGCCGCCGTCACGAGCGTGATTTGCGTTCCCACCGGCACGCAGATGCTTTCCAGTTCCCCGGGCTTTTATATCTATCATCAAATAGATAACACGACCAATGCGTTGACCCACATGGCTCAATTGAACAGCAACCAGCTGCTCCTGTGGTCGGACAATTGGCTTTACACCGCCACGTTCACCATCACCAATGCGGCCGACTACTTCAAGATCGCGCTGGCGCATGTGTCCAACAATCAGCAGACGGGGGGCATTGACACCAACTGGCCCGGACATGAGGTGGTATTTGGGCTTAATCTCAACCTGCCCGCCGGATATGCCTTGCAGACCTTGAAACTGGATTACATGACGGAATTTCCATATTTTGCCGGTTGGTATAATAACTATAATTGGCTGAACATCCACTGGCAGAATGTCCAGTATAGTCAACGCCCCACCCCCTGCGTGACGGGAACCGGTCAGGCCACGTTTACCGTTACCAATTCCGAGCCGATGGGGGCCGTGGGCTTCTACCTCTTTACGAGCGATAATCAGCATGATCAGATTTTGCTGGATATGTGGAGCGGCGAGCCGTGCATGGCGCGACCAAACCAGGCCAACCTGACGAGCTGGACGCAAAATGATATCTGGGCGTGGCTGGACCGATACGAGCGGGAGCTGTCTTCTTGTAAGGAGTTGGCATTTATTCCCGAGGGCACCCCCAACACCTCAACCACGAATGAGTTCTATCAGATAGCAAACCTGCTGTATTCCGACGGTTTTGACAGATTGCTGCTCTGGAATTGCTGGGGTGAATCTCCCTGTCTGGATTCCATTGACACCAACTGGTTCGCGGGCGGGGCGCCGGGCATGCAGGCATATATGCAGTATTGCGCGCAGCGGGGTATCCGGCTGGATTTCCACGCCATGTCCGGTTTCCTGTCGCTGAATGATCCCCTCTATGGCGCTTCGAGTCCGAACGGATTATCACCCCAGGTCTCGCGCTGGGCCACCGGCACCCTGCTCAACGACATTGACGGCAGCTCGACCAGCTTCAATGTCCTGCCCGATGCGGGTTGTCAAATGCTGGTCAATCCGGTGCCTTGGGGCAGTTCCTCAACGCCCATATTTTATCCTCCCTACTATTTTTGGCCCCAAGGTCTGGTCAGCATCAGCAACGATATCATGTATGCCCAGGCGGCGGTCAGTTCGACGAACTGGAGCGTTTCCGGGGTCAACCGCAATTATATTGGCGGGTATGGCCGGCAGTGGGGAACCAGCCACAAGGCCGGCAGCCGCGTGGATTTTCTGGACACAGCCGAGGGCAGTTTCCCAATGGTGGACTCCCGCTCGGATCTGCTCGACAGTCTGGCCGCCCGGTTTGCGACGAATGTGTTGAATATGTTCAATCTGGTGGATGCGCAATACGATGGGGACTATATCAATTTTGATTTGGGCTACTGGGGTTATGGGAAGTTTGCGACGCATGTGCAGCAGTCGGTGAATCACCCGACGACTTCGAGCTATGGGGGGAACGTTACCGAGGGTCATTTCGAAGACGTTTTCCGGCGGATTCAAAAAACGACTCCGCCCACCGGTGGAACGGCTTATTATATCCGGACCAACTTGCCGGACTTAATCGCGCCCAACGCGGATGAAATGAACTACTCGTTTGGAAAATGCGCGGCCCAAGGGACCAGGTTTCTGGTGATGGGCGGGCATATCGGCTCGACGTTCGATATGATCAACAACTTTGGGCTTTGGGATCAGATGTTGACCAATATGAATATCTGGATGACCCTAAGCCCCTGGCTGTCGGCCAGCCAGCAAACCGCCCTGTCCACGGTCAACTATGGCTTCTATGCGCCGACCGTGCGCAGCAACCAATGGCAGGTCACTCCCATGTGGGTCATGGCCCGGCCGGCGGCGGATTCGCCCTTTTTCAACATGCAGGAATTTGGTCAGTTTTCCCCCCGGCAGTTCACTCAAGTCGGGGTGGCCATCAGCGGCCTGACGAATGCCTATGCCGCGCAGACCCCGCAGATTGAGCTGCTGGTGCTGCCGGGCATGAACGCCACCAATGCGAACAATGTTTCGCTGATGCCGGTGAGCGCCAGCCAGATCGTCCACCCGGCCAACGAAGTTCAGCCCCTGGCCTTTGCCGGCGGGGTGATTAATCTCTCGGTGACCAACAACACCGGCAGCCAGGCGGTTTTCTCGCCCGGCGGCAACCAGTCCTACTGGCTCTATTCATCGCTTTATGGCGCCTCGTCGTTCAATATGAGCACGAATCGAGGCGTTGCCTTGACGGTGGTGGGCGACAATAGCGGGGCGGACCTGGTATTCAGGATCAGCGCCTCGTCGGACGGCTCCAGCGATAACTCTGACTATGTGGTGCCAATTAATTTTTCCGGCCCGAAGACCATCGAGATTCCGAACGGTCAGGTGATGTATTACCTGCAAAACCCTTACGGTTTCTGGAGTGACTACTCAACCGTTGGGGGGGGCGCCGGGTATGGCGGTATCGTATCATTTCAGGTGTATGTGGGGATGATGCCGGCGCATACCACGACGACGGTGCAAATCAGCGGCATCAGTGCGATGCAGGAGGATCAGTTGACCGGCCTCGCCAATCCAATCCTGACGCTGAACAGTAACAGTGTGTCTATTTCCGGAACGATACCCTATAACAGCTACTTGACGTATTCCGGCGGGGCGACGGCACAAGTCTATGATCAGAACTGGTGGTTCCAGACAAATCTGGCGGCCAGTGGCGGGACGCTGATGGCGAACAACGGATCGAACAATACGTTTTCCGTGACAGCCGCCGGTTCGCCGAACACCTGGCTGAGCACCCGCATCAAGACCAGCGGCACGCCGTGGGTCATCCCCATGCCGGCCCCGACGCATGAATGGCGGTTTGAAAACAATCCACTGGACGTGGCCGGCACGGCCAATGGCACCCCCATCAACGGCCCGGCTTATGTCACCGGCATTGAGGGTGTTGCCGCCCTGTCGTTCAATGGCGTCAACCAATACGTGAGCATCACCAATGTTCCTGATTTTCAATTCACCAGCACACAAAGCTTCACGCTCTCGGCGTGGGTGAAGCTGAAGAATCTGCCGAATGCGCGGTGCACCATCGTGCAAACCGATCCCACCGCCGGCGCGTGGTATGGTTTGGGGATCACCGCCGCCAATCAGTGGGCGTTTTTTGGCACCACAGATATTGTCAGTTACACCACGGCGGACGCCGGCCAGTGGCATCTGCTGACCGCCGTGCAGAACGGGGCGGACGGTTCCAGAAAACTGTTTGTGGACGGACTGCTGATGACCACCGGGCTGGCCCAAGCTGCCAGCGGAACCGGTGCCCTAGGAATTGGCGCCCTGCCCGGCGCTGCGCCCAGCCAGTTTTTGAACGGTGCCGTTGACGACGTGCGAATTTATAATCAGGCTTTGGCCCCATCCGACATCGGCCTTTTGGCCACGAACCTGGCGTCGGCTGCCAACAGCATCATCACCTACTCGGTCAGCGGGGGGCAGTTGGTCCTGGACTGGCCGGCCAACCAGCTCTGGCAGCTCCAGATGCAAACCAACAATCTCGGCACGGGCCTGACAACCAATTGGTTCAACGTGACCGGAGCCACGCCGCCTTACACGGTCAACCTTAGTCCGACCAACCCCACGGCCTTTTACCGGCTGACCCAGCCCTGAGGTGGAAACATTTCAAACCGGAACCAAGACATGACCCGGATTAACGGAGCGCTGGCAGCTTGGGCTGTCTATCTCGGGGCAAAACAGCTTTCTCAGTGCCGCTGAAATATTTTGCCGCCGCCTCAGTCCGGCAGTGAACGTGTAGCTTTTCGTAGATGTGCTCAATATGCTTGCCCACCGTGTAAGTGGTGGTTTTGATTTGAGCCGCGATTTCCTTGTTTGACAAGCCCTGGGCAATCCATTGGAGGATTTCATTTTCGCGGGGCGTGAGTTGCGCCTCCGCCACCACACCCGGTGGCGAGGGTTTGCGAAACACCTCGATCACTCTCCGGGCAATCTGGCCGGTCATGGGCGCGCCGCCTTCCATGACCTCGATGATGGAGCGGATGACTTCCTCCGACGATTTGCTTTTCAAGAGATAGCCGCTGGCGCCGGCCTGCAGCGAGTCAAAGACGTAATCATTGTTTGAAAAGGCGGTCACCATCAGTATCTGCGTTTGCGGCAGGGAATCCTTGAGCAGGGCGGTGCATTTGATGCCCATCATGCCGGGAAGATTGATGTCCATCAGGATCACGTCCGGCCGGCAGCCGGGCAAAAGCTTCAGCGCCTCCTCCCCGGTCGCGCAGGAGGCCACACAGGTTAATTTGGGATGGGCGTTCAAGATCTTGACCCAGTTTTCCCGGGCGGCGCGGTCGTCTTCAACGATGCCAACTTTTATTTTCATAAGGCTGTTAGTTTTTTTATTTGGTGATGGCTGTGTCCCTAAGTGGAATCTTAAGTCTGATGGTGGTTCCCTGGCCAGTTTGACTTTGGATTTCAGCCGTTCCATGGATGAGTTCCATCCGATTGGTGAAATTCAGGAGGCCGTTGCCACCGGCGCGTGTCTCCGTCGGATCAAATCCCTTGCCGTCATCTGCAATTTCCACGACCAGCCAGCCGGATTTGATTTGAATCTTCAGCCAGATGGTTTGCGCCCCGGCGTGGCGGATGCTGTTGTTGAGCGCTTCCTTGGTCGCCAACAGCAGATTGTGTCGAGTCTGGGCAGTCAGGGTGATGGCGGGCAGTTCCGAGGTTGCGGGAACTTCCAGCCGGCAATGGATGGCGGTGGGTGACAGGAAGTCCTCGGTGTAGTCGCTCAAGTAGGTGACAACATTTGCGAGGGAGTCGTTGGCCGGATTGGTGGCCCAGACCACTTCGTCCAGTGTGCCGATCAACCCGCGAACGCGGCGGGTCATGGCCACGATGTCTGAATAGGCGGTGGGTGAAATCTGGCCGGCCTGGGTGGCCGCCTCGCCTTGCAGGGCAATTCCGCTCAGGCGGGAGCCGAATTCGTCATGCAAATCCCGCGCGATGCGGCGGCGTTCATCCTCCATGACATTCTGCATTTGCAGGCGTTCCACCCGCAGCCGGTATTTGCGCCGCTGGCTCCAGCCGAAGCTGCCGCCTAAAACCGCCACCAGCAAGGCGCTGGCGAGCACTTGGAGCCAGCGGCGTTCCCAGAAGCGCGGTATGATGTTGAGGTGGATCACCCGGTCGGCGGAATACCATTTATTGTCGGCGCCGCCCACCATGACCTGAAACTGATAATTGCCGGGCGGCAACTGGCTGTAGTAAGCGGCGCGTTGCTCGCCTGCGTCCACCCAGTATTTATCCATCCCCTCCAGCTTGTGCCGGAAGTGCAGATTGGGCTGGGGTGCGAGGTTCGGTGCCGTGTAATCAAATTCAAACCGGCGCACACCAGAAGAAACCTGCCACTTGCCGCCGGCGGCAGGTGCGAGTTCCTTGCCATCGGCAAACACCGCCTCAACCATGGCTTTCAGGGGCAACTGCCGGCTGGCGATTCTTTGCGGGTCAAGCACCGCGACGCCCTCGTAATTGGGAAACAAAAGCCGGCCGTTGGCGGTGCGTGCGGCAACCGGCTGGCCAGAACCGGAGCAGCCCCCATTGGCCAGTCCCTCCGCCATTGAAATGTGCCGGCACATGAGTGGCGGACTTTGTCCACGCCGGTAGTTTTGGACTTCTGACGGCGTGAGGCCAATCAGGCCGTTGTCGGTGCTCAACCACATTCGGCCGGTGGCATCGGACAGGATGGATTGAATCCGGTCGCTCGGCAAACCATCCTCCGTGGTGACATTGAAGAAAAGTCCGTTTTTCATCCAGAAAAGTCCGCCGCCCCAGCCGCCAATCCAGAGCGTGCCCTTCGCACTGTAATACAAGGCGCGGACGTCCATGGCGGGGAAGGTCGCCACCGGCTGAAGCTGGTTCCCCTGGCCGGCGGGAAGACGGAACAAACCCTGGCCGATGGTGCCCACCCAAAGATCGCCCGCAGCATCCTCCGCGAGGCAGCGGATGTCGCAATAGCCTTTATCCCGGCGCAGGTGAAAAACCTCAAACCGGCCTTGGTCATAACAGATCAACCCGCCGAGTGTGCCAATCCATAAACGGCCCCGGTGGTCTTCAAAAAGTGCTTTCACCCAAACCGACAATTCCGGCGGCCCGGCTATGCCGACAAAGCGTCCCGCTTCCCAGCGGAACAATCCGCCGGAAGTGCCCGCCCAAAGATTGGTGCGGGAATCCTCGAACAGGGCGCAGACATGTTGGTTGGCGAGCCCCTCGGCCGGGCCGAACGACGAAAAATTCGTGCCATCAAACCGGATGGCGCCGCTGCCGCCGGTGCCCATCCAAATTGCGCCGTCCCGGGTCACGCACGTCGTGTTGATTTCAGCGTTCTCATAAGGCGGCGGCAGGGTGAGCATCTTGGCCGGTTGCGCGGTGACGCGGTAAAGCCCGTCGCCCACCGTGCCGACCCAGAGGTTGCCTTGGCGGTCTTCAAACAGGCAGGAAATGTAACCCTGCGAGAAAGAATTTTGGGGACGCAGCCGCTGCCACTCGCCTTTTTCATTGGAAAAAAATATGCCGCCCGAGGCGGTGCCGCACCAAAGCCGTCCGGCGTGATCTTCCAGCAGGCAGGTGATGACGCTGCTGGCCGGACGCGGTGACGGCGGTTTCAAAGATAATTCATCGTGCCATTGGCCGGCGGCCAGCCGCAACACCCGTCCGCCTTCCTGCAACCACGAACTGCGCGTTTCCGCCACCCATAACCCGCCCGGGCTGGCCGGGGTTAACACCGCCCATTGGCCGTGCAAGGTCACGGTCGCCGCAGGCGAATTTTGACTGCCGGAATCATAAGGCTGCAGTTTGCCATCGGATTCAAACCAGACCCGCCCCTCGTGGTCGCAGGCCACTTGGCGAAGCGTGTCCATCGGCACGCCACTGCTGGTGGTGAGCACGCTCCATTGCCCGGCCTTGAAGCGCATCAGGCTCAAACCGGAAACGTGCCACCAAACCGAACCTTCGCCATCCGTGGTCAGTTGGGCCCGGCGATCCGCAAAACGCTGCACATCGTTTCGCGGCGTGCCTTCGGCCTCTTCAATCATCGCCATGCGACGATCCCACAACCAGGTGTCGGGAATGTGATTTTGATCGGGGCGAGGTTTCAACGGCACGGCCGGCTGCATTGCCATAAACCCGTCTTCCCCGCGCCGGACAATGTTGCCATCGAGCAGTCCCACCCAGAGCATGCCCTCATGATCCGTGGTCAGGCTGGAAATTCGTGAATCAGTGAAACCGGAAGTTTCGCCCGCCTTGAAAACCTTGAACCGGAGGCCGTCAAACCGCGCCAGCCCATTGGCAGTGCCAATCCACAAATAGCCGTCCGCCGTCTGTTCCAAGGCCGTAATCTGTCCGTCCGGCAGGCCGTCTTCCCGCCGCCAGTTCTGCACATGAAACTCCTCGGCTCGCATGGTGGAAATCCCCGGCGCGGCGACCACAAGCAGGCCGCACGCCAGCCGCGCCAGCGCCAAGCGGGTGCGGCGGGGCCGGGACAACAACTCGTCAACGCGGGTCATCAGGGCAACGGTAGCTGAAATTTTTGCTGCGGACAATGCCACAGCTTGAACCGGGCGGCGGATGGCGGCTATTAGGCATTTGCCTAATAGACCGGAAGCCGGCTTTGAATTAGATTGTTTGCGAACCCACCCAATAAATCTTGAATTGATTTTGATTATGAAAAAACAACTCGTCAAACAGTGTTTGGCCGTCATCGCCCTCCCTGTCCGCTCCGCCGCCCTGCTGCTGGCAGCTCTCGCCATCGCCACATCTGCGCAGGCGCAGACCACCTACACCAATGGGCTCACCGGCTACTGGAGCGCCACCGGCAGTTGGTCGGCCACGCCGGGCATTCCGCCCGTCGGCGGCGGTGCGGGCACCAACATTCTTTTTAATCCCGCCGCCACCGACAACAGCACCAACGATCTGGCCGGCGCGTTCTGGCTGAATCAGATGTCGCTCGTGGCAAGCTACAATGTGACCAATTACGCCGCCAGCGGGAAATCCCTGCTCTTTACCAACACCAGCGGCGGCACCCTTCCGTTGCTCACCAATGCCGTCGGAAATGCCCTTGTCCTCAACTCCGCCATCACGCTGGCCACCAACCTGACGGTCGGCGTGGCGAGTGGCGGCAGCATCGTGATCAATAGCAACATCACGGACCGCGGGTTGGCTTTCGCGATTACCAACACCGGCGCGGGCACGCTGACGCTTGCTGGCTCCAACAGCTTTACCGGCGGCCTCTACATCAACAATGGCACCGTGGCCAACACCGCTACGTATGCTTTAGGCGGCAACAACAACAACGCCCCCGTCTATCTGAATGCCGGCCCCAACGCCAATGCCACGTTGAAGCCTGGGACTTCAATGGTTGTGACTAATCCCATCACGGTGCAGGGCACGGGCACAAACTTCATTTACAACGCCAATGCCAACGGACCGACCTTCTACGGCGCCATCACGTTGAGCACGGACCTCTATCTGACCAACTCGGGCAGCGGAAACATAATCGTGCCCAGTCTCATCACCGGGACCAACCAGATCATCTGCGCTTCATCTGGATCAGGTTCAATAACCCTGTTGAACACGAGCCCCAATTTCTCGGGCAACGTGGTGGTCAGTCAGGGATCTTTGAATCTGGGAGCTCTTCTCACCGGGCAAAACAACATTTTCGGGACCGTCAGCAATCTGGTGATTATTAACGCGGGAACCACGCTTAACGTCAACCACGGCGCCACCGCCACCATCGCCGGCCTGAAGGACGGCACCGGCAGCGGGACGGTGCAGGTTAGCGGCTCCGGTAATAGCGCACTCATTTTGGGCGGTTCAGGCAATTACAGCTTCAGTGGCTCCATTTACAACGGCAGCAGTGTTGCCAATTACCTTGCGCTTACCAAAACCAACTCGGGCACCCAGACGCTCTCCGGCACCTGCACGAACACCGGCGCAACCGCCGTCAGCGGCGGCACGCTGCTGATCAATGGCATTGCTTCGGCGGCCACGAACGTGTGGACAGTGAAAGCGGGTGCCACCCTGGGCGGGAAGGGCACGATTGGCGGCGCGGTGAAATATCAAAGCGGCTCGCTCGCGGCGTTCACCATCACGCCCGAAGCGAGCGATAGTTTCAGCAACAGCACCTACATGACGTTCACCAACTCGGTGTTTATGACCAACGTGACGGTGGGTGTGTCCATGCCGGCTAATTTGCCCGTCGGCACCTATGTGCTGGCCACGAATTACGTCACCCCGGCAACGAGCGGCAGCTTCACCTTTGTGACGAACAGCGGCTCGCTGGCCGCGGGCAATGCCGGCACCGTCAAGGTGAGCGGCAACAATCTCATCCTGACCGTCGCACCTCCCGCGTTGGCCACGACGAACACGGTGACATTGTTTTCGGGCACGCTGAATTATGGCAGCCAGCTCATCTTCGCCACGACGGTGGACACGAACACCGCGCCGTTTGGCGCGGCCAGCGGGGCGAACGGCAACTTTGTATTTTCGGTGGACGGGATGGCGGTTTACACCAGCACGGTGAACGGCAGCGGCACAGCCTATTACACCAACAGCACGCTGCTACCGGGCAGCCACACCATCACGGCCCAGTATATGGGCGATTCCACCTACGCCCCCTGCATGAACAGCCTGGTGGTGTTTCTGGATAATGTCAAAGCGGACAACGCCGTTTCGTATGATCAGGGTGGCAGTTGGGTTTCCGGCATCGCGCCTGGTGTTTCAGACCTGGCCACTTGGAACGGCGCCTACACGCCGGCCAATTTGACCAATGCGCTGCTGGCGAGTGTCACCTGGGGCGGCATCTGCATATCCAACGTCACCGCCGCCAGTGGCCCGGTTGCGTTCACCAATTCCTCCGCCGGCAACTACTCTCTGAACTTAAACGGAGTCGGCGGAGTGGGCATTGACATGTCGTCCGCCACGGTGGATCTCAATCTCTCGGGCTATCGAATCAATGCGCAGAGCAACCAATTGTGGTCGGTTGCCAATGGCCACACAATTACCATTAACACCATATTCGATATAAACAGCAGTGCCACCCTGACCATTACCAATGGTGGCAATGTGGTGGTAGCGCAGGATCTATATGCTAATGGAAACTACGGCACCCTGGTTCTGGACGGCCCTGGCGCGGTTTACCTGAATGGTATATCTTGTATGGTTCCTGCCACCAACACCGTGCTGAACGGCGGCACCCTTTACCTCAACAACGGCGGCTCCGATACTCCGGGAGCAAGGAGTCGTCTCACCATCAACGGTGGCACGATTGACAACACCAACTCCACACCAATAGGTTCTATCTTTGCATTCACCAACTACTGGAATGGCAACTTTACCTATGGCGGGACGGCACCCCTGACCTTTAACGCCATCGACCCGGTGGTTCTGGGGAGCAGCCTGGCGATAGCCTGCAATTCCAATATCTTGACCGTGCCCGGCGTGATTAGCGACAACGGCAACCATTATTCGCTGGCCAAAGCCGGCGTCGGCACGCTGGCGATCATCGGCGCGAACACCTATTCCGGCAACACCGTTGTCAGCAACGGCACGCTGGTCATCTCCACGCTGCATGCGGGTGGCGGCGGCTTCACGGTCAATGACGGTGCCAGCCTGACCGTCACCAACGCCGGCGGTGCGAGCACGGCGGCCATTGCCAGCCTGACAGCCGGCAGCAGCGGCGCGACGACGCTGGGCTTCAAGCAGGTTTCCAATCTGACGACCCCGCTGGTCACCTGTTCCGGTTCCTTGACGGTCAACGGTGCCGGCACCATTGCCATCCTCGGCACGAAAGGCCTGGCCAGCGGCAACCAGTATCCGCTCATCAGCGTGGCCGGCAGCCTTGGCGGCAGCGGCAGCCTGTCGCTCAGCCTTCCGTTCAATCTGGTGGCGAACCTGGTCACCAACGTCGGCAGTCCCACGGTCATCGCGCTAAATGTTACCTATGTTATGAGCACGAACGCGTATCTGGCGGGTCTGGTGTTGAGTCCCAATGCAGGTTTCGCGCCGGGCTTCACGACGAACGGGTATCTCTACTATGCGACGAACAGCTATGGGCAGACGCCGACGGTGACGGTGACGAATGCGGATCCGACGGCGACGAACACGCTGATTGTCAACGGCGTGTCCTTGGGCATCCTGACCAATGAAACGGCCAGCGTGCCGCTGACGCTGGGGTTGGGGAACACGAATGTGGTGGCCGTGCAGGTGGTGTCGCAGGACCTGTCGCAGACGAACACCTACACGGTGGACGTGACGGTGCTGCCGCCGCCGCCGTTGAGCACGAACGCGTATCTGGCGTCGCTGGTGTTGAGTCCGAATGCGGGCTTTGCGCCGGGCTTCACGACGAACGTGTATCTCTATTATGCGACGAACAGCTATGGGCAGACGCCGACGGTGACGGTGACGAATGCGGATCCGACGGCGACGAACACGCTGGTCGTGAACGGTGTTTCTCTGGGCGTGCTGACCAATGAAACGGCCAGCGTGCCGCTGACGCTGGGGTTGGGGAACACGAATGTGGTGCAAGTGCGGGTGGTCTCGCAGGACTTGTCGGTGACAAACACCTACACGGTGGACGTGATGCAGTTAGGCTCGCCGGTCAGCTCGGACGCGAGCTTGAGCTATCTGGCGGTGACGCCGGGAACGCTGTCGCCGGTGTTTGCGACCGGGACAACGAATTACGCCGTGACGAACACGTATGCGGGTAGCCCGGTGACGGTGACCGTGACGAACACCTCAAGTGCTGCGACGAACGTGCTGCTTTTGGACGGAATACCGCAGGCGACGAACTCCGGCTCCCTGACGGTTGGATCACTGTCCCTGAATGTGGGATCGGGCAACGTGATCCAAGTGGTGGTGACGGCGCAGGACGGGGTGACGACGAGCACCAACACGGTGACGGTGACCCGGCTGGGAAGCACGAACGCGTTGCTTTCAAACCTGTATATCACGCCGGGAACACTGACGCCGTCCGTCTTTGCGGCGGGCACGACGAACTATACGGCGACGAACACATATCCGGCGATCAACGTGACGGTGACGGCGACGAGCGGGGACGGGACGGCGGCGCTGGCGCTGGGCTTCAACACGCCCGGCAGCTACGGCACCCTGCTGACGAACGGGGTGGCAAGCGTGACGAACACGATGAGCCTGGCCTCGCCGGCGAACGTGCTGGCGGTGCAGGTGGTGTCACAGGACTTGTCGCAGACGAATGTCTATACGGTGAACGAACTGCTACAGCCGAGCCAAAGTGTGCCACATTTGACGAACAGCGTAAGCGGGAACAACCTGGTGATGAGCTGGGCGGCGGACCATCTGGGATATCGCTTGCTGGTGCAGACGAACAACCTGAACAAAGGCGTGAGCGGGAACATCGCCGACTGGGGAGTGGTGACGAACTCGGCGACCACCACCTCGACGAACATCGCGATCATCAAGACCGGCGTGACGAACGAGTATTACCGCTTGGTCTATCCTTGAGGCATTGGATGAATCTTCGTGACGGTATTGGGTTGCCGTCATAAAGACCGGATTGTGGGTTCCGGTTTGGGGCGGGTGGCGGCGCTATTGGTTGACGCCGTCACCCGATTTTATTGGAGCCCTTCGTTTGAACCAGCAACATCTAGTTTTAACCCATCCAACTGTTGCAGTTTCGTTTCCAACTGCCCAACCCTCCGGGTGGCTGACAATATTTTATCAAAAAATCCGGCGCGTTCGCTGTTCAACTGGTCAATCAGATAATCCTTGCCCCGGTTGGCGATTTGCAAATCGAACATCTCGCGCTCCAATTCCTTGAGCCGCTTCTGGTCGGTTGCGTTGTCGTTTCGCGAATGTTTCACGTGTGCCACAGGGCTACGGAAATCTTCCGAAACCGGCGCATCGGTCGATTTCTTCGCCCGCTGGATTTTCTCCTGAATGGCCGACTCGACGCTCTGCGGCGTGATGTAGTATTTGCGTTCGTTAGGATCGTAATAACTGTCCAATCGCGTTATCCCCTGACGATTGGACTGGCACCAATTGATGACACTTCGCTCCGTTCGCGCCACTCCCGCCGCTTCAAACATCCGTGCCGTTTCCCTCACGGTCAGCGTGTGGCTTTCTTTCCGTTCCGCAGCCTGCGGAACCTTGCCGAATGCTTCGGCATCCTTCGGCGCCGTTCGGAATTCCGCCGCAGCTTGCGGAACCTCGGATGTTGTATCCGCATTTTCGGCAATGTGGCCGGGCAGCTCGAATAATTTTTCCGGTTCATTTTCCGTCGGCATGATGGGATCCATTTTATCATGCCATAAAATATTTGTGAACCCGGCCTGTGGAGTGGCAAGTTTTTGGTTTGTTTGTTATGATGTCAGCCATGGAGAAATTACCGCGTGATTTCAAGGGGGTATGGATTCCGAAGGACATCTGGTTGTCCCGGCAGCTTTCGCTTATGGAAAAAGTCTTGTTCGTTGAAATCCATTCGCTCGATAACGATGACGGCTGCTATGCTTCCAACCGCCACTTAGCTGAATTTTTCAACGTCAGTGAGCGGCAAATCCGCACGCACATCGGCACGTTAAAGCAAAAGGGCTTCATTTCCGTCTTTATCCAAAACCGCAACGACCGGGTGATTCACACCATCGGCAAGTATGCGCGCGTGCCGGATGCCGCCGTGAAGCGATTGCAGCAAGACCATCAGAAACTTATCCACAGGATGACCCTGGGCTTCCGGGGAGGTAGGAAGTTTTCTTCCTAGGGGGTAGGAAACAAACTTCCTTCCACCCCGGAAGAAAACTTCCACATAGTAATACAATGAGTAATCCAGATAAGAATAAGGGGAGCGTTTCTTTAAAATTAAAAGCCGCACCGCAAAACTGCACGACTTCTTAACTATTCAACTGTGCACAAAACCGGATTTGAGTGTTTTTTGAAACCTCATGCTTAATTTAGCGTCATTGCTTCTGAATGATCCGATACATTGTAATCACCTGCATATTCCTGCCGATTCTCTTGGCGGCGCAGGATGTTAAACCCTATCTTTTGGATGTCGGGGGTTTTCCCAGAGACGCTCTGGGCAAGCAGGTCGAGAAGGCGCTTAACACATCGATTGTCAGCATCGTGGAAAAGCCACAACCCTCACCATCCGGAGACGCACATGATTACGTCAGTTATGGCCGCTACTATTGGCCTAACCCATTGAAACCAGATGGGTTGCCTTATATCTCAAAGGATGGCCATCCCAACTACAAACAGATTGAGCAGGGCGACGAAAAGCGGCTCAATGCATTGGTTGAAAATGTTGAATGTCTCGCTCTGGGCTGGGCGTGTTTGCATCGGGAAGACTGCGCCCGGCGGGCGGGAGAATGGCTGCGCACATGGTTTGTTAACTCCACAACCAAGATAAATCCTGAGTTCGAATATGCCCAGATCCGGTTGGGGCGTGAAAATAATCATGGCACAGCCAGCGGCTTGATTGATGCCCGTGGGATAATCCGTTTGGTGGACGCACTGCGGCTTTTGCATAATTCGCCGGGGTTGGGCGTGGATGATGAAAAATCCGTCAAGGCATGGTTTGCCGATTATTTACGATGGTTGGCTACCAGCCCCAATGGGCGGAAGGAACATGAAGCCAAGAACAACCATGGCTCATGGTATCTTGCTCAGGTGATAGCCATTTCCCGGTTGCTGGGGCAGGATGACGGGGCGCGAAATTATGCCCGTGAGGATTATAATCGAATCAGTTGGCAGGTTCAGCCAGATGGGCAACAGCCACTGGAGACGGCGCGCTTAGATGGTCTGACTTACAGCAGCTTCAACTTGCAAGCACAGTTGACAATTGCTCGGCTGGCAGCTCCATTGGGCGTCGACTTGTGGAATTTTACTGCACCAAATGGAGGCAGCATTAAACGGGCGCTTGAATATCTCAAACCATACGATTCGGCACCGGAAAAGTGGCCTCACAATCAACTTGCCAAACAAAAGCCCGGATTTATGAGATCGTCATTGGAAGCCGCTGCTAAATTAGACGCGGAAGCAAATGCGCTTAGAAATTAAATAAAACAGTCAACCCAGCCAAATTCAATTCCGCTTCCGTTTAGATTACGATTCAACAGGTCCCGCATAAGCTTCCGAGCGTTTGAAATGCACGTTCCAATTCTGGGTTTGTTTTGCAGCCATTTCAGCATCATCAATTAGTAGAAGATTCTCGGTTAAAACTGGCGAGTGGGTTCCCAAGAGTGTGGATCGCCTCTGTTCAGCAGAGAGCTACAATCAGCTGTTTGTTCCTGGTCGGCCTACAAATAATATTGTCTGAAATGTGCTGATCCGACGGCTATCACTTCGGCCAGAATGCCACCGCCAACCCCGCAGCATCAAAGATATCCATGCGGGGATCCTCACTCTTCCACACCTTGCGTTTCGGTGGCAGGCGTGGTGCCAACTCGATGGGAAACAAACCGGCCAGCGTTTCCGCCAACGATTGCTTGTTGCCTTTGATCTGCCCCAGCAATCGTTCCCTCACCTTGGTGGTTGTGATCAATTTCACTTTCAACTTGTATTTGGCCGCCAAAGTTACTAGTCGCTGATGCAACTGCTTGATCCGTTTTGCCCGGCGCGTGTCGGCGGCATTCACCGCCGGCAGCACCATCACTTCCGGCTCATAACGGCACATAAACTTTTCCACCCAGACCAGCGTGCGTTCATTCTTGTCTTTCAAAATCGACTTATTGCTGAACGCGACAAGTCGGCGCGATCCTTCCATGACGGCATAGCCGAAACCACGGGCAGTCGGAGCGATGGCTAATATGCGAATAGTTTTGTATTGGGTCATGAGTTGTTGGGATTAACGTTGGCTGATTCCGCCAGTTGAATAATGGTTTGCTTCCGGCGCGGATCGGGATTCCGCGCTTTGCGGAAGGACAAAACCTTGGCCCGCTCCGCCACTCTTTGTTGCGCCTGCTGATGCAGGCCCGCAAAAAGCTCGCTCACGGGGCGGCCATAGACCACCTCGTAGGCGAGTGCATCCAGCAGTGACGGTTCGCGGGCGAAGGTTTCGTCGCGACACACCTTGTTCCCCTTGTTCATCCCGTTCAGTCCCAGCAAAAAACCGACCTCCTCCTGGGACAGGGCCAGGCGCTTGCGTTGGGCTTGAAGATAATTGGGTAATGATTTCATGGGAATGAAGTGAACCGAAGTTGGTTCAGGCGTGACCTTAACGGACGAACAGAAAATCAGGCAGACGTGG
>Ga0364922_10389_pt1 | contig 22705 bp, 18 predicted proteins | sample ExccelJu500001D4_2_FD_206955 | JGI IMG/M metagenome (GOLD analysis project Ga0364922, IMG submission 206955) | Enriched cells from Trout Bog Lake Hypolimnion, Wisconsin, USA - BchlTB.June20.5000.01.D4 | ecosystem: Environmental > Aquatic > Freshwater > Lake > Hypolimnion/Profundal zone | place...
CAGTAATTCTGTCATCTCGGGGTCTAATATCGCCTGCGTTGCCTCTACTGAAATGGCATGGGCTTCTATCTGCTCTTGCAAGCTTTGCTGACGCACCACTACCGTTTGTTTATCTAAGCGCGATTTTTCCAATTGGTTACGTATGCCTTCTAGCTTGTCTTCAATGTCGCGGCGACTTTGCGTCAATTCACGCATCTTAAACTCGACTGCTTCCAATTGGGCGCGGGTGATTTGTAAGGCTTTGTCCGCTTCGACTCGGGCCGCCAAGGCATCTTGCAATTCTTGTTGTAAATCTTCTAACGGCTCTTCACTATTGTTTAAAGACTGTTGCAGCTCGCTATGTTTTTCTTCTATTACTTTTAATTGCTGTGTGGTACGTTGCAAATGTTCTGTTTTGGCCGTCAGTTCACTTTTTAGGCTTTGCTCTTTAATGCGCAAGCTTTGCATGGTGTCATGCGTAGTATTGGCCTCTACTCTTGCACTCTGCACTTGTTGTTGCAATGTTTCTTTATGTGTTAATAACGTTTGTCTAGTGCTAGATTGACTTTCCATTGCAGTCATCGCTTGTTGCCATTGATGACGTGCTGTGGCTAAATCGCCGGCGAAAGATTCTAAACGCGCTTTCTCGTCTGCTTTATCTTTCTCGTTTTGTGCCAGGCGTTGTTTTAATTGTTCAATACGATTTTGTTCGATTCTAAGATTAGCGCGCGCTTCAGCAATTTGCTGACCCAATTGTTGCAAGGTACGTTGCGACTCTTCTTGTGTGGCTTGTAATTGCTGCCGTTTAGCTTGTATTTCGTTTATCTCTTGATCTAATGCTGCTACACGAGCTTCATTTTCTTGCAAGCGAATTTGCAAGGCACTGATTTGACCTTCACGCTTTAAAACACCTTCTTCATTGCTGCTTGCTTTAGGAACGCTGATGCCGTACGACGAGATCCAAATACCTTCTTTGGTAATAAAAGATGTTTCTTTGGCGTTGTTTTTGATTAAGGCTAAACCTTCGCGTACATCGGAAACGACATAAATGTTTTGCAATAAATGCGCCCATTCCTGACCGCTTTGCAATAAGCTCGCTAAAGAGGGTTGGTTGCTAATCGATGCATTAGCCGCCAATACGGTTTGTGGCGGATACAATAATTGTAGGTTATTCGGTAAAGCATTCTGCTCTACCGCTGCACTCAATGCCGCTACATCTTCTAAACAAACCGCTTGTAATTGTTCGCCCAATACGGCTTCTAACGCGGTTTCGTAACCAGCAGCTATACGCAACACTTGTGCTAAACGCGCTTTGTCGGCAAAGCCTTGTGCTTTTAGCCAATCTACTGTTTTGCTATTGTCCTGACCCAATGCCGCTTGTTGCAAAGTTTGCAGAGATTGTAATTGCCCCTGCCCTTTGCGCAATTCTGTTTTTAAGGCATCTAATTCGCTGGCCATCGTTTGACGTTGTTCACGCAAACGCGAGATTTCATTTTGTTGCTCGGTCTTGGCCGTTTCTAATGTTTGTTTCTGTTGTTCTAAAGCCTGTATTTGCGCGTCGGCTATAGTATTGGTATCGCCATTACTATTTTGTTCGCGTAAACGACTATTGTCTGCCTCTAACCGCTCGATGCGATTGCGGCTGCTTTGTTGCTGTGCTTCTAAATGGCGAATGCGTGTCTGCTCAACTTCGGCTTCCTTCATGCTTTGCGCTGCTAATTGATTGAAGCTATCCCATTGTTGTTGCCAATCGTCGTAAGCTTGTTCGGCTTGCCCTAAATGCTGAGCAGCGATTTCAGCTTGACCACTGTGTTCGGCTAAAGGCGTCGCCACTTCGGCCAGCTCAGCTGTTAACCATTGAATGCGCGCCGTATCTTGTTCTTGATGTTGCAACATTTCTTGCAAAGAGCTTTGCGTTGATTCTAGATCGTCTTGCCATTGTTCGCGTCGTTCTTTTTGGTAGGCAATGGCTTGTTCAATGCGCGTCACCTCAGAACCTGCAGTATAATAAGTGGCTTGGGTTTCATTTAAAGCATCGCTGCGCGTACTATGATGTTCTTGCTCTACTTCTAAAAATTTTTCTACTTCACGTAAAGCTGCCATTTGGCTTTCTAAGCTGACTTCCAATTCGCGTATGGCTGTGCTCAATTCGGCATCTTCAGCCGTTAAGCGCATTAAGCGGCGCGTTAATAATTGTGCGCGTAAGGCGTCTTCTTCGGTTTTAAATTCTTTATAACGTTGTGCATTGGCCGATTGACGTTCTAGCCGTTGCAATTGTTTGTCTAATTCTTCGCGCAAATCGTTTAAGCGATCTAAGTTTTCGCGCGTATGACGTATGCGGGTTTCGGTTTCGCGGCGGCGCTCTTTATATTTGGAGATACCTGCAGCTTCTTCTAGATAAACGCGTAACTCTTCGGGTTTGGCTTCAATCAGGCGTGAAATCATGCCTTGTTCGATAATGGCATAGCTGCGCGGCCCCATACCGGTGCCTAAAAATATGTCTACTATATCGCGACGTCTGCAGCGTACATTGTTCAAGAAATAGGTAGATTGCCCTTCACGGGTCACTAAGCGTTTGATGGCGATTTCAGGATATTGCGCATATTCGCCGCCCAAAGCCCCATTGGGATTGTCGAATAATAGCTCTACCGAGGCCTGGCCTATAGGTTTACGGGCAGTAGAACCGTTAAAAATAACGTCCGTCATCCCTTCGCCACGCAGCTGCTTGGCGGAGCTTTCACCCATCACCCAGCGCACAGCATCGATAATATTAGACTTTCCGCAGCCATTAGGCCCTACAACGGCCGTTAAATGCCCAGGGAATGAGACTACCGTCGGGTCAACAAATGACTTAAATCCGACTAACTTGATGTTTTTTAAGCGTAATTTGGCTTCTTGCATAAATACTGCTGATCCTCATCCTGGCAAAATGACAGGCCATAGTATACCTGATGATGGGGGGGTTGTTAAGTCAGTAATAGCATTGCTTTGTTTTTTATTGGATAACTTCATCAAACCCTGATAAAAACATTTTTTTTATATGCTTTAAATTGACGGGTAGAAATTTTCTTAGTATCCTCTCAAATATCCCTCGTATCGCGGTTTAGAAAACCTAGTTTTCTAAACTATCAATTTTGACACTGTGCTAGTTAGGTGGTACACTTTATAAAAAAACAGATAAATTACCTATGAGCGAGAAAGACTGCGCATTAAAGAACAAAGAAGATTATGAACTCAGAGCTAACCGAGGAGATTACTATGAATAAGCCACTGTCTACCTATGAAAGGAAAATGCAAGATCCAAAATTTAAGGCAGCGTTTGAAAAAGGTTATAAAGAATTTTTGTTTTCTGAGCTATTGATTTCGATTATGGAAGCGGATGATAAATCTATACGAAAATTAGCGAAAGAAGCTGATTTGTCACCCTCCGTAATCCAAAACATACGCAGTGGCAAACAACAGGATATAAAAGTCAGTAATCTGGTAAGAATAGCTGCTGCTTTTGGATATGTCGTTATTTTGCAAAAAGGCAACAGCAAAATAGTATTACACGATGAGGTGAGGGATAAAAAACATCATTTAGTTATAGAGGATGCGGCTTAAGGCAACAAAACCTTAGCAGAGGCGCCTTGTAAAGCGCTCACTTGATTATCAAAGATATCGATATTAAGATATCATCCTATCTAACACAATCATTCTCAGGAAATATATGAACGCTCATCCAACAGAAGAAGCCGCAGCAAAGACAGCCATGCTCATTCGTAAGCCCGTTGCTGAAGTTTTTGAGGCCTTTATTAACCCTGATATTACGACTAAATTCTGGTTTACGCACAGCACAGGCAAACTCGCAGTTGGTGAAAAAATAGAGTGGACCTGGCAAATGTACAATGTCAGCGTTCCCGTGATTGTCAAAAAAATTGAGCCCAATAAAAAAATTGTGGTTGAATGGGGCAACTATCAGCACATGTCTAAAATTGTATGGACATTCGAGGATTTAGGTAACAAAGGAACATATGTCACTATCGTTAACAGTGGCTTTCAAGGAAGTACCTCTGAACTGATAGCACAAATCAGCGATAGTACTAAAGGGTTTACTTTTCTTCTGGCTGGATTAAAAGCATGGCTTGAACACGGCATTCAACTCAATTTAACGCTAGATGCTTTTCCTAGTGGGAAGTAGTTGAAGGAAGAGCTTATTTTCAAGGCAGCATCAATGTATTTTTCTCTTACGTAATTTTTCAATAACATCTAATGAAAGGCCTGTTTTTTCATTGATGGCTTGGTTGTTCCAACCCACATCTATAAGATCCATTGCCTCTAAGGTTCCCTCAATACCTTTAAGTTTACCTCGAGCTTCACCTTGAATTTCACCTTCTTCAAAAACCCGTTCAGCAAAAGTTGCCATGGTATCAATGCACCATTCTTTTACGTAACTTTTCTATAACATTCAATGAAAGGCCTGTTTTTTCGCTGATGGCCTTGTTGTGCCAACCCGCATCTATAAGATTTATTGCTTCTATGGTGCCGTCAATGCCTTCCAACTTACCTTCTTCAAAAACTCGTTCAGCAAACGTTGCCATGGTATCCCCCAATTCTGATGGTAATGTATTGTACACAGCTTCGATTAAAGCGCCTCTGTCCGCTGAAGTGCTCAGCGACCTTAGCATATATTCTAGCATGACTTGTGCTCGATCTCCATCAGCTTCTGTCCACGCAGAAATCATCCTGAGATCATCAATATATTGCCCTAATTCGGCTAGATGCGATGAAAATTCTCTTAGCATACTGTGACGCATGCACCAACTTAACAACGATGCCCGCTTTTGTCCTCGTAGATCCTTATCCGCCTCTAAGGAGATATCCACCAAATTGAGTGGTCCGTTAAATAATTGCATAACACGCTCCTTGTGTTCGCCAAATAAGTTAAATAAACAACGCTCCCCTTTATAGGATTTTTCGCCATTATAATACACTATAGGAAACACATAGGGTAAAGGCAATGGATTTTTATTCATATTTTTAGATTCTCTCACATGCCTATCTAGAATCCTCATCACATAATTCAATGTCCTAAACGCCATCGGATGTAAGTTGCTAGATAATGACTCGATATCACGGCGGGGTGGCGCGCGACAGAGGTCTCCGGCGCGCGCAGGCACGAGCACGACGGAGAGGTCGCGTGACAGGACCCCGCAAGCGGTGAACAATGAATGATGATAAAAAAACCTAAATTGAAACTGGATCCCCGACTGCGGCCTCGCGGCCTGGTCGAGGATGACAAAATTGTGGTTTGCAGTTACATTGAGAATTCAACTTGCATCTTGCAATATACTAAGCATACACACTAAAGATTAAACTCAATCCCCTGTGCTAGCGGCAAATCATTACCCCAGTTGATGGTATTGGTTTGGCGTCGCATGTAAGTTTGCCATGCATCGGAACCCGATTCGCGGCCGCCGCCCGTTTCTTTTTCGCCACCGAAAGCGCCGCCAATTTCGGCACCGGAAGTGCCTATGTTAACATTCGCTATGCCGCAATCGCTGCCGCAGGCGGATAAAAAGCGTTCTGCTTCGCGCACATCTTGCGTGAATATAGCGGAGGATAAACCTTGCTTGACATTGTTGTGTAAAGCAATGGCTTCATCCAAAGTGTCGTAAGTTATCACGTATAAAATAGGTGCGAAGGTTTCGCGTTGCACCACGGGCCAATCGTTCTGTGCTTGAATGATAGTAGGCTCTACAAAATAACCCTTACCATTAATTCTATGTCCACCGACCAAAACTTCGCCGCCTAACTCTCGCGCATCGGCAATCGCTTTTTCATAGTCTTTGACGGCGTCACTGCTGATCAATGGTCCCATGTGATTGTGTTTATCTAATGGGTCGCCTACTTTCACTTGTTGATACGCTTTCACCAAGCGTGGCACTAAAGTCGCGGCCAATGATTTATGGACGATTAAACGTCTAGTGGTAGTACACCGTTGTCCGGCAGTACCTACCGCGCCAAATACGATCGCGGGTACGGCTAAATTGAAATCGGCTGAGGGTGTGACAATAATGGCATTATTGCCGCCTAGCTCTAATAGACTCTTACCAAAGCGCTTACTCACTACTTCGGCTACATGACGACCTGCCGCCGTTGAACCCGTGAAAGAAACCAAAGCCACTCGTTCGTCGTGTATGAATTGTTCGGCGATGTCACGTTCAGAAATAAATACAGAAAAAATAGGCGGGTAATTGTGGGCTTTTAATACCGCATTACAAATATGTTGTACCGCAATAGCACATAGCGGTACTTGCCGTGACGGTTTCCACACTACACTATTGCCACAAATGGCTGCTATAAAAGCATTCCATGCCCATACCGCTACTGGAAAATTAAAAGCAGAAATGACGCCGACTACACCGAGTGGATGCCACTGATCATACATACGATGTTTAGGACGCTCCGAATGCATGGTCTTACCATATAACATACGCGATTGGCCTACAGCAAAATCGGCGATATCGATCATCTCTTGCACTTCACCATCGCCTTCTACTTTAGATTTACCCATTTCTAAAGCCACTAAAGAGCCTAAAGCATCTTTTTGCGCGCGCAAGGCATCGCCCATCAAACGCACCAATTCACCACGTTTGGGCGCAGGCACTTTGCGCCAGGCTACACTGGCTTTTTGTGCCGCCGCTATAATTTTTTCATAATCTTGGGCATCGATTAATTTAACCGCCGCTAAACGTTCGCCGCTGGAAGGATTCAATGAATCTAAAGATTTAGCACTCCCCGCAAACCATTTGTCACCGCCTACACAACCACCCTCGTTCAAGTCAGTTAAATTGAGTTGTTGTAAAATGGTTTTCATAAAAAACTCCTGCGGTTATATTGATAACGGGTACGGCTATTTCTATGCTAGCATAGTTACTGCATAGACACGAGTAGTCACTCTATCTCATTTTCTGGCTAAAAATTGTGCTGTTTTGTCGCGGAATGCCCGCTCTCTCATGCTAAAGCTTTAATTTTGTGTTATGATTTTAAAAAATCAGAGGAAAATTAGCATGAGCCAATATATCCGCACGCATTTAATCAGCAATGAGCACATCATTTTTGAAACCACCTATCATTGGATTATTTTTACAAGCGTATTTGCAATCGTTACTTTATTTTTATCGCCGATCATTCAATTCAACACATCGGAATTTTGTATTACCAATCGGCGTATTGTCGTTAAATTGGGATTTATACGATTGAAGATTACAGAAATGAGTTTAAGTAAAGTTGAAAGTATTGAGGTAGATCAAAACTTATTGGGGCGATTATTGGGTTATGGCACCCTCAGTTTTCATGGCACAGGGGGTACGGTAGAAAAATTTTTCTATGTGAAACAGCCATTAGAGTTTAAAAACGAATTTGATAGATTATCCCAATAATTGTTAAAGATACACTCAACTGGCGCTGTCCGCATAATACTGTCCAAAACGATTCGCTAGAAAATCTTCTAACTTAGTATTTTCTTGGTAAACAAATCCTTTCTTTTGACCATTGCCATTTAACGTTAAATCGGCCATCGCGCAAATGGCTGCCGCTGTAGTGACTTGTATAGCCGACCAGCGTTGGCCCGCTATATCCTTAGGATACAGTTTGTAAACCAAATTATCTTCTAGAAATACGCCATCCGAGTGCCCAGAAACGGAAGCATAAACTAATACTACATCCTGATAAACCTTAGGAATCGCGCGCTCTAAAATAGTTTTTAAAGTGGCTCTGTCTTCATTTAAACGCAAATCATTCATCAAAAAGCGTATTTTCCTGCAATGCCCAGGATAGCGTAAAGTACGATAGTTCATTGTACGCACTTTACCTTGATACAATTCCGCTAAGCTGCCCAAACCACCCGAAGTGTTAAAAGCTTCATATTGCACACCGTCTAATGTTACCGCTTCTAAACCTTCTAAAGGTCTAACCCACATTAAATCACCACCTACAATCGCTTCACACAAATTACCGTATTCATTGATTAAACCATCCGTAGACCAGGTCAATGCATATTGCAGCGCGTTATTAGAATTCACCGGCAAAGCACCTACACGCATTTTTACCGTATCTAGAGTAGCAAACTGTTTTATAAGATGATGTGCGGCTATGCCTATAAACCCTGGAGCTAAACCACATTGCGGCACAAAAGCCGTGTTTGCGCCTTCGGCGATTTTTTTTATCGCAGCTGTGACTTCGGTATCTTCCGTTAAGTCAAAATAGTGCAGATTAAATTTTTTGGCGCATTGTGCAACGGCAGGATTGCAATAAAAAGGTAAACTGGAAACGATGGCATCGTGCGGATTATCGCGTACGAATGCATCTAGGCTTTTTTCATCGCTTACATCCACCACCACTTTACGTAATATGGCACTTTCTTGTAAACGACGCACATCGTGTCCATCAAAATTCGTATCTAACAATGTGACGTGGTAATCACCGCTGTCTAAAAATAATGTGCTTATTAACGAGCCAATTTTACCAGCTCCGGCTACGATAATTCTATGCATTTATACACCCCTTATGCCAATTCCTTAAGGCATAGAATACCATGCATTTAAGTTTTGTGCTAGCCGATATCCCGCCAAAACAATTTGCTTTTCACAGACAATTTGCGCATTTTTTTGTGCTTTTAGGCTGACCGAATGCTGCGAAGCCGCTTCATAAGCATATTCTACCGCCAAGGAATGACTATCCTTTGCCCATTTTAGAGGCTCCTTATCGGTTAAGGCGGCAGCAAATTCTTTGGGCGGATACAATGCTTGCCATTCTTTAGCCAAGGCTCGTATTTCTCTTTTATTTAAATTTTTATTTTGCGGCCATAAGCCACAACCCCCATCCCAAAACGCATGCAAATTAGGATAAGTGCTATCTTGCAACAAATAACGATTCCCTCCCGCATCGCCTTGTGGATAGCTAGAACTATAATAGCTAATCGTGTGCAGTGGTTGATGAATATCTCCTAACCAATGCAAATAAAAACGCAGCGCTGTTCCTTGTTCCACAGCACTCGCTTCTTTATTCTGTAATATGGTGGCGTCTAACTGTATAGCTGTCACAACATTGGGGCTGACTGTTGTTTGAGTTAAACAAACATCGTTACCACAATAGGGTAAGTTGATATAATGCCACGTATTGTATTCTGATGTGTTAGGACGGATCCAATCTGCCCAGGCAGCGCTATTGCTAAACGATAGAGGATGCGAATACCACGGTCCTGGTGTTTGCAACAATTGCAGGACGGCTTTTTTGGCATTAGGTGTTAAATTTTCGTAAGCGATTTCTGCGACCAGTTTATGGCCATTGCTGTCCCAGGCGTATAAGGATGGAGATACAATAATAAAGAAAAGGGATAAAAAAACCTTCAACAATCGCACAATGGCGCACCCAAGTGCTGCAAAATACGTCTGTTGGGAGGTGGAAAAATGTGTTGTGTCAATTGTAATTTATCGACCCAGCGTAATTCATCGGCAGCTAAAGGTTTAGGTTCACCTTGATACTGTTTGACTTGCCAAACACTGAAGAAAATCTTTTTATCCATTTCATAGACATAATCAAATAACAGTTCAGCTGATACCACTTTTATCGCCAACTCTTCTTCTAGTTCGCGCGATAAGGCTTCATAGGCCGTTTCCGTTGCTTCAATTTTACCGCCAGGAAATTCCCAAAACCCAGCTAAGGGTTTTCCATGTGGTCGCAGTCCTAATAGATATAACCCTTGTTCGTTTTGAATAATGCCAATAACCACATTAAGCACTATCGCACCGCACCATGACATTGCTTAAATTTTCGCCCTGAACCACAAGGGCAAACGTCATTGCGACCTGTTTTTTTATCGCTGCGTGAAAAAGGCAATGTTTTACTGTCATCCGGCATCGGTTCTTCAATAGTGAGATCTTCATGCAAGTAGCGTACCTTACCACTGTCTAATATATTTTGTGGTGCGGCTTCATCGACATTGATTTCTACTTCATTAGGAACTTCCAATTGCATTAAATTACTGATGATATCGTAACGCAAACTTTTTAACATAGAACCAAACAATTCAAACGCTTCACGCTTATATTCTTGTTTAGGATTTTTCTGTGCATAACCGCGTAAATGAATGCCTTGACGCAAATAGTCCATGGTCGCCAGATGTTCTTTCCAATGCTGATCTAATTGTTGCAACAATACTGCTTTTTCAATATGTCGCATGACGTCTGGATTGATCGATAGCCATTTATTTTCATAGCTGTTTTCCATGATTTCTTTTATTTTTTGCCTTAAGCCTTCTTCATTCAGTTGATCGTCTGCCGCTAACCAAGCTTTCACAGGCAATGTGATATGAAAAGCACTTTGAAATTCAGTTTCTAAAGATTCAACAGCCCATTCTTCGGCAAAACTACCTGGGGCAATAAATTGTTCTATGGTTTCTTCCGTCACATCGCTTAACATCAAATGTATCGTTTCAGAAACATTATCGGCAGCCAACAACGAATTGCGTTGCTCATAAATGACTTTACGCTGTTCATTGGCAACATCGTCGTATTCTAACAATTGCTTCCGCATATCGAAGTTAAAACCTTCCACCTTGCGTTGCGCTCCCGCAATAATGCGATTCAACATAGGATGTTCCATCGCTTCATCTGGTTGCCCTAAACGAGCAATAAATCCTGCTACTTTTTCAGAAGCAAAAATACGCAATAAATTGTCATCCATGCCTAGATAAAAACGACTAGACCCTGGATCGCCTTGACGTCCAGAACGGCCGCGCAATTGATTGTCTATGCGCCTAGATTCGTGACGTTCGGTGCCCAAAACATGCAAACCACCGGCAGCAACCACGATTTCGTGACGCTTTTGCCAATCAGCGGTATGCGCTGCGATATCTTCTGCGGTAGCATCCGTTAAGTTTGCTAATTCACTACTCAATTGCCCGCCCAAGACTATGTCGGTACCGCGACCGGCCATATTCGTAGCAATGGTTACCGCTCCTGGCCTACCCGCTTCAGCAATGATAGAAGCTTCGCGTTCGTGCTGTTTCGCATTTAAGACTTCATGTTTAATTTTTTCCGCCGTCAATAATTTGGATAGATGCTCAGAAATTTCAATAGAAATGGTACCCACTAAAACAGGTTGCTTTTTCGCCACACATTCTTTAATTTCGGCGACTACCGCTCTAAACTTTTCATCGCGATTCACATACACTTTATCGGGATAATCCGCACGCACCACATTTTTATTGGGCGGAATCGCCACCACTTCTAAACCATAGATTTGATGGAATTCATAGGCTTCTGTGTCTGCAGTTCCGGTCATGCCGGCTAATTTGTCATATAATCTGAAATAATTTTGAAAGGTAATAGAAGCCAGCGTTTGATTTTCACTTTGCACCGTTACGCCTTCTTTGGCTTCCACCGCTTGATGTAGGCCATCGGACCAACGGCGTCCTACCATCAATCGACCCGTATGTTCATCGACGATGAGTATTTCATCGTTTTTAACCACATAATCCACATCACGTTGATAGATAAAATGAGCGCGCAAAGCGGCATTAATATGATGCATTAATATCACATTTTGCGTGTCGTATAGGCTTTTGTGCGTTTTAATAAGGCCCGCTTTTGTTAACAATTTTTCTAGATGCGCATGACCTGCCTCAGATAGAAATACTTGTTTTGCTTTTTCATCCACATAAAAATCGCCTTCGCTTTCTTCAGTCGCTTGACGTGTTAATTGTGGCGCAATCTCATTGATGCGAGTATACAATTCAGCGCCCCCTTCGGAAGGGCCAGAAATAATCAAGGGCGTGCGTGCTTCGTCAATTAAAATGGAGTCCACTTCGTCGACGATGGCAAAATAATTGTCGCGTTGCACTTTGTTTTGCAGACTAAAGGCCATATTATCGCGCAAATAGTCAAACCCAAATTCATTGTTGGTACCATAGGTAATGTCAGCCGAATAAGCGGCGTGTTTTTCTTCGTTGGATATTTGCGATAGATTAATGCCTACCGTTAAGCCTAAAAAGTGATAGATAGGCTCCATCCATTGCGCGTCACGTTTGGCCAAATAATCATTAACGGTCACGATATGCACACCGCGTCCTGTCAGCGCATTTAAATAAGCCGCTAAGGTAGCCATCAAGGTTTTACCTTCACCGGTTAACATTTCGGCAATATTGCCTTCATGTAACACCATACCGCCTATTAATTGCACATCGAAATGACGCAGTCCTAAAGTACGAGCAGACGCTTCGCGCGCTGCGGCAAAAGCTTCGGGCAATAAACTGTCCAAAGATTCGCCTTTGGTAAAACGTTCTTTAAATTGTGCAGTTTTTGCCTTGATTTCCTCGTCGCTTAAGGCTTTAAAATCAGCTTCCAAAGCATTGATGCGTGCAACTTTCTGATACAACTGACGCAAGATGCGGTCATTGCGACTCCCAAAAATACGTTTGACGATGTTGGTCAATGCCATAGCCAATTTCTTCCTCTTAATTCTGTATAATCTGTTACCTAATGTGGCCGCTTATTGTACCCTACTTTGGAAGGAAATGCGAAGTGGTCATGGTATACTACTGATCTTTAAAGGGGTGCTGTATGAGCTACAAAAGCATACAAGAAATTATGGCTAAATCCAAAGAGCTGCAAAAAATACAGGCGCATAGTCTTGGTTTGCAAAAAATCAGCGATTTGGTCATACCACTCTTGCCTGCGGAATTACAAGATCAAGTCAGAATCGCCGATTATCAGAATACCACTTTATTTTTAGAATTGAAAAGCGCCGCTCCTGCGTTAACGTTGCGCTTTCAACTGCCCACATTAATACAAAAGCTGTGTTTAAAACCAGGGTTATATAGATTACGTGAAATTAAATATTATGTGCAGCCACGGCAGGATTGATTAGAGAATATCGAATAAAGATGCGAACTTTAAAACCAAGCTCGGACTCTTGTCATCCTCGACCAGGCCGCGAGGCCGCAGTCGGGGATCCAGGAAAAACTTGATTTGAAACTGGATCCCCGACTTCGTCGAGGATGACAAAGCTTTGACTCAAAATCAACGTATAAGTTAAAGTTCACATCCTCATTGACGATGAGCTATATACCAGTTCTACTAACACGACAAGAAGGAAGATTTCTTCAACCAACTAGAATCTGGATAATAAGCAAATACCAATGAACCGCCTTGAATGGCGTTGATGGTATCCTTCGCTTCAGCGCGCGGCACTGCCGGGCAACCCCAACTGCGGCCGATGCGACCTTGAGATTGAGCAGCCGCTTCGCTGACATAATCGGCGCCATGAATTACTACATTACGTTGTAAAGCATGATTATTCACACCCGGTTCTAAGCCATCCAAACGCAAAGACAAGCCATTATGTCCGATATAACTATTCTTAGTCACAAAAACTCCTAGACTGGATTGATGTGAATTAGTCGTATCTGAAAATTTAGTGGGCGTATTATCGCCACTGCCACTGCCATGCGCCACCAATTCATTGAATTTGAGTTTAGCCTTGGCCATGTCGATCACCCACAAACGTTTTTTCGTTGAAGGTTGTGAATAATCGATAATCGTTAAAAATTGTTTATTGACTACACCTCGTTTGCTGGCGCAATAAAAGGCTTTTTCAGCCAATTGCAATACTTTAGGGTTAAGTGTACTGGCTTCTTTTAAAATTTGGCCTTCTACATTAGTGCTTGCCTTAGCGGAACCCATCATTGTCATACTGAGTATCGCTGCACTCGCTAATATTGTTACTTTCTTTACAAACATCCTCATACCTCTCATAAAATATTCTTCGCATTTGATTCTTAGGCTTTGTTGCCTTCGCCCATCTCGCCCCCAATATATGACATAAGTACGTCACTCCTGGCGCTCGCGAGCTAGTCTTCTGCCCTATAGAATCAACTGCTGTGAATATATAAAACTTCATCTATTTCATAACTCAATACGCCTCCAGGCGTAGTCACATCCACTGTGTCACCCTGCTCTTTGCCAATTAAGGCGCGCGCTAAAGGTGAATTTACTGAAATCTTACCAATTTTAATATTGGCTTCGTCTTCTCCTACTATATGATAACGGATCGTTTCATCCGTATCTAAATTAATTAACTGCACCGTGACACCAAAAATAATACGTCCCGTGTGCGGCATTTTCGCAATATCAATGATTTGGGCATTACCCAATTTGCCTTCTATCTCTTGAATACGCGTTTCCACAAAACTCTGTTGTTCTTTAGCGGCGTGGTATTCCGCATTTTCTTTTAAATCACCATGGGCGCGCGCTTCAGAAATTGCATCTACAATTTTACGGCGCGTTACCCGTGTTAATTCATCTAATTCTTTCTGTAATGCAGCCGCTCCCGCGACTGTCATGGGTGTTTTACTACTCATACTATCACCTCTTCTACGGCATGCAATGTTTGCAATGCCCTTACTTTAATATCATGCTGATAGCCCATCGCTAAAATCAGCGCTCTGGCACCCGCTAAAGTCGTGGTATAACACACACGATGTCGCAAGGCGCTACTGCGTATTGTATAAGAGTCGTTAATCGACTTTTGTCCATCCGTAGTATTGATAATAAAATCGATTTCATCATTTTTGATGCTATCGATGATATGGGGTCTACCTTCCCTATATTTATTGATCGGCTTACAGTCTATGCCCGCTTCTTTTAAGGCATTGGCTGTGCCGCGTGTGGCGCATAATCTAAAACCTACTTCCACTAAGCGTTCTGCAATAGCAACCACAATGGCCTTATCTTCATCACGCACGCTGATAAAGGCTTGGCCTTTAGTGGGTATCTGACCCTTATTTTGACTACCTAAGAAACCACAAGCAAAAGCCTCACCAAAATGCTCACCTATGCCCATGGCCTCGCCAGTCGATTTCATTTCCGGTCCTAGGATGGGATCAACCCCACCAAAGCGCGAAAATGGAAATACGGGGTATTTCACCGAGTAATAAGGCGGCACTGCTAAGCTGCTGCCATAGCCCATATCCGTTAAAGATTTGCCTGCCATACAACAAGCCGCTATTTTTGTTACCGCCACGCCCGTTGCCTTAGAAATAAAAGGCACTGTGCGCGAGGCACGAGGATTTACCTCTAACACATAAATAGTGTCCCCTTGAATGGCAAATTGAGCATTTAATAACCCGATTACCTGCATTTCACGCGCAATCAAGGTTACTTGACGGCGTAATTCTTCTTGTATTTCGTGAGACAAGCTAAAGGGCGGATAGCAGCAAGAAGAATCCCCCGAATGCACCCCCGCTTGTTCAATGTGTTCCATGATACCACAAACGAGTATATTTTGTCCATCCGCCACTGCATCAACATCCACTTCTAGTGCATTATCTAGAAATTCTTCCAATAAAAGTGGGCAATCCTTTGATATTACAGCATTTTTCTTAAGATACCCTTTTAGCTCATCTTCATGAGTAATAATTTGCATGCCGCGACCACCCAATACATAGGAAGGCCGTATCATGAGAGGATATTGCAGCGTACGCGACTTGGTGATGGCCTCATTGATTTCTGTCGCAGTCACATTAGCGGGTTGTTTTAAGCCCAAGCTATGTAATAAGGATTGAAAGCGCTGTCTGTCCTCAGCCCAATCGATGGTATCGGCTGAACTACCCCAAATAGGCACGCCTAAGATAGACAAAGGATCCACCAATTTTAACGGCGTTTGTCCGCCCAATTGCACAATCACGCCATCGGGTCGTTCTTTGTGACAAATCTCCAGCACATCTTCCAAGGTTAAAGGCTCAAAATAAAGGCGATCAGCCCTATCAAAATCGGTAGACACTGTTTCGGGATTACAATTGACCATAATGGTTTGATAACCCATTTCGCTGAAAGCCATAGCGCCGTGCACGCAACAATAATCGAATTCTATACCTTGGCCTATGCGATTAGGGCCACTGCCCAAAACCATAACTTTGGGTTTGTTTTCTACGCGCGCTTCGCAATATTGTTCATAGGTAGAATAAAAATAAGCCGTTTCGCTGGCGAATTCTGCAGCGCAACTGTCTATGCGTTTATACACAGGACGAATGTCCCAATCGTGGCGCACACATCGCAACTTGGTTTCCGTAATGCCTAATAATCTTGCCAAATAACTATCGGCAAAACCGCGACGTTTTAAACTGTAGAGTAAATCGCGATCTAAGCCTGCCAAACCTTGCATGCGCACCTTTTCTTCCCAGCGTATGAGATCTTCAATCTGGCCTAAGAACCATGGATCGATTTGCGTATACAGCGCTATTTCTTCCAAGCTTAAACCCTGACGAAACGCATCGGCCACATACCACAAGCGATCTGCAGTTGGAGTTTCTAATTCATAGCGTAAATGTTCAGACCAGTCCTCGTCTTCATCGCTGATCAAAGAGTTTAAGCCATCATAACCGTTTTCTAAACTGCGTATCGCTTTTTGTAAACTCTCTTGAAAGTTATGACCTATGGCCATCACTTCGCCTACCGATTTCATTTGCGTGGTTAAACGTGAATCGGCATTGGGGAATTTTTCAAAATTAAAGCGCGGAATTTTAGTGACTACATAATCTATCGTCGGTTCAAAAGAAGCCGGCATTGCGCCTTGAGTAATTTCATTCGCCAGCTCATCTAAAGTATACCCTATCGCTAACTTAGCAGCAATTTTGGCAATCGGAAAACCAGTGGCCTTAGAAGCCAAAGCAGAAGAACGCGATACGCGTGGATTCATTTCGATGACGATCATCCGACCATCTGCAGGATTAACCGCAAACTGCACATTGGAACCGCCAGTCTCAACGCCTATTTCGCGCAAGATGGCCATAGCGGCGTTGCGCATCACTTGATATTCTTTATCCGTTAAGGTTTGCGCTGGCGCCACGGTAATGGAATCGCCGGTATGCACGCCCATGGGATCAAAATTTTCAATGGTACACACGATGATGCAATTATCGTTTTTATCGCGCACCACTTCTAATTCAAATTCTTTCCAACCTAACAATGATTCTTCAATCAACAATTCTGCAGTAGGCGATAATTCAAAACCGCGCTCGCAAATTTCAATAAATTCTTCGCGATTATATGCTATGCCACCACCCGTGCCGCCCAAGGTAAAGGAAGGGCGAATGACCGTAGGAAAACCCAACTGTGCTTGTACTTGTAACGCTTCTTCTAAACTATGTGCAATGATGGAACGTGCCACATCTAGGCCTATTTTTTGCATAGCGCGTCTAAATAAATCGCGATCTTCGGCTTTGTCTATAGCTTCGCGAGTCGCGCCGATCATTTCAACATTGTATTTTTCTAATATGCCTTCGCGCGCTAAATCTAAAGCACAATTTAAAGCTGTTTGTCCGCCCATGGTGGGTAATAAGGCATCGGGTCTTTCTTCAGCGATGATTTTTGCAATTACTTCGGGGCGTATAGGCACGATATACGTTTTATCGGCTATGCTAGGATCAGTCATGATGGTGGCTGGATTGGAATTCACTAACACCACTCTATAACCTTCTTCACGCAAGGCTTGACAGGCTTGCACACCGGAATAATCAAACTCACAAGCTTGACCTATGACGATGGGTCCTGCGCCTAATAATAAAATCGTTTTTATATCATCGCGTTTAGGCATGCTGCACACTCCCAGCATTGATCAATTTCATAAATTGTTTGAATAAAATATCACTATCCTCTGGCCCAGGGCTCGCTTCGGGATGACCTTGAAAAGCCAGTAGCGGCAAAGTTTCGTGGCTAAAGCCTTGTAGCGTATTGTCGAATAAAGAACGATGCGTTACCTGCACCCCTGCTGGCAGTGTTGCTTCATCCACTGCAAAACCATGGTTTTGACTGGTGATAAAGACTCGCTTAGTTGTAACATCTTGCACTGGATGATTGACGCCATGATGGCCTTGTTTCATCTTCATGGTTTTAGCGCCTAGCGCCAAAGCTAATAATTGATGGCCTAAGCAAATACCAAAAAGCGGAATGTTTTTAGTTAATAAGGTTTGGACGGTTTTAATCGCGTCAAGGCAAGCAGCAGGATCCCCTGGGCCATTGGATAATACGATGCCTTGGGGTTGTAGTTTTAAAATATCTTCTGCAGTGGATTGTGGCGGCACTACCATCACATTACAGTTTTGCGCCGCTAAACAACGCAGTATGCCTTGTTTCACTCCAAAATCAACCACTACTAGTGTTGGATTGCCCGCTTTATGCAGCGATTCTTGCCAGGCATAGGTTTTGTGTGTGGCAACGGCTTCAATGAGTGATCGCCCTTGCATATCGCCCCAAGCGCGGGCCTTAGCCACGGCAGTGGCTACATCGCCCTCTGCCAAAATACAACCCGCTTGAGCACCGTATTGACGCAAATGATGCACCAAGGCGCGGGTATCAATTTCAGCAATGCCTAATAAATTGTAATCTTCGATAAATTGGGTAAAAGACTGTTGTGCGCGCCAACTGCTGGGTGCTGTGGGTAACTCCCGGAGGATAAACCCTTTGGCATAGACTTTATCTGCTTCAAAATCAGCGGCATTGGTGCCTACATTGCCTATATGGGGATAGGTAAAGGTGATGAGTTGTTCAGCGTACGAGGGATCGCTTAACACTTCTTGATAGCCCGTCATGGCGGTATTGAATACAACCTCGCCCACCGTGTGATCACCATGGCCTACAGCAATACCCTCAAAATGGGTGCCATCGGCTAAGGCTAATATGGCTTTTTTCTGCACAGAATGCCTCCACTGGTTTCGCCGTTAATACTTTTACTGGGCGAGATTATACCTTATTGGGGGTTGGGCTGTCCATTGGTTGGAGGGTTTGCCAGTCTACTTATTAATCAATTGTGCAATAATATGTCGTTTGATGCCAATATGCATTGGTTGTTATCTTTAGAATTAATATCTACACCTATTGATTTATAGATGAATCTCCTGTTACTGTTAGAATTAATACTTGTGGGGTGTTTATGACTGAATTTTTTTTAGAATTAGAAGAAGAGTCTTCTTTCTGGCAAACAAAGGAACAAATAAGTTGTAAAGGGCGTCAGGGATTTGAAGATTACTTTCAACATGTTACTCGCTTTCGCCGAGCAGTAGATAAATTAATGCTTTTTTTAAATGGAAAAGCAATAATCAAAGCATGCGATGTTTCTCATCCCAGCACACCCGATATAATTCGTAATAAAATTGAAGAAATATCTCAAAATTATATACGCCAGTGTTTAGAGACTAATACTGTGCTTGATTGCCTCAAATTCAGCGAACACCAACCTTATGCTATCAGAGAAACTTTTGCCACAATTGTGAGCAACCGTTTTGCGAATCATACGATCACTCCAGAGCAAATTTTATTACTGTTTGGCAGTTCAACCCAGTGGTTAGACATGCTTATACGCACGGTGATTGTAAAATCATTGCACCGCGATGTTGCGAATAAAGAGCCCGTCAAACTGCCTATCGTGTTAACACCCGCAGGATCTTTTAAATGTGGTGGTTATTTCCCTTATGCCAGCGGTGGAGCCTTACACTACATCCCTACAGCATTCTCAAATTCTTATAAATTAACCCCAGAACTGTTAGCGGCTGAAATTGAAAAAATAAATAGCGATACAAGCAAGAAAGTGGTCTGCATCTTGCTCGAAACCCCTACTGCTTTGGGACAAAATTATACAGTAAATGAGTTGGCGGATATTGCAGCAGTGCTGAGTCTATACCCCGATATTTTATGGATTCAAGATTGGTATAGCCTCGGTACCGAACATGATGATGTATTACCCAATGCGCTTGCCGACAATCTTAGCATCGCTAAACAAGGCTGTACGATTTCATCTTTTCGCAGGGATTGGGGTGGTGCGGCGGCTTATGCAAATGTCAGTGTCATGCAATCTTTTAATGATGCGCTCATTCAGGAGTTATCCCTGCAATGTTCAGAAACTTATTTCTATGTGCGCCCTCCTCTGCAAAAATTACAATCTTTTGTTACGCATCACATTGTTTCCGAAATGAAACATTCTGAATTCCAGAAGAAAAATCAATTTTATTTTAAGAAGCAATTTAGCGAATATGAAAAAGCTGTGCACACAACCAATGAATGGCTCAATACCGCCTTAGGAACAGCAGGAATTCGCTATCTATTTACAAATAAAGTGCAATCCGGACAATTTGGATTTTTATTTTTTAATCAGGATACGATGAAAAAAGGCAAAATCAAGAATGGCACCGAAATTGCCGAGCTGATGTGTTTATATTCTAAATGTCGAGTTATGCCTACGCTGTTGTCTCCTATGGGGATCGGTGTAGATCCCGTCGGTGTTCGTTTAAACATTTGCCTCAGTGAAGATGGAGTCGCCAACAAAATGCAGATCGATGATATGCTAGAACGCATGGGTGCATTGGTGCTTGCAATTGAACAAGGCAGTCTAGTTCACCCCCAATTTGCGTCGTTGATTTCCACATTGCAAGCAGGCAAAGAAGTCAATCTACAACAACTTACCCCCGTTGAACAGGAGTTATTATGTATTCAGCCGATATGATCCACGAGAAAGTAAAATATTTAATTAAAAAAATTGATTCTCATTCATTATTTTCTAGTCTTAATACATTTGAAAAAATGCAAACCTTCATGAAATATGATGTTTTTACCTGCTGGGACTGTATGTGCATCATTAAAGTTTTATACGGTAAAATTGTTAGCGTTGACGCGCCATGGTTCCCCCCCTAAAGATGCTTTTAGCGCCTCATTGTTATGTCATATTATTGGTGAAGAAGAAAGCGATTTGGCGTTTGATGGCAAAACCTATTTAAGTCATTTTGATATTTATATAGCGGCTATGCGGCGTGCTCATGCTAATACAGGGCCTATCGTCAATTTTATGAACCGCCTGTATGCGCATGAGCCGGTGCAAACTGCGCTGACACATTGTGGTATTGAGCCCTTCGTACAGCGTTATGTCAATACTACTTTTAGCTTTTTTGAATTAGACGTACACCAAGTTGCTGCGGCCTTTTGTTTCGGGCGCGAAGCGCTAGCCCCCAATCTATTTTCTAGCCTTTTGTCGCACCTGAAACAGCAACAGTATTTTGGTGAGGAAGAAAAACTATGTGAACTCCTCTACTTCTGTAATCGTCATATTGAGTTGGATGGCTCTTCGCATTTTCCTAAAATGCTGACTATGCTGGATACTCTTTGTGGGCAGGATGAAAGAAAATGGGAAGAAGTTTTGGATGTAGCCATTACGGCGATCCAGGCGAAAATAGATTTTTACAGTGATATGCTGCAAGCAATAAGTAACAAACAACCACTGTCTGTTGAGTAATACTATGTTATCTTTCATAGGCAAAGGTATGATGATTGGTTTTTCTATTGCGGCTCCAGTAGGCCCTATAGGCATTTTATGTATTCACCGCTCTTTACATCAAGGCTATAAATGGGGCTTTATCACTGGCATGGGGGCAGCTACTGCAGATGTTATATATGGGGCAATCGCTGGATTTGGCTTAACATTCCTTTCTAATGGATTGTTACAATATCAATACTGGATTAATTTGATCGGCGGCTTGTTTTTATTGTATTTTGGGGGCAAAATTTTATTGTCTAAGCCAGCAACGGCTAATTCTGAACAACAAACAAATAAAAGTTTATTCCCAACTTACATAGGGGCATTGTTCCTTAATTTAACTAACCCCATTACGATCCTACTCTTTATATCTATCTTTTCTGGGATTGGGATCTTAAGTGCCGAAACGAGCTATTGGCATACAGGTCTGTTGATACTGGGAATTTTGCTTGGAGCATCGTTATGGTGGCTGATACTGTGCAGTGGCATCGCTTTTCTATTACGCCACCGCATCAAGCAAACGGCTTTAATATGGATTCAACGCACTGCCGGAACGGCTATTTTATTCTTTGCAGGAGCGTTATTAATTAGCGTATAATTTGCTCTAACGGTAGAATGAGTATGGATACTGACGCGAAGCGATTTAGCTGAAAATTCTTTATATAATTCAATTAAATCCTAATATTGTTTAATTTGCCCACAATAAGCACATACAATTGCTTTTTTTGAGTATTTCCGGTAGGATGCAGCCAACGTACCGAAACAGGAGTCATTAATGAGCAATAACACTGCACTACATAAACGAATTTCCACTTTTTCACTGACGATGACTGGAGTAACGACCATCATCGGCTCGGGTTGGTTACTCAGTACGCAGAAAATTGCCGCTATGGCCGGACCAGCTAGTTTATTATCCTGGGGCCTAGGTGCTTTTATTGCCATGTTAGTGGGTTTCTTCTATATAGAGATAGGCTCAGCCCATCCTTCTGCAGGTGGAATTGGTTATTACTCACACATTACGCATGGTCGATTTTGTGGCTTTTTAACTTCCTGGATCAACTGGCTCAGCATCGTCGCGGTGCCCCCCATAGAGGCTCAAGCAGTTATCCAATATATGAGCCAACTATCCCCCACTTTCACTCGTTTCTATGATGTAACCAGCCACAACTTAACCGGCATTGGCATCATCTTTGCTTTTGGCTTAATGGTTTTATTTATGCTCTTAAATTACTGGAGTATCAAGTTCTTTTTACGTTTTAACAATTTTTTTACGCTGTTGAAAGTGGCCATTCCTATTTTGACCATAATTGCCTTGTTTTCTACCGGATTACATAAAGAAAACTTTGGTACCACGGTACAAACATTTATGCCTTTTGGTTGGGGT
>Ga0364922_10391_pt1 | contig 22640 bp, 16 predicted proteins | sample ExccelJu500001D4_2_FD_206955 | JGI IMG/M metagenome (GOLD analysis project Ga0364922, IMG submission 206955) | Enriched cells from Trout Bog Lake Hypolimnion, Wisconsin, USA - BchlTB.June20.5000.01.D4 | ecosystem: Environmental > Aquatic > Freshwater > Lake > Hypolimnion/Profundal zone | place...
GCATTCCTCTTCCCTGCCAGGGTCATTGTTTAACAGCATAAGCCGAAGCCGCTCCCGATGAGCCTCGTCTAGTTTCACCGTCGAGAAGAATTCTCCCTTCGCCTCCCCGGCCCGCCAGAGTAGAGAAAGTTGAAAGAGCTTCATCTTTTTATAGTCTGCTTTAAAAGAATCCTTGCCGACTGGAAGTTGAAGACGAATCGGATTGGTATGGCCGTAGAAAAAACGCTTTGCGTAATTCTCCCAGGCACTGAGTTTCTGTTCGCAGTCAGCGCAAAGAAGGCGTTCAATCATGCCGTGTCGCTTTTCCCAATATCCCAATTGCATTCGCTGGAATTTCAGTCCCGGTTGCGTGTGGATGGGCTGAGTAAATGGTTGAACTTTCCCGCTGTTGCCGGTTGGATACATCAGGCCGCTATTGTCCCAAAAAAAATTGGGAACGATATGCGACCGTCTCAATTCCTTTTCCTGTTGGCATAAACGACACCTCATTGGAACAGTTCTACCGTAGACCGGGAAAAATGAGGTGGACCCCGGAATTCGGACCAGTTGGTAAGCTATAAAAAGCGGTGGCGTCCGGGTGTGGAAAACCACAACCTGAAAGACCATCGAAAATGAAAGCCAAACGCAGAAGACACGACGCAGTATTCAAATCCCGAGTGGCGCTGGAAGCGCTGAAGGGAGTAAAAACGATCCAGCAGATCGCGACCGAGTATGAGGTGCACCCGGTTCAGGTCTCGGAATGGAAGAAAACCCTACTTGAAAGGCTTCCCGAAGCCTTCGAGGGGAAAAAGGGAGGCCGGGGAGGAGGTGGGGATTTCGAGAGCGAGCGCAGCGAGCTGCATTCCAAGATCGGGGAACTGACGGTGAAATTGGATTTTGCGGCAAAAAAATCCAGACAGCTTGGCCTGTGAAAAGGGCCGGGCTGGTGGAAAAAAAGCATCCGCAGTTGAGCGTGAGAGCGCAGTGTAAAATCCTCGGGGTTGCACGCTCGGCGTTGAGCTACAAGCCGGTGGAGGAAAGCGCGGAGGATACGCGGATCATGCGGATACTGGACGAGATCTACACGATGGATCCGAGCATCGGGAGCAGGCGCTTGACGACGTTGCTGGAGCGCGACCACGGGATCAAAGTCAATCGGAAGCGCCTCCAGAGGCTGCGGCGCAAAATGGGGATCGAGACGATCTGGTGTCGGCCCCGGCGCACGAGCATTCCAGACAACGGGCACCGGAAGTATCCGTATCTGCTGCGAAGCCGGATCGTGGAATACGCCGACGAGGTCTGGTGTGCGGACATCACGTATATCCCGATGCCGCACGGGCACGCCTACCTGTGCGCGGTGATGGATTGGCATTCCCGCAAAGTGCTGGGCTGGGCGGTGAGCAACACGATGGACGCCGCGCTGACGGAAAAGGCCGTGGCGGCCGCTGTGGCGCAATGCGGGAGCCTTGCGGAAATCTTCAACACCGACCAGGGCAGCCAGTTCACCTCGCCGGAATGGACGGGAAGGATCGAGGGGCTGGGCATCAAAGTGAGCATGGATGGGAAGGGACGGTGGATGGACAATGTCTTCATCGAACGGCTCTGGAGGAGCTACAAATACGAGGATCTCTACCTGAAGGAATACGCCACGCTCGCAGAACTGGAAGCCGGCATCAGGCAGTGGATGGAACGCTACAACACCTGGCGGCCTCATCAGGCTCTCGGAAACAAAACCCCGGCGCAGGTGTATGAGAGTGCCAGGAAGCCCACCGTCGCCGAAATGGAAAAAGCCGCATGAAAACCATCGCCGGAAACCTCCTCCCCTTCCGCCATCCGATTTTTTGCTCTTCCGCTGCAGGCCCGCGCAGGCCTCTACGCTACGCTCCGAGGCCAGCCGGGCCTTGCGCTCCAGAGCCAAAAAATCGGAGATCCATTCCAATCGGAGGTTGATACCTCCACAACCAACACGTAGAGTCCAAATCCCACCCGCATGCCATAGCTTATTTTAGCTCCTGCTGGTTCGAAAACGGGGTCCACCCCAAGTTGGCGAAAACCAGTGCCGTCAGTTTGAATGTTGGGCGAGGGAAAGTCCCTCACGCTGGTTTTCCTCGCAGAAGGGGACAAGAAAATGTCCAAGGCAGCATTGAGGAAAAGTTTCGAGCTGCCGCCTTCATCCAGTCTGGTGGTTCTGGAGGACACCGCCTTTGAAGAAATTTGGCTGAGATTCTGGACTACACCCGCTCTTCTGGGGGCAGGCAGGGGAGCCCGACAAACCGAAATGCCGCCTCCTCAGTTGTGATGGGGATTTTGACACCATCCGATTTTCTCGTGAACCCGACGCCCCCAGGGTTCCATCCGTAGCCCATGGCCTTGGCTCGCCTTGCCAATTCTTCAACAAAGTCCGCCGAACCAGTTCGGGTAACGAAGGTGGTCGCCCAAGTTTCAAGGGAGCAGATAAAAAAGTCGATGGGGATGCCCGAGGAGACATGCCGAACATACTTGAGGCGCCCTCCGCACATCGTATGCCCCTTGGTATTTTTCCTTTTCTCCAAAACTCCTTTTCTGATCAGGCCATCTATTTTCTCATCCATGACGGACTCCAGGTCAGGCGGGAGACCCATGCCCAGCTCCAATTGCGGGGGGGCACCCTGAACGGGGATGAGAACAATTTCAATGTCGCCGACAAACGCTTTTTTCCTACGGATCGAGCCCGCAACTTCCCACTGGACACACGAGGCACCGAGGTTCAGCCCATCGGGCAACATCAATTCATCGACAAGGGACAGGGCAGCAGCGCGGGGGAACTTTTCTTTTTCTATTTTCATCTTCCATTCTACCGGACGGAAAAATTGCCGTAAGATGAATTTTATTTTTCGCAAAGCGAGAGGTCAGCCCTGCCTTTGACGGGGAAAACCAGTGGCGACAGGCTGAAAAAGTTGGGGGCATTTGGGGGCAAAAATGGCGGTTTGGGGGCACTGAAATTGGCGATTTCAGCGGTTTCTGGCGATTCGATATTTTCCCTCGCCAGCCCGCAGACCCTGTATTCATGCGGTTTCCCAAGGCAAAACCACTTTTTGAAAAGTGGTCGGGGCGACAGGATTCGAACCTGCGACCTCCTGGTCCCAAACCAGGCGCTCTACCAAGCTAAGCTACACCCCGATGTTATTTATAAAGTATGATTTGAAATGACTTAACCAGATTTCAGAAACGGTATTTTTCCTCTGATAACCCGATTTTGTAACCCGTCATAATTGGGGCATGGAGGAGCCACCAAAAGCGGTGCTGCGGGAAGCGGGTTGGAAGAAGGTCGGACCATCGTTGGCTCGGTATAAGAACCGGGGGTTACTATGCGCCGGGAAAATGCCGTGGCAAACAAATTCGCCACAGAGGATCTCCATTCTCCCGAGCCGCTGTAAGCGCAATCCATGGAGGGATGTCGCCCTTTTCCGTTACCGTGCAGGGCGCTTTGTGGTTTTGTGGAATGGGATTTACGCCAGCGCATCGAGGATGACCGGAATTTTCTCGCGCCAGTTCGGCGGAAGAGCCTCGGAAATTTCGAATGCGAAAGCCCGACGTCCGGCGCGGCGGCATTTGTCGAGGACGGCGCGCCGGAGTTCCTCGGCGGGCAGCGCATACAGGCCGATATTGATGTTCGCCCACAGCACGAGATCCGGCCAGTCCTCGCGGCAGCGGTCGTAGCCCATGTCGCCCTCGGGAGGTTCGGTAAGCGATTCGACCATGTGAAAGGGCGCGGTGGCGATCTGGTCTGAGATGATGTCGAGCGACCCATCGTAGTGGACCATCACCCGCTTTCCGCCCGCCTCCAGAACCGGAACGCCCTGATGATAAACCGGCATGAGCAGATCGCGGTAACGCTGTGGTCCCAGCATGCTGATGGTGAGGTTTTCCAGCCATTTCACGTAGCGTCCAGGGCCGGCCGCGATGAGCCGCTGCTCTTCTAAAAACTGCTTGCGAAGCGCCTCGTAGAGGTCGAACAGTTCGGGCAACTCCGAGGCGACATCCATGCAGAACTGCGCGGTGCCGGCGAGATCCACGTTGATTTTCATCGCCGGGGTGCGGTGGGTCCAGTTGCCGGCGCCGGTCAGGACTACCACCCCATGGTCTCCGACAGCCGCCTCGGCTTTTTCATAGCGGTCGTAGCGGGGAACCACCTCGGAGTTTTCAACGATCCACTTCCATGTCCGGTAATCATCCGGCTCCTTGATCCAATCCTCATCGTGCCAGCCGTTGCGGGTGACCTTGCGCACCTCCCCCACCGGAGTTTTTTTGCGGGTGATCTGCAAGGCGACACCGCCATCGGTCCGATCTTCGACGGTGGTCTCGACCCCGTGCTCGATGATCTCGACGATTTCGCAATGGTGCGTGACGAGCAAGCCCTGGTCGAACAAACGGGCCCAGTCCGGCTCGCTCATGCGCGCCGCGAGATTGTCCGAATCGACCGCGCCGAGATTCCAGTCGTAGATCGAGAGCGGGGTGGTGTCCGGCACGCCGCCTTCCAGGGCAGTGAGGAGGTTCTGTTTCATGGTTTTCATTCCGGCGGCATCATTCTGCGCAGTATCCGAATGAGCCCAGTCCAACATGGCCAATGCTCATTTTCATTGGGTAATATTTTGTTCATGGTGAGAAAGCTCGTCCACCAAGGCTCTCGCATTGTTGTAAAACAGGGAGGATACGTTGGATCGCGAGAGCTTGGCAGCGGTTGCCGCCTGCCGGATGGCTCGGAGTTCCTCGTTGAGAAACGAAGTGAACTGCAATTTGTTTTTCTCGTCACAAAGCGCGAGCGGCCATGGGCGCGGGGTGACGTAAGTATATTGGTGGTTGATTTCAACAGCCTTGCCTTGAGCGAGCGCGATCGGAATATCTGAGCCGAAAAGCACTTTTTCGATCGGGACCTGCTCGAACAGGTACCTCATCACTTCCCAATGCTGGACCATGGCGAGATCGAAGTAGAGGTTGGGCAGTTCGCGCAGATCATCGAGAAACCCGGTGATGCCACGCAGGTAATAGGCGCGCCCGACATGGGCAAGAATGATTTTTGCCCCCGGCCATCTGGTGCAGAGCTCACGCAGCTGGCGTCGGTTGAGCGGGTCTTCCATCCGCTTGGGGCGCGGGATGTGCAACATCACGAGCAGGCGACGCTCGTGAGCGATCTCCATCGCCCAATCCGGGAGCATCTCTGGGATTTCCGCGTTCGGGATGTCGTTTGGCCGCGCATAGTCGGGATACGGTTTGAGACCGAGAAAGCCATAGCGATCAATATCCGAATTGACCGCGGCAGCGTTGTCGCGGTTCGGATCGAGCAGGCGCAAGGAAAAAAACCTTTTGAAGTCAGCACCGCTGCCGACGTAGGCGTTGTTCCGCTCCAGATTCAGTTTAGGATTTGGGAACCCGAAGCAAAGCGCCCCGGTGTGACGTCCAAGATAAGCAATCTGCAGATCGGCCTTCAGTTCTTCGTAGGTGTAGGATGTGATGGGGACACCGCCGCACGAGCACGGCTCTCCGGGGAGGAATCCATCCGGCGGCGAAATATGGATATGCGCGTCGAAGATTTTCTCCGGGAGAAAATCGTTCAGCTCGCCGTCAATAATTTGCAGGTTGTAGTCGCGTTCAGCGGGAGTATTCCAAGCATTCATAGTGAGTCAGGAAATGGGGTATCATACTCAACGCCGTCCGTGCTGGCGGTAATGAGAGAACCCATCGACCAGGGTCAGGATGTTCTCCAGAGGCACACCGGGAGCGATGGAACTGCTACAGCCGAGCACCAGTCCGACCTTCGGGCCATTCTCGACCAACCAGGCCATCTCACGCTTGACATCGGCAGGGTTGCCATTGGGTAACGTGCGAGTGACTGAGACGCCGGCGATGATAAACAGAGGCTCGCCGTCGCGTGTTTTCAGGGCGCAGATTTTTTCGTAATCCATCCCATCCTCATATTGGAAGCCCTGGAATCCCTTGATGCCGACCTCCAGCAGCCGAGGAACCATCTGGCTCAGGTTGCCGTCGCAATGCCATATCAGCTTGACCTCGCTGTTGAGCAACGGAGCGAGTGCCCGGGCGAAGTGAGGGAACCAAAGGCGATCGAGCCATCGGACATCCACCAAAGTGCCCCGCGAGTCTGCCATGTCATGGTCGAGCCGGTAAAGCGGTGGAAGATAACCCTCGCTGTATGCCCTCAGTGCGGCGCGGCTGTTCAGGACCGCGAGATCAGCCTGTAAGGAAAAGTCCCTTTCAATGACCTCGGGATAGAGAGCAAATGCCATAAAATAGTTTTCGTAACCATATGTTCCGTATTTCATCTTGGGAAACAAGAGGAAGTCATAGCCGGTTTTGAGCATCGTTGGACCGATGCGGCTTTGGATCGTCCGCTCGCCCTCTATGATCTCACGGACCCGTGCATCTTCGTCGAACGATGCCACAGCGTTTTGAAGCGAGGGAAACGCTTGCTGCTCGAGATGGGCTACCACGGCTTCCGGCGAGTCAATCAGGAGTCCGTCCACGAGAATCGCGTCGACCCCGGTTGTGGCGCTGCGCAATGTCCCGGCCTCGTAGCCATCGCTCCCCATAGTGAGCGGGTTATCGGGGATATACTGATCCATCAGGCAGCAGCCGGCGTTCCGCAGCATCTTCAAGTAGGTCGGTTCGGGGGCACTGCGGTACGTGGACGCCGGTTCACCGGCCAAGCAGTCAATGATACTGTGCTCCATCGGGTTGATCAGCCAGGCGGGAATCCCGCTTACGGATCTCTGGTGAATAGTGTCCAATGCAAGCTGCGCCGTTGGACTAAGAGTTGGAGTTGATAAGGCATTCATAGTGGGTTAGGAAATAGGGCAGAGTTCGATTTCAAAAAGAGCGCCTCGGGCATCCTCTCGCTTGAACAGAGCGTGAAGTTCAGAATTCCAGCTATCGCGCATCCTCACGACCGCCCTCCTTCGTCGCCGAAGATCACGTTCATGATGATCTCCTGTTTCAACTCCGCTAGCTCCCGTTTGGATTGAATGTAACGACCGTACATCTCTCGATAACGTTCCAGCGTCACATCGCCAGGCTTGTTGCAATCTGAGGCAAAGCCCTCTATCGCCGCAAGCCGGTCGGCCACCGCTTTACTAACCGGAACGTTTGAGGAATCGCGTTTGAACGTGTTCACAGACTGGCTCACTTTCTCGGCCAGTGACGCAAGGGTTATGTTCCCCAAGAACAGCTTTTCCTCGGGTGCCTGATTGCCCGCGAGGGCAAGGGCGATCTTCTCAGCACCGGAACCATCGGCCTGGAATGCGTGCCGAGTAGCGTCTATCGTCACAAAGGAACCGGAGTTCCAAACGGTCGAGAGAATCGGTTCGGGAATCTCGATGACCGCTGTCCAGAAGCCACCCTTGCGATCCACCTTGCACTTCCAATCTCCGTTCCACTCAGGGTTTCCGCATTTGCCGTCGAAGATATTCCCAAACGCGTCGACAATGAGCTGATAATACAAATCCCCCGAGAAGTTGCCAACAAACAACTCCACACTTTCATTGTTGTAGATACTTTGATCCCGTGTCTGATTGGGGGTGCCCCACAGGTTCGGAGAGATGGGGTTGAAGCATTTGAAGCCCACGAAGAGCGAACCGTTCGCACGAAGCCAATAGCTCTCGGTGGGATATTTGATGGTGTCGCCGGGAGCATTCTCAAGCTTAGTAATGGAGATTTCCAACGCCTGCCCCCATGCTGGGTCTTCGAGCCCTAGCTCAAGATTGGGAGCCTTGTCGAGGACCGGAGCGACAAACCATTTTGGCTCACCCGCCCATGCGAAGCCATTCAAGAAAAAAAGCAGGATCAAAAAAAAGCAAAAAGGCACTGCATCGCCCCTAATTGCATCCAGTGGCGCGCAAAAAGCGGTCTGTTTTTTGATGATGTGATTCTCCGTTATTAATATTCGATTTTTCATAGCAGTTCCTTCTTTTTCATGAACACGAGGTCCAACAGAACATCAATTTTCAATTCCGCTGAAAACTGAGTGAGCTCCAGAATTCTATTTTTGATGTCCGCGAAGACCTCCGGTTTGTCGTAGAGGCAAGGAAGTTCATCCCCGGCAGATCTCCTGCGCTCCGCGTCCCAGGCCTTCGTCAAATCCAACAGCTTGTCTCGCAGGGCCTCAGGGGTCACGGTAGCTTGAGCCAACGGGGGGGACGGAGATATGCAATTGGATTTCTGATAAAAGGATCAGGGCATTCACGCATCGGGCTAATTCGGGATTCGGCCTCATACAGATGGAAGCAAGACCTCTGGCGCTACCAGCTATTTTGACTGCGAGCTCAAGGTTTTCCTGCGCCTTGCCTAGTTCGTCCGCAAAGCTCTCCAGCGCCGATCCTGTCCTGGCCATAAACGAGATCTCCATCTTCTCCCCGCACTTAACCACCATGCTCTGCCAAACGCCTTGTGAACTGGAATGAAATAGCCTCATGCAGGATTTTCCAGCAAATGCCAAGCCTGGGTCAGAGACGACTTTGCCATGGTAAAGATTCCATCCGGGAGCCGTGCCATCGGGGGATTTTTCCTCGAAGCCGCCATTTGGCAAGAGCACACCGTTGACCTGGATCTCGTCAAGATAGATGGGAATCTCACCCGTGCCCAACGGACCGAATCTGAGCCAGATGAGGCCGTCCCCCTCGGCGCTCATCACGAAGCGGAATCGCTTCCACTGCTGGGTGAGCTTCCGCTCGTCAAAATAAAGGCAATCCGACTTCTTTCCGGTGCGTTCGTCCACCAGCAGAAATTTGTCCAATTTCGGATCCGCCACACAGGGACAAAACCTCACCCCATCGTAGCAAATGGCTCCAAAAATATTCCCCATGGAGATCAGAAGCAATGCCAGAATCTCAAGCCTCTTCCTCATAGCCGTAGTTGATTTCAATGGATTTCTAAAGTTCTCAGTGACCAGGGCTGAAGTTGGATTTTCACTTCAGCTTCGCCGCTCGGTTTGCGGGTCGTGAGCAAAGTCTGCCGGATCCCATTGGAAAGATCGATGACGGTCGTCTTGCCGGCAGGCAAGGCGAGGACCGCGCCAGTGGGCTGATCACCTGCGTTGATCAAGCCGTATCTGTCGCCGTATTTCTTGATGACCGCTTGCTTGGCCGAGTCGGACAGTTTTCCTGTATATTCCTCAGGCTTGGCAAAGGGCAGGAGTTGAAACGGGACGGCAAAAGTCCGCAGGTCGATGAGTCGGCTCTCATAGGGCCAGGTCGCGAAGGTGTCGATGAAGAAGTCCCGGGCGTTGGCGTGAACAAGTCCCTCCACCAGCTCCCGCCGGAAGGCCCGCTGGTTTCGAATGTCATGGCAGGTCCAACCTTTGAGCGGCTTTGGGCTCTCGTCATAAAATGTCATAGCGATCGCCAACCCACCGTTGAAGCCATCGCGAATCTGCTCGAACCCCGGCTGCGTGTAGGGTGACGGCCACCGAAACCTGTCACTATGATTGTGATAGCGCTCGCGTTCCAAGACGAAACAAAAACCGTCACTGACAGCATAGAGAGCGGGGTCGTGGCAGACAAACTTCAGAAAGTCGTGGTAGCTATTGATTCCATGTTGCTTCAGCTTGGCGGGATCGAAGTAGACATTCTCATTTCCGCTGTAGGCAAGCTGAAGGGGATTGCATTCCCAACCCTGGTTGATGGAGAGGTAGAGATCGGGGCGGTGCTTGCGCGCCAAGTCGAGCAGCCACTTGAGGTACTCGTAGCGCTTCTGACACGACCACTTGATCCAGACGTCCACCGTCTTCTGGTCGGAGTCGAGCATCGTCTGGATGTTCTCCAGCTCCACCGGAGTGGACTTGAACGCCACGCCGGTCTCCTTGCTGAAGTCGTCCAAGTTGCGCTTGGTGAAAAAGCTTTGAGCTGAAGCGACGACCGAGATGTCGCTGAATGACGAGTAGCCGGCCAGGGCCGCTATCGATTTGTTCAACGCTCTGGCGAGATGGGCCAGTTCCTCCTGAGTCGGGCTGAGGGGGACGCTCGAAGCGATCCGCCCATCGTGCGTTCCGGCGGCGGTCTCGAAGCTATCGAAATCTGATCCCTCGAACCCGAGCGAGACAAGCGACTGGGAGAAGATCTTTGCGCAAACGCCATGCTCCGCCGCGCTTTCGAAGAGCCAGCGCTGGGATTCCAGGCTGTTGGCGTGCCAGGTGCCCAGTGGCTCTGGACGGGAGCTGTGATACTGCATCCCGAAAAGCAGCTGCGTCGGCATCTGGTGATTGCAGAAAACGGAATTATACCCGGCCAACTTCGGGATCTGGCTCACCTGCCAGGGGCTGCCCGTAGATTCCGTGCCGACCGTGATATGCCTCCGTTTGCCGCCCGGAGGCAAAAGGGGGGCCAACTCTGGCAGCGCAGGCATCTTTTTGACACGGAAAATGCTGACGCTTTTCACCGCCAGCCCATCCGGCCGAGTTTTCTCAGTTGGAGCCAGCCCGATGGGGTGGTTGGAAAAGCAGAGCGAGATTTGGGTCTTCTTGCCGTATTCGCTCCTGTAGTTATAGAAATAGAAGAACGGTTCCTTCTTGAACTTTCCTTCGTAGGGAGGATTGCCGGTGTCGCAACCTCCGATGGGATTGGGCGCGTTCCATAAGTTGTAATCCACGATTTTCAACCCCGTCGGATCGAGTGCCACGGCGTGAAATTCTCCAAAACGTTCCTTGTCGTAGGCGTGCTCGACCACAATGACATACGGGGTTTCCGGCTCGAAGCGTGCTTTCTTCAAGTTGAAGCGGAAGTAGGTGGTGGCGTTCTTGTTAATAATCGCGCGGCAGTTCTGGCCGAGCACCTGAGTCAGCGGGACCTTGCCATTCTCAGGATCGTTCACAGAATCCAGCTGACCAAACTCAGCGGGCAGCTTCTTCTCCCCAGATTTCTTCCAGTTGAGGATCATCGGGTCGTTGGAAATGTCGTAAACCTCGTGCGGATCATTCGGATCGCCCAGGTTGACAGTCTCCAAAAGCTCCAAATCATCCATCTTGAAGGGGGCGACACCTTCGTCGCCTTGATTGGCCAGAGAGGGATACCAAGCGTAGTTTATCATCCCAGGCTGAACTCCGGCGAGGGGGCCGAGCGGCAGCGAGAGCGCAACCTCCAAATCCTTCCCTTCTGCAAAGAGATCAAAGCGGACGGAAGTCCCGTCGACCACCAGAAGCTTATCTGTCCCCTTAACCTTCAGCCCCAGCGGGCCGGCGGGGGTGTCAAAAGTTTTCCCTTCGCCGATAGACTCGACGAGCGTTCCGACTCCGCGGTCGAGATCGTTACCAAACAACTGCGGGGACCCGGACATCTCGAACCCCAATCTCGCCCCCTTGGGCAGACCGGACGCCTGGAACTCAAACTTGACCGTCTCCTTCAAACTCACCCCATAGACCGCAGCCACGCTCACCACGGTCTCCTTACCGTCGGGCAGGATGTATTTCAACTCATAGCGCAAGGTCTGCACACGCCCATCGATTTTGACTTGCACGGGATAGTCGCCTTTGGCTGCATAGAGGCGTTTCCCGTCTAGCTCCAGGAATGGCGACAAGTTGTTGAGAATACAAAACTCCGGTCGGTACCGACTGGCACCTTTACCGAAATAGTAGTTAAAGGGCACGAGTCCCTTCAGCATCCCCGGTTTGTCCGAGTCGTAATACGCCCAGTAGGCATCCGCCTGCCACACTGCGGGCCGGTTATCCAACTGTCGCTTTTCAAAGCGATGTAGAGCGATCTCCCGCACCGAGACAAAGTTATCATTCGCTCCGCTCTTCCCAGCCTTGAATCCGAGGTAGAACGTCTTCACTGTCGCAGGAGGAAAGTTGATGGTCGTCTGGTCGTGCGGGTAGATGGCCTTTTGGTTATCGACATCGATCCTCTTGTAGTTCCCCTCGGCATCCTGAATGCAGGCACCCCAACTCCCCTTTTCCGGAACATTGCTGCCCCAATAAACCACCGCGCGATCCACCAGGCAGTCTGGCTCAGACTTATCATACGTCACACCACAGAGGCATTTCCGGCCATCGCTGAGCCAATCCAGGCCATAGCCATCGACGAGAGGGGCGTCAGGTTTCTGCCCGCGCAAAAAAATCCCCCCGGCCGGATTCACCAGACCGAACGTCTTTCCGACGAGCTTGTATTCCCCGCCCGGGACAAAGCCGTAGTCAGCGGTTGAGAAAAAACGCCCGCTTTCCAGCTTGCTTATCAGATCTGGACCGGTGCTTTCCTTTGCGCCGAAATAGACCGCGCTGACATCGGAGAACGGCTGTCCTTGTTCGGCGGCGCGCCCGTTGAACGCCACGCCCACAACCATCACGGCCGACATAAACTTGAGGCATTTATTTATCATCATAACATTACGGTACTTAGTGCTGGGACTCCTAAACTGGCATTGGATTTGATTCATAGGTGGATAGGGGATAGCTGAAACTTTTCTTACTGGTCTGCCAAGAGCGCCTCGTTCAACGCAGTCCCCGAGTAGGGGATTTCTACGTCCTTGAATGTGTTATTGCGAATCAAGACGCCCTCGGGAGCGAGGAAGGGGATTGGCTGGTTGGCCTCGCTCGGTTCGGGATCGAAGTCGAAGAGCTGCCCGCTATCGGCGGGTTGTTGGAAGTTCATCTCCTGGTCGATGCGGATTCCTTTGCGTGAGTGGTTCAGATCGCAACCCTCGATCAGCACATCGGCAACGGCACCATGAATGCGAATAGAGCTGTTGTTATCAACCCGGTGCCTCCGAATGATCTGGAATCGACTGAGAGGAAGGCTTTTGGCACGCAGTTTTGATTCGCCGAGGATACCCTTAAGGACGTCGGGCGTGAGGAAGGCGCTCTGCCCTCCTCCTTCGATCGCGGAATAAGTGGTTTCCCACCCCCAAATGTTGAGGGTAGACTCGCCCCCGATCCAACGGTCAATTTGCGTGCAGCCGCCGCCCCAAGCGTTGCCGGTGACAACATGGTTGTCGAGGAATTGGTTGTACCAGCTCGGCTCAATCCAGACGAAGTTGGACTCCCGATTTTTGTTCAGTTTCCCAAGGCTATTGATGTTGCTCGCCCGGATGCTGCGATTGCCAGAGAGGATGCACTCGCAATTGGGAGGGTAAAGCTGAACAAGTGTCCCTGTGTCAATCGCCGTATTATTGATAATGAGGTGGCGTCCATTAAAGCCGCCGATGCTGATGAGAGAGGTCTCGTCCGGTGGCAGATCCCACTCGCGGTCGATCGTGATGGCGTTCCCTTCGTAGCTTTTCAGCCAGCGGTATTGCCCCGCCCCTGTGCCGTCAATGATAAAGACTCCCGTCGAGTGCATGTCTTTCATGCTGTAAGCGCTTTTCACGCTCAAGAAGGTCTCTCCCGCAAGCTCAAAGCTGTTAGCCTTGACTCCGCGCACCTTGCCAAAATAGGCGGTCCCATGTCCGTCCAAGGAGAGAGCTTCGTGGTCTCCGCCATAAAGATGGCTACTCGTATTGTTGGCATAGTATACGTGCTTGCAAATCGAGGCCCCCATGTGCATGCCGATGTTGTTTCCGCCCGGAAACATGCTGTTGCCGGTATTCTCGTTGTGTTCGAAGATCATCTCGCACGACCCGTTGAGCACGTGCATGTTGGCGGCTCGAATGGTATTATTGGCAATCAGGCTCCCTCGCCCGCCGCGCAGGTCAAAAGCCTGAGTCAGATGGAGGATGTCGCACCCTGTGACCTGATTGTTTTCACCCCAGAGAAGAATCGCAGGCCCAACTTTCCCCGAGCCCGGAGGAGAGAAAGCACGTCCGTGGTGCTTCCCGCCGTAGTTGTCCGTCATGTAAAAATAGTTCGCCCGGATCCGCACGTTGCGGATCCGCACATTGCTGGTGCCCGTAATGATGGTGCTGTGATGGCCCTGCGCGAAAATGCTCAAATCTTCGACAGCGAAATCGTTACTGCCATCGATGAGCGTGGGGAGTGCGTGATCCTGGTCCGGCCACCAGAGGGAAACCAAATCTGGAGAGGCCCCGCGAAGCGTGATGTTTTCGGGGATGAAAAGCCCAGATTTAATCCAGGTCCCCGAACGTAAAATCGCGTCTATCCGGTAGCGCCCCCGCGGAAAATACACAACGCCGCCACCGATGAGAGAAAGCCGTTCGATCGCTTGTACAATCGACAACGTGCAGTCGCGCATACCAGTCGGATCCGCCCCCAAATCGATCACATCGATGATCGCTTTCGGCGCTTCTTTAACAGCCAACAGTTCCAGCATCCCTGCGTCTCGGACGCCTTCTTTGCCGCCTTTTCCGTTGGAGACCACGACGTTGTATTTTCCCGGAACGAGGCCGACCGGAATTTTTGCTTTGAGACTGAAACCTGAGAACGACTCGATCTCAAGGGCGATCGGCTCTTTCGCGTGTTCTGATAGCAAGGAAACTGTCGCCAGGTTTTCAAAATCGAGGCATTTGCCAAGAATTCGCAGCCACCCGCCCTGGCGCGCGCGATCCACGCCTTCGTCCCCTTGTTTCCACCAAACATCAGGAGCGTTAATATAGACGGTCTTGGAAACCCGTTCGCCTTGCTTGACACGGCAAGCGTAGATTCCGGCCGGCCAGCCGGTCGGGACCACCGCCTTGAGTGACGTTTCTGTCGATTGCAATGGCTTGACCGCGGTCCATTCGGTCGCGCCTCTTCCCTTAACAACGCACAACTCGACGATCGCTCCCGGGGCAAAATTGCCACCGGCAATGACAAGCGTTTCGTTCGGGCTGACGGGGTCGGAATGCCAAAATATCGTTGGAGGGTTGTTGTTTTTCATGATGTTGAGTTTAATTAGGATTTAGGATATTTGCTCGTTCATTGCAGAAATCCTACCAGACACTGCCATCATTGCCATGGACAAGTCCCCCTCAAAGCATATCTTTTTTCGAGCATGAGCAACCTGACTTACCACCAAGAGTTGGAAGAGTTGGAGTTGATAAGGCATTCATAGAACTTAGGAAATGGGGCAGTGTTCGATTTTCAAAAAGGAGCTGAAGGCGGCCATCGCAGAGCAATGGTCGCCAAATATCAGAGCGCTGTGGTGGGTGCCGCCCAGATGGGAAAATTCTTCCAGGAATCGCGGCAGCGGGATCGCTGGGCGGATCCACCCTCTCACCCAGCGGTTGAGGTCCGGGTGCGTGCCGTCGGGCAGCACCTCGACCGGGGCGGTGATCAGGCGGAAGCTGTCGTCAGGACCGGGCGAGAGGTTGACGAACGTCGCCCGGCCGGGGCGCGGGGCACAGGCGAGCGTCGCCGGATTGAGTGCCGGGGTAAATGGAAACTCCTTTTCAAAAAGGATGGGTTGGGCAGATGTCTCGGCACAATTGATTTCTCCCATATGCGAAAGGAACAGGGATCGCCCGGCCCAGTCCGCACAAAAAATCTCGGTGAATGTCGTTGAGCCGAATCCCTGGAACAAGGCCCCGACCAGCGAGGCCGTGAGCACGTCTCCTTCGCCCGCGTAGCCGACCCCACGCGCCATGGCCTTGCAACATTCGAGGAATGGCACGGTGTTGACCGGTCCGGTGGATTCCTTGAACGCGAGAAAGTTGAGGCTGAAGGCACCAAAATTTCCTTGTTGAAGATAGTTGCGCAGACCAAGACCACCCCGGAGAGATCGTTCATGGACCGCCTTGTCACACTCCACGTGAAACCGTTTCGTGTCGGAAGCGATTTCCGCAGCGATCTCGGCTTCGTCCACCGCCGTGACGGCCTCCGTGAGATCGCTAGGCTCGATGTCTTGGACCGCGATTCCGAGAGAGCTGAGAAGCACGCTATCCGGCACAGCAAAATCGCCCATGCCCGGAAACACGCCGCCAATGCGCAGCGCGCGCATCGAGCGCAGGCACTTGGCTGCACGGGCGGCCCGAACCACTTCTACACAACGCGGGATCAAACCCGGGTCGTCCAGATGTCCGGCCACGACTTGATAGGGCTTCCCCCGTCGGCGCAACACCGACGCCAGATCCTGCACGCCGTGGATTCCGTGATTTAGCAGAAGGCGCATCGGATCGACCTCCCGTCCGAAATCCCAATCCGGCGAGGTGTCGAGCATGACCAGCGGCAGAGTGGTTCCAGCAAGCACGTCGGCGGCTTCGAGAGAGGGCGAGTAGGCCAGGTGCAGGGTGATGACCGCGTCCACGCCTGCGGCCTCAAACTGCGCGATCGCACGGGCAAAATCCGGATGCGTCCGGGCGGTGGGTGCGACGAGCACATCGAGCCCGCCGGTCTTCAGCGCGGTTTCGACACGATGCACGAATGGTTCGACCTGCTCGGCAAGGTCCGGCAATACCTCGTCGTAAAACTTCACGTAGAGCGGGAGCAACCCGGCTTTGAGCGCTGTCATTTTGGTTGATCCTGTTTGATGGCGTAGGGTTTTCCGGCGGGAACGTGACCGCAGAGGCGGTCGAAAACCTCAAGGTAGAGCGCCCTCGCATCGGCCAGATCCGCCTCGTGGTCGTTGTAGGGGCCGGCCACCGGGATGCCATCCGGGAGCTGTAGCAGGGTGGCCGCCTCGTGGGTCAGCGGATGAGTTTCATGGCCGTTTCTGAGCGGTGCAAAGAGATCGGCAGAGAGCCCGAGTTTTGCTGCCGGCCTGCCGGTGAGGCGCTGGCGGCGGGCGTCGTAGCACCCGGATTGCAGCGCGTGGCAGGCTTCCTGTCGCCAGCGGCCGGTGAGCGCGAAATAGACATGCTTGCCGGCCCCGATGCAGAGCGGGTTTCCGGCGAAAAGGTCCGGCCATTGGTCCCGGATCCAAAGTGCGCGGGCGAGCCCCATCCCCGGCTCGTCGCGCAGCGAAAACGACCGCCACCAGCGGGCCGGGACGGTTTTGGCAATCTCGTGAAAATGCCCGAACGCGCGGGTGTCGTTCCAAAGAAACATCGGAGTGAGGGGGCCTCCGGTCGTGCGGTTGACCAGGATCCTGCTGCCGCCCTGGGCGGCTAGCCCGATCCCGCGCAGCGAAGCCCACCGCTCGCCAAGCTGGTGGCGGAGCGATCCGGCGGCGGCGCAGAGGGCCTGGACAATCGCGGCGGGATCCTGCTCGCGGCGCCCGGTCTCATCCACATCGAGCGGGAGCCGCTGGTCGGTCTGCGCGAGCAGGCGTCCGCCCCGCGCGTCAAACGCAGCGGCCTTCAGAGCGGTCGAGCCGATGTCGATGCCGAGATACATTTTAGGAGCCGAAGGGGTTGGGGTCGCAGTTATTCAGTCCCGCGCGCAGGAAGGCATACTCCTGCGGCTTCTTCACTTTGATGGCCATTTGAATGGAGCGTCAGAGTCCGCATTCCTTGAGAGCGGCATCGGGCATCACTCCGTTGTTGATGACGGCGTTTAAGGCTTCGATCAAGCGGACGGGATCCTTTGCCATGAAGATATTGCGCCCGAAGATGATCCCCCGCGCGCCGGCGTTGACGGAATCCGCAGCCTTCTTCAACACCTCCAGGTCGGTGTGGAGCTTGTCCGCGCCAATGGTGAAGACGGGAACCGGCGTGTTCTCGATAACTTCTGAGAATTTTGGCCCGGTATAGAAGGTCTTGATCAGGTCTGCACCCATCTCGGCCATGATGCGGGAAATGCGTTTGACCTTGGCGTGGACTTCGTCGGCGGTCTTTTCCTGATGTTCGACCACATAGCACTCGCCGATCAAAGGAATGCCGAGGCGTTCCTTCTGGCGCACCACTTCGGTGAAAATCTCAACATTGCGGGTTTCCCGGGCACGGTCGTCCTTTTCCTCGAGGAAAAGCGAACAGATGACGGCGCCTGCGCCCGCGCACACGGCTTCTTCCACGGTCGTGGCGATGGTGGTGAACCCTTCGCGGTATTCGAGGGGGTAGTAGAAAGAAGCCGACCAATTGATGCGCACCACAGGCACCGGAGCCGGGGCGGTCGCAAAGAGCGGCCAGTTCCTCTCCAGCATGAACCGGGGAAGGAGCAGGGCGTCCGTCGTGCGACAGTTTTGGATGGCGGTCTCCACCTTTTCCAAGCCAGGCTGATCGCCATATTCCACGACATGATCGACGGCCGAGATGACGAGATTTTTTTTGCCTCTAAAAAGCTGGGCGAGCCTGAGTGCGATGCCGGGGTGTCTTGTGTTCATATTGTTTTTGTATGGCTAACTCCCGATGAGCTTTTGCCAGACCGAAACCCTGAAGGATCCCGGCAGCGAGTGAGCTCATCACAGGGAGAGATTGCGATGATCGGGACGAAAAGGGAATGGACACCGCTCGATTAAAACCTGTATTATTTCAACCATGCCTTGGCTGCCATACCATCACGACTGGAAGCCTGCTTTCCAAGGCGGCTTTGGCTGGAGGCTGCATTGGTTCGGGCGCTACGGCGGCCACCCCTCATGGTCGATTCCCGAGTCGCGGTTGGCTCCTGATATGATCTCGTTTTTTTTCGCGGAAAAAAACCCCTGCTCGGTGCGCGTCAACGGGCGGAAATTCGTCATGGAGGCCGGCGACATGCTGGTGGTGACGAGCGCGGACGAGTTTTCGTTTGCACATGATCCCGCACGTCCGAACGTCCATCTCAGCGCATCCCTCGCCCTGTCGCAGCCCGGAGTGGCAAACGTTCTCCTGCGGCACACCTATCCCCGCCGCAGCACGATGCCTGATCCGGCGCGATACATTGCGGAATTCGAGCGCGTGCTGGCCGCCATGTCCGGCACGACGGCGTTCCGCGATCTGGCGATTGCCGGGGCGCTATCCCAATGGCTCGCTTACCTGCTCGACGTGCTTCGCCCGCACATGGGGGCGGGCGCTTTGGATCGAGGCGTCAAGGATCGCCTGCTCACATCGCAGGCATGGGCGAATGCCCGCCTTGGCGGGGTCATCACCCTCGCCGAATGGGCGGCATCCGTGAAAATGAACCCGGTTTACTTCGGTCGCATCTTCAAACGGGAGACCGGTCTCAAACCGATGGAATGGCTCGGGCAGCGCCGTTTGGAGATGGCCGCCCAATGCCTCAGCGGCACTTCCAAATCCATCGCCGCGATCGCGGGCGATTGCGGCTACTCCTGCCCGTATTATTTCTCCCGCCAATTCCGCCACCACTACGGGCTCGCCCCCAGCCTCTATCGCCAAATCTCGTTCGGGAGAAAATCCGGGGAACTCGCAAAGGAATTGCGTGCGCGCGATCCCGGCCGATACAGTCCCGCGAAATGACAACTGATTCTCGCACCGAACCGACCGCAGCAGAAATCCCCTACCGGAAAGTCCGCATGATCCGCAGAAATCTCGACGGCATCCCGCAGTTCGGATGGCCGGAAGGTTTTTGCTCCCGCCGGTTTGCCGACGGCGACATGGATGTCTGGGTGAGCACGATATCGACCGACCGACACGTTCAGGCCGACCGCGCGCTTTTTGTCAGGGAATTCGGAGAGGACAGTCGCCGGATCGCGGAGCGGATGTTCTTTGTGGTGTCGCCGGACGGGAAAGTCGTCGGCACAGCGACCGCTTGGGAAGACCGGGATGATCACGGCGTGACCGTCGGGCGGGTGCATTGGGTATTTCTCCTGCCGGAGTATCACGGCCGGGGGCTGGCAAAACCCCTGCTGACCGAGACTCTGAACCTCATCGGTCGCCTGGGCCATCCCCGGTGTTATCTCGTCACGCAGTTGACCCGCATCCCGGCGATCAACCTCTATCTGAAGTTCGGATTCGTGCCGGAAATCCGCACAGCCGAGGACAAGGACAACTGGAAGCTGCTGAGTCCTCACATCAGCCATCCGGCCATCCGGGATTTGGGATAAGGGACAAAAAATGCAAGAATATGCACACTGACCCGAATGGCGTTAAGATCAGGCGGGTTTGGGAGCCTTTGCCTTCCATCGGTTCCTGTGTTGATCCAGGGTCATGGTATGGCGGGATTGGGTGAGGGGCCGGTAGTTTTTCGGTCGTCGTTTTTTTGCTCGCGGTTCGCTTCGGTGAGGCCGGAGCGGAACAGGATCGGAAGCGATGGCGGCCAGCATTTCGGCGATGAGCGCATCCTGTTTGCGCGGAGTCGAGCTGGCGGCGTGGACCGCAGCGGCAAAGTGCCGTGAAGTGTCGGGGGCCCCCTTGAAGCTCATGCGCGCGAGACCGACATGATGGATGTGGGCGGCCCGCTGCATAAAGGTTCGGATGAGGTTGTAGGCGATGAGGTGGACGAGGATTTCTTTTTCGATCATCTCGGGGCTCTGGCAACGCAGGACATCCATGCCCAGAGCGATCTTGATCTGGTGGAAGTGCAGTTCCACATTCCAGCGTTTGGCGTAGAGTTCACGCAGTTCATCGGCGGGATAGAGGTCCGGATCGCTCAGGGTCGTCACCAGCGTGATGGAACGCGACCGGAAGCTGGGGACTCCCGTCCCATCAACAATGCGCACGCGGCGCCCCGCAGGGCCAACCTCTTCGCTCAGGACGTGGCGCTCCAGATTATGCGCGGTGTGGGAGAGGATCAGCTCGAGGGTCTCGGTTTCCAACCGGGCACGGGCCTGGCAGTAGGCGCTCGCGCTGGGCGCTCTCTTGCCGGAACGGTCTTTTTGCATCCACCGCCACCAGGCCTCGACCTGCGAACCACCTCCCGGCACGAACTCTGCGGCTGCATCGCCTGCCACACAAAAGCCCAGAATGTCACCCGCGGTGGAAGCGAGCGCTCCCGGCTGTTGGTTCCCCGCGCAGCCCCTCCCAGCAGCTTCTCGGGAACCATGTCCCCGAAGACCTCGTAGAGTTCGTAGAGTTCTCCCAAGCTCTCCACCTGCTTGATCTCTCTTAGCTTGCTGCCCGGTTTCCGACCGAAAAGAAGTGGCCCGAAGGCTTTGAAGAACGGTGTGGATGCGCCCATGCCGTAACGCGGGCGAGAATGGCTGCCAACTCGGGCATTTTGAACGGCTTGGAGAGGTAGTCGTCCATCCCTGCGGCGAGGCATAGCTCGCGGTCGCCGGGCATCACTTTTGCAGTCAGGGCAATGATCGGAACGCGGGTGCCTGATTCACGTTCGCGGATCTTTGCCGTGGCTTCGATCCCGTTCATCACTGGCATATGGATGTCCATGAGGATCGCTGAATACTTCTCTGGAGCGAAGGCATCAAGTGCCTCGACCCCGTCCGTTGCAAACTCAACCTGGTAGCCGAGGCTCTGGAGCATTTTCCCCGTAAGCATGCTGTTGGTTTTGTCATCCTCGACGACGAGCACCGGCGTGTTAGAGCGCTTCTCTCCCGTGTCCGGCAAAACGCCTTCCTGAGCGATGCTTTGTGTGCCCCGAGTGCGCAGGCTTCTTGGCGAGGCGGATTTTTTGATCGGCAGTCGGAAAGTGAACGTGCTGCCTTTGCCCACCGTGGAAACAACTGTGATTTTCCCGCCCATGGCTTCGGCCAATCGCTGCGAGATTGCGAGCCCTAGTCCAGTTCCTCCAAACGTGCGGTTCATCTTCATGTCCGCCTGTGTGAATGGCTTAAACAGGATTTTAATTGTCTCGGGAGATATTCCGGTGCCTGTGTCCTCGACGGTGAAATCCAAAAACTGCCCGCCTCCCTCTGTAGCGGTAGCAATGCGTAGGGTTACCGATCCGCTTGAGGTAAATTTAACGGCATTTCCGAGGAGATTGATGAGGATCTGGCGGATCCGCTGATCGTCACCGAGGATCTGCTCTGGTGCGCTGGGTTCGATCGCGCTTTGGAGCGAGATCCCTTTTTCCATGGCGAATTTGAGGACGGCTTGCTCAGATGACTTGACGAGTTCGGCGACAACCAACGGCTCACTGTGGATCGCCATGGCCCCTTTTTCGATGCTGGAAAAATCCAGGATGTCGTTGACGATGGCCAAGAGGTGGCTGCCGCTGTTGCTGATCGCCTTTGCATAAGATTTTTGTTCCTCATCGAGCGGGGTGTCTGCGAGGAGTTCAGAAAATCCGAGCACGCCGTTGAGCGGTGTGCGCAGCTCATGACTCATGATGCCGAGGAATTCGCTTTTCGCGGCGGCGGCCGCCTCTGCACGGAGGAGGGCTTTGTTCCGTTCATCCTCAGCATGCCTTCGTATCAGCGCCTCCCCGATATGCGCTGTGATTCCTTCCATGATTTCAACCGTTTCAAGGGTGAAACGGTCTTTGCGCCGGTCGTTGAGCTGGATCAGCCCCACAATCAGGCCCTTGGAGCGAATCGGAACCAGAGCCACAGAGGCATAGCCGAAGTGGATGCATCGGTTGCGGGGGTGGAGACGGGGCTCCTCGTCTGGCGGGATATCCAGGAGCGCGGGGGAATTGTTCGTCCAAAAGCTTCCCCCTGATGTGAAGAGCGGATTGGCTGGCACGGTCTTGCCGGAAATGACCAGGCCGCATGTGCATTCCAGGCAGGGTTTGCCGTCTTTGTCCCGGCACACCCCGCCGTCCGCGGCCCGTTCGACCAGCGTATTTTCCGTCAGCAAAAAATCCTTGGGAAAGCCTTCCTGGACGAAATACGGGAAGTCCTCCCCGGCATGCAGACGAATGCCTACGGCGTCGAAGCCGGTCCCCTCCTTCAAGATGGCAAGGACGCGACGGACAGAGTCCTGCAAATCTCCAGGCCCGTAAAGGATCGGAAGAATTTCGCGGCCCATTTCCCGATACTTCTCCGCCTGCTTGCGATGAGTGATATCGCGAGCCACTTTCGACACGCCGATGATCCCGCCAGAGGCGT
>Ga0364922_10393_pt1 | contig 22511 bp, 22 predicted proteins | sample ExccelJu500001D4_2_FD_206955 | JGI IMG/M metagenome (GOLD analysis project Ga0364922, IMG submission 206955) | Enriched cells from Trout Bog Lake Hypolimnion, Wisconsin, USA - BchlTB.June20.5000.01.D4 | ecosystem: Environmental > Aquatic > Freshwater > Lake > Hypolimnion/Profundal zone | place...
AGGCGAGGCTGCGGGAAACGCTCCGAACCGCACCAAGCTCTACAAATCTATTGACGAAGGCAAGACGTGGACAGAAGTCACGTCCAACCCGACTACTACCGGGCGGATTGCTGTGGCTGTGGCGATGCACAGCAACGGCCAGCGGATTTATGTAGTCGGCGCGGCGCAGCAGAATGCGTCAGGACTTTATCGTTCTGACGATCAGGGTGCCACGTGGAAGCACATGGCGGGCGACGATACACGCATCGGCGGAGGCGGTTATATTTGCGGCGTCTGGGTGGACTCGAAAAATCCGGACGTGGTCTACACGCTGAGCACGGCGGCGTATAAATCGAGCGACGGCGGAGAAACTTTTACTGCGTTCAAGGGCGCGCCGGGCGGCGAAGACATGCACGATATCTGGATCGATCCCACTGACGGCAATCGGATGCTTTTCGGTGTCGATCAGGGCGCGGCGATTACATATGACGGTGGAGTTGCGTGGAGCAGCTATTACGCGCTGCCGGTCGGCCAGTTCTACCACATCTCGACGGACAACCGATATCCGTACTGGATCATTGCCTCGCAGCAGGACACGGGCGCAGTGATGACCCGCGAGCGCGGCGATATGGGAACGATATCGGAAGTGGATTGGATGCCGGTGCCGTCGTCTGAATTCGGCACACTTACGTTTGATCCGCTCGATCCCAATATTATTTATGGCGTGGGATATGGAGCTGCGGGAGGCGGGAGCGGGTTGGTGAAGATTAACCTGACCACGGGTCAATGGGAAAATGCTGCGCCTAATTTTGGGACGGATGCGACGAAGTATCGTTCGAGCAGGGATGCGTGGCGGAGAATCGATCCCTTCGATCCGCATGCGATTTATACAGACATGCAATGCCTGCTGGTGTCGCGCGATATGGCGCATTCGTGGAAGTCGTTTAGTCCCGACCTTACTGTGGAGAAAGGCAAGCCGCCGATCCCGTGCGGCACACCGGTGCCTCCGGCGCCAGCAACGGCTGCCGCGACACCTGCTGGCGGGCGCGGCGGTGCGCCGCCCGCACCATCCATCAATGACTTTGCGATCTCGACGGTTCGGAAGGGCGTGTTCTGGACGGTGAGCAGCAACGGGCAAATCTACAACACGATGGATAGCGGCGCGCACTGGAACAACGTGAGCAATATCAGCGACGGTGCGGGCGTGACGTTCAACACCATCGAAGCAGGGCACACCGATATCAACACGGCTTATGTTTCTGGCCGAGCAGCAGGTGGGCCGGGCGGAACGGGAGTCGCTGCTCGGAACGTGCCGCTGATTTGGCGCACGCACGATGGAGGCAAGACTTGGAGCAGTATCGTGAACGGATTGCCCAGCGACCAGCCTACAGGAAGCTGGGTGAATGTTATCCGCGAGGATCCGAAACAAAAGGGTCTGCTGTTTGCGGGCACCGAGACGACTGTGTTTGTGACGTTTGATGACGGCGATCATTGGCAATCGCTGCGGCAGAATTTGCCGAGCACGTCGATTCGCGACATGGTGTTTCACAGCGACAATCACATGAGCGATCTGGTGATCGGAACCTACGGCCGCAGTTTCTACGTTCTGGACGATATGACTCCGTTGCGCGAAATTGCCGCGAAGTCGCAAGAGATCGCGACGGCACCCGTATATTTCTTCAAGCCCGGAGATGCCATCCGCGCACGCGTGAGCGACAACTGGGATCAGCCGATCAATCCTGAGTTGCCGCACGCGGCAAATCCGCCGTACGGCGCGATTCTTTACTACCATTTGAGCCGGCCGCCCGCAGGCGAAATAAAAATGCAGGTGTTCGATGCGGCGGGCAAACTTGTCCGCACGATGTCGAGCATACCGCCGGTGCTCCCAGGGCGGTGGCCTTACCCGGAATACTGGGTGGCCAAAGGCGCGGATCTTGCGTTGCCGGCGAAAGTTGGGACGAACCGCACGAATTGGGATCTGCGTTACGACGATCCTCCGGCATTCAACCTAGACTTGGAGAATCAGATGAATGTGGCGCCCGGCGGATTTGTCACCCCCGGTCCGCACGGACCACAAGTAATTCCCGGCGTTTACACACTGAAGTTGATTGTGGATGGACAGACTTACACGCAGACAGTGACTGTTCGCAACGATCCGCGCGTAGGCGAGAGCGCGAAGGTAATGGCAGACTTGCGCGCGAAGAATCAACTCATTCAGTTGGCATACGAGGCAGCCAAGAATTCAAATGCCGGAAACTCTGAAGTGTTGGCCGTGAGGCAGCAGGTGGCTTCATTGAGCACCAACCAACTTCCCGCCGAGGTGGCCGCGGCGAAAACGAGTATTGACACAAAGCTCGCAACGTTTGGTGGAATCGTCGCGGGTCGCGGTGGCCGAGGCGGAGGAGGCGGGGGAGGCCGAGGTCGCGGCAGCGCGCCGGTCCCCGGAGCCATCACGCCGTTCAATGCGCTGAACGGTAGCTTTGATTCAATTGTGAGCACATCGCAGGTGGGACTAGATGAGGCGCCGACGCAGGCTGAGGTTGACACTTGGGAAGCCGACTGCAAGGAATACAACACCACGGTGGCAGCATGGAAAAAAACGCAGTCGCAGGATCTGGCTGCATTCAATGCGCTGCTTAGCAAGAATAATCTGAATCCGCTACAGGTGGTTCCGAGCGCGCTGGCTGATCCTCCATGCGGTTTTGCTGCACCTGCCGCAGCGAGGACGCCGGTCAAAAAATAGCGCGGGCATTCCAGATTCAGTGCCTCTGATAGTTCGAATGCCAGCCGACGGCGGGGTCAGACTGATTTGCGCCAAAATACGGCTCGCCAGTGCGCGCGTAGCTACGATTCTCTCTCGGAATTTCCGCGTCTTGGACGGTACAGCCAAAGATTGTCAGCGCTGAAGAGATCTGCGCCGCTTTGGGCGACCGGTTGCTATCGATGTAAGTCCGAGTTCGTTGCCTGCGGGAATTTTCTTCGCGGTAAGTCAGACGTCGACTACTTGTTGATGGCGGGTTCATTTTACAGGGGTATACTTCCGGCCGCGGTGTCGCTGGATAGCAGGACAAACATATTGTTGGGAGCTGCTCGTGGCCAGGAAAATTGAGATTGGGAATGACGCGCGGACTGCCGGTGGGATGTTAACGCGGCGGCGGTTGCTTAAAGGTGCGGCGGGAGTTGTGGCCGCAGCTGCGGCGCAGGCGCTAATGCCTTTTAACGTGAGGCGAGTGCTGGCGCAGGGACCGCCGAGACAAGGCTCGTTGAACGACATCAAGCACGTGGTGATGTTGATGCAGGAAAACCGTTCGTTCGATCACTATTTCGGGACGCTGGCTGGAGTGCGGGGATTTAGCGATCCGAAAGCGCGCAAACTTTCGAGTGGCCGCACTGTGTTTTATCAACCGGATGCCCAGAATCCCAGCGGATACTTGCTGCCGTTTCACCTGGACACGCGTGCTAGCAGCGCGCAGAAAATTCCTTCGACGAGCCATGCGTGGGATGTGCAGCATGAGGCGTGGAATCGCGGCCAAATGGATCGGTGGCTCCCCGCGCACCGCAGGGCGGATGGAGAGAACGGTCCTTATTGTATGGGGTATCACACGCGCGCGGACATTCCATTTCAGTTTGCGCTTGCGGAATCGTTTACGCTTTGCGACGAATATTTCTGCTCTGTAATGGGCCCGACGTGGCCGAACCGGCTGTACTGGATGACGGGGACGATCGATCCGGACGGCGCTGAGGGAGGACCGAAAACAAACAACGATGCGGTTCCCGGCGGATTTACGTGGACGACTTATGCGGAGCGTTTGGAGCGAGCGGGGATCAGTTGGAAGGTGTATCAGCAGGAAGACAACTATGGCTGCAACGTACTGGAAAATTTCAAGCAATTCCAGATGGCGGCAAAAACTTCAGCGCTTTACAAACGTGGAATGATTCGCGGACAGGAAGGGCAATTCGAATACGACGCGATCAACGATAAATTGCCAACCGTCTCATGGATCATACCGACGGCGTTTCAATCCGAGCATCCGGATTACATGCCCGCGGATGGGGCAGCGTTTGTAGCGAGCAATATTGATGCGATCGCAGCGAATCCTGACGTGTGGGCGAAAACGCTTTTCATTTTGAATTACGACGAGAACGACGGGATTTTCGATCACGTGGTGCCGCCGAATCCTCCCGCAGGAACACCGCATGAGTTTGTGGACCGGATTCCGCGTGCCGTGTCTGCTGATTTCGCCGTGGACCACGGGAGGATGGGTATGCAGCGACAAGCTCGACCATACTTCGTGTCTTCAGTTTCTGGAAAGGTTGACGGGAGTGCGCGAGCCGAACATCAGCGACTGGCGACGAAAAACCTTTGGCGACATAACTACATCGCTGCGATTCGGCGACGGGAGGAAAGAAGCGCCGATGCTGCCGGATACCAGTGGTCTGCTGCGTCTGGCGGTATATGAATCCACGTTTTTGCCACGTCCCGTTTTGCCAGGCGCGGAGCAGAGGTCTCCTGAACAAGAGAAGAGCAGGAATGACAAGGGGACGAGTAATGTAGGGTGAGGAAGGATGAGATTCGATAGCGGGAGGAGCAAATTGAAAACGCGAATTCGGCTGAATTTATCGTGTGGGCCAATTCTACTTTGCTTGCTGGTTCTGATGGGAGTTGCGAGTTCGGGGAGTTCGTCGCGTGCGAGTGCGTTTCGGCGCGAGGCCCCGGCGCCCGCCGCGCCTGCGGCGCGCGAGTTGCGGATTTATTTTATTGATGTGGAAGGCGGCCAGGCTACGTTGTTTGTCACTCCGGAAAAGCATTCACTGTTGATTGATACTGGGTTTGCAGGGAACAACGGGCGTGACTCGGATCGCATTGTCGCGGCGGCTCGCAAGGCGGGGATCGACAAGATCGATTACGTTCTCATCACACATTTTCACGGAGATCATGTGGGCGGCGCGCCGGAACTCGCCGCGAAAATTCCGATCGGGACATTTATCGATCACGGTGAAAATTCGGAATCAAATACGACTGGATTTCAGGTCCCGCCCGCGTATCAAGACCTGGTGTCGTCGGGAAAATATAAACACGTGATTGCAAAACCTGGAGACACGATTCCAGTGGTGGGGATAAACGTGACGGTGGTGAGCGCAAATACTTCAACGATCACTAACGCTCTGCTGGGCGCCGGCGAGGCAAATCCGGTGTGCAAAGATTCGGCTGCGTACGAAGCGGACAAAACAGAAAATCACAACTCCGTGGGAGTGGCGATCATGTTTGGCAAGCTGAGGATTCTCGACTTAGGGACTTAACCGATGATGTCGAAATGAAATTGATGTGTCCGCAGAACAAGCTGGGGAAATTCGACGTTTACGTGGTTTCGCATCACGGGTCGCCGGACAGCGGGAGCCGCGAACTCCTGAACGCAATTGCGCCGCGCGTCGCGATTATGGACAACGGCGCGAAGAAGGGCGGCGATCCGCACGCGTACGACATTATTGAACACTCGCCGCGAATCGAGAGTCTGTGGCAGTTGCACTACGCGGACGACGCCGGCAGCGATCACAATGCCGCTCCGGAATTTATTGCGAATCTAGATGGCCCCGACGCGGGAAATTATATTGAGCTGATCGGACGAGAAGATGGCAGCTTTACGGTATTCAACCCGCGAACCGGAAAAACGAAAGAAAGCGCAAAAGGGAACTGAGCGGGCGACTCACCGTGCTATCGAATGGTGCAGGCCATGGTCCCAGTGCTACGCAACCCCTTCCTTAATTTAGTTTGTGCGAGGACCTAACAGGGTTGTCCAGTACTGAACAGACTGCAGCGCGAATCCGATCACGATCAATACAACTCCAAGGACGCCCATGCGCCTGGCTGGCATATGATCCGCGGACCATTCGATAAACGGCATCCAAAAAACAGCGACGGCTGAAACCAAGCCGACCAACAATCCGGCCTCGATCCCGAGCGCCCAGGCCCTCGCGTGCTGGTTTCCCACCAATGAACTGAGATATCCGGCGATTGAATAACCCACCGCGCGATTCAAGACACCCAGAAACAAAAGGCCTGTCATCCGTGGACGAGTTGAAGCAGGGTAGGTGGCCGAAGGACGAATGCCTAGCTGATAGCCAATTATTTGGCCAATCGTGCTCAGCGCCCCGAATGTAATTCCAAACTTGGCGCCGAACAAAAATGCGGTTCCCAAACCGTAGCCGCATCCACGAATGGCACTCATCACCAGGTCGAACCAGAAACCAGGATCCGGTTTTTGCCGCGCGATACGGGAAAACTCCCCCCCGAGCGTGATGCCGTGGGCTAAGCCGTTTATCAGTCCGAAAAGAGGACCGAGCGCGATGCCGTAGCCGGCATAAACGATGTTGGGGTTTGAAGGAGCCACCTGAATCGCGCCGATGCTATCAACCTCCGTCACCTGGTCGAATACCGGATACCACGTCATACCGCCGCTCGTTGTTTTCCAGATACCGCCCTGCGGCAGGCCCACATAAAAAGTTCCGGGCTCTCCAATCGCGCCGGTTACAGCCGCGATGCGTCCGCCGTGATACGGACCGACGTTGCGCCACTGCAATCCTGAAAACAAATCAGTGCTAACCTGCGCTGCCGCGCCAAGCGCGAAGCAGAACACAACAGCCAGAACCATCCAAAATCCAAAAGGGCGCCGGATCAATTGAAGCATTGTCTTCCTCCCGGATATAAAAGCTGTGCGGGTAAACCTCCTCCCGCGCGCTGATACTATCATCCACAGTATTACGGCACGCGGAGTATTGTGCAGCGGCAGGCAGTTCGCATGCGTCCCCACATCCGACCTGCATCGTCCAGACCGGCGTCATCTCTCTGATTGACGACGACAATGGCCGCCGAGAAAAAATTGTTTTATATTCCTTTACACGTATATACGTAATGGGGTATGCTAACGCAATGGAATCTGTCTTCGAAATCATTGCGGAGCCGAATCGCCGCGCGATCTTGAGCCTGCTGGTGTCTTCACAACAGTCAGTTGGAGAGATCGAGCGCCGACTCCGGATGACGCAACCGACCGTTTCAAAACATCTACGCGTACTGCGAGATGCCGGTTTCGTGGAGGCCACCGTGGACGCACAACGCCGTCTCTACCGGCTGAAGCCCGAGCCACTTCAGGAGCTGGATGCCTGGCTCGCGCAGTTCCGCCAGTTCTGGTCCGTTCACGTGGATGCTCTCGAACGCCATCTCGACCGCATCGAACAGTCAACATCAACCAAGAGCAAGACAACGCAAGGACGACGCGGCGCAAACCGCGAACACAACAAAGGAGAAGTGAAATGAGAATCAAACTGACCAGCGTCTATGTGGACGATCAGCAGAAGGCCCTGCGCTTCTATACTGAAGTGCTAGGCTTCGTGAAGAAGACCGACTTCAGCAAGGGGCCGTATCGCTGGCTAACCGTAGCTTCGCCAGAGAACCCGGACGGCACGGAGCTACAGTTGGCGCTGAACAACAATCCAGCGGCGAAAGCGTACCAGCAGGCGATCTTTCAACAGGGCCAGCCCGCGGCCAATTTCTTCACCGACGATGTGAAGGGCGATTATGAGCGGATCAAGGCCAACGGCGCCGAGTTTACAATGCCGCCGACCGACACGACCGGGTCGACGATTGCGATGCTGAAGGACACCTGCGGCAATGTCGTTCAGGTGACGCAGCTTCGCTGGTAGGGCGGACATTTACAGGGATCGCCGCCGACGGGAACTCGCGGCGGGCGGCGATCGCCTGATCTAATCCAGCATAGAGATCGGAGGCGATAGATGATCGAGCGAGAACAGTACCAGCCGAGCCCAGCCTATGGCGCCCAGATTCGACGAAACGAAGGAGACAAATGGACGCTCATCCTTACCAGAGATCTGCGCCACTCGCCCGAAAAAGTGTGGGAGGCGCTAACCGATCCGGCGCATCTGCGCGAGTGGGCTCCCTTCGAAGTCGATGGGAGCATGGGGGAGGTTGGGACGGTGAATCTCACGTGGGCCGGAACGCCGCAGGCTATCGCGACACGCGTCACGCGAGCCGATGCTCCCAAGGTGCTTGAGTACGGCGATGCCCGGTGGGAGCTCGAGCCGCTCGGTTCCGGTACGCGGCTCACACTTTGGCACAACATTGATCGACGCTACATCGCCATGGGTGCCGCGGGATGGCACATTTCACTGGATGTTCTGGATCGCCTACTCAGCGGAACTCCCATCGGTCGCATCGTCGGTCTCGAGGCGATGAAGTCCGGCGGCTGGCAGCGATTGCTCGTGGAGTATTCCAAACAGTTCCGCCTTGAAACTCCCGGTTTACCGCCAACCGTCCCGAAGCCGTGAAGGGCGCGAGGAACTCCATCGTCGATCGCGTCGAAACGAAATCGCAGGCAGTGATAATTTCACTCTATTTCGGAGCGCGAACAAATGAATAAGATGAATCCAAAAGTTGATGGTTTTTTGAGAAAATCCAAAGAATGGCGTGAAGAATTTCAGAAATTGAGAACGATCATTCTTGGCTGCCAGCTCGCCGAAGAATTGAAGTGGGGTTGGCCTTGTTACAGCTTCAATGAACGAAACATCGTTTTGATACATGGATTTAAAGAGTACTGTGCGCTCCTGTTTTTCAAAGGAGCGTTGTTGAAAGACTCCGAAGGTATTTTGATTCAACAAACGGAAAATGTGCAGGCGGCGCGCCAGATTCGGTTCACTAATGTCCAGCAAATAGCAAAAATGGCAGCCATCCTGAAAGCCTACATTGAACAAGCCATCGAAGTGGAAAGAGCCGGCTTGAAAGTGAATCTTAAAAAGACGGCAGCATTCAGCATTCCTGAAGAATTTCAAAATAAACTGGATAAGATTCCCGCCCTGAAAAATGCATTTAAAGCATTAACTCCAGGACGGCAGAGGGCATATCTTCTATATTTTTCCAACCCCAAACAATCTAAAACGCGGCAGTCAAGAGTTGAAAAAAGCATGCCGCAAATACTCAATGGAAAGGGATTAAACGATTCCGACATTCGGATGAAGAAATAAGTGAATCAAGTTTCAGAGTGACGCGGGTTCCCAGGGCTGGTCTCGCGCAGCGGGTAAGCGTCCGATTCTCGACATTATTTTCTCTTCCGTTTGTGTTTTTTAGTCTACGTTTTGCTGTCCAATAATTTTGCGAGCAGTGGCGTGGATGGCGCGGACCGAAGCGCCGGCCACGAGCCCTGTTGAACAATGCGGCCAGACTCGATCACTGCGGCAGATGGGCAAAGTTTTTCTAGAATCTCACTTCGGTGATCAACTGCAATCATTGCGAATCCGAGCGCCACATGCCATTCCAGAAGAGCGGTAATCAGCTCGTTCATGGCGGGTCGGTCGAGCGCTACGAATGGCTCGTCGAGCAATACCAGCGGCGGACGCCGGGCAAGCATCCGAGCTAGCGCGACGCGGCGCGCCTGTCCTCCGGAAATATGTTTCGCAGATTCATTCCACAGCGGCCTAATGTCCAGCCGCTCCACAAGTTCCTCGATCCACTTCTTAGCGGCGTCGCGATCCCCTCTCTGGAGCCCGAAGCAAACATTCTCGCCAACGCTGAGGTGCGGAAAGAGCCAGTTGCTTTGCGTCAGATAGGCGAGAGGCCGCTTGTTGAGCGGTAATGAAGGGGGGAACAGCTGGAGATCCCGAAAACTAATTTCCCCGTCATCGGGAGTCTCAATCCCCGCCAAGCATGAAAGCACCGTGCTTTTGCCCGCGCCAGATACTCCGAATAGCCCGAGTTTTTCGCCCGGTTGCAAATGGATGCGAACATCCACAGTAAAAGCACGCCGGGCTTTCACTATATGCGCATCAAGCATCGGCGGAACGCTCTTGCGCCATCAAATTTATCAGCCACGGGAGCGGGAGCGCAGTCAGCAGGAATACAACCAGCAGCGGCATCACCGCAGGCATTCCTGCGTCTTGAAGGTTAATCCAGATTTGAACTGGCATGCCGCTCGGATAATAAGCTGTGACGATGACCGCTCCGAATTCTCCGAGTGCGCGTAACCACGCGATGCTGAGCGCCGCCGCTAGACCCAATTTCGCGAGCGGAAACGTAACGCGCCGAAATACCTGCAACGGTTTTAATCCTAATAATGCCGCAGTGCGCTGTAAGTCTTGTGGCACGGCAGCGAGCGCAGCACGCGCGGCGAGAATGTAATAACCGATGCTGACGTAGACTTGCGTAACGGTGAAGGCAATCGGGCTATTGCTGGTTGGCAAGCCAATGCGAAGGAGCCAACCACCCAATGCCGTCTGTGGACCAAATGCGAGTGAGAGTAGAATTCCCAGAGCAAGGGGCGGCATCAGCACCGAGATCAGCACCGCCGCTTCCCAAATAATCCGGTCGCGCCCACGGCGGCACGCGAGATACCACGCCACCGGCGTACCGATTACGATATCGAGAAGCACTGCGATTCCGGTGAGAAATAGAGAGGTTTTTACGGCTGAAACTGTTGAGCCCGGTATGCTTCCGTCCCACCGCCAATTTCCCACTGGAGAAAATAAGCCAACAAGCGGGTAGAGCAGCACCACCGTAAATACAAGCATGCTCAGGCGGCCCAGCCAAACTGATCGCATGGCCGCCTATGGTATCAGAGGCGGCGCATTGCCCGGCGGGTCGTAGTGATAGTGGGAAAATATTTCGCGAGCTTCTGGAGATTGCAGCCACTCGAGGAAGCGATTCGCTAACGCGAGCTGCGGCGCATCATTCAGAACTGCAACGTAGAAAACTAGGGGCGCGGGATGGAGCGTCTTGCCGTTTAGAGTGATCGTCGCGTGTTTGTATTCATCTTCCAGCGAGGGATCACCAAGATTGATCTCCTTGGGAAGAGTCACATACGGAAGATCGAAACTTCCAGGCTGCGTCTTATAAGCGGAACTCGCGTCGAGCTGACCCGCTTGCAATCGCCCCATCACTTCAGGTTCTTGAAATATCTGCTGTGTATTAATTTGTGGCCCCGCGATTTTCTCAACTAGATCAGGCTGTTGGTAGAACGCGGCCGCGAGTTGAAGTGCGAAAAGAATATTCTGGCCCTGCGGATCGGTGGTGGGATCTGTGCGCCCGAATCGAATTCCGGGCGACTGTAGAATCTGCCACCACGGTTTTGCGCCTGTCTGATTTGCTTTCGCAAAATCAGACGCGAATTGGCTCTTGGGACTGTACGCGATCACCATCTCCGTGCGCGCGATGGGAATTGCATTCTTCGCTTTGCCCGTGGCGAGCACTGTCCGCATCGGTCCAGGCGTCACGGAAATGAACACGTCAGGCCGAATGCTCCCAGCGACAATTAGATTTGCCAGCGCGGTCGAGCCCTGCGCCCGTCCCTGAAGGTCCGCACCAAGTGACTTCGCGATGGCGGGCTTTACTCCGCCGTCCATCATTGAGCCCATCGAACCGGCATATGCGACTTGGAGAACGGCGGGCGCGTCTGCCAACATCATCGCGCCCGCGTTGCTGGTCCGTGAAGCCAATGCAAACGCGAGACACAGCACCACGCTGATTGCAACGCAGGGAATGGTCACGCGGATGGAGCGGCCGCGCCGATTATCCCCCGATGGGTAACGTGAATGCTTCAATCGCTTGGCCTCCCCCCTCGCTGAAGCGATTAAAACGTGAAACGAGCGCCAACCGTCGGAGCAAAGTTACTGTTGTGGATGTATGGCACGCCCGGCCCATGCGGAATGGCGATGGAAAGTCCGCCGGTTACGAAGGAATACGCAATTCCCGCAAAACCGTCGAGACGCGGCGTGAAGTGATGGTCCGCATAGAGCGACAGCTCGTTGAGGGATCCCGCGCAAGAACTTCGGAAACCGGCGACTGCGGAGCATGTTTGTGGGACACGGAAATCGTTCTGCCGTTGTTGATACTCGGAAAAAGTGAGGCCGGTTTTCTTGTTGATGGCATATTTCACACCCGCCCACCAGATCTGCACGTTCTTAGGCGAATCAAGGTTGTCGTCTTCGACGCCGCTGAGCAGGTAGCCGCCTTGATCCGAGGCGCCGACTCCCAACGGATTCGACGGGTTGGTCTGATGGATATATTCGTAGCCAGCATAAAACTTCACCGGGTCCCACGTATACTTCGCGGCGACCATCACGGCGTTGTTGTCGGTCACGATGCCGTAAAGAGTGTTGGTCGTCCCGATCAGATTGTCCCCAGTGATCTCGACTGTGTTGATGCTGTTGACCGTCGACTGATATGACGCCGATGGACTCTGAGGTCCCAGCAAAGGATTCAATACGCTGATCGCTTCGTTGTAATGTTGGTACACGGCGTCGAGGGAAAACTTGCCGTATCCTCCGCCAAGGTCGACTCCGTAGGCGTTGTTGTGTGCGGTTTCCGGAGTGCACGTGGCCGCCGTCCAGCCTGCCACGTTCGAGTAGCAGCCGCCAGAACCATCCACGAATTTATACATCCCGCCGAGATGGAAATGGCTGTAGGTAAGGCGATACTTCAGCGCTTCGTCCCAGCGCGTATCCTCGGTGTCGCCGCCGCCCGCCATCGTGCCGTTATATCCAATGTACGAAAACGCATAGCTGCCACCAGCCGGATCGTATTGGAGCATCGCATCTGTGCCCAGAGCGCGCTGGCGACCGAAGGTCAGCGTGCCAAATTTTTCGGACGATATTCCGGCATAAAATTCGTCGTTGAAGGGCTGGCCCGCGCGTGCGCCGTCGATCGCTTCCGAATAGCTGCCCCTCGGAAGGCCGTTATTGATAAAGTCGGTGGCTGAGGCGTTGGCTAGCTGGCCGGATTGCGGATCGATGCCAGTCGAAGCGTTGAACACAATGTACCAGTCATGCGCGAACTGTTCCTTGCCCCGTATCCCCAGACCTGTCTGCGACAGGTTGTTCGGCGCGATGAGGAATCGGGATTGATTGGCGTTTCGGTTCACCAAAGACTCGCCCTCATAGTTAGTAGCGTTTTCCGGTAAGCCGTGGCTCACCCAGCCGACGCCCATGTCATACGTGCCGAACAGCGTGATGCCGTGCCAGGTCAGCGTGCAATCGCTGGTGAGGAACTCGTGGCCGCTCGTGCAAGGGTCGGGGGTCTTAGTGTCGGAGGTGCTCGCTCCCGACTGCGCCCATGCCGGGAACGCACCCATCGCAAACAACGAAAGCAGCAAGAAGGCTTTCGCAAGCCGTTTCACGCCCAACGAGACGAATACCGATACGAGGCCGACAGAAAGATACTTCACTGGATCTCCCTCTATTTTCCTAGGTTTGAATTGGCCGCTCTTTGCCCTGGCGCGGCGGACAGCGAATTTACGCGATTCAGTAAGAGATGTCAAACCGATTTGATTCGATTCGTTTTGTAAGCGCGCAGTTTCCCCGCGAAATCACAAGTCCCCGGTTCTCGGTAATAATCGTGGAAAAGTAATCGGCGGGGAGCTACATCCGGATGATCATGACTTCTGTTGACTTTATGAGCGCGGCCACGGTCTGGCCATTTTTCAGCCGCATTTCCCGAACCGCGTCGGCGGTGACCACAGACGTAATCCGCTGACCTCCAATAGAAATGGTCACCTGCGCCATCAGGCCATCGACCTTTATGTCGGTCACGCGGCCCACCAGCTGGTTTCGCCCGCTAATGCGGCGGAAATTGATCCGCCGGTCGCTGACCTCTGCGGTTTCCGATGCGTGGTAAAGAAATTGGTCCAGTTCGCTTTCGGGGATGCGGTGGTGCCCGCCTGCGGTCTTCACCGTTTTGATTTTGCCCTTGTAGATCCACTGCTTCATCGCAGGGTAACTGATGCCCAGCACCTTGGCTGCATCGCTCGCCGAAAACAATTTATCGCGGTTCATGGAATCGAGGAGAAACGGATGATACCACCTAACGTGTGCAACGCAGATATCTCTATGCACTGCCGATCCAGAAGCTGGCTACATGCAGGAACAAAATTCGGCCAATTAGACCGCTCAGGATTCAACTTGAATACCTAGGCGCAACCAAGGAATTCCTGAAATCTTCAGTCGATCAGGAGAGCGCCCGCAGATTTTTGCGAAGACGTTCGGGCTCGCGACCCCCAAGCAAATCCTCCACCGCGGCGTGGTTACTCTTCCAGAGGGGAACGGCGCGGAGAAGCAATCTTCGCCCCTTTGGCGTCAGCGTCATTCGGCGGCTGCGGCGGTCCGCCGTGTCCACAGCTATTTTCACCAGACCGCGGCGCTGCAATGGCTTCAGCGCGGCCGTCAACGTGGTCCGATCCATCGCGAGTAGCGACGCCACCGCCGCCATGCCAGCCGGTTCCGGACGGTTCAGCGACATCATTAGTGAGAATTGACCGTTCGTCAGTCCCAGCGGGCGGAACGCGTCATCGAAGCGTCGCGCCAGCGCCCGCGCTGCTCGCTGCACATGAAGACAGAGGCACGAGTCGCGCACCAAGAGAGTGGTCTCAAACGGAGGCTTCACAACCGTTGACATATTCAGATTATATTGATATCAACATATATTGCAAAACGGCTCCGCGAGCACCCCACGCCGCGCCATCTGGTTCGCACACAAGACGACGAGACGAAATTCCTATTTGGGGAGAAATCAATGAAGCGGAAACTCTTCAGCACGATCACATTAAAAATCTTTGCGTTGGCCCTCACGCTCGGCGTGGCTTGGCAAGTAAATTCTCAGGGTGCCAAGACAAACTATCCAAATATGGCCCCGGTCGATCAATACCTGATGCCCGATAAGAATGCTGAAATAGCGCTCGCGCGAAGCGCGGCCCCGGATTCCATCTCGCGCGATGCGGAGGTCTTGGTCCTGACACAGCATGGTTACGAAACCGCTGTCAAAGGCACCAATGGTTTCGTGTGTCTCGTGGAACGCGGGTGGACCGCCCCGCTCGACGACCCCAATTTTTGGAATCCCAAGCTGCGCGGGGCAATCTGCCTCAACCCGCCCGCCGCGCGAACGTACCTCCCAATCACCGTCAAGAAAACCCAATTGGTATTTGCCGGAAGTTCAGAAGCCCAGATGTTTGAGGGCGTCAAGGTCGCCTTCGACAAAAAGGAATTGCCCGCGCTGGAACCCGCCGCGATGTGCTATATGATGTCAAAGGAATCGTACCTGGGTGATGGTAACGGGCATTGGCATTCCCACCTGATGTTCTTCACTCCACTCACTGACCCCGCAGCTTGGGGAGCAGGCTTGCCGGGATCCCCGGTAGTCGTAGGCGTCAAAGACACTCAAGACCGAATGAATGTCTTTATGATCCCTGTCGCCAAGTGGTCAGACGGCACGCCTGATCACCCGTAGCGGCGCTGACCTCTCGCAAGACTCGCCGTCGATGGCGCTCGCACCGCAATTTGAAATGCGGAGCACCAAGACTCGAATGGCGATTCAAGCCCGCAAGTTAAGGCTGCGACACCCGTCTGATGCTCTCTTCCGCGGTACAAATTGCGTTGTGCAAATCGCTGATTAGATCATCAGGATTTTCGAGGCCTATCGAGAGACGCAGTAAATTCTCAGCCAAACCAGTATTCGTCCCATGAGTGGGGCTGGAGGCTTGGTGTTGTATAAGGCTCTCAACTTCCCCGAAACTACTCGCATGAGTGAACACTTTTACGCTGGCGCAAATAGCCATCGCCAGTTCGCGTCCACCCTTCACTTTCAATGAGACGATTCCACCGAATCCGCCTTGAAGTTGGCGTTTAGCCAACAAATACTGCGGGTGAGATTCAAGCCCGGGGTAGTGGACAGCTTCAATCGACGGATGTCGCTCCAATTCTCGCGCGACCTTCAGCGCATTTTCGGAATGGCCGCGCATTCGATAGGCCAGTGTCTTGATTCCACGATGCACCAGCCAGCAGTCAAAGGGAGACGGAACGGCCCCCTCGAGAATCTGAATCTGCCGAATCTCGTTGGCCACAGCGCTCGGCTCGCGCGCGACCACTATGCCTCCCAGGACATCACCATGACCTCCTATATATTTCGTCGTCGCGTGAACCACGAGATCGATCCCGTCTTCCAGCGGACGCTGAAGAATCGGAGTCACGAATGTGTTGTCGACTACACTTAGTGCGCCGTGTCGGCGGGCAAATTCGGAAATCAACCGCAGGTCGGTGACTTTGAGGAGAGGGTTGGAAAGTGTTTCCACCCATATCATCCGCGTGTTTGGGCGGAACGCATTCCCAACTGCTTCGGGATCGGTCATTTCGACGGTCGAGTACGCGATGCCCCACTTTGGAAGCAACTCACGCAATATTCGAATTGTCCCTTGAAAAACATCAGCCGGAACCAGCACATGATCGCCGGGTTTTAATGTTCTCAACACCGCTGCGATCGCACTGCAGCCAGAAGCGAACGCGATAGCGACCGGGCCGCCTTCAAGTGCCGCAAAAGCCTTTTCAAGACCGTTACGGTTTGGGTTCCCGTAACTAGAGTAATGATAGCCGCGGCGGTGTAGGCCATCCGAATCTCGTTCGAATGATACGGACATCGTCAACGGCGTAACTACTGCTCCCGAACCGGGGTCCCGTTCTCGCCCGGCATGGATCGCTAGCGTTTCAATTCTGAGTGCTGTGCGTCGCTTGCCGCCGATCAATACATCACCTCTACGCGCTACCCGTGCAGCCTCATGATATGATTGCAATCGGCATCTAGGAATGGTGAATCGCATCAAGATTCGGAGTTCCGGTTTATGAAAGATTCGAATTCGCGCAGAGTTGCTTTCGATTCAGAAAGTTTGATAGACGCAGTCAATTGGCGCATCTTGGCGTCTTTGCAGCAGGATGCGCGGCTCTCGATGGCTGAACTTGGGCGCCGAGTGGGGCTCTCCGCTCCGGCAACCGCCGAGCGCGTCCACCGCTTGGAGGATGCGGGAATCATCCAAGGCTATCGTGCAGTAGTCAGTCCCAAAGCGTTGGGAAGAAGCGTCCTAGCTTTTTTAAGGATCAGCGCGATGGGCAACATAAAGGAGAAGGTGTTTGCTTTGGTGGGCCAGATGCCTGAAATTCTGGAGTGCCACCGCGGCAGCGGAAACGAATGCTTCATTTTGAAAGTGTCCGTGAAAAACATTGGCGATCTGGAAGCGGTCACAGATAGATTTGCCGAATTTGGAATACTCACAACTTCCATCGTGTTGTCTTCATTTTTGACAAGCCGCACAATTGACCGGCTTCCGGAAGCCGTGAACTCGTCCGCGTAAGCCACAAACTCGATCGCGTGAAGAATAAAGGAATTGTGCCTTCGCGCTTTCATTGGATGCCCGCATCCCTTCGGAGTGAATACTCTTTCACTGCCGCTGGGACCAGAAATCTCGATCGTGTCGATTACTCGAGTCCTCAGCGCCCCGCCGATTCCGCAGTAACCTGCCCGTAACATAGCCGCAGTAAATTTCAACGCTCATCAGGGGTCCGGCGTGCGCAAGGTATCACCCAAGAATCCGCAGATGTTTTTCAACCGCCATCTTTCATGGTTGCAATTCAATCGGCGCGTCCTCAAAGAGGCTCTTGATCCTCGTAACCCCCTGCTTGAGCGAGTGCGATTTCTGGCAATAACCGCCAGCAACTTGGACGAATTTGTCGAGGTTCGCGTCGCCGGCCTCTTGCAGCAGGCTGAGCAGGGGCGCGCGGACATGGGTCCAGACGGGATGGCCGCGCGAGAAGTGCTCGCGAAATTGACGGCGGCGATTCACGAGTTTGTCGGCGATCAATACGCTTGCTGGCGCGAAAAACTAGTTCCCGCACTGGCGGAGCACTCCATCCGCGTGCGTGGTTTTCATCAGCTGAATCCCGCTGAACGAAAAGCGGTCGAGCGCTTTTATCGTGGCCACGTCGAGCCGCTCCTCACTCCGGTTACTGTCGACCCGGCGCATCCTTTTCCCCGGGTGTTGAACAAAGCTCTATGCGTCGCGTTCCTGCTGAAGCGCCGCCACAAAGACAGCCAGCACACGTATCTCGGCGTGGTCACGGTGCCACGCGCGCTACCGCGAGTCTTTCGACTTCCTTCGAAGCAAGGAACGTTTGAATTTATTTTCTTGCACGACATTGTCCACGCCCATGCCCAGCGGCTGTACCACGGCTACGAGATTTTATCCGCCGCTCCGTTTCGCCTTACGCGCAACAGCAACCTCTATCTCCGCGAAGAGGAATCCCGCAGCATTCTCGATTCCGTCGATTCGCAGTTGCATCGCCGGCGTAAGGGCGAGGCGGTTCGTCTGGAAATTGAATCAGGTGCCGATCCTGAAATTATTGAGCGGCTCGGTTCCAATTTCGGTCTTCCCGGCAGGCAAGTTTTCGAAGTGCACGGGCCGATTAATCTGTCTCGGCTATACAATTTGTACGACCAGACTCCGCTGCCCAGTTTGAAATTCCCGCCGTTCACTCCTAAAGAGTTGCCAGTCGCGCCCGAGCCGTCCGCGCTTTTCAAACTTCTGGGCGAGCGCGATGTTCTCCTCCACCATCCCTACGACTCTTACTCCACCGTCGTACAGTTCATCGAGAGCGCAGCCCAAGATCCGAAGGTGCTCTCGATCAAGCAGACGCTTTACCGCACCAGCGAAGATTCACCGATCGCGCGAGCTTTGATGGCAGCCGCTTCGAAAAAAGAAGTCACGGTAGTAGTCGAACTCAAAGCCCGCTTCGACGAGGCTTCCAATATTCGCTGGGCCCGCAGCCTCCAGGAAGCCGGCGTTCAGGTCTACCACGGCCTTGTGGGGTTGAAGACGCATTGCAAACTCGCCCTACTGGCGCGCCTTGATCCGGACGGAAAAGTTCGCCGTTACGCCCATCTAGGAACCGGGAATTACAATCCGTCGACAGCGCGCTTTTACACCGATCTGAGTCTGCTCACGCGCGATCCGAAAATTACCGAAGCCGTGCACCAAACATTTAATTATTTGACGGCATATTCCGAACGCTCTAGTTACGGACCGCTCTCGCTCGCTCCGCTAAACCTCGGGAAAAATTGTGTAGCCTTGATCGATCGTGAGGCTGCGCATGCGAAAGCCGGACGGCCCGCGTTGATCGTCGCTAAAGTGAATTCGCTGCTCGACCCCGATATTATCAACGCGTTGTACCGCGCATCACAGGCCGGCGTACATGTAGAGTTGATCGTGCGTGGCGCTTGCGCGCTGAAGCCCGGCGTTCACGGCGTCAGCGGCCGCATCCGCGTGCGTAGCGTCGTGGGAAGATTTCTCGAGCACAGCCGTATTTTTGTTTTTGGAAATGGCGCGCGCACCGAAGTCTATCTCGGCAGCGCAGATTGGATGCCACGGAATATCTACGAACGAGTCGAAGTAATGTTTCGGCTCAAAGACCGCGCGCTCTGTCAGAAGGTCTGTTCGGAAATTTTGCTTCCCTATTTCGCGGACACGGAGAAGGTCCACTTTCTCCATTCTGATGGAGAGTATGTCAAAGGCCTCAATCGCGGCGTCCAGCCGCGCGCCACAAATGGAACTCGTTTCAACGTGCAGGAATTTTTCGTCGGCATTGCCGAAGGCCGCGAAAGGGTAGAAAGATTCTTGCCGACAAAGCAGCTCAAAATCCTCCGCGCCAACCCCGCGTTTGGTGTGCTATCAGCAAGTTGGAACGCCGATCCGCAGAACAATTGACGTCGCTCACCGCGCGTCGATGCCCACAGGCCACAGGAATCGCAGAAACTCTTGTTCCAGCGGCATCACTTTATTTTCCCGCCGCGCTCCACATCTCTCTGCGATCTTGATTGAGGCGGTATTGTCTGGATGAATTACGGAAACTATATGTCGATCCGGCATAAGCGGTTCGCTTACCTAGGCCCTCTTGTTTTTTTCGTCCCAGATCTTTGGTTCCCACAATTCCACTTTGTTTCCCTCCGGGTCGATCACCCAGGCAAAACTCCCATTCTCGTGGTACTCGGGCCCCTTGAAGATTTCAACTCCGCCCTTCTTTAATTGAGCGATCATTTCGTCCATATTGTCGATCCGATAGTTGATCATGAAACTCGACTCACTCGGGCTGAACCATTTCGTGCCTGGCTCTGCGACGTGCCATGCCGTAGCACCCTTATCCTCCGCTTTGTCCTCGCTCCACTCAAGACCCGCACCACCCCAGGCCTCCAGCGGCATCCCCAGATTTTCCTTATACCAAGCGGCAAGAGCTTTATGATCGCGCTTGCTTTTGAAAAAGACTCCGCCAATTCCAGTGATTCTGGCCATTTTTTCCCCTCTTTCTCAAATTAATTTTTGCCTGCTACAAGCATCAGAGCAAGAAGATTCGCAACGCCTCACGCCATCGCGGCGGTTTGCGCCGATTCCGCCCGCGCCTTTTTTTTCAGAACCACCGACGAAATCAACGTGATCAGTAATCCCACCGGGAATGGTTCGATAAACGTGTACAACACATTGTAAAGGGGATTTGCATACATCACCTTCATCTGCCGAATCTCATTTATTTTTGCCTGCACTACTTGCGCGCTCGCACCCGAGGCCTGCGCCTTGGAAATCATGGACGCTGAATACGTATCCATGAAGTCCGGATAGACCGTGTGGTACAGCACCTCCCAGGTCGCCACATAGAACACGCACGAAATCAAAGTGATGCAGATCCCAATACCAAACGCCTTCCCAAAGGAGATATGTCCGTCAGCGACGTTATCGCGATAGGACCGGATGCCGAAAAACACTAGGAGGAATGACAGCACGATTGACGTGTAGCCCAGGATCAGGGCCTTGTCGAACCCTATCCGGTGGGCAAACGGAATCGTGCAAACCATCAGCACCGACGAAATGACGCCGGAAATTAATCCGAACGTGATGATTGTCTTTCTCACTTTTGTGTCCTCCGGTCTTTGAAGATTCGCCACTCGGCAATCTACCAACCTCCCGCAGACTTGCCGTCATCCTTTTGGGTGATTTTGGCTTGTGACACCAAAAATCATGCTTCGGAGTGAGATAACTTACTTCTAGAGCCGCACTAGCGAACATCATTCAGGGTATCAGCCGGAATTCCTTGCCCAATTGCACGGCTTGTGTCCGGCGCTTCGCCCCCAGCTTGTCGAAAACGCGGCTCGAATGGGTCTTCACCGTGTTCTCGCTCACAAACAGCTTCTCCGCAATTTCGCGGTTGCTCAAACCTCTGGCAATCAGCTCCAGAGTCTCCAGCTCGCGAGGCGTAATTTCCAGCTCCGCGACTTTTTGGGAGTTCACCTCAAACGGCTGCCCAGCAGGAACAAGAACCTGCACTTCCTTCAAAACAATCTGCTTCCGCGTTAGCCGCAGTCCCAGCCAGATGCCAAAGGCCGCAAACGTCGCCGCCGTCAGTCCTCCATAGATCTCAATTGAATGCTCCATAACCAGGTAGCGATATTCGGTCCACTTGAGCAGCGTGATCACGATTCCGCCCGCCAGCCCAAATAGAAGAATGTGGCGCCACAGCCATGCCTTTTGGTCTTTGGCCGGTTGCTCCGTGCCGGTAGAGGTGCCGGGAGAATTCGCGGTCGATTGCATTGCGCAACGCTATACCACAGAACGGTCGAATACCGGGCCTGAAAGCTGTCAGCTCGAAGAACTCAACTTGTCGGCGATTCAAACTGACATCAACTTTTCATGACCCGATCTGCGCCCCTTTGTGAACTGCGCACTCGCGATCAGTAGCCCATCTCGGTCATCGGCGCGTGATTTGTCCGGGGAGTGAGAATTGGCATTGGTTCAATCGGAAGGCGCTCCTCTTCTTCCGGTTTCTCAAAAACTTTCCGGATTCCATAAGTGGTTGTGCGCTCGGCGGGGATCCGCCTAATGGATCGGATCAGGGCACGGAATTCGCCGGGTGAGACATATTCGCCGAAATTCGCGCCGGCCATTTTCGAGATGCTTTCCTCCATCAACGTGCCGCCAAAATCGTTCGCTCCCGCTTGCATGCACGCTAAGGATTGCTCGAAACCGAGTTTGACCCATGAGACTTGAATGTTGCGGATGTAGCCATGCAAAAGCACGCGGGCGAGCGCATGAACGATCAAATCCTCGTTGACCGAACGTCCCGCGCGGGCAGCTCCGCTTTGGAATAGTTTGGTTTTGGAATGAATGAATCCAAGCGGAACAAATTCCGTAAATCCGTGAGTTTCCTTTTGAATGTCGCGAAGCAGAAGCATGTGCCTTACCCAGTGTTCGGGAAGCTCGGTATGGCCGTACATCATCGTGGAAGTCGTGGGGATGCCGAGACTGTGCGCCGTGCGAATCACTTCAATCCATTGCCGAACTTTCAATTTATTGGGGCTGAGAGATTTGCGCACATCGTCGTCGAGAATTTCCGCGGCCGTTCCCGGAATACTTCCCAATCCGGATTCTTTCAGCATCGCCAGATACTCGCGTAGAGGCAGCCGCGTTTTCTCCACGCCGTACGTGATTTCCATGGGCGAATAGGCATGCACATGAAGTTCAGGCAATCGAGACTTGATGGCGCGTAGAAGTTCAACGTAATAGTAGCCGTCGAGGTCTCTTGGCAGACCGCCTTGAATACACACTTCCGTCGCTCCGCGCTCCACGGCCTCGAGTGACTTGGCAATCAGCGTGTCTGTCGAATGAAAATAAGCTTCC
>Ga0364922_10371_pt1 | contig 22428 bp, 17 predicted proteins | sample ExccelJu500001D4_2_FD_206955 | JGI IMG/M metagenome (GOLD analysis project Ga0364922, IMG submission 206955) | Enriched cells from Trout Bog Lake Hypolimnion, Wisconsin, USA - BchlTB.June20.5000.01.D4 | ecosystem: Environmental > Aquatic > Freshwater > Lake > Hypolimnion/Profundal zone | place...
TACGAGCAACGTGGAGATAGCGGCGATGTTTGCGCCCAAGCCGATGCTGGTTGTCTCTGCCACCGGCGACTGGACGCGCAACGTACCGAATGAGGAGTTCCCCGCAATCAAGAAGATCTACGACCTCTACAAGAGGGGCGACCAGGTAGAAGTGGTGCAGATTGATGCTCCGCACAACTTTAACCGGTTGAGCCGCGAGGCGGTTTACCGGTTCTTCGCCAAGGTGAATCCGGGTCTGAGCGAAGAAGGGGAGTTGGCCGAGCATGACATTACAGTGCCGATGCTCGGAGATATGATGGCGCTTTACAATCGCAAGCTGCCCGCGAACGCACTGGACCAGAATGGCGTGTTCAACGAGTGGCGGGCGATGGCAGAGAAGCAGAACGGGCAGATGCAGGATGAGGTCACTCTGCGCAGGCGGCTGAGCCAGACCCTGGCTGTCGCGGTTCCTGAGAATGTGATTTCAGAGGTGGTTGGACAGTCGATTGTGCTGAGTCTGCCCGGCTGGAAGGGGCGCTTGCCGGGCATTGTGCTCCAGGGAACGGGCGCGGTGGCGATTGTGGTTGATCCTGACGGGTCAGCGGCCGCAATGGAGAGCGAGATTGTAAAACGGCTGCGCAGAGAGGGCCGAACACTGCTGCTTCTGGACGCGTTCCAAACCGGAGCCGCGATTGCGCCACGCGATCGCGACGAGCAGGTGCCGGGAACCCCGCAGAATGGGGCGGATGACGCATCGATTGAGCACCGGGCAGACATGGCGGCGGGGAGTCCGAAGTTTTTGACGTTCAACGTAACTGACGATGCGGCGCGCGTGCAGGATTTGGTGACTGCGATTGCGTATGCGAGCAGGAGCGGGCATGACGTGGAGGTCTACGCGCGAGGAGATGCGGCGCTGTGGGCGACGTTTGCGGCGGCAGTCAGCTATTCTCCGGTTGCCCTGCACCTGGAAAGCGTACCGAAGATGGCCGCGGACGGGGATTACCTGACGCACTTCGATGTGCCGGGAATTTTGCGCGCAGGTGGGCTGCCAGTGGCGGAACGGCTGGCAAAGGGGCGGTAAAAGCCAGTCTTAGCCGAGCGGAATCTCAGAGGTGCGCGCGGTATAGGGCGCCGGCTGCCAGATCAGAGAGGGTTCGCCCTGGTAAACCGCGCGCTGGTGCGGGATGGCCAGCGGCAGGCTGTCAGGCGCTTCAATCTTCCAACGCTTCATCCACAGGATGAGGGTGACCAGGCCCCAGAGATGATAGCCCCAGTTGGCCTTGCGACCAAGATGCTCATCGATGAGGCGGCGCACGGCCGACCAATGAAAGAGGCCGCTCTCAGTGACGGCGCTCTCGCTGAGCGTATCAAGCAGCAGAGGGCGCAGTATGCCTCGGAACCATTCGTGGATGGGAATGTCAAAGCCGATCTTGGGACGACTCAGCACGGCCGGAGGCAACGAGTCCTGCATAAGACGGCGCAGAACAACCTTGGTTTGCATGCCTGACATCTTGAAGCGGTGCGGAAGGCGCGCGGCGAAGTCGACGATGCGGTCGTCAAGGAACGGGGGCCGAACCTCGACGGCATGCGCCATGCTCATCCTGTCAACCTTGTAGAGAATTCCGTCTGGAAGCGAGTAGCGGCGGTCGAAATCCAGATAGCGCTCCAGCGATTCCCCGGAACTCATCTGCCCGAGAATACCCGCCATTGGAGAAGCATCCGCAAACTTGAAAAATTGCCGCTTTTCGCTTTCAGTAAATGAACCATTCCAGAAGACATGGGCAGCCTCCGGGGAGAGGAGCGATCCCTCAAGGAAGCGCTTGAGTTTGTACTCGAATCCGATTTTTTCATCGGAGACGGGGATGTGACGCGCGCAATTGAGAGCAGCCTGACGCAAGGCGCGGGGCAAGCGGGAGAATTGCCGATTGTATCGGTCGGCCTTGTAGGTGAGGTATCCGCCGAAAAGCTCATCTGCGCCCTCTCCGCTGAGAACCACGGTGACATCTTTGCGGCTCATCTTGGCCAGGTACCAGACGGGAACTGCGCCAGCGTCGGCGCTTGGCTCGTCGGAGTACCATGCCATTTCGCCGATGACGTCGGCGAGGTCGGCGTGGTCGTTCAGGTCGAGTTCCGTATGGTCCGTGCCGTAGCTGTCGCTGACGGACTTGATATAGCTGCTCTCATCAAACGACTTGCCACGAAATGTGATGGAAAAGGTCTTCAGGCGTCGCGCGGAAAGCCTGGATGCATAGTGCAGGACGGTGGAAGAGTCCAGACCGCCACTGAGCCAGACGCCAAGCGGAACATCGGAGACGAGCTGCTCCTCGACCGAGCGGGTAAGCAGGCCGTCCAGTTCTTCGCAGGCTTCGCCCAGCGAACGGGGTGCCGGGACTTGAGCCGCAGGCGGCACAAAGGAACCCACAGTGATGCGGCCCTTTTGCCAGTCAAGAAGGCAGCCGGGCATGAGCTTGGAGATGCCTTCGACGAGGGTGAAAGGCCCAGGAACGTAGTTAAGGCTCAGGTAGCAATTGAGCCCGGCAAGGTCGATGCGGCGCGGCACGGCGGGGTTGGCAAAGATGCACTTGAGTTCAGAACCAAAACTGACGTCGCCGTTCTGGACGTGGTAGTAGAGCGGCTTGATGCCCATGCGGTCGCGGGCCAGCAGCAGGCGACGCTGGGACTGAACCCAGATGGCGATGGCAAACATGCCACGAAGGCGCTCGAAGCAGGATGGCCCCCAATGCAGGAAAGCGTTGAGAACAACCTCAGTGTCGCAGTGGGTTTGGAAGGTGACGCCAAGCGCCTGCAACTCAGCGCGGAGTGCGCGATGGTTATAGATTTCTCCGTTGAAGGCGATGACAGTGTCGCGATCAGGGCTGAACATGGGCTGATCGCCGCCGTCCAGGTCCACAACGCGCAGGCGGGTTGCGCCAAGTGAGATTTGGGGCGAGGTAAAGCTGCCTTGCTGGTCAGGGCCACGATGAATGAGAGCGGCAAGCCCTGCTTCCAGGACTCCCGGATGGATACCTCCCGCGATGTGTGTATAGCCAAGGATTCCACACATTAGGCAGTAACCCCATTTCGTTGAGAATGAATGGCTGAGGCGAAAGACCTTGCTGGCAACAAACGAATCATCTCAGGCCTGGCGAACAACACAGGCTGCGGAACAACAGAAACACCCATCCCGGTAAATAGAAAATCCTCTTACCGGTAGCTGGGGACGCATAACGACTGGGTTAGAAATATTATGCAGAATTCAGACGGCATTGGGTAAACTTTTTTACCGATGCCATCGTCTAAAAGCAATTCTACATGCAACGCTGAACCCAAACTTATTGCGTTTGCCTACAACGCTTGCCTGAATCTGCACAACACCCAATGCTGACAAGACCACAGCCAGACAACTGTCCGTAGAACTTCATAGGTTGTACCTTGAACGGGATGTATTGAGGTTAGACGCAGCCAGCTTACAAATCAAGAGCTAATACCTCGTGATCCCGGATAGAGGGCACCCTGATTGTGAGTGTGGAGCCGGAGCGTTCAACGGGAACGGTATTGCCGGCCACGAGCAACTTTACCTGTTTGACGTCATATTCCCCTGAAAGTGTGAGTTTGACAGTATGCGGACCGACTGGAATGAAGTCGCGAAAGGGGCCCTTCATGGCCATGGGGTTGGTTAGGTTGACCATGTGCAGGGTAATGGAGCCTGGGTTGCGCCATGCGGTTACGTCGAGCAGGCCGGGGCCTTCCACTTCAAAGACAGGCGCTTCATTGTTGGCCCACAAGACGGTATTCCGCATCATCTTGAGGTGGTCGGCAGAGAGAACTTCCCAGAAAGTACGGTCGATGTCGATCGGGAAGTAGGCCACCCGCCCAGCGCCCTGCTGGCGGAGATAGAGGCATGATATATCGGTTTTTTCGACCCGGGGATAGACCTTCTCCATGGGCAGGTCAGGGTAGCTGGGAATGAGGGTGAAGGGGGTCTGGGCAAACTTTTCGCGAGGGGTAACCTCAAGCCGGTTCACGCCGTTGATGATGCGCGGAGCGTCTTCAAGGCCAGCGAAGAAGGGGCTGTGCTGAAGAGCATCGTGCTCCAGGCGAATGTAGGAGTTGAGCATGGGGCCTTCGGCTTTGCCGGTGAAATCGACGCCGAAGAGATCGGCGAGGGCAAAGTTCTTGCGGCGCGCACCGGACTCGTCGTAAAGGCTGGTCTCATGGGTAGCGATGAGGCTGCCTCCGGCGTCAACAAAGGCGCGAAGCTGATTGCACTGGGCATCGTTGAGAACAGCGATGTTGGGCAGGATAAGGGTCTTGAAGCGGCGCAAATGGGCGGGGTCCAGGAGCTTGTCATGCACCATCTCAAAGGGAATGCGCGACTCAACCAGCGCCTGATACCAGCCCAGGCCGTAGTTCTCAACCTTGGCTTCGGCCTGCTCGCCGCCGTAGTACCAGGCGGTCTGCTGCGAGTAGACAAGACCGATGCGGGCGAGTGGTTGCTGGTGGGTGAGATAGGGCTGGTTCTTCTCAGCCCAGCGATAGATGTCTTCAACTCCGGCCAGCCAGCGCTCGTCGTGCAGCGTGCCTGAGAACTTGGTACACCAGGGGCGCATGCCATTGGCAATGGCGTCAAAGACCCAGATGCGAATCTCCGCAGGGCTGGTAACGCTGTCTTTCCAGCGGTAGTGTTCTTCGACGCCGACTCCGAACAAACCGATGACGGGCTTGTTGCCGACGACGGCGCGGTACTCCTTGGCGACCTTGCCGATAAGCCAGGGAGCGGCAAGTCCACTGCGGGCCTGACGGTCGGCCACCAGCATGGGGGCACGGCTGGTGAGTTCAATCGCATCCATGGTGTTGAGCGCCACGTTGCCGCCGTTGGGCACGTCATGGGAGTTGGGATTGATGGCGCGGATGGAACTGTTCCAGAGGTCAAGCAGGCTGAAGAGGCGCTGCTGCCGCCAGCGCTGCCAGGCGCGATGGGTTGGGTCTTTGGCGTCTTTGGAGCGGGGCAGGTCAAGTCCCGTAGCGGCGCGGAAGTTCTGAATACAATGCACGCAATAGCAGATACCGTTTCCGTCCCAGCGATTGTGGAAGAGCCCGTCGACGCGATAGCGCGTCATGATCTCCTTGTGCACGTCGGTCATGAACTCAAAGTTGTAGGGCCCATAGGCGCAGGTGACCCACATCTCGGGCGATGACCAGTGACGGCGGGGCTTGCCTTCGGCATCGACGGCGATCCAGTCAGGGTGCGCCAGCTTTGCGTCGTCGTAGGTGGCATGTGGGTCAGTGCGGACCAGGATGGTGGTACCGAGCTTGCGGCAGCCGTCAATGAGTTCGCCAAGAACGTCGCGGTTGCCGAGCCAGGCGCTGCGGTGGTGGAAGGGAATCTCAGTGGGGTAATAGGCGACACAGCCTCCGCCGCTCAAACAAACACCATCCGAGCGCGTGCGCTTGCAGTAGTCGATCCAGAAGGCCGGGTCGTAGTGGATGGGGTCGTCTTCAACGAGAGTGAGCTGCATCCAGCGCATGGGTTTGGAAGCCCACACGGGAACCGGATCTGAAGCGGCTTGAGCCCAAAGGCGAGCGGGCGCGACGTGTGTGAGTGCGGCGGCGGAACCGGCGACGGCGGTGAACTCAAGGAACTCACGACGGGAGAGTGGCGGCGGATTCATGCGCGTAATTGTACGTTCGCGGGTTATGGGTGGGCATTCGATACAATTGCCCGATATCTGAATTTGGTTTTTATCGGTTCTCCGATTATGGAAAGGGACTACCCGATGGGAAGATTGACGCGCCGCCGCTTTATCGTCACCGCCTCCACCGTTGCAGGAACCATGTCACTTGGCAGCCGCCTGGGGCTCGCTGATGCCCCGCACAACGGGCCGGGCAACCTGAAGCTTTGGTACACAAAGCCTGCATCGCAATGGGTGGATGCGCTGCCCATCGGCAACGGACGGCTGGGCGCAATGGTCTATGGCGGAGGCGCGCTTGAGCCCCTCGACCCCAAAGCCCCCAAGTCAGACCACGAGTTGGGCCCGGTTCCTACCGACCCGGCGCGAGAGACGCTTGTGCTGAACGAGGACACACTCTGGTCCGGCTCGCCCGTAGACGGCAACAACCACGGCGCGAAGGACTATTTACCGGCAGTGCGGAAGGCTGTGCTGGTAGAGAAGGACTATCACAAGGCCGACGAGCTGTGCCGCAAGATACAAGGGCTGTTTGCCGAATCGTTCCAGGTGATGGGCAGCCTGCATGTGGATTGCAAACACGCGGGCCAGGTGACGGAGTATCGTCGCGAACTGGACCTTGCTTCAGCCATTGCGGCAACACGTTACAAGGCGGGCGACGTGGAGTTTGAGCGCACAGCGTTCTCGTCCGCGCCGGACCAGGCGATTGTGCTGCGTATCGCGGCAGGCAAGCCGGGCGAGTTGAACGCGACCATCTGGATGGATGGCGCGCTGGTGAAGGGCGTGGAAGCGCTGGGCGGCAATCGCCTGCTGCTGACTGGCAAGGCTGCAAAGCATATTGCCGGAGCCGGGCATCCAGGCAGCGAGAATCCGGTGGTGTTGTCAGATACGCCGGGAGAAGGAATGTACTATGCCGCCGCCCTGGAAGCACGGGTAGAGGGCGGGCGGGTTTCAGCGCATGAAAACAAGCTTGTTGTGGAGGGAGCGACGGTTTGCACAGTGCTGGTAACGGCGGCTACGGGCTATCGCGGATTTGAGTTGAAGCCCGATACGCCACAGGCCCAGGTGAGCGCACACGCAGGCAAGCAACTGGATGCAGCGTTGAAGCTGAACTACACGGCCTTGCGGCAGCGACATTTGGCGGACTACCGCAGACTGTTTGAGCGGGTCTCATTGAAGCTGGGCCCGGACACGGCAGCTTCTCTGCCCACGGACGAGAGGCTGGCGAATTTTGCCGCCTCTCCTGATCCCTCCCTGCTGGCACTTTACTTCCAATACGGCCGGTACATGCTGATTTCGAGTTCGCGGCCCGGCTCGCAGCCCGCGAATCTTCAGGGCATCTGGAACTACCAGGTGCAACCGCCGTGGAGCTGCAACTGGACATCGAATATCAACATCCAGATGAATTACTGGCCGGCGGAGACCTGCAACCTGAGCGACTTGACTGAGCCGCTGATCACGCTGGTGAAGGACCTGAGCAAAACCGGGGCACGCGCAGCCGAGGAAACCTATGCGCTGCCGGGCTGGGTGGCGCATCACAACATCGCCAACCTCCGCGAGAGTTCGCGGATTACACTTCAGCATCCGAAATTTTTCTGAAAGCAATATACTTGAAGATAAGCGAATGAGGCCACGGTTCGCTTGTAAAGGGTTGATGTGCAATTTTTCTCCGCTGCTCAGGGTGTTGGATATGTAGCATTTGCTCTTGGCGTTTCGGCATTTTTGCAGAAGAGCGACAGCAAACTCAAGGCCCTGAACGCCAGTGAAAGTCTTGTTTACGCAGTTCATTTCACGCTGCTCGGCAATCCGGCCGCGGCCGCATGTGCGCTGCTCTCAGGCATACGCTCTTTCTCTGCCTTGAAGACCCGCTCCGCGCTGCTTGCCGTCATCTTTGTGGTTATCAATCTGGCCCTTGGCGTCATATTTGCCAAAACCGTTGCCGGCTGGTTGCCTGTGGTTGGGTCTTGTTTTGCAACCATGGCCATCTTTCTCATGCGCGGTGTGCGCATGCGCATGGTGCTGCTCTTCAGCACCCTTTGCTGGCTGATGAATAACATAATCAGCGGATCCATTGGCGGCACTCTGCTTGAACTCACCATTACCACCGTCAGCATTCTCACCATCACCCGGATGCTGAAAGATCGCGCCGCAATTCACAGCCAGGAATTGCTCGCCAATCTCCAGGCGAAACAGCCTGAACTGGATGGGGTGGGGCAGTTGTGAACTGCCCACCTCATATCTCCGGCCACAATGCGGTACGTTCTCAGGCAATCTCAAGTGGCGCAGCTGTTATCTCCAGGTCCACATGCTGTACGCCCAGGTAGGGGTGATGCGCTGTCAGCCGCACCTTGCCCGTCATTTCGAACGCCCTGATCCAGATTGCTCCTGTCCCGCCCACAAGGGCAAACGGGTTGTCGCCGATAATCTCAGCCGGCCCCACCAACTCAAAGCGAATGGCATCCGCGGCAAACGGCCGTATCGCGTTGAACTCGTCCGTTACCCGCAGCACCACGCGCGTGGTGTCGGCGCCATCGCCCACCAGTGTTGTGTCGTCCGCCAGCAGCGTGAACTTGCTGTCTACGCCTCGGCCAGAGAAGCTGCGCGAGATAACCTGCTTGCCGCCGATAAATCCGTCGATCCGCAGGTCGCCCCAGGGTTTGATGAGGTTGCCCAAGTTGGCCGTAAAGGGGCCGTACTTGAGATGTGGAAACTCCTTGCGGTCCGGATCGGCCTCCGCCACCAATTTACCGTCCACGTAAAACTTCAGGTGCTCGCAGTTTGAACTCACCAGCGCATTGGTAAATCCTACGTTCTCGTCGCCTCGCGCCCAGTGGAACGCCGGCTCCAGCACAATCTCTTCCTCCGGGTCGCACTGCGACTTGTAAAAGCCTGCAGCGGGCTTTGGCTCGCGGAAGATGTCCGTCACGCCGTGATAGCAGATGCGGTCGCCTGAGCCAAAGTTGCTGTGCGTGTTGTAGTCGAACGCGCACCACCCGATGCCGCCCGCGTACTGCGGATTCGACGCCAGTTGGTTATGCACCCGCGCGTGGCGCACCGTGTGCTCCCGCAACCGCTCAATGTTGTCGATCGTCTTGGTCGGATACGTGTGACCCGCAAACTCCGTATTCAAATACAGCGGATGATTCGGTTCCTTCAACGGGAAGCCGAAATCGTTCATCGTGAACACATCCTCAAGCAGTTCCGATTCGTAAAGGTAGCGAATGCCACCAGTCTGCCGCGTCGTATCCAGCTTGTGCGCCACTGCGTTAGTGCGCGCGTAGAAGTCGTGATCGTCGTGAGATTCGTTGATGCGCACGCCCCACAGAATTACCGAGGGGTGATTCCAGTCGCGGCGGATCATGCGGTCCACATTGTCCACTGCGACATCCTTCCAAGCCTGGTCGCCAATGTGCTGCCAGCCCGGTATCTCTTCCAGAACCAGCAGCCCGATCTCGTCGCATGCATCCAGAAAGTGCCGCGACTGCGGGTAGTGCGAGGTGCGCACAATGTTGCACTTCAGCTTCTTGCGCAGAATGATGGCGTCCTGCCTCTGCACGCGTCCCGGCATCGCCTGGCCCACCCAGGGGAACGTCTGGTGCCTGTCGAGTCCGCGCAGTTTCACCACGGTGCCATTCAGCGAGAATCCCTGCGGCGTAAACTTTGCCTCGCGGAAGCCAATGCGGCGCGAATCGCTGTCGAGTAAGTGCGCGCCCTTCAGCAGCCGCACCTCCACGCGATAAAGCTTCGGCGACTTCAAATCCCAGAGTGCGATCGCACCCAGGTTGTCCAGATGAAGCGTTCGCGGCACGTTGCCTTCGTCCTCCCCTCCCGGCACATCCTGCGTGGTCTTCGCCACCAGCCGCTCGCCATCGTAGAGCGCCGCTTCCAGCGTCAACCCGCCCTCCAGAGTCTTGTTGGGGCTCACCAGGAAGCACTTAACATCCAGCGTCGGCTTGCCGCTCAGCACGTCCTTGGGCTGCGCAAAGATGTTTTCGATAAACGTGGGTGAAACCACGCGCAGTTGCACCTCGCGATAGATTCCCCCAAACGTCAGGTAGTCGATCTCATCCCCAAACGGAGGAATATCCGCGCGCTCGGTCGAGTCCACTTCCACTGCCAGCACGTTCTCTTTCTCCCAATCCAGGTGCTGCGTCAGTTCAAATGAGAACGGCGTAAACCCGCCCCTGTACTCGCCCAGCTTTGCGCCGTTCAGCCACACGGTTGAGGCAGTCATTACCCCTTCAAAGTCAACAAAGACCCTGCGCCCGCGCGCTGCCGCAGGCAGGCTGAACCGCCGCCGGTAGATCGACACGAATTCATATGCCTTTTCGTCGAAGCTGTGCCACGGCAGCTTCACATTCGTATGCGGCACCGTCACCCGCGCAAACGCGCTGTCGTCAAAATCCCGCTCGTGCGCCGCGGCCGTAGACTTTGCGTTGAACCGCCACCGCCGGTTGATCGGCAACACCGCGCGGGCCTTCGCCGGGTGCGCGGTCTCAGCGGCATAGCCCTGCAGTCCTTGGGAAACCGCCGAAGCGGCAATCAAACTTCCAGTAGTCTTTAAAAAATTACGACGATCCATAACGCTCCTTGGTAGCGGAAAAATGAGGGCACGCCAGCGACCGCCTTCCCAAAAGAAAGACGCATTGCTGGTATCGAATGCCGCCAGTAGTGTATACCGTTCCAGACACGTCTGCGGCGCGCCTCGCTGCTCTCAAGGCGAGCTACAGTCGAGTTGTGCCATGAGCGGACGCGGGCGCTGGCCTTTGAAGCAATGCGTGCGAGCCGCTTCTCACTGATAGCAATCACCTTTATCGTGTTTTTCGATCGGCAGGCACAAACATCATGAGTTCTTTTGACAGCATCACCCGCCGCAGCCTCATCAAACTGATAGCCTTGGCCAGCCCTGCAGTATCGCTCCTTGATGTCGCGGCCTCCGCGGAGCATCCAGCCTCCAATCCGGAAGCAGGCAGCCGCATGCATCGGCCCTGCCTCTTCTACAACGCCGCCTCTCTCGTCCGCATCAAGCAGATGCTCGCTGCCGACGCAGCCGCCAGCGCGGCCCTCAAGAAGCGCGGCGATGAACTGCTGGCCGCCGAGTTCTATCCCCAGTCCGCTGCGGACGTCGGTGGTGGCCAACAGGCCAGCTTCCGCTCCCCGGCCACGCAGATTGAAGATATGGGCCTCACGCTTGGCCTGCTCTTTCATCTCACAGGCGAAGAGCGTTATGCCGTTAAACTTCGCGATGCGCTGCTCTACTACAGCCACTACGATCGCTGGGCAGGCCCCGGACTGGCCGAGCGCTTTCTGCCCTGGCATTCAGTGCTTGAAACCACCAACTTCAGCTTTGGCTATGCCGCCGGGTACGACGCCCTCCACGGCTATCTCTCTGTGGCAGATCGCAACACCATCGCTGAGACCATGGTCCGCCTGGCCATCCTGCCCATCCTCAACGATTGGATTCTCCCCGGCGCGCGCGTCCATGCATTCGACTCCATGGGCCACAATTGGTGGGGTGTTTGTGTAGCCGGCGCTGGTCTCAGCGCGCTGGCCCTGCTCGGCGACGATCCCCGCGCCAGCCAGTGGATTGATGCCGTCGATGCCGGCTACTTGCAATGGTTTAACTATCCCGGCAATGTGCTCCAGAATCGCATGCCCACCTTCGAGCGTTCCGGCCCTTCGTATGAAGGCGTTGGCTACACCAACTACGGCGTCTCCGAGTACCTCCATTATCGCTTCGCCTGGCAAAATACCTTTCCCGCACGCAAGGCCGCTCGCATTGAGCCGCTCGACCACCTCGCGACTTTCTTTCTGCAAACCCTCTACCCCACCTCCACCGGATCTCTTGCAGTCAACTTTGAAGACAGCAGTCTCGGCGCGGACTCCAGCGCAACAGTGCTTCTGCTTATCGCCTGTGGTCTTGGAACTCCCGATGCCGCGCGCTATCTCGCGCATGTCCACACCCATCCAGGGGGCACGCTGCTCTCCCTGTTGCGCCAGCGCCCGCAGCCCACTGCGCAAGGGGATGCGCCCACCTCTGTCCTCTACTCCCGCATGGGCTGGGCTACCATGCGCTCTTCCTGGCTGAACGACGCCACCATGCTCGCGATGAAGTCCGGCTACACATGGAACCATGCCCATGCCGACGCCGGCTCCTTCATCATCTTCAAGCAGGGTGTGCCCCTCATCATTGACTCCGGCACTTGCGGCTACGGCCGCCCGGAGTACGCTCATTACTATCGCCTCAGCCGCGCCCACAACGTCATCCTCTTCAACGGCGAAGGCCAATCACCGGAGGACATAGACCATGGGACAAAGTTTCCCGGCCGCATGGACTCGCTCATTGATGGCCTCGGCCTCAAGTACGTATGCGCCGATGCCACCGGCCCCACCGCCCGCTGGTTCTCGCGCAACTACCGCAACTGGCTCTGGACCGGTGACGTCATCCTCATCCTCGACGATCTTCGCGCCCATACTGCCGGTTCTCTTGACTGGCTCCTCCACTTTGACGGCTCCTATACGGCGAACTCGCCGGGAACCGTTACTCTCAAGAACGGTCCCGCCGAAGCTGTTGTCAAAATCCTCCATCCCCCCGTCACGCATCGCGAAGAGACCGGTCTCGCCGACCATAATCCAGACAAGAAGATTCCCTATCTCGCATTCACTCCTCAAACAGAGGAACGCTTGCGCCAGTTCATTACCGCCATCTGCCTCAATCCCGCCGCGGTTCCGGAGTTTGAGTTACTGCAGGGACTCAACTACATCGGCGTGCGGATGCGCACCCAGCACACCGTTGAAGATATCTACATCAACCTGCGCGCCATTGACGACTCTATCCACATGAACAGCGCCGTCCAAATCGGAGAATGGCTCACCGACGCCTACCTGCTCCACCTCACCCGTTCCTCCGGCGGCGAACAGGTGCAGCGCTACTTCATCGGCGACGGCAGCTATCTGCGCCGCGGCTCGCAGAGCCTGATTGAATCGCTCTCCAAACTCACCGCCTGCTGGTCACAGAACGATCCTCTCGAACTCTTCTCAAACGATGGCTCCGCTTCTGTTCAACTTGCTGCCGAGCGCGTGCCACAATCCGTTCGCTGGAACGGAAGGACCGTCCCCACTTCATACGACAGGCAGAAAAAGCTCGTCTCGCTTAAAGGAGCGCAATGAACCGTCGCGACATGCTCAAGCTCTCATCCCTGGCCGCAGCCGCTGCCTCCGCCCCGGCGCTCGCTGAGGCTACCACTGCCTACAGTCCCTCCATCTCCCGCTGGGATCACGTCGAGATCACACTCCTCGGACCCTCCGCCGGCAATCCTTTTCTTGACGTCACTCTCTCGGCCACCTTCCGCTTCAAACACCGCTCGCTCACCGTCCCCGGCTTTTACGACGGCGCTGGCAATTACAAAATCCGTTTCATGCCCGACGAGCCTGGGGACTGGTCCTGGACCACCGTCAGCAACGCTCCTGCCCTCCACAAGCAATCAGGGGCATTCCAATGCGTCTCACCCGCCGCCGGCAACCACGGCCCCGTCTCCATCCGCGACACATTCCATTTCGGCTATGCAGATGGCACGCCTTTCGTCGAGTGTGGAACCACCTGCTACGCCTGGGCCTTTCAGCCGGAAGACACCCAGCATCAGACCATCCAGACCCTCGCCGCTTCGCCCTTCAACAAGATCCGTATGTGCCTCTTCCCCAAGTGGTACCAGCACAATCACCACGAGCCGCCCATGTATCCCTTTCCGCGCGCCGGGGAGGTAAATGATTACTCCACCTTCAACCCCGCCTACTTTCAGCATCTCGACCAGCTCATCCTCGAATTGCGCCGCATTGGCGTCCAGGCCGACCTCATCCTCTTCCATCCCTATGACAAGTGGGGCTATCAGTCCATGCCCGCCGAGGTAGACGACCGCTATCTCCGCTATGTGATTGCGCGCTTTGGCGCCTTCCGCAATGTATGGTGGTCGCTCGCCAATGAGTTTGACCTGCTCAATCAGAAGACATCCTCGGATTGGGATCGCTTTGCGCGGATACTGGTTGCGGAAGACCCTTTCGGCCATCTCCGCTCCGTCCACAACTGTCACGTGCTTTACGACTACAGCCGCGCCTGGTGTACCCACGCCGGCGTGCAGGATTCGCGCATGGAGTTGGCCGCCGGTTGGCGCGCGGACTGGGGCAAGCCTGTAGTCTTTGACGAATGCAAATACGAGGGCAACATCGCCTCGCAGTGGGGCAACATCAGCGCTGAAGCCATGACACGCCGCTTCTGGATGGCGGCGGTACAGGGAACTTATTGCGGCCACGGCGAGACCTTCCTCAATGAGAAGGACATTCTCTGGTGGTCTCATGGCGGTGTATTGCACGGCAAGAGCCCAGAGCGCATTGCGCTGCTGCGCAAGTTGCTTGAGGAGACCATCGCCCTCGGTCCCGGCCCCATCGGATTCAACTATGTTGGCGATCATCCACTCTTCTGTGCGCGGCGGCTCAACGACTCGGCATGGTTCTACTACTTCGATGAGCACCAGCCAGCCGAGATCACGATCATGCTGCCGGAGGGCAAAAAATATTCGGCGGAGATCATTGACACGCTCACCCTTGAGCGAACGACTCTGCCTGGCGAGTTCACCGGCGAGAGCGCAATGAAGCTACCCGGCCGCCCGTGGCTCTCCCTCTGGTTCCGCCAGAAGGGACTCGTCTGAGCACCTCTTTTAATTCCATGCGGTAATCTGGTCCAGAGGTATCTTCAATGCGTTTCAATGCATGCTGCCGCGCTTCTCTTGCGTTTGTTCTGCTGGCGCTGGGGCTGGCCTCTGTTCAACCCGCGTCAGGGCAGGGAATTGCGCTCAGTCCATCTCTCCCGCTCACCCATGTTGACAACGGACCAAACTCCGCCAGGGCGCAAGCGCAGCACTATGTCGTGCTAGTCTCGCTCGACGGTTTTCGCTGGGACTATGCAAAGCGGGAGAACGCCACCCATCTGCTGGCCCTTGGCAGGCAGGGCGTCTGGGCTCCAGAAGGAATGCTGCCCAGCTTTCCCTCCCTCACCTTTCCCAACCACTTCACCATCGTCACCGGCCTCTATCCCGAGCACCACGGCCTGGTTGCCAACAGCTTCTTTGATGCGGTTCGCCAGGCCCGCTACGCCATCGCAGACCCCCAGGCCGTGAGCGACGGAACCTGGTACAAAGGCACCCCATTGTGGAGTCTGGCTGAGAGCCAGGGCATGCGCACCGCTTGCCTCTTCTGGCCCGGCTCTGAGGCCCTGATTGCCGGCTTCCGGCCCTCGTATTACGCCCGCTTCGATGGCAAAACTGAAGCCACCGATGCCGTCCAGCAGGCGCGTATCGACGACGCCGTGGCTCTGCTCCATCTGGCCCCCGCCGACCGCCCTCACCTCATCACCATCTATTACTCCGAGCCCGACCACGAAGGCCACCAGTATGGCCCTGACTCCCCTGAGACCCGCGCCGCCATTCTCAAGATGGACGCCATGGTCGGCAAGCTCAAGGCCGCACTCGATGCAACCGGTCTGCCCATTGACCTGGTTGTTGTCAGTGATCACGGCATGGTCCATGTCGATGGCCCCTGGATTACCCTCGATCAACTCGCGGATCTGGCAGGTTTTGATACCTCCGGCGCGCTTCTGTACGGCAAGACGGAAGAGGATCGTGCCCGCGTTTACAACCAGCTTAAGAAAGCGTCCTCGAAGTTCGTCGTCTATCGTCTCAAGGACGTGCCTGCCAGCCTCAACTTCAATCAGAATCCGCGTGAGGGCGACCCGGTTGTGATTGCAACCGGCCCTTACGCCATCCGTGCCCACGCCGCGCCCGCCGGCAGGCCAGACTTGGCGCCCATTCCCGGCATGCACGGCTTTGACCCGCTCAAGCTGCCAGAGATGAAAGCGAGCTTTTTTGCTGCCGGACCGGATATAGTTGCTGGCAAAACAGTTGCTCCATTTGGTAACGTTAACTTGTATCCTTGGCTTGCGCATCTTCTGGGGCTTGTTCCGCCCCCCTCCGATGGCAGCCTGAACGTTTTGGCCGGTACCCTCCGCGATGGTGGTGCCGAGTCCGGAGATAACTCCGGCAATTAGGGAGCAGGGAAAATGAGCGTAGTTCTTGGAATTGACGGCGGGGGCACCCGCACACGCGCCTCGATTATGGATGGTGAACGAGTTCTGGCCCATGCCGAGGGCGGCTCCATCAAGCGCCTTCGCGTCGGCGCTGAAGCCGCGGAAAGCAATCTCCGCGAGATCCTCAAGGACGTATTCGCGCAAGCCGCCAGCCCCACGATTGACGCTGCTTGCTGCGGCGTTGCCAGCGCCAGCCTTCCGGGCATACACGAGTGGATTACGGCAGTCTTTGAGGACTTCGGAATCTTCCGCTCTGAAGTCGTCGGCGACGAAGTAATCGCCCTCGATGCGGCATTCCAGGGCGGCCCCGGCATCCTGCAGATTGCCGGCACCGGCTCAAACACCATTGGCCGCGCCGCAGACGGAAGCAGGGAGTGTGCGGGCGGCTGGAGTTCGCGTCTCGGCGACGAAGGCTCCGGTTATTGGATTGGCCTGCATAGCGTTCGACGCGCACTGCACGCGCACGATCAGGAGAAGCCAACCCAGATTCTCAAAAAAGTGGGCGAGATATGGGGAACGCCGACAATCGACGATTTAGTCAACCTGGGCGATAGCACGCCCGGCCCTGACTTTGCCGCTCTGGCGCCGGCAATCAACGAGCTGGCAGAGGCTGGCGACCCCGTCGCACTGGATGTGCTGGCGCAGGCGGCTGCTGACCTGGTTGCTTTCGTGCTGCTGGTTCGCTCCAAGCTCCTTCGCAAGCACAACATTCAGGGCGAGGTTCCAGTGGCCTGGACGGGCGGCATCATTGAGAAGATGAAGCTGGTTCGCGAGCCCTTCTTCGCCGGCCTGCGCAGCGCCGCTCCAAACATGCCTGTGGGCCAAAGCGGTGTGGTTTCGCTTGAAGGTGCGCTCTGGCGGGCAAAGCGGCTGGCGGAAGCAAAGGCTTAGCGCGGCGGCAACTCAGCCGTTATTGATCAGTTGCCCGTTCTGGATTGAAGCCACAAGCTTCCCCTCCGCGTCCACAGCAACGAGATTGGCTGGCTGGCCCACCGCAAGGGAGCCGGCCAGTCCGCCAAGCCCGGTCATCGTTGCCGGGTTTGTAGTCAGCAGTCGCAGCGCCTCTTCGAGCGGTGCTCCCGTGAACGCTATAAAGTTCATCAGCGCCCGTTCGAGCGTCAAAACGCTCCCAGCCAGCACTCCGCGGGCCATCGCTCGGCCATGCGCCACCTGTACGGCAAATCCTCCCAATTGGTACTCCCCATCAGGCATTCCGGCGGCGCTCATCGCGTCCGTCACCAGAATGGCCCGGTTCGGTCCCTTGGCCCGATACCAAAGCTTCACCAGCTCCGGAGCCGTATGCACGCCGTCGCAGATCAACTCAGCGTAGAGCGAGTCGTTGCTCAGAACGATTCCCAGGATTCCCGGTTCACGGTGGTCGAGCGGTCGCATGGCGTTGAAGGTATGCGTTGCGCTCGTTGCCCCTGCGGCGATTGCAGCAAGGGTCTCCGCTGCGGTTGCATTTGAGTGACCCACTGCGACGCGAACTCCGCGCGCAGTGGCGTGTGCAGTCAACTCCACCGCGCCCGGCAACTCCGGCGCCAGCGTCATCAGGCGAATGTGGCCTTCGGCGGCTTCAAAGAGCCGGTCGAAGAGGGCAATGTCAGGGGCGAGCAGGTACTCGCGCGGTTGCACACCGCATTTGGCGTGGGAGAGAAACGGCCCTTCCAGATGAATGCCGATTGGCCGCGCCACGGGCTGGCTGCTCTTGCCCTGGATCAGTTGAGGATCTTCAATCAGCCTGGCAAGCGACGAAAGCGAACGCAGAGTCGTCTCCAACGGAGCGGTCACAGTGGTCGCCAGAAAGCTCCCCGTCCCGCGCGTAGCCAAAAATCCGCCAACCGCGCTCAGTGCCTCGGGTGTAGCTTCCATTACGTCGTGGCCGGCAGCGCCGTGGATGTGAACGTCTAGAAACGCCGGGGCCAGTGTGGCGGTTGGGTAATCCAGCGCAGATACTTGGGCGGTCGCTATCTCACGGCTGGCAATTGAGGCAATGTGGCCGTCCTCGATAAGAATCTCAGGGTTTTCGAGGAGATGTGTCCCGCTCCACAGCCACTTTGCAGTCAGAATGGTGCGCATGGTTGGAATTATTGCAGGCGCTCCCGGCATCCTGGAAGACGTCCATCGATCGAAGCGGCTGAGAAGAGGCGACTCAGTGAACCAGCGTCGATCGGTCGGACTCCACTTGGCTGCCCTTTGATTGCGTTGCACTAAGCGCTGCCTGCAAGGCCGCCAACTCCGCGCGGCATGCCGTCAACTGCGCCGAGATGGCGGCAAATTGTGACTTGATGTGAACCTGAAGCTCGGCAATCGCTTCTTCCAGCCGGTCATTGGCGGCAATCTGTTCGGACTGGCTAACCTGCACTGCCTTCAGGTTGGGCAGGATAACGTCAGACAAAAGATGGCAGAGGGCAACAGAGGGATCGTCCATGCGCAGATTCTAAGCGGTAATTTGAAAAAACACATGATTACCGTCGGTGGCCGTTGGTAATGTGCTGACCGGCGGCAAACATCTTGTTCCGCCTTCACTGCTTGTGCTATGAACCGCGCATCCATCAGCCGCCAAAAATCACCTGTACTTGCGCAGAACCCCCAGAACCCGCCCCTGAATGGCTACATGTGCGGCGGGAACATAAATCGGGTCCATCTCCGCATTTGCAGGCTGCAGCCGAACCACATTCCCCTCGGTAAAGAAGCGCTTCAAGGTAGTCTCCGCGCCATGCACCAGGGCAACCACAATCTCCCCTTGGCGAGCTGTTCGCGTCCGCTCCACCAGCACGTAGTCGCCATTGATAATGTGCTCGTCGCGCATCGAGTCGCCGCGGACTTCAAGCGCAAACACATCCCGGTTGCCGACTACGTCATGCAACGAGATCGTCTCAGAGGTCTCCATGGCTTCCACGGGCAGTCCGGCGGCAATACGCCCGGCGAGAGGCAGGCGCGAACTGGAGCGGGTGCGCGACCCCGGCGGCAGCAGGTCAATGGACCGGCTCCGGTTGTGGACGCGGTCCAGCAACCCCTTCTTCTCAAGGTTTGTAATGTGCTTGTGAACGGTAGCCAGGCTCTTGAGCCCCATCCCACGCGCAATCTCCTCAAACGACGGGGAGTAGCCGTTGCGCGCCACAAACGACTCCAGGAAGTCGAGAATTTCTTTTTGTCTTCGTGTGACAGCCATGGGCGCATTATAGCGAATAAAAAGCGAATTGCAACAACTCTTTTTGCACCGCGTTCCGGTAGCCCAGAATCAAAGCCGGGCAGTGCGCCGGACCCTTGCGCTCTAGAATCAAAAGTATGATCATCGAGTCCTTTCCGGTTGGGCCTTTGCAATGCAACTGCACCTTGTTGGGCGACCAGGAGACCCACGAGGCCGTCGTTATCGATCCCGGCGACGAGATCGGCCGCATACATCGCCGCCTCACAGAACTGGGCCTCACGCTCAAGCAGATTCTTGTTACCCACGCCCACATCGACCATGTTGGGGGAGCGTTGCGCCTCAAGCGGCTTACAGGCGCCCCCATCTTCCTCAACAAGCATGATCTGCCCCTGCTTGAGATGATGGAGTCACAGGCTGCCTGGCTCGGAATCGCCCCACCTGAGACTGCACCGCCCGACGAGAGCCTGGACGATGGGCTCCTGGTGGGTCTGGAGCGATATCCGGGCAAGGTCTTGCATACGCCCGGCCACACCCAGGGTTCAGTCTGCCTGCACTTCGCCCCGCAAAACCTGCTTATCGCCGGTGACACGCTGTTTCAAGGCAGCATTGGCCGCACTGATCTGCCCGGCGGAGACTCCGCGCAAATCATCGATTCCATCCACTCCAGGCTTCTCACGCTTCCTGATCAGACCAGGGTAATCACCGGCCACGGTCCAGCCACCACCATCGGATACGAGCGAGTCAACAACCCCTACCTGCACTAGAATGCGACGCGGGCCCGACAAATATATATGGTTTGTTTTCTATGCATTGCCGGGCTTCTTTAAAGAGGCACTTACGGCAACGGTGCGGCCAGGTTACTCCCCTGATGCGTTTGCAGGTAGTCAACCAGCAGGGCTACTCCGGTACTAAAGTCCGCTTCCGGTCCCAGCAGGCTCACCACCAGCCAGCCTGACTCGCCCATGCCGAAAAAATACCCTGGATGCACCCAGACTCCACGTTCCAGCAGCGCCAGCACGGTAACCTCGTCGCGCTCCAGCGCAGGAATCCTCAGCACCGCGTACCAGCCGCCCTCCACCTCGAGCCTGTGAACCACCGGCAGGCCTGCAAGCTGGCGGTCAAGTTCAGCCAGATTCGCCACAACACGCTGCCGGATCTGAGCCTGAATCAACCCCCGATCCATGAGCCACTTCGGCAATGCGCATTGCACCGGGGCATTCATCGAGAGAAACGTGTCGGCAATCACCTCCAGCCGGTCCAGTGCCGCCTCCTGACCCGGCCCGGTTGCCACCACCCATGCCGCCTTCATCTGCGGCATCCCGGCAATCTTGCTCAGCCCGCTCACCACAAAGACGGCAACGCCCTCCAGACCGCTGGCAAAGCTGCTGCCAATCTCGGTAATCCCATAATCCAAGAATACCTCGTCCACAATCAGCGCCAGGTCGAACTCACGGCACAGGCGCGCCAGTTCACTGGCCTCCCACGGCTTGGTAAAGTGCCCGGTGGGGTTGTTCGGGTGTACCAGCACAATGGCCCGCGTTTGGGGCGTAATGGCCCTGCGAAAGCTCTCCGGGTCAATCTGCCATCCCTGGTCGTAGACAAGTCCCACGGGCTTCACCCGCACATCGTCCAGCACGGCCAGAAAGTCAAAAAGCGGATACCCCGGCTGGGGAGCCAGAATCTCGCATCCTGAATCGCAGAGCAGGCGGAACAAGAAGCTGTAGGCCTCGCTGGTACTGGTCGTCAGCACTATCTGCTCCGGATTCAGCGCCACGCCATGCGCGCCATAGTAGGCGCAAACAGCTTCGCGGGCGCGCACGGTTCCCCTGGGCTGTGGATCATAGTCCAGCGCCGCCGGGGCAGTGAGCGCCTGCAGCAGCGCGGGACTGTATTCGAATCCGCACCGCGTGGGATTGGATGCAGTCAGGTCGGCAATGGGCAGCCCGGCTTGCGCGCGCATCCGATGCGCCTTCGCCAGTTCGCTCTCTTCGGTATTCCAGTCTGTTCGTTTTGAAAAGCGCATAAGCCTCGCTCTGCCAACGGCTCACTCCTGCCCAGCCAGCCCGCAGGGGGCCATCGTGCACAATGGGTAAGACGCCCTTTCCACAATACACGGGTGTCCCAGTGGAGGAGTATTGGGTCTTGCATCGGGTTTGCGCGCTGTTGTTTTTGACTATGGAATGGTGTTGACCGGGCCGCCGGACCCAGCATCGTACGCCGCGTTGTTGCGGATTACGGGGCTCACATCTGCCCGCCTCGACGGCTCTTACTGGGCTCACCGCCATGCATACGATGAAGGCAAACTCACCGGCCTTGCCTTTTGGCAAACGGTCGTTCGCGAAGCTGGCCTCAACCTCTCCGCTTCTGCAATTGATGAGTTGAACCTGTGGGACGCCCGCCTGTGGACTACTCAGAATCCAGCCATGCTCGCCTGGCAACAGCAGCTAAAGGCCAGGGGATTGCTGACCGCCATCCTCTCCAACATGGGCGACAGCGTGCTCGACAACATGAAGCGCGAGTTTGACTGGTTCTCCCGCTTTGATGTCCTCGTCTGGAGCTACCAGTTGCATATTGCCAAGCCGGACCCAGCCATCTACCACTATGTTCTGAACAAGCTCGGCACTCGGCCTGAAGAGACGCTATTCATTGACGACAAGGCAATCAATATCGACGCGGCTCACGCACTGGGGATGAAGGGGCTGGTATTCACAAACGTAGAGCAACTGCGCGTTGACTTGGTTGCATACGGACTGGATGCCGAACTGCCCCTTCCGGCATGATGGGGTTCCGCAAAAATCAGTGGCTTTAAATAAACTGCTTGAGAGTTGCTTCGGGTGGCTTGCCGGGGACTTATCCCCGGCAAGCCATTTGAGAGTTACGACGCCATTCCCAAACCTACCAGGTTGGCAGCCGCGATAATAACGAGGATGCCTGCCCAAAGCAGCCGGATCGGGCGCTTTCCAACGCCAACCCATTCGCCAAGAGCAAGGCCCACAAGGCCGCCGCAAAGAACGTAGCCGCTCATGTGCAGCATCCAGTTCACGTGCGCCAGGCGCTGTGGAATGCTTGCTGCTCCCCAGGCATAAAAGAAGAACTGCAGATACCACATGATGCCGCCCGCTGCGGCCATGGCGCCGTTCTTTAGCAGTTTTGAACCGGGCAGCGCCAGATCGGCGCGCAGTGAGAGTTCCCGCTTGAAGGCCAGCCGGATGAAGCAGTAGCTCAGGTTGATAATGGCGCCGCCGCCCATGATCAGCACGTAACTGGGCAGCGCCGAGTAAAGCGCGTTCACGCCCAGATGCAGTGCCGCTTCCTGGATAGGCTTGGCCGAGTCGATGGCAAACGACATGCCCGATGAAAAAATGCCGCACATCACGGCCAGCGCCAGGCCAAGCTTCACGTTGAACTCGCGAACCTCGCTCCCGAGCTGAATCTCCTTCTGGTGGCCGGCATAAGAAACAATGGCCACGCCC
>Ga0364922_10398_pt1 | contig 22306 bp, 18 predicted proteins | sample ExccelJu500001D4_2_FD_206955 | JGI IMG/M metagenome (GOLD analysis project Ga0364922, IMG submission 206955) | Enriched cells from Trout Bog Lake Hypolimnion, Wisconsin, USA - BchlTB.June20.5000.01.D4 | ecosystem: Environmental > Aquatic > Freshwater > Lake > Hypolimnion/Profundal zone | place...
GGGCGCACTGGAAGCGGCGGCGAAGGAAGGGGCAATGAAAAGCGCCGTCAATCTTGCCGACATGGTGAAAGAAGTGGTCGATGTGGAGATCAAGTTTGCCACTCAACTTGCCTTGAGCACTGAGGCGGTAAATGCGGCCGTAAGCGGCGAAGCCGACGCCATGAACAAGAAGCTTGCCGACATCATGGCGAAAATAGGAACAGACTATGAAACGTTTCTTGTAACCGATGCCAGCGGTATTGTTGTTGCGGACAGCAACCATGGAGCTGCAAAAGGTGTTTCGGTTGCCGAAAGAGAATACTTTTCCAAGGTCAAGGACGGAAAAGCCAATGCCGGGGCAGTGGTCAAGTCGAAGGTTACGGGTAATCCCGTCTCCGTCGTTTGCGCGCCGATTATGAAAGATGGAAAATTTGCCGGCGTTATAATTGCGGCTTTAAAGATCGATTCCATTTCCGAAAAAGTGACAGCGAAAGTGGGACAGACCGGGTACGGATTTATAATCGACCCAACAGGAATGTGCATTGCCCATCCTGTTAAGGAACATATCTTGAAATTGGATATAACGAAACTGGCCGGCATGGAAGAACTGGCCAAAATGATGCTGGCCAAACAAAAAGGAACTCACGATTACACCTTCAAAGGGGTTAAAAAGATGGCGGGATTCGCCCCGGTGGAGAATACCGGCTGGAGCATCGGCATAACACAGGATGCGGGCGAGTTTCTGGGCGCAGCCCATGCGATCCGCAACTTCATTGGGATCGCCATTATCATCTTTCTTGTTTTGGCTGTAGTCAGCATAACGTATTTTGCCCGCGGCATTTCCGCGCCGATTAAAAGCTCCGTTGACCAGATGAGCGAAGCGGCCAATCAGGTTGCTTCCGCAGCAAGCGAGGTTTCCGGCTCCAGCCAGTCTCTGGCCGAAGGGGCGTCCGAACAGGCCTCCGCGATTGAGGAGACTTCGTCATCGCTGGAAGAGATGTCTTCCATGACCAAGCAGAATGCCGACAATGCCACCCATGCGGACAGCCTCATGAAAGATACCAATCAGGTTGTCAAGAGGGCGAACGAATCCATGGCCTCCCTGACCAGTTCCATGAAAGAAATATCCGCCGCCAGCGAAGAAACTTCGAAAATCGTCAAGACTATCGATGAAATTGCTTTCCAGACCAATCTCCTGGCGCTCAACGCCGCCGTGGAGGCGGCCCGGGCGGGAGAAGCGGGCGCCGGATTTGCAGTGGTGGCCGAAGAGGTGCGCAATTTGGCCCTGCGGGCTGCCGATGCGGCCAAGAACACTTCCGATTTGATTGAAGGCACGGTCAAAAAGATAAAGGATGGTTCCGACCTGGTGACGAAAACAAACGACGCCTTTACCGAGATTGCCGTCAGCGCCTCGAAAGTCGGTGAACTGGTGGGCGAAATTGCGGCGGCATCCCAGGAACAGGCCCAGGGGATCAATCAGATCAACAAGGCTGTGGTGGAAATGGACAAGGTCGTTCAGCAAACGGCGGCCAATGCCGAAGAGTCCGCATCCGCATCGGAAGAGATGAACGCCCAGGCGGAACAGATGAAAAGCATAGCTTTAACATTGCTCGCTATCATCGGAGGAAGTTCCGAACTTATCGGAAAGGACTTTGCGGCGAAGACCCGGGCGAAAAAGGGACAAGCGGCGATACCTGCGCCCAAAGCGGCGGGCAAAAATGTTGTTGCCTACAAAAAGGCTGGAAAAATCAACCCCGACCGGGTGATACCTATGGATGAAGATCAGTTTAAAGACTTCTAATAAATAATATCCCAGGGGAAAGGCGAGCTGCCTTTCCCCTTTTTTTTAAATATTTCAAAAATCCATCTGAAAAATGGCGGTTAGGAGAAAATCATTTCACCGCTGCCTTGCCCTGAGCCTCCTGAAACATAAGCATAAAGTGGGCGTTTGCGCGGCTGCTGGTCAGTTTATCCGCGCGGTGTTGTCATTGCATCAAATCCGGAATTACACCCGGTGCTGATGTGTGTTGAGTTATGTTTTTTGTCAGCGCAAACTTTCCGCCTTGTACTTGGCCTGCCGAAAATAGTATTCTTTGTAGCAAATATTTAATGATCATGATTTTATCATAATCATTCGTGCCGGGAATTCCCGTTTGCAAATTTTTCAAAAAGAGATGATAATGCCTTGACATAATTACAAGCGTAATATATTTTTTAGCATATGATTGATCAGTCAGTCAAGGGGGATGGTTTTCCCGTCCCGGAGTTAAGATGACGCGACTGGAAGGTTGTCTGTGAGCGGCAAAAAAATTACCAAAAGAGACTTGATCATGAATGCGGCAATCAAGGTATTTGCTGCCAAAGGTTATCACTCGTGCCGGACGCTGGATATCTCAATCGAAGCCGGTGTAGCTTATGGTTCTCTCTATCAATATTTTAAAAGCAAAGATGATATTTTGTTGTCCATCTTCCGGGACAACTGGAATGCTCTCCTACAAAGACTGAAAAGATTCAACGAAACCGAAGATTCTCCTCTAGCGAAAATTACGGGAATTTTCGATTTTGTGATCAAAAATTATAAGCACAATCCTGATCTGATGAAAGTTATGATTATGGATATTCCCAAACTGAATAAATTTTACAATGCGGAAAATCAGGCTCTGTACAATAAATTTTTTAGTGATTTGGCGGAAATAATCGTCCAAGGGCAAGCCAGAGGATTTTTCAGGAAAGAGATCGTGCCGATTATCGCTGCGTTTTTACTCTATGGCTCCGTGGATTCTACAATCCGTCAGTATGTTTACAATCCTGAATTTGATCGCGCGAGCTTTCCGATCCGAGAGGCGGAAAAGCAGATTAATGAATTTTTAACTCCCGGCTATTTAGCCGGGGATGCAATTAAACAATGATCATAGACCACAGCAACCGGGGAAAATGAAAAAGGCGGCGGCTTTTTTTCAGGCAAAGCCAAGGGACGCAAAAACCATGATCCGCCCGCTCCTGGCGCCCTTCCTCGGAGACGTTATTCGGGCGGACAGGGGGATGCATTTTATCAAGGGCTTAATAGCGGCGGTAGATTTAAGCCGCAGCAAAAATTGATAAACCGGTTCAGAGGTAAAGTTACTAAGAGGAGAATTTTATGGATGAGAAAGAAAAGAAGTGTTGTCTGGCGTCCTTCAACGGAATACCAAGTGCAGAGAGAAATTCCGGCAATTATTATCGCCGCGATGATGGAAGTCATATCTATAAAAACAGCGAGTACTACGAGTGGTGGCATCTGGACTGTTCCTTCGACAACGGATACCATCTGGTCGTCAACTTCCACTATATGAACATGTTTCTCAAGCCGATCATACCGTCTGCTCAACTCATGATTTACAAACCGGATGGAACCCAGATCGTGCGTTACGACTTGTGCAAAATGGAAGATACTTCCGCCGGAGCCGACTGGTGCGATTTACGCATGGGGGAAAGCTGGCTTAAAGACATGGGTGACGGGACGTATGAAATGTATATTATGAATAACAAGGCTGGCGCCCGCCTGACCATGAAAAGAATCGTTCCCGCATGGAAACTGGGCACGGGATTCAGCTTCAAGGATGAGGAAACGGGCAAAGTGGCCGGTTGGGTCGTTTCCATGCCTTATGCGGAAGTGCAAGGCGAACTCTTCATCAAGGATAAAAAAATAGCCGTCAAGGGTTCTGCCTACTACGATCATAACTGGGGAAATTTCCCGATGTATGAGAAATACTCTCATCGGTACTGGGGGCATATTCATAACGGCGGCTACTGTATCTCCTATGCCGGCGTGTTTCCGCGAGACCCCGATGGACCGGTATTTTACCCCCTGCTGATCGCCAAAGGACGTGAAATAGTCCTCTCGACAGACATTATGCAGATGGAGCTTGGTAATTTCGCCAAAGATCCGGCGACGGGGAGAAGTTACGCCCGGAGTTTCCTTATTACCGCGGACAGCCTCGGAGTGAAGATGCAACTGGAGATTAACACTACGCGGCTGATAGAAGCGATGAAGCTTCCCATGACCGTGCCATGGGATCAGTCCTATTTGCGCTTTCTGGGTGATTATACAATGGATGTCGAGATTGACGGTGGAAAAGAACGGGTACAGGGAGAAATGATCCATGAATTCATAATTCTATAATGAAAAGAATGCCCCGTTGCCCCGGGAGTGTTGGTTTATCCGCACACAATTCAGCTTGCTCTTTTTATTGAAAAGAAAGGCAGGGCGTCCCTTCAGTAAAAAGGATTCTGTTCCGAATGCCGGGAAGAAAATGGGCGCCGCGCCTTAAGAAAACCAGGCGGGTATGCCGGAGGTTAATTATCGGGCTTCAGATACGGCAGGGCCAGTTGCACCTTTTTTAATGCCTGTTTTTCAATCTGACGGGCGCGTTCGCGGGTGATGTTGTACCGGTCGCCGATTTCCTGAAGGGTTTCTGGATTATCCGCCATGACCCGGTGCTGGATAATATAGCTTTCCCGTTCATTGAGATGGGCCAGCGCGCCGGCGATATCCCGTTGAACCAAGCTTTTTTCTTCATGTTTGATCAAGGACACTTCCTGATTGTCCCCTTCATAAGCAAGAAAATCAATATGCGATGACTCGCCGTCATTACCAATAAGTTCATGCAGGGAAACATCGCGCGAACCCATTCGCAGGTCCATCTCGGCCACATCGGAACCTTTCACGCCCAGCGACTCGGCGATTTCCGAAAATTCCGGGTTCTTTTTGGAAAGAGACTCCAGTTGTTTTTTCGCCTGGCTTAATTTAAAAAACAATTTTCTCTGCGCCTGCGTAGTCCCGATTTTGACAATGCTCCAGGATTTAATGAGATAATTTTGAATGTAGGCGCGAATCCACCAGACGGCATATGATATCAGCCGGTAACCCTTGTAGGGGTCGAATTTCTTTACGGCATGAATAAGACCGATATTGCCTTCCTGAATAAGATCGGCCAGCTTAAAGCCGTAATTCCGGTATTCATGAGCGATTTTAACGACAAAACGCAAATTGGAAACAATCAGCGTTTCGGCGGCATCCATGTCGTTATACTTCTTCAAACGAACGGCAAGTTTGAATTCTTCTTCCGGGGTAAGCAGAGGAAAACGGTTTATTTCCGATATATATAAATCAAGAGTTCCGGTTACTGCGGGCAGTCTCAATGTTTATGCCTCCTACTGGCTTGATAACTAGTTACTTTTATCGGACAAAAATTTTCCGGTCAAGATATTTTATTGGGCCGAATCCTTGACACAGAATGCTTTCATGTTTAAAGTATCAGCGAATCAATCATGAGGAAGTTTGATGCAATCTATTAACAAGGTAATGATCGATTATGCAATAAAAATCTCCCAGGAAGTGGAGGCGGACTCTCTCCTTGTTTGCATTGATGTAATGAAGGATATTGCCGATTTGCCGGAAGAAATCAAGAAGGTGATCGGCGTCATCATCGTTGCCCGCGAGGGCGAGGAACTGCCGGAGGATGTGCAGAAATACGCCCGGAAACTGGATATTCCCAATGTCAAACTGACCCGTGTCGGGACAATTAAAATTGCCATTGCCAAAGGCATAGTTTCGGGATTTTTTAATAAGGGTGACAAGATAGTTTGTTTAAGCGGTGTACCTAAGTTTGGTTATGCCGACAGTATTTTTGTGCTTGATGTCGGGAAAGAATTTGAAATCTTAACATCGGATTATATTAACGATATAATTGAAAGTGTTCGTCCGGAAGTCTTCAATGCCGTCCTGAATATTGCCTGCGAAATCGCTGCGCAGGGCAGGGAAAGCAGAAAAATCGGCACAATATTTGTGCTGGGCGATGAGGAAAAGGTGTTACAACTTTCCCGGCAAATGATTATAAATCCCTTTTTGGGATACGCCGAGGATCAGCGCAACCTCCTGAACCCGGAGTTGAGTGAAACGATTAAGGAATTCTCAGCCATTGACGGCGCTTTTATTGTCAAGGAAAACGGCGCCATTATCACCGCCGGGAGGCACCTCAACGCCGCGCTGGACAGCCGTGATTTTCCATCCGGCCTGGGCAGCAGGCACATTGCCGCCGCGGGCATAACTAATGTAACCAAAGCTGTAGCTATCGTCATTTCCGAATCTTCGGGCAATGTCAGCGTGTTTAAAAATGGCAAACTGTTTGTTACCATCGAAAAACCGGTGGAATAGAGAGGATGAATTATGCGTTTTGATAAATTCACTTTGAAAGTACAGGAAGCTTTGCAGGAAGCCCAGTCGCTTGCCGGTTCTTCCGGCCATCAGGAAATTGAGCCGGAACACCTGCTCATTTGCTTTTTGCGGCAGGAAGACGGCATCGTTCCGGCTATCCTGAATAAGCTCAATATCCAACCGCAAAAAATCGAGCAAGAGCTTAATAATCATCTGCAAAAAAAGCCGAGTGTTCAAGGAACCGGCGCCGGACAGGTTTATCTTGGCGGCAGGCTCAATAAATTATTCGATAAAGCCCTGGCCGAAGCGGCTCAGCTCAAGGACGAGTATGTCAGCGCGGAGCACGTGCTGATTGTCATGGCCGAAGAAAAGGAAGGCCAGACCGGGAAAATTTTACGCAAGGCCGGTGTCAACAAGGACTCGATATTTAAGGTTCTGGTGGATATCCGCGGCAATCAGCGGGTAACCGATCCGAATCCGGAAGGCAAATACCAGGCTCTCGAACGCTACGCCAAGGACTACAATGAATTAGCGCGCAAAGGCACGTTTGATCCGGTTATCGGCCGGGATGAAGAGATCAGGCGGGTCATGCAGGTGCTGTCGCGGCGCACAAAAAATAATCCGGTATTGATCGGTGAGCCGGGCGTCGGCAAAACGGCTATTGTGGAAGGGTTGGCGCAACGGATCGTCAACGGCGACGTGCCGGAAAGTCTTAAAAGCAAACGCGTGATCGGTCTGGATGTCGGCGCGCTGATCGCCGGCGCCAAATATCGCGGTGAATTTGAGGAAAGGCTCAAAGCGGTTTTGAAGGAAGTTATCAGCGCGGAAGGCGAGATCATTCTTTTTATCGATGAAATCCATACGGTAGTCGGGGCCGGCGCCGCCGAAGGATCGATGGATGCATCCAACATGCTGAAACCGGCTTTGGCGCGGGGGGAATTGCGCTGCGTCGGCGCCACAACGCTCAATGAATATCGCAAATATATCGAAAAGGATGCGGCTTTGGAACGTCGTTTTCAGCCTGTTTTGATCAAGGAACCGTCGGTGGAAGATACGATCGCCATTTTACGCGGCCTGAAAGAACGCTATGAGGTGCATCACGGCGTGCGGATCAAGGACTCCGCCATCATCGCCGCGGCTACTCTTTCCAACCGGTATATCGCCGACAGGTTTCTGCCGGACAAGGCGGTTGATTTGATCGACGAGGCGGCATCGCGCCTGAGGATCGAACTGGACAGCATGCCCCTGGAAATCGACACCATTGACCGGAAAATAATTCAACTGCAAATCGAGCTGCAGTCGCTGAAAAATGATACGGAGGAAACTGTTAAGGAAAGGCGGGAAAAAATTGAAAAGGAGCTGGCCGAGCTGCAATCCGGGATGGACCGGATGAAAACGCACTGGTCGGCGGAAAAAGACATCATTAAAAAAATTCAGCAGATTAAAAGCAAGATGGAAGCTTTAAAAATCGAGGAGACCAATGCCCAGCGGGAAGGCAATCTGGCGCGGGCCGCGGAAATACGTTACGGCCAGCTGGTCGCCCTGAATAAAGAACTGGAGGCGGATCAGGCAAAACTTGAGGAAATCCAGCAAAACAACAAGATGCTGAAAGAAGAAGTCGATGCCGAAGACGTGGCGGAAGTCGTCTCCAATTGGACGGGCATACCGCTTTCGCGCATGCTGGAAAGCGATGTGCAAAAGCTGATTCATATGGATGAAAGGCTGAAAATGCGTGTCATCGGCCAGGATGAAGGAATCCGGGCCGTTTCCGCCGCGCTGCGCCGGGCCCGTTCCGGCCTGCAGGATCCGAACCGGCCGATTGGCTCGTTTATTTTTCTTGGTCCCACCGGCGTCGGCAAAACAGAACTGGCCCGCGCGCTCGCTGAATTCATGTTTGACAATGAGCAGGCCATGGTGCGGATTGACATGTCGGAATATATGGAAAAACATGCCGTAGCCAGGTTGATCGGCGCCCCGCCGGGTTATGTCGGCTATGATGAGGGCGGACATTTAACCGAGGCCGTCCGGCGCAAGCCTTATTGCGTGCTGCTTTTCGATGAAATCGAGAAGGCGCACCCCGATGTTTTTAATATCCTGCTGCAGATACTGGACGACGGGCGCCTTACCGACGGCCATGGCCGCACGGTTGATTTTAAGAACACGATTGTAATTATGACTTCCAACGTCGGCGGTCAATGGATTCAGGATGCCGATCTGGATGACGAGGAAAAGCACAACCGGACGATGGAGTCGCTCCGCGCCACTTTCAAGCCGGAATTTTTAAATCGGGTTGACGACATCATCACCTTCCGGGCCTTATCCCTGGAAGATATCAATAAAATCGTTGATATTCAGCTCGAATTAATTGGCAAGAGGCTCCTGGAACGTAATCTGACCATTGAATTGACAGCAAAGGCAAAAAAATATATAGCAGGCGTGGGTTACAACCCGGTATATGGCGCCCGGCCGCTGAAGCGTTCGATGCAAAAACTGATCTTGGATCCGCTCGCGCTGGAGATCCTTTCCGGTCAATATGCCGACGGTGATCAGATAAAAATCGATTTATCGCCGGACGGGGCAATAACATTTAAGAAATAAGGTGAAGGGCAGTGGCTAATTCTATCAAGACAGTTTTTTTGCTGGGCGCATTAACGGGGTTGCTGATGTTGATCGGCGGCCTGATCGGCGGCCGGGGAGGCGTTTATGTCGCCTTTGGCTTCGCCGTGGTTCTCAATTTTGGCAGCTACTGGTTTTCCGATAAGATTGTGCTGAGAATGTATAAAGCGCAAGAGGTTGCGGAAAGCTCTGCGCCGGATCTATATAATATCGTTCGTAATCTGGCCATGAAAGGCGGTTTGCCCCTGCCGCGGGTTTTTATTATCCCCGAAGAAGCACCCAATGCCTTTGCCACCGGCCGGGATGAAAATCATGCCGTTGTGGCCGTAACTGAAGGAATTATGCGGATTTTGAGCAAGGAAGAACTGGAAGGTGTAATTGCGCATGAGTTGAGCCATATCAAAAACAAAGATATGCTGATCAGTTCCATTGCGGCGACTATTGCCGGCGCCATTGTCATGCTGGCCCATATGGCCCAGTGGGCGGCTATCTTCGGCGGCGGACACAGCGATGATGATGAAAAAGGCGGAATCATCGGGCTGATCGCCATGGCCGTTTTGGCTCCCATTGCGGCGACAATTATTCAAATGTCCATTTCGCGTTCGCGGGAATATATGGCCGATGCGGGGTCTGCCCACATAACAAAGAACCCCTACGGACTGGCCGGTGCTTTGGAAAAACTTGCCCGGGCGTCACAGGTTATTCCGATGGATGCAAAACCGGCGACAGCCCATATGTTTATCGTTAATCCGCTGAGCGGAAAATCACTGATGAATCTTTTCAGCACTCATCCTCCGCTTGCAGAAAGAATTGCCCGTTTAAGAAGCATGAAACCTTATTAAATTCGCTTATTTTCTGAAGAGCGTTAAAGGAGAAATTGCTATGGCTGATGAGAAAAAGGACTCTGGATTTGTAGTAAAAGACAAACGCATTTTCGCCGAAGACAACGAGGCTCGTGAAAAGGAGCCGGTATCGGAAAAACCGGAAATCAATGAAAATGTTAATAAGCAGGACAATGATGATGATTATCCGCCGATCACTTTCATTAATTTTGTTTTATCTCTGAGCACCTCTGCCTTGTATCATTTTGGCGATTTTCCCGATCCGGTGAGCGGCAAAAAGCAAAAGAATTTATCGGCCGCCAAGCAAACAATCGATCTGCTGGATATGATTAACGAAAAAACAAAAAGAAATCTTGACGAGCAGGAAAATAATTTAATTCAGGGAGTTCTCTATGAATTAAAAATGCGCTACGTTAAAGAAAATGGCTGAAATGCTCAAAAAGTTGGCTCCGGCGAAGATAAATCTTTTCTTGCGTGTTTTACGGAAACGAGTTGATGGTTACCACGATATCGCTTCCTTAATGCAGCAAATAACTTTGTATGATGAATTAACCTTTTTGCCCCTTCCCCATGGTATTGTCCTGAAATGTCCCGACAGCGATTTGCCCATAGAAGATAACTTGATTTTTCGTGCGGCCATGGATCTGTTTTCCTATGCTGGCTATGCATCCGGTGTGGAAATAACCTTAAGGAAAAGCATACCGTTAGCCGCAGGGTTAGGCGGTGGAAGTTCCGATGCCGCCGCAACTCTATTGGCTTTAAACCAAATGTGCAGTTTGGGTTTGAAAAAGAAGGAACTCATGAATATAGGGGTAAAACTGGGGGCGGATGTTCCTTTTTTTATTTTTGGCGACACTGCTTACGCCACCGGCATCGGAGAGAAGTTGAAGCACGTGAAAAATATGCCGAAACTCAACCTCGTCCTGATTAATCCCTGCTTTCCCCTTTCCACGAAAATGGTTTACGAAAGCCTCAATTTAAGATTGACAAAGAAAAGAATTAATTATAGCATTCCGCGGTTTTTCACTGAAAGTGACGTCATCCGGGAAATGCACAACGACTTGGAAACGGTATCCTTGGAAATGCATCCGGAGTTAAATGACATAAAGCAGCTATTATTACGGCATGGTGCGCTGGGTGCAATAATGTCGGGAAGCGGCCCTACGGTCTTTGGCATTTTTACTAACGAAAATACGGCAAAGGAAGCCGCGGAAAAAATAAATAAGGACGTTTCCAGTCAAATGCTTGTTTTTTTTGCCCAATCGTTGTAATTGCTCTGCCTTCCGGATCAAATTGATAATAATTCAGGAGATTTGATGGGGCGTCGTCAAGCGGTAAGACACAAGATTTTGGTTCTTGCACTCGGAGGTTCGAATCCTCCCGCCCCAGCCATTATATGTTTTGCTAGAAAGGCTTTAAATGTTAGAAAGAATTAGAATATTTTCCGGCAATGCGAATGCCGCTCTGGCGGAAAAGATCTGTGACAATTTGGGAGTACAGCTGGGTAAAGCCAATGTGTCCACGTTCAGCGACGGTGAGACTCGCGTCGAAATCAATGAAAATGTGCGGGGCATGGATGTTTTCATCATTCAATCGACCTGTTCGCCGGTCAACAATACCTGCATGGAACTGCTGATTATGATTGATGCACTGAAACGGGCTTCCGCGGACCGGATCACGGCGGTCATTCCCTATTACGGATATTCCCGCCAAGACAGGAAAGTTGCTCCCCGCGCCCCGATTTCGGCAAAACTGCTGGCCGATCTCATTACGACCGCCGGTGCCAACCGGGTCCTCTCCATTGATTTGCATGCCGGGCAGATTCAGGGATTTTTCAATATCCCGGTTGATAATCTTTTCGCCACGCCTGTATTGCTGGATTATATGAAGAAAAATTATTCCGATAATACAGTTGTCGTCTCCCCCGACACCGGAGGTGTGGAGCGTGCCCGGGCGTTCGGTAAAAGACTGGGGGCCAGCCTGGCAATAATTGATAAAAGGCGGGAAGGACCCAACGAAGCTCAAGTAATGAATATTATAGGTAATATCAAGGGGAAAAGAATTATCCTCTTAGACGATATGATTGATACGGCAGGAACGGTGGTTCAAGGCGCGAACGCCCTGATGGAAGCAGGCGCTCTGCAAGTATCTGTCTGCTGTACGCATCCGGTGTTGTCCGGGCCGGCACTGGACAGGCTGGAAGGATCGGCCATCAGCGAAGTAATCGTCACGGATACAATTCCATTGACCGATCGCGCCAAATCTATTGATAGAATTAAAATATTGTCGGTATCCGGTCTTTTAAGCGAGGCGGTGCGCCGGATTTATTATAACGATTCTGTAAGCTCATTATTTATATAGGAGGAACAAATGGAGGTAACCGATTTAACGGCTGAAGTCCGTAAGGAAAACAAGAAAGGACCGGCACGCCGTTTACGGCAAAAAGGATTTATCCCTGCTATATTTTACGGCCGATCTGCCGAAAATATCATGTTGGCGGTAAAAAATGACGAGCTGGTCAAGCTGCATAAAGATAAAAAGGACCATGCCTTTATTAAACTGATTATTGATGACGGCGGAAAGAAAATTGAAAAACTCTCGTTAATCAGGGAACTGCAAGTCCAACCGCTGACGGGGAAGTTCTATCATGCCGATTTTTATGAAGTCGATATGAAGTCCAAGCTTACCTTCGACGTGTCCCTGCAATTTACCGGCAAAGCCATCGGTGTGGAAAATGGCGGCGAATTGCAGCATATTAAACGTGTTGTCAAAGTTTCCTGTTTGCCGGCAATCCTTCCCGATCACATTGAAGTCGACGTCAGCTCCCTGGATATCGGTGATTCCATTAAAATTAAGGAATTGAAGCTGGCGGACGGGATAGCCATTCTGGATCCACCCGATGCTGCGGTAGTGGCGGTGGCCGCAGTTAAGGTAGTCAAGGTGGCGGCGGCGGAAGAAGGCGCGGTAGCTGAGGCAGCCCCTGCGGCGGCAACGGCGGAGAAGGCGGATAAAGAAAAATAAATGCCGTAATTATCGGGCAGGAGAAAGTGCATCCCTCCACTTGGAAATTTCTTTCTGGCGCACGTAAGAGAGGGAGCAAAAAATGTATCTGATAATTGGTTTAGGAAACCCGGGAAAACGCTACCGGTGGACCAGGCATAATATAGGCTTTATGGTTCTGGAAAGACTGGCCGTAAAGCATGAGGTGGATTTAAAGCAAAAAAGTTTTGATGCTTTGTGGGGCAGAGGAAAAATTGCCGGAACCGAACTGTTTTTGGCTATGCCTCAGACATACATGAATTTAAGCGGTATTGCGGTAAGAGGGCTGCTTGCTTATTTTAAGGTGGATATAAATAATTTAATCGTTATTCATGATGACCTCGACTTGCCTTTTGGCAATGTGCGCTTAAAGAAAGGTGGAGGAAACGCCGGGCACAAGGGACTGGGATCAATAACGGAAACATTGGGTTCTTCTGATTTTATACGGGTGAGATTGGGAATCGGCAGGCCAGCTGACAAATCCCGGATTGAAGGTTACGTACTGGAACCTTTTGAGGCAGAAGAAGAGATTCCTTTCCTCCCCAAGGTTGTTTCGGGAGCGGCGGAGGCGGTTGAAGACATTGTTTTATCCGGAATGGAAAAAGCAATAGCTAAATATCGTAAAAATATATTAGGAATTCTTAAAGAAGGAGGATGAATAATGTTACAAAAAAAGAGAAGTATCTGGACATTTTTACTAAGCGGCATCTTTTTATTACTGTTTGCCGGCGCTGCGTTTGCGGGCGAAGCTGACATCAAATTGCCTGATTTGAGCGCAGTAACCTTTTTGGGCGGTTCCCTGATGGGGCTGATGATCCTGAAAGTCGGACTGGCTATCTGTCTGGTCGGCATGATTTTCGGCATCATTCAGTATGTGCAAACAAAGAATCTGCCCGCGCACAAGGCCATGCTGGATGTTTCCCAGACCATTTGGGAAACCTGCAAGACCTATCTTTTTCAACAGGGCAAATTCCTTATTGGTTTGTGGATCCTGATCGCCGTTTGTATGATTTATTATTTCGGCGCTCTGCAGGGAAAACCCGCATCCGAAATCATGATCATTCTGATTTGCTCGATTGTAGGTATTTTGGGTTCTTACGTAGTGGCCTGGTTTGGCATCCGCATCAACACGGTGGCCAACTCCCGCGCCGCTTTTGCTTCCCTGAGCGGCAATCCCCTGAACATCGTCAACATCTGCCTGCGTTCCGGCATGAGCGTTGGCCTTCTGCTGGTCAGCATCGAATTGTTCTTCATGATCATCATTCTGGCTTACATTCCTAAGGAATTGTGCGGACCCTGCTTCATCGGTTTTGCGATCGGCGAATCACTGGGCGCTTCCGCTCTGCGTATCTGCGGCGGTATCTTCACCAAGATTGCCGACATCGGTTCCGACTTGATGAAAATCGTTTTCCATCTTCCCGAAGACGATCCGAAAAACCCCGGTGTTATTGCTGACTGTACCGGTGACAATGCTGGCGACAGCGTTGGTCCTACTGCGGACGGTTTTGAAACCTACGGCGTTACCGGTGTTGCCTTGATCACCTTTTTGGCTCTGGCCCTGGCCGGTAATCCGGAAATGGGCGGCAAATTGATCATCTGGATTTTCGCCATGAGAATCCTCATGATCCTGACATCTCTTGTTTCTTATTTTATCAACAACGGTATCAGCGCTGCTGCCTTTGGCGGCAAAAAAGAGTTTAATTTTGAACATCCTTTAACCACTCTGGTCTGGATTACTTCCATTATTTCCATTGCCGTAACCTTCCTGGCCAGTTATGTTCTGCTGGGCGACCTGGCCGATAAATATGCCGGCTTGTGGATGCCTCTGTCGATCATCATCAGCTGCGGAACCATCGCCGGCGCGTTGATCCCGGAATTCACGAAGATCTTCACCAGCACTTCTTCCCGTCACTGCGAGGAAGTTGTCAATGCGTCCCGTCAGGGTGGTCCTTCCCTGAATATTCTTTCGGGATTGGTTGCCGGTAACTTCTCCGCCTTCTGGCTGGGCATGGTTATCGTGTTCTTGATGTTCATTGCTTACCTGGTATCGAAAAATGCAGCCGTTATGGCTTTGATGCCCCCCGCATTCACCTTTGCGGCGCCGGTTTTTGCCTTCGGTCTGGTGGCTTTCGGTTTCCTGGGCATGGGTCCGGTAACCATCGCTGTTGACAGTTTCGGTCCCGTTTCGGATAACGCTCAGTCGATTTACGAACTGTCGATGATCGAATCACGAAGCGACGCCAAAGCAGTTGTGAAGAAGGAATACGGAATTGAACCTAATTTTGAATTAGCCAAACATTATCTGGAATCAGGCGACGGAGCCGGCAATACCTTTAAAGCAACAGCCAAGCCGGTGTTGATTGGAACAGCCGTAGTCGGCGCCACGACAATGGTCTTTGGTATCATTATTCTGCTCGAAGGTCTATTCGGCCATGTTGTTGAACACCTTTCCCTGGTTCAGCCGGAAATCATTCTCGGCCTGATCACCGGCGGATGCGTGATCTACTGGTTCTGTGGCGCTTCCATCCAGGCCGTAACCACTGGTTCTTATCAGGCGGTTGTGTTCATCAAAAACAACATCAACCTGGATAAGAAAGAAGCCTCGATTGAAGACTCAAAGAAGGTCGTTCAGATTTGTACTCAGTATGCTCAAAAGGGTATGATCAACATCTTCATCGTGATCTTTTTCATGTGTCTGGCGCTGTCCTTCTTTAACCCCTACTTCTTCATCGGTTATCTGATCGGCATCGCTTTCTTCGGCCTTTTCCAGGCTATCTTCATGGCCAATGCCGGCGGTTGCTGGGATAACGGCAAGAAGATCGTCGAAGTTGACCTGAAGATGAAAAACACCCCGCTGCATGAAGCGAGCGTTGTCGGCGACACCGTCGGCGACCCCTTCAAAGATACATCTTCCGTTTCTTTGAACCCGGTCATTAAGTTCACGACCCTGTTCGGATTATTGGCAACGGAAATTGCAGTCACCATGACGAACACCAACTTGAAGTACACACTTTCGGCCATCTTCTTTGTGATCGCCATTATTTTCGTGTACCGTTCGTTCTACAGCATGAGAATTGTCGAGGAAGATCTTACTACTGCTAAAAAGTAAGCAGGACAATTACGATTTATCTTAACCGAAAGGCGCCTCATTATGAGGCGCCTTTTTTATTCAGGCCCAGGATCGCGCTCGCCATCTGACATTTCCGGCGGCGTGAGCGCAGTCTCCGCCGCCGGCGCCTGCATTTGCGCCGCAGCCGTTCCTCAGCGGGTGAGATGGTATTTGAGCTTGTTTACTGGGGGAAGAGGGGCAGTGACGCAAGGCGGTGGGCTAAGAGCCGGACTCACGCAGGACAATGCTCAGGACGGTCGTCAATTTTATCGTATCTTCGTCAGCTTTTCTCAGCCTGGCGCTGACAATCTTGGCCAGATTCAGCAGTATCCGGCAGCCTAACGCGGAATTGGTTTCCACGAGCCTGAGAAAATCATCTTTCTTGATCTCATACAATATGCAATGAGTATTGGCGCGGATTGTCGCCGTTCTCTTGCACTGCTCCAGCAGGGCTATTTCGCCGAATACGGCATGGCTTTTTTCATCTATCTTTGTAAAAACCTTATTCTTCACGGATTCGCGATCATTCTCTTCGCCCAGTGAACTGATGACCAGACTTTTTATTACTTCCACACTGCCATCAAGAATTATATACAGGGAATCACCCATATCCCCTTCCTTCATGATAATCTCATCTTCCGGAAATTCAACCTTGCGGCAGATATGCAGCAGAGTTCTAATTTGTTCGGCGGCGAGATTATTAAAAAGATCTGTTTTCTGAAGCAGTAAGATATCATTTTCCATAATATTTTCCTTTTACATGCTGCTTTTATCTGGGTTTTGTTTTGGAAAGCACAATCGCGTTATCTTCCGGCAGGATAATGTAGCTATCCTCGGGATTGATCACGGAATCGGTATCATTTTTCTCGACATAAAATGATCTGTTTGCCTCTTTGAGCTTTTCCCTGATGAAGCCGTCAATAATCGATGTATTATCCGACAGCAGATCTTCCAGCTTGACATCTTTTTTCTCCCGGATAACGCCAATTACAATTGCCCGCCGTTCGCGAAAATAGGCGGTCAGTTCTTTAAATGTTTTTCCGGTATAGTTCTTGGGAATATCCACCCTCCAGAGTTTTTCTTTGGCGGCCAGAGACATAATGCCGGACAATATCCGCGGCATTCCTGGCGAGATGACGGCGCTGGCCAGCAGTGACCCGAGATGTTCCCCGCGCACGATAATTTCATCCACATTCATCCGGCGCAAATGCGGCTTGTTGGCTTCATCAAGCAACTCGGCGATTATTTTTACCTGCGGTCCGACCGATTTGATGGTCAGCGCCGCCAGGGCGGTGCGTTCATCGATGCGGTCGCGGCTGTGGCTGCCGGAAAGATCCGCCATCAGCAGGACGAATTTGGCCTTCTTTATATGAGCCCGCAACAGCACGTCCTCATGGACATAGTCTCCCCGGAGAAATTTAAGTTCATATTTTCTGTATTTTGTTTTCAAGGCATCCACTTCATCAATGCTCAACTCGTTGATGAGAACAATGGAAATATCTTCAAAAGTACCGGACCCGGTCAGCCCTTGCAGAACTTCCTCCGTGTGCTGGTTCCAGCCGCAGATAATTATATGGTCTTTAACCTTGACAGTATCCAACCCTTTTTCCTCCTTGAGTTTTCTCTCGACAAAGGCAGAAGCTATTGTCGCCGTCAGAACCGACATTAACCCTACTCCGGAAAAAATCAGCAACAGCCCGACCAGCCTGCCGGCCACCGATACCGGATATTTGTCACCGTAACCGACCGTGCCGACTGTAACTAACGCCCACCAGAAACCGTCCCAGAGAGAGTGAATATTAGCTTCTGCTTCGTTATGTTCAAAATAAAAAACGGCAAAGGAACACAGGAAGATGAGCACCAGAGTTATCGATGCTATCTGCAGAAATTTTTTCCGGTATAAACTTATGATAAACTTAATAAACATAGGCTAGAGCCGTTTTCCAATACGCCTGTTGCGGGTTTGGGGTCAGTACCATGAAGGGGCACGCCAATACTCGGAAGTAAAAGTCATGCAGATACCTGCCCGGAGCGTTTTTCGACTGCTAAAAAGACGTAAGCGCAAAAAACATCATACCTTGTCGTATTCGGCAAAGATCATGGAAAATACCGCCCGTCCCTGGGTGGCGGAGCGCAAATCAGTTGAATAGCCGAACATGGCTTTCAGCGGCACTTTCGCCTTCACTTCACTGACATTTCCCTTGGGGTTAACCGCCTGAATTTCACCCCGCCTCGAGTTGATGTCACCAATAACGTCACCCATGAATTCCCCGGGAGTGATAATATCAACCAACATAACCGGTTCCAGGACAACCGGATCGGCCAAATTGCAGCCGTCGCGAAAGGCGGTCGCAGCCGCTATTCTATAGCCCTGCATCGTTGCCTCGCCATCCTTGTAGGAACCGCCAATAATTTTCACCTCGACATCAATTACCGGATAGCTGCTCAACACACCGCTCGTCAAGGCTTCCTTTACCGCTTCGACGATGACTTCATGATATTCCGCAGGTATTACCGCCTCGTCCAGTTTGTTTATTACTTCATTGCCCGAGCCGCGTTTGCGGGGAGTCAAGGCCAGGCGAACATGTCCGAAGTGCTTCTTGTCGCCCAGTTCCTTTTCAAAGATTCCTTCGGCTTCCACATGCTTTTGGATAGTCTCCCGATGAACGACCCGCGGTTTGCCGACATTTACATGGGCGTTGAATTCCCTCTTCAGGCGGTCGACAATGATTTCCAGATGTAACTCTCCCATTCCGGAAATGATGGTTTGCGCCGTTTCATCATCATATTTAACGCGCAGTGTCGGATCTTCCTGCACCAGCTTGGCCAAAGACGTTGTCAGCTTTTCCTGATCAGCCGGCGTTTTAGCTTCAATGGCCTGATTGATAACTGGTTCGTAGAATTCGATTTGTTCCAGAATGATCGGATGCTTTTCATCGCAAAGGGTATCTCCGGTAGTTGTTTCCTTCAGCCCCAATACGGCAATTAATTCACCGGCCGACGCCTTCTCGATTCTTTCCCTCTTGTTGGCGTGCATGCGTAAAAGACGGGCAATCTTTTCCTTTTTTTGCTTGATGACATTGTAAATCTCATCGCCGGAATCGATCTGGCCGGAATAAATCCGCAGGTAAGTGAGCTTCCGGCCTTCATCCATGACGATCTTGAAGGCCAGGGTCGCGAGCGGCTCTTTATCGGAACTGAGCCGAATTTCTTCCCTCTTGGTAACCGGGTTTATCCCTTTAATGGGCGGAATATCTTCCGGGGAGGGCAAATAATCAATGACGGCGTCCAGCACCGGCTGAATGCCTTTATTGCGCAGAGCCGTTCCGCAAAGCACCGGAACCGCCCGCAGAGAAACAGTAGCCTTTCTCAGCGCTTCCACAATCTCCGCGGATGTAATTTCTTCGCTCGCCAGATATTTTTCCGCCAGATCATCGTCAATTTCGGCCAGGGTTTCAATTAAGTCTTCTCTTTTTGTTTTGGCCTGTTCGGCGAATTCCGGCGGGATTTCCTGGGTTAAATAATCCATGCCCTGGCTCTTATCGTCCCAGATCAATAGTTTTTGATCAATTAAATCAATGGCGCCGCGGAAATTATCTTCGCACCCGGCGGGAATCTGGACAGGCAGAGGGATTGATGTAAACCGTTCGCGCATCATTTGCACCGCGCCAAAGAAATCAGCGCCCACCCTGTCCATCTTATTGATAAAGGCGATTTTGGGCACACCGTACTTATCGGCCTGATGCCAGACTGTTTCCGACTGCGGTTCCACGCCGGCGACGGCGCAAAAAACAACAACTGCTCCATCCAGAACACGCAGTGACCGTTCGACTTCGATAGTAAAATCAACATGCCCGGGAGTATCAATGATGTGAATATCATGGTTTTTCCAGGCGCACGTTGTTACCGCGGAAGTGATGGTGATTCCCCTTTCCTGCTCCTGGGGCATCCAGTCCATAACGGCTTCGCCATCATGGACTTCCCCCATTTTGTAGGACTTGCCGGTGTAATAAAGAATCCTTTCCGTAACTGTTGTTTTCCCGGCGTCAATGTGGGCAACTATGCCGATATTACGTATGCGGGATATTTTTGATTTTGCGGCCATAGGAAGATCAGCTTTTCTCCTCAGGCGAGGGAACAAAAATATCCGGATTGGGGCTAAAGGCTTTCTTGGTTGATATATGACCTTTAAGGGACGGCAATTCCTTGCCGTCAATCAATATTTTAACTTTCTTTATCCGGGATACATTTTCCGTCACCGAGTTGGTTAAGGAATAAATTGTTGCCATTTCGGCCGTCGATCCGCCTGGGTGAAGCTTGGTCAAATTCTTGCTGAAACTGATGGAAGCGATTCCTTCATCATTAACTCTTACATCCCGGACAGTGACGCCAGCCGGAAATGTGTTGGTCAGGCCGGTTTTGGAGCCATCCAGCAGGGCTTTGGTAATCTCCCGGGCCTGCTGGGCGGCGTCATTTTCAATATATACATAGCGTTTTTCCGGCATTAAAAAACGTTCCTGCGGATCGGAAAAATAAATTATCGCCAGATGTTTTTCTTTCTTTTTCAGGGCATCCATGTCCACCGGAGGGAAAATGGCATTAAACAACAGGACAAAGAAAAGCACCAGCAGCGCAGCTATTCCCGCCATAATAAGCGAAAAATAAATAATTCTTGTCGATTTTTTCTTCTTTTTGCCCTTTATTTCTTCAGAGCGGCGTTGCCTTTTTGTGACCATACAATTTTACTCCCCAGCAGAAAAGCTCGGTCAATCTAGGGTATTTTCTTTTTGCTGTCAAGAAGAACAAACAAAACAAAAGTGCTCAACAATCATGCAGCAGCCGGAGCAGCAAAATTTAATGCTTTGCCGAAAGATAATTTTACCTGATTTTTCGAGTTTGCTTCTTTTGGCGATAAGGCTGCCGCAAAAAGGGGCGGCAAGATGCAAATTCTTTATTTATCTGCAATTAGGACATTGATTTTTTTGGAAGCAGCGGTTATAAAATAAATTACGAAAGAAAGTCGCCGCCTGCTTAATTATAAAATAATTAAAGACTCCAGGCCAGGAATAGAGTATGAATTGCTTTATTCTTGCAGTAAACAGCACAGCGTAATATCAAATAAATATATTCTGGATTTGAGGAGGAGCTTAATATGTCTACAGTGATGCCGGAAGGGGAAAACATTCAAAAAGCAATTAAATGGATATCGTCCAACTTTGAGGAAAACAATGCGCAGCCGGTCCAGCCGCTGATAGAAAAGGCCGTTTTTAAATTTGATTTGTCGCCGAAGGATACGGAATTCCTGGCCGGTTTTTTCCGCAATCGTCAGGCGGGAAAATAGAAACTAGCAGCCTTGCATCATTGTAACAGTTGCTTGCCGTAACGGTTTGGAAAGTCAGGCCAAGCTTTAGCTGGGCGCATTTCAGCTTAAGCAGGAAGGCTTTGTGTTGCCTGTTATTCAGCCTTGGGGGTTGGATATATTTACGTTCCCCGGCCTCCATAAATGTCCGGATCGGGCGTATGGATAATAACCCTTTTATTGGATGGAGTTTTGTTGACATCAATGTAAAGACGATCGCACATCCTATTGTATTCAATAACAATGATGTCGTCCTCTATATGCAAGCTTTCTATTGTTAATCAGCAAAAGGTCAGCCATTATTTAATGAAACTTTAGCAGGTCAGTCATCGACATGTAATAAATATCTGCTAGAAGTCTTCGTAATTTTGGAATGGATTGTTGTATAGCAGATATTTTTTACAGGTCAATGGCGTATTTGTTAAAGTCTTGTTAACTGATTGCTGTCTCACTGCGGATTAACAATGGAAAGCTTGCATATCTGAGGCTACATCAATTTCATTGGCTTCAGTGTGAAAGGAAGTGGAGCAGTCAAAATTACCCGATACTTTCTTTCAGCTTAAGGAAGCAGTCTTCCAGTCGATCTTTACACCTGCGGTCAAAAAAACTTCGTCCGACCATGCAATCCGGTATGTGTATTTATCGGTATCATGCACGTGCAAATTCATGAATTTTTCCAAGCCTCCGTCCTACAACCTTTTCTGCCATCTTGAGATCGTATGCTCCTTGCAAGTTGACCCAGTATTGAGGTGTCTGCCCGAGAGCCTTACCGAAAAGCAAAGCCATTTCGGCTGTAACCGGTCTTTTCCCCTTGACTACATAAGAAATACGCATAGCGGAAAGGCCAACCTTGCGGGCAAATTCAGCCTGGGACAATTCCAGTTCGTCCAGAATCTCCTTGAGAAATTCCCCCGGATGAACCGGAGGAAGATTGTTTTTTAGGTTCATGATTTTACCTCCTAATGATAATCAATGATCTGAACATCAAAGCACTCGCCGTTTTTAAAGCGGAAACAAACGCGCCATTGATCGTTAATTCGCACACTCCATTGACCTCTGCGATCTCCAGTTAAAGATTCCAGACGATTGGATGGCGGCATACGTAAATCGTCGAGAATTATTGCCGCATCAAGTTGAGTCAATCTCATGACCGCCCGCTTCAGGAC
>Ga0364922_10400_pt1 | contig 22271 bp, 22 predicted proteins | sample ExccelJu500001D4_2_FD_206955 | JGI IMG/M metagenome (GOLD analysis project Ga0364922, IMG submission 206955) | Enriched cells from Trout Bog Lake Hypolimnion, Wisconsin, USA - BchlTB.June20.5000.01.D4 | ecosystem: Environmental > Aquatic > Freshwater > Lake > Hypolimnion/Profundal zone | place...
ACAGGGTTTACACTAAAAGCTAATTTTTCTTCGCCATTGCGGGTGTTGTCACCACAGGTATTTGGAAGAATTTTGATTGCAGCTAAAATTCTCTCTTTGACATTGCTGGTGTTATCACTATAGGTGTTCGGAAGATGAATTGTTTTCCACAAATATTGTATGGGGTGTCATGCTGAGTGGTAATCCGCCAACTGGCGGACTGAAGCTGGAATAACAAAAAAAGGGTGTCATGGTGAGGCTCTCGAACCATGTGTGGTGGCCTGAACGCTTTGCAATTGGCGCTAATGCATTGGCGTAGTGCCTTTGCGCTCATGGTTCGAGAGCCTCACCATGACACCCCCTGCTAATTTTAGAATGTGTCATGGGTAGGCTCTCGAAGCATGCGGGCAAAGGCCTTTACGCCATGCATAACCGCTAATGCATAGTTCGCGGGGCCAACGCACATGCTTCGAGAGCCTCAGCATGACACCCTTTTTCGCCGTTGCCGGTGTTGTCACCAGCATTATGGATTGTTTTTTGAGGCGGGAGATTCACGGCCAGGCGTTGTACTCCATTTAACATACCGGAAAGTTTTTATTAGCTTTGAAACATTACTAAAGTGCCTATCCCCCATGTTTGAACAAACATTCAAAAACATCGACGATATTTTACATAAAGACGCCGGTTGCGGCAGTGAGCTGGATTACGTGGAACAAACCTCGTGGGTGTTGTTTTTAAAGTACCTGGACGACCTCGAAAAAGATAAACAAACCGCTGCTGAACTTACCGGGAAAATATACACGCACATCGTTGCGCCCGAATTTCAATGGAACAAATGGGCAGCGCCGAAGGGTGCAGATGGCAAGCTTGATCATCACAGCGCCTTAACCGGCGATGACCTGTCTGACTTTGTAAATATTCAGCTTTTCCCTTATCTCAAAAAATTCAAGGTGGATGCAGAGAGTGCCGACACCATCGAATATAAAATAGGCGAGATCTTCAGCGAACTAAAAAACCGGGTACAAAGCGGCTATAATTTGCGCGAGGTGATTAACCGGATTGATGAACTGCGTTTCCGCACCCATGCAGAAAAGCACGAAATGAGCCACCTGTACGAAGACAAGATTAAAAACATGGGCAATGCCGGTCGTAATGGCGGTGAGTATTATACGCCAAGACCGCTGATTAAAACCATTATTAAGGTGGTGGCCCCGCAAATAGGCGATAAAATTTACGACGGCGCGGTGGGCAGCGCGGGCTTTTTGTGCGAAGCCTTTGAATATTTAAAACACAGCAAGGGCAAACACGAGCATTTAACTTCCAGCGATACCGAAATACTGCAAAAGCGCAGCTTTTACGGTAAGGAGAAAAAATCACTGGCCTATATTATTGGGATTATGAACATGATATTACATGGTGTGGAAGCGCCAAATATCATCCATACCAATACCCTTGCAGAAAACCTTGCTGATATACAGGAAAAAGACCGTTATGATGTGGTTTTGGCCAATCCGCCCTTTGGCGGCAAGGAACGTGCTGAGGTACAGCAAAATTTCCCGATAAAAACCGGCGAAACCGCCAGCCTGTTCTTGCAGCATTTTGTAAAAATATTAAAAGCAGGCGGCAAAGCCGGTGTGGTGATTAAAAACACCTTTTTAAGCAATACCGATAATGCCTCCGTCAGCCTGCGCAAACTGCTGCTGCAAAACTGCAACCTGCATACGGTGCTCGATCTGCCGGGAGGCACCTTTACCGGGGCGGGTGTAAAAACCGTTGTGCTGTTTTTTGAAAAAGGCATGGCTACCCAAAAAGTTTGGTTTTACCAGTTGAACCTGGACCGTAACCTTGGCAAGGGCAATCCATTGAATGAGAATGACCTGGCCGATTTTGTTGAACTGCAAAAAACAAAAGCCGAAAGCGAAAACTCATGGACGGTGGATGTAAAAAACATTGACCAAACCACCTTTGACCTGAGCGCCAAAAACCCCAACAAAAAAGAAGCAACCGCTTTGCGCAGCCCGCAGGAAATTTTGCAAGAAATGAAAGCTCTGGATGAAGAGAGCGCAGACATTTTAAACTCAATTTTGGAATTGATATGAAACAAGGTTGGGGCACGAAAAACTTGCATGACAGCACCGACTTAGGTATTAAGTCTGCTGAGTCGTTATTAAAAGAATTGCAACAAGAAAAACGAAGGTTGATAAAAGAACGACTGTTACTGAACTCAAAAGAGATTAAATTTAGCATTGATGATGACACTCCCTTTTCAATTCCGACGAATTGGATTTGGGTTAAGCTTAATGATGTTTCAATTATCCAAGAAGGACCGGGAATTAGAAAATTCCAATATCAAAATGAAGGAATTCAATTCCTAACTGTAACTAATATTTTAGAAGATTCGGTCGACCTTGAAAAATCGAAGAAGTATATTTCTATAAAAGAGTTCGAACAAAAATACAGTCATTTCAAAATCAATAAAAACGATATTGTGACAGCTTGTTCAGGCGGTTCCTGGGGCAAAACTGCATTATACGAACACGACGATGTTTTAATCTTAAATACGAGTACTCTTCGATTAAGATTTTTTGGCGATTTAGGAGATAATAAGTATTTGTATTACTTAACAAAAGCTGATTTTTTTAAGGCTCAAATTGCAGATCAACTTTCAGGTCAACAACCCAATTTTGGTTACTCTCATTATTCTAAAGTTAAGATCCCCCTCCCGCCACTCGTCGAACAACAACGCATCGTAGCCATTTTAGATGAAGCCTTTGATGCCATAGCCCGCGCCAGAGCCAATGCCGGACAAAACCTTAAAAACGCCCGCGAGCTTTTTGAAAGTTATTTGCAAAGTGTTTTTGAAAATAAAGGTGAGGGGTGGGAAGAGAAAAGTTTAGGAGAGTTCGCAGTATTTAGAAATGGGATGAATTTTACTAAAAGCAGCAAAGGGGATGAAATAAAAATAGTTGGGGTAAAGGACTTTCAAAAAAGCTTTTGGGTTCCTTTAAAGAATTTGGATTCGGTCATAATTGATGGAACATTAAACGAAATTGACATTTTAAAAAAGGGTGACATTGTTACCGTTAGATCTAACGGTAATCCTCAATTAATAGGCAGAACGCTTTTAACGGGTGATGTTTCAGAAAAAATCACCCATTCTGGGTTTACAATTAGGATAAGGTTAAGCTCAAACATTGTTAGTCCTGTTTATTTATGTACTTATTTAAAAACTCCAAAAGCGATAAAGGCACTGATAGAAAGTGGTAATGGCGTTGGTATTAAAAGTTTGAACCAAGGGACTCTATCAAGCCTATTAATTCCGTTTCCTAAATCATTGTCTGAACAACAAACCATCGTCCAAAAACTTGATAGTTTATCAACTGAAACCAAAAAACTGGAAGCCGTTTACGGGAAAAAAATAGCAGATTTGGAGGAGTTGAAAAAGAGTTTGCTGCAAAAGGCGTTTAAGGGGGAATTGAGGGGTGTTAGGGAGGCTATTGATGTGAGCGACGGGCATAACCCATCGGATATAAAGGCAGTATTATACGAATAGATAATAATTATCACGCCCTTTCAGGGCTTGGCGGTCGAATGTATATCCGTTAACACAGGACTTCGCCCTGTGCTGACAGATAGGCGCCCTTTCAGGGCTTTAAAAAGCAGGCTACATAGCCCCGAAGGGGTGCTATATATAAGCGATGGGCATAGCCCATCGAAATATAAATATGAGTTTTAAAGCCCTGAAAGGGCGGAATATAATAGCGATGAGAAAAATGATAACAAATAGAAGTCCTGTGCTGACAGATAGGCGCCCTTTCATGGCTTTAAAAAGCAGGCTACATAGCCCCGAAGGGGTGCTATATATAAGCGATGGGCATAGCCCATCGAAATATAAATATGAGTTTTAAAGCCCTGAAAGGGCGGAATATAATAGCGATGAGAAAAATGATAACAAATAGAAGTAGTAATTAAAAAGGGCATGGGACAATCACTCGTAAAAAATTATGTGCACATCGTATTTAGCACCAAACACCGCGAGCCGCTCATTCATCCCCCTTTTGAAAATGAATTGCATAGTTATTTGGGTGGGATCTGCAAAAACCTGGAATGTCAGCCGATAAAGATTGGGGGCTATACCGATCATGTCCATATCCTATGTATGCTGTCAAAAAAAATAGCGCTAATGAACCTGATAGAAAAAATAAAAGCGCATTCGTCCAAATGGATAAAAACACTTGATGAGTCGCTCGTTAATTTTTATTGGCAGGATGGCTATGGGGCATTTTCTGTAAATCCTACTGAAATTGATAAAGTAATCGCCTATATTGCCAATCAACATGAACATCACAGCAAGAAAACCTTTCAGGAAGAATTCAGGGCAATTCTTAAAAAATACGAAGTTGAATATGACGAGCGCTATGTATGGGATTGAAATATTTTTAAAGAGCATAGATCAATCTATTCCCACGCCGCAGGGTCCCGTTCCGGAGACCCTGCGGGGACAGTTGAAGGACATAGATCAATGTATTTAGCCAAAGTATCAATATGACAGATAAATTAAAAGTGATCCCTGTTGACCTGCTGGCCGGATATCGCCAACAGGTGGATCTTGCGCTGCAAACCCGTTTTGATAGCTTAACAGATGCAGAGATTTCGACAGACACTTTTAGTTTTTATACCTCGGTAGCTTCGGTATTTTCGAGCAAGATAGAGGGCGAGGATATTGAACTGGATTCGTACATTAAACATAAAAAATTCGGCATTGAATTTTTACCCGATTATACCCGTAAGATTGATGATTTGTACAATGCTTACACATTTGCCAAAAGTAATTCACTAAACCGGGAAAACATTGCGGGGGCACATCAATTGTTAAGCAGGCATTTGCTGCCAAAACACTACCAGGGGAAGCTGCGCACGCAAAACATGTATGTTTCAACCCCCGATGGCCGGATTGAATATGTAGCCGCAACACCTTACGCGCTTACCGGCGAAATGGAAAAATTTTATGCCGACATAACGATGCTGTTAACTATGGAAATGGATATAAAAGATACGTTTTTTTATGCCGCGATGGTGCACCTGGTGTTTGTGAAGATCCATCCTTTTAATGATGGTAACGGCAGAACGGCGCGGTTGCTGGAAAAATGGTTTTTGGCCCAAAAGTTAGGGGCCAAAGCATGGTTTGTACAATCAGAAAAAAACTACTACCAGCAGCACCATGTATATTATACTAATTTAAGGGCTTTGGGGTTGGAATACCCTGAACTGGATTACACCAAAGCCCTGCCCTTTTTGCTGATGCTGCCAAATGCTTTAAGCCTGTAATCTGTATGAACGAAGCCGAAACCCGAGCCGAACTGATAGACCCGCAATTAAAAGCCTGCGGCTGGGGTATTGTAGAAGGTTCTAAAGTACTGCGCGAACGTAACGCCCAAATTACTGATGGCAAAATACAAACCGGCGGCGGTCGCAGCAAACCCATGATAGCCGATTACATATTGGTTTATAAGGGCATAAAGCTGGCTGTTGTAGAAGCCAAAAGCGACGAACTCCCTGTTGGCGAAGGCGTAATGCAGGCAAAACTATACGCACAAAAATTGCAGCTGGAAACCGCTTATGCTACCAACGGCAACGAGCTTTACAGCATCTGCATGAAAACCGGCGCCGAAGGCCTGGTCAGCCAATACCTTACACCCGATGAGCTTTGGGATAAAACATTTGCCGTACAAAACGAATGGCGCGAGAAATTCTCAGCCATTCCCTTCGAAGATAAAAGCGGCAGCTGGCAATTACGTTATTATCAGGAAATAGCGGTTAAAAACACTTTAGAGGCAATTGCTAATAATCAGCAGCGCATCTTATTAACCCTTGCAACCGGCACAGGCAAAACGGCTATCGCGTTCCAGATCGCCTGGAAACTATTTCAAACCCGATGGAATTTAAAACGCGATGGTAGCCGCAGGCCCCGCATCCTGTTTTTAGCCGACCGGAATATTTTAGCTGACCAGGCTTATAACTCATTTTCGGCTTTCCCGGAAGATGCTTTGGTGCGGATAAGCCCTAAAGAAATCAGTAAAAAAGGTAGCGTACCTACCAACGGCAGTATCTTCTTTACCATCTTCCAAACCTTTATGAGCGGCAAGGATAAGGAAGGCAAACCTGTCCCCTATTTTGGCGCTTACCCGGCTGATTATTTCGATTTTATAATTATCGACGAATGTCATCGCGGCGGCGCGAATGATGAAGGCAACTGGCGCGGCATATTAGAATATTTTGCACCGGCAGTACAATTGGGTTTAACGGCCACGCCCAAACGTAAGGACAATGTGGATACCTACCTGTATTTTGGCGAACCTGTTTACATCTACTCGCTCAAGGAAGGCATTAACGATGGCTTCCTTACGCCGTTTAAAGTAAAGCGCATCAAAACAACGCTCGACGATTACATCTACACCAGCGACGACCAGATAGTTGAAGGCGAAATTGAAGAAGGCAAACTCTATACCGAACCCGATTTTAACAAGATTATTGAAATAAAAGAACGGGAAGCCAAGCGGGTGCGCGTTTTTATGGATGAAGCCAACCAAAACGAAAAGGCTATCATTTTTTGCGCCACGCAGGACCACGCCGCTGCCGTGCGCGATTTGGTGAATCAATATAAAAAAAGCAAAGACCCTCATTATTGTGTACGCGTTACCGCAAATGACGGAGAGATTGGCGAACAATTTTTACGAGAGTTCCAGGATAATGAAAAACTGATCCCCACCATATTAACCACCTCACAGAAGTTGTCGACCGGTGTTGATGCCCGAAACATCCGTAATATTGTGTTAATGCGCCCGGTAAACTCCATGATTGAGTTTAAGCAGATCGTTGGTCGCGGCACCCGTTTATTTGACGGCAAGGAATTTTTCACCATTTATGATTTTGTGGATGCCTATCATCACTTTGCCGATCCCGAATGGGATGGCGAGCCGCTGGACCCGGAACCAACCGGAGAGCCTCAACCGCCCCTGCCACCGAAAGAGCCAAAGGCACCTGAAGGTGAAGGCGAACCCGGCGAAAAAAGGAAACGTGTAAAAATAAAACTGCGGAACGGTAAGGAGCTGGAAATACAACACATGATAGCTACCTCATTTTGGAGCATGGACGGCAAACCTATTTCGGCAGAGGACTTTTTAAACAACCTGTTTGGGACCCTACCAGAATTACTGAAAAACGAGGAAGAATTGCGCAGGATATGGAGTAACCCTTTAACCCGCAAAGTATTATTGGAAAAATTGGATGAAGCGGGTTATGGTAAAGAAGAACTGACAAGCCTGCAAAAACTGATTGATGCTGAAAAGAGCGACTTATTTGATGTGCTGGAATTTGTGTTCAACAGCGATATTAAACCGATGACCCGCGAAGCCCGTGTTGCAGCCACACAGGCTACCATTTTTGCATTGCTAAACGACAAGCAAAAAGAATTTATAGAATTTGTACTAAGCAAATATATTGAAACGGGCGTAGAAGAACTGGACCAGGAAAAATTACCAGTATTGCTAACAAACAAATACCAATCGCTGGAAGATGCAAAAGATATTTTGGGCGATGTCGGCAATATCAGCAAACTGTTTATTGAGTTTCAAAAACATTTGTATGAGCAAAAGGTAGCGTAGATTTTCCTTCTAAAAACGCAAGAGCCTGTTTTTTCGCTATTGTTGGTTTTTCTCCAACAATCAGAAATGTTTTTCCCTCAGGAATTTACCCCATGCTTAACATACCGGTACTTATTGCTAACAACACCCAACAAGGACGTAAATGCAACCCAGCTCCTACCCTATTTCGCCTTCAGCGAATCCGCCTTAAAATACTTCATGTAATTAACCCGGCTCACCCTGATAGAACTGTCAATATTGGTACCTACGGTGTAAAACTTCCTGTAGGCGTCAATCAAAGCAAAGGAATGATCGGCTTTGGCATGATCAATAAATTCCGAAAAGCCTTTGGCGTTAACTTTACTTAGCTGGAGGGTTGAGGGCAGGTTGAGGGTATCCGTCCAGTTTAAAGCAGCCTTGGTTTTATCTTTGGGGATAGCCACCAGGTTAAGGTAGTAATTGGTTTCTTTTATAACCCGGCCATCGGTGCGGTTAAATTCTGCAACCTCAAACGAGGGGTTATTCCCATGATTTGAACAAATGGAGGGCACTATGCGCATGTACGAAACCGGTTCATTCGCAACATTATAAAATATCCGGAAATCATTAAAATGGGTATGGGCGGCTATGCTGAGTTTTACTTTCGGTGCATATTTAACCACAGTATTGATAAAAGTTTGGCTATAACCGGGATTCCAGAAGTTTGAATTATTATAAACATTTACTCCCGGCGGGATATGGGTAAGCAGCCATACATTTTTTGTTTTGGCATCCGCCAGCTTGCTTTGCAGCCAGTTTAACATAGTAGCGGCCTGCGGATAATTTGTGCCTGCATTTAATAAAGCACTGTTGTACACCATTATTTTTAAGTTGCCGGTTTCGGCAAAATAATAACCCTGCTTCTTTAATTCATCAGCCGAAGGTCTTGGCAAATTGGGCGACCAGGCATCTGCAAAATCATTCAAAAATGCGGCATCCTGCAAAGCATAATCCTGGCCGTAGGTATCGTTATTGCCCATTGCCGGGATGATAGTTACACCGGGAAAACGCTCTTTAAACATACGGGCGATAAACCGGATACATTTCCTTTTTAAAACGGAATCCGCCGGTTTTGCCCCATGCCAGATGAAGTCGCCGGCAATAATAATAAAGGCAGGATGCGGCAGCCGCTTTTTCATGTTATCCAAAGCGGACTTTAAAACACCATAGTTAGCATCCTGGTATAACAGGCTGGAATTTATTATCATCTGCGGGTCGGAGCTTTCAAACAATTGCTTCCATTCCTCAAATGAAGCACCCTGCAATTTCCTTTTCAATAAAGTATCCCTGTGCGCACCGAATAAAGGGTCAAAGTGAATATCAGATACGATCAAACATTTTTTTACCGTCTCCTGCTTTTTTACCGTTTGGGAATAACAACTAACGGCATAAAAAAAGGATAAGGCAATCAACAAACCAGAGATGAGTTTGAAAGAATGGGTTTTAGTGTTTTTCATTTTTAAAAGCGGAAATGTGTGCCTATAAATTTCAGTATAATATTCTAAAAACCTACTGCGAAAACGCAATAACCGAGGGAAATCGCTTTTAAAATTTATTTGCAGCTACCCTCTTTCCGCCGCAGGCGAAGAGAGGGTGGTCGAGCAAAGCGATGACCGGGTGAGTCAAACCCGGCGGACATTGGCGCCAATGCATCTGCGGTAATGTCCGCCGGGTTTGACTCACCCCGAGTTCGCTGCGCTGCTCGACCCTCTCTTCCGCTTCGCGGGAAAGAGGGTTAAAAAATTTACTATAATTTAGCACCCAAAGCAATTTTAAAAGCGATTTCCCTGCGCAATAAGCCGAAACCTTACTCAATAATATCAACCATTAAAGGATTTAATAAAAATGTGTCACAATATAAATGTTAAATACATGTTTACTTTACAAATAACACTATACTATTCATCTAAACCAATTAAAACCCCCTTCTTATGATATTCATTCGCCTGTTCTTAACTCGCAAGACTCTTTTAGCTGCCTGCGTTATGGCAACAATTTTAACCGCTGTATCCTGCAAAAAAGAAACTGCTGTACCATCAACCAATTCAGGTGATAACAACGGTGCACTTGCAAATATGGTTTTTATGGGCTCCAGTGACAGCAATTTTTACGCTATGAATGCACAATCGGGTGCTTTGTTATGGAAGTACGCCTCAAAAGGCACGTTTTCATATGCAAGTCCATTTGCGCACAACGCGATAGTTTATGCCGGTAGTGATAATGAAATGTATGCTTTTAATGGCGTGACAGGATCAGTATTATGGAAATTTTCCACCGGAGGGTCAATTGAGTCCAGTCCGGTTGTTTCAAATAATATAGTCTATTTTGGCAGCGATGACTTCAAATTGTACGCCCTGGATGCTGCAAGCGGTAATATAAAATGGGAATATACTTCGGGTCACAATTTAAGTTCGACCCCGGCTATTGTAGATGGAGTTGTATATGCCGGGAGTTCTGACGGTTACCTTTATGCTTTAAATGGAGCAACAGGTGCTTTAAATTGGAAATTTAACACTGATGGTCTGATTAATTCCTCAAGTCCGGCAGTTGTTAATGGCGTTGTTTATATCGGGAACAGAAATGGTTTTCTTGATGCCGTTGATGCAAAGACAGGCCATTTAAAGTGGCAATACAATGCCAATGGGATCTCGCTCGAAATGACCCGGCCAATTGTTTCCAACGGCATGGTTTATTTTTCAGGATGGTATAACATTGGCAATTTCAAGCTGGCAGGTAGTGTTTACGCAGTACAGGAAAGTTCAGGCACCTTAGTATGGGAAAGCCTGAATAATTTAGGCTTCAGTTCCGGGCCTGCTGTTAGTTACAACAAGGTTTTTATTTCGGCTGACGACGGGAATTTTTATGCACTTGATGCTGCATCGGGTGCTGTGCTCTGGAAAAATCAAATTTTTCCTAACGGCGCACTACCATCGGTTGCAGATGGAAAGGTTTATATCGGCGGAGGCGGATCTGGCTTTTTTTACGCATTGGATGAAACAACAGGTAATGTTGATTGGAAATTCAATCTTGCAATTAATGGTTTTGTTGTTTCAAAACCATTAATAATAAGCAATGGTAACGGCAATTAACGTTTCCCCTTGAAAGCAAATACATCCTGCGATAGATTTAAGTATAAAATTCTGCAAAGGGGCATTATTTGAAAGTCTGTAGCTTTTAAAAATAAAGCCCCGGGGATTGTTATGCCTTGTTATAGTTTTCGGGAGGAGTAGAAACAATCTCACCAAATTCGTTAACATAAGCCAGTTCCATATCGCCACCGGTTGAATTTTGCTGGCGTTCAAGCTTGCGTTGCTCTTTATCTTCTTTCTTCTTCTGCTTGTTTTTTTCGAGTTGCTTCTTCATGAAGGTCGCCTGTGATTTTGCCATGATGTTGATATTAAGTGAGATGGCCTGCGGGCAAAAGATGATGCCCCGGGCCGGGCGGCCTGGATGTGTATCAAACAGGCCTTGAATTAAAGCAAAGGTAACAAAAATATGTGATTAGGGTGTATGTAAACCAGCTTGTGCAGGGAAAGCTTTTGAAATTTAATTGCAGCTACCCTCTTTCCGCCGCAGGCGAAGAGAGGGTGGTCGATCCGCCAATCGGCGGAAATGACCGGGTGAGTCAAACCCGGCAGACATTACCGCAGATGCATTGGCGCCAATGTCCGCCGGGTTTGACTCACCCCGAGTACGCTACGCTGCTCGACCCTCTCTTCCACTTCGCGGGAAAGAGGGTGAAAAAAATCACCATAATTTAGCACCTAAAGGCATTTTAAAAGTAATTTCCCTGCATCTTTCGGCATCCAACCTTAAATAAATAAAATCCCCCTACCCCTTGCCAAACTCATCAATTATCATTTACTTTGCATTACAAAGTACTTTTATTAAATCAATGAAATTCAATAAATACTATCTCCTGCTGGCTGTTCTGCTTTTTGCAATTGAATTATTTATCGGCATTTATGTGCACGATACCATCCTACGCCCCTTTGGCGGTGACTTCCTTGTGGTAATATTTTTGTATTGCCTTGTAAAAAGCTTTTTTGATACCCATCTCCTGCTTACATCAGCAGGTGTATTGCTTTTTGCTTACACAGTTGAAATATCACAATACTTTCACCTGGTAAACCGGCTCGGGCTGGAGCATTCAAAAACGGCAAAAATACTATTGGGCACAACATTTTCGTTTATTGACCTGGGTACCTACACACTGGGCATCCTGCTGGTAATTGTTGTGGAGAATTTAAGGTCAAGCATGAGAAACTTTTGAAATGAAAACCTATTTTGTACATAAAGATTCAATAGTAAGACAAATATGGGGCAAGGCCGATACCTGCCTGTTTATCTTCGCGGGTGCTGCGGCGGAGTTCGCCTTAAATAAGTCGGTCGACTGGCTATATTTCACGGGCCGCCTTCCGGCAGATCCACTTGGAAGATTGTTCTCTACAGTCGCCTATGCGCGGCAAATAATCTTTTCTGAAGAAGAAAAAGCACTCAATGCCATTGACCAGATTAGCGCCATTCATAAAAATTTGGAAAAAAACAGAGGCGCTCAAATACCGGATTGGGCCTACCGCGATGTATTATTTTTACTGATCGGCTATTCAATAAGTTCGTATGAACTGTTGTACCGAAAGCTTAGTGATAGAGAAAAAATTGAAATTTTTGATGTTTTTTACCGGGTTGGCCTGCGTATGAAATTGCTTGGTTTACCCAAAAACTTTAGGGAATGGGAGGCAATGCGGGAGGTACATTTACAGGAAAATCTTGCCAAAAGTACGTTCACGACCGACCTGTATCTTCAATATAAAAAACACCTTGGCCGGGCAAGGTTTGCCTTATTGAAACAGGTGCAACTGCAACTCGTTCCGGTCACCGTAAAAAGATTACTACCCATCGGCGGGACACCGTGGCTAATACCTTTACTATGGATTTATAAACGCCTCAGGTATATAAAACTGGACGCGATGTTGAAAAATATTTTGCTGCCTGCAGCGTATAAAGCGCAAATAAAAGCGCTGGAGACTGATTTTTCAGGCTAATTCCGAACCTTAACAACAAAGCCCGGCTTAAGAATATTGAATACTTTTACATACACTAATAAACTTAAGCCGGGACTTTAAGTATTGGATCTTAAATATAAAACAACCTACCAGCCAGAGCCTTTTTTAGCGTTGCCATTTTTAACGTGCTCTTCGGCGGTGGCTTTTCCCATAATAGCAGCCATTTTATTGCCTGCAGCATCGGTTCCTGTTGCAATATACCTACCTGATTTGATGTCAATAACAGGATCGATCATTGGTACATTTTTTGTTTTTGTTTTTACTGAATAAGCAGTAATACCATTTGTTGTTGCCATGATAAGTCTTTTTGTTTTTTTTAGTTAACCCCCTGTTGGGGAAATTGTTTTTATAGATTGGTTTATTATGTGTTTTTCATTAAAATTAATAATCCGAAACACGGCGGCAAGATATATAATTATGCTTAACAAACAAGCAGGTTTGTTTAATTGTTATTAACACATTATTGAATTAAAATTAACAATGATTATGGGCCGCCAACAGTATATCCGCAGACGGATATTTTACTAAAATTTGGAACTATTAACATTAAGTAGTAGTTTAACCTTGTTAAATTATAGCATACAAAATAACAAAAAATGAAAAACAGAGATTCGAGTATTTTATACCTTTTATTAGGAATTTATGCATTAATGATAAACTGGTACCAAAACCACAATATCATCCTGCTTTTGATCAGTTACATTTTCTGGCCGCTGTACCTTATTTACGAATTGCTTACCGGCCAGCTTTCCCATGGTATGTGGAAAGAGATCCCACTATCCTACTTTAAATAAAGCTTTAGGATTATTTCGCGTGATGGCTTAACAAACAGCCCGATCAGCCACAAACTCCATGGAGTTTGCTGTTTTATTATTGAAAAAATACATAGCAAAGCACTCCCCGCAATGGCTGAATGTTAAATAGTGTAAAAAATCCAATATCTATTATATTAATCTTAGGTAAAAGTCGTTCTTTTGCTAAATAAACATATATGAAGAAAATTTCACTTATTGCTACCTTGTTATTATCAGTTTTACTACTGCAAAAATGCACCAAAGACACTGTTTCAGCATCAGCCCAGTCGAACACATTACTTTTCGCTGTTATTAATGACACCACATGGAACGCCGCTACAGTTAATACTTCTATTACCTACAATTCAGCATCAAAAACTAAAGTACTTAGCTGTCAGGCAGTCGGCGGTAACAAAGAAGTGAAGTTTACTGTTACCCAAACATTCCAACCTACAAATACCCCGGGGTTTCCATTGAGCACTTTTAATGCTGATGTAGCCGGAAACAATACATTTTCCTATCTTCTAAACGGCTCAGGTGGTTTCACGCCGCAGGGAACAGTAGCCCCGGGATCGGGTACCGTAATTGTGACTGCCATTGATTCGGTAAAAAAGGTAATTACAGGAACATTTTCATTTCTGGCAAAACAAAACAATTACGACACTAATGGTAATGTTGTTTCTATCACGATTTCAGGCATTCAGGCGGGCGCATTCAATAATATGCCGTATACGTTTACCAGTAATTAAGTCGAAACGGGACGCCTATGTATTGAGTCCGGAGGATCGCGGTGAAAAATATAGATTAATATTATCATTTACGACTTTCGCTTAAAACCAGCGGTCCAATTTACCTTACAAATTAATACTAAATGCCCGCAAAAAATAAAGCAATTTTCTTAGACCGTGATGGTGTCCTGAACCAGGAAATGGGTGATTATGTTTGTCATTTTGAAGACTTTCACCTCCTCGACAACTTTAAAGCGCTGAAAACACTTCAGGATCGCGGTTACCTGCTTATTGTGGCTACCAACCAGGGTGGCCTGGCAAAAGGCTGGTACAGCGAGGATGAGCTTGCAAAAATGCACAGCCATTTAAAAGAAGTTTACCTTAAACACGGCGTAACTTTTACTGATATATTTTATTGTCCGCACCACCCTGATTTTACAGGTGAATGTGATTGCCGCAAACCTAAACCCGGTTTATTACTCCGCGGGATTGAAAAATACAATATTGATCCTGCAAAATCATACTTCATTGGCGACAGGGACCGTGACATAGAAGCGGCCACAGCGGCCGGGGTTAAAGGCATCCTGGTAGACAGTAACCAGCCCATCGCTGAGGTATTGGGATTGATTGATTGATTTAGACATCAGTCCGAAAGAAGCTACGACTAACGTCCGCCAGTTGGCCGATAACTTATTTATATAGAAGGGCTGGAGATTAGAGATTAGTTTTTTTTGCATTGAAGAAAAAACCACAACTCAATATCAGGCACTGATTATCAAGAAAATCTTTAATAAGCAAAACAACATTGCTACATTGCACTTTTGCAACCTTTCAACATTCCAACAATGAATGTAAACCGTTATTTAAAAAATCTTGATTCATTAATAGCCGCCTTTATCGGTTTTTATGCTATACACCTGTATACCAAATACAGTGGAGTTGGTCTTTCACCAGATTCCATAATGTATGCCAGTACAGCAACCAATATACAGGCACACGCTTCGCTGATGACGTTTAATAAAACGCCGCTTGTATTTTTCCCCGTTTTTTACCCATTTTTCCTTGGTATCATCCAATTCTTTTCGGGTATTGGCCCTATAAAAGCAGGAGCAATGATCAATGCCTTCCTGTTCGCATTCGTGATTTTCACCAGCGGTTGGATCGTATCCAAATTTATTACCCCGTCAAAAAACTACAAATGGATAATACTTATTGCGATTATACTTAGTCCGGGTTTACTCGAGGTTTACACCTATTTGTGGTCCGAGACTTTGTTTATTCTGGAAATATTGGTTTTCATTATTGTTTACAGGCAATATATGCTTACCCACACCATTAAAGCCTTATTGTTTGTGGCTATTGTTGCTGCTATAAGCTGTATCACCAGGTATGCGGGAGTTACTATTATAGGGGCAGGCGGATTAATGTTATTACTCGATAAAGAGCTGCCCATGAAGAAAAAATTCGGCCATATTATGCTGTTTGGCGCAGTGTCATTATCACTACTGATAGGCAATTTAATTCTTAACGCCCATTCCACAGGTTTAAGTACCGGTACCCGCGAACCATCCATAACCCCTCTGCTAAAAAACATGTACTATTTTGGTACAGTTATTTCCGATTGGGGCAGTTTAAGTAAGGATACCTATCCTTTCGCCGCGCTTTTCACATTTGTAGTCTTGCTTTTGCCCTTAGCCGTTTTATTGTGGAAAGCATGGCATGGGAGGATTAACAATTACGAAAATATTGTAATAGCCTTTGCTGTTGTTTACGGCCTGTTTATTGTGATATCTGCCAGTATTTCACGCTACGAACGCATCAACAGCCGTCTGCTGGCCCCCATGTTTATTCCGCTGCTGATCACCTGTACCTACTGGGTACCTGATTTCCTGGCCCGGATGAAATCGAAATCAAAATATGCCCTGGCTGGGGTCGCTGTTTTACTGATGCTTGCCTTTGAATATGCAAGCTACCAAACCGACTGGCAGCGCTATGATGATGAAAACGATTTTGGCGTTCCGGGCTATAGTGATGATGATTGGAATAAATCGGAATTTGTAGTTTATCTTAAACAACACAAAGACATATTTAAACCAGGTGTGCCTATTTACACAGATGCCAATGAGGCGGTGTACCTTTTCACCGGCATGTCATCTGAACTTTTACCTCATAAGTTTTTTAAAACTGATGTGCAGAAATTCTACGCCAGGAAAAGCTTTTACCTCATTTGGTTCGACAATCTTTACAACACAGAACTAATTGGTTTACAAGACATTGAAAAAAATAAAAAACTTGTAAAGATTGGCGGTGTTAAAGCAAGCAACGTGTACTATTACGAAAGTAAATAAGATCGAAGGCTGACTTATATTTGTCTGAACTGGAGCCGGGATATTTTATAAAAAGTAATTATTTGCTGCAATGGATATAAAGAAAGCGTTGAATATCTTCACTCTTCGGATACCCCTATCTATTTTTGGCTTGTTTGTTGGCAGCACCTTGTTGTCTGCCGGCAAAATGCAAAACGATATTCCGCAGTATGACCATGTAATTGTAGTAATTGAAGAAAACCACTCGTACGATCAAGTGATCGGTTCAGCAAATGCGGAATATATTAATCACCTGGCGAAAGGCGGGGTTGTATTCACTAATTCACATGGCATAGGGCATCCGAGCCAGCCAAATTACCTTGCCCTGTACTCGGGCAGTACCCAGGGTGTAACCGGAGATGATTGCCTGGAAGGTAAAACTCCCTTTAAAACACCAAACCTTGGCGCGGCCCTTTTTGATAGAAAGCTAACTTTTAAGGGATACGCACAAACAATGCCTTCCCCTGGTTACTTGAGTTGTACCTACCTTTTCGACAAAAGCACATTCGGCTCCGTTTACGCCCGCAAGCATGTACCATGGGTTAACTGGGTGGGCACAGGGCCTAATACCATTCCAATTTCGGCAAGCGTGCCCATGTCTGATTTCCCGAAGGACTTAAGCAAACTTCCAACGGTGTCATTCGTCATTCCTGATATGGATCATGATATGCATAATATTGGCTTTCCCGGCGATGCTGCCGCCATCAGGCGCGGCGACATTTGGTTAAAGGAGTACCTGGCGGATTTTGTGGATTGGGCTAAAACCCATAACAGCCTGTTGATACTAACTTTTGATGAAGACGATTTTGATCCCAAAAATGGCAACAAAATACTAACTATTTTTTATGGAGCTAAGCTAACTCCGCGGCAATATTCTGCACCCATAAATCATTATAATATATTGCATACAATTCAATCGATGTATGGTTTACCATTTACCGATAATGTTGTCGCTGCACCCATTTCGGGTATTTGGGGGAAATAAACTGTTTATATATTTCAATTTGCTGCGTATGGTAACCCATGGTTTATTTTATAAATAGTCCTTAAATCAGTGTGTTAACGATAGCATAACTTGTTTTCCGTTTTATTTTAAGGATATTTATCACAACATTAGTAAAAAATATCTTCCTGATCTTTAAAATCAACTCGTAATGCCAAACCATCTTTCAATCCTTGGGATCATCCATACAGCAATCAGCATACTTGCCATTCTTGCCGGCCTTTTTGCTTTGCTGCGCGATGGTAAAATTGATCCGGCAAACCATCGGGGTAGTTTATACATCTGGCTGGCAGTTGCCACCTGTATTACAGGCCTTCCTGTGATGAGGTTTGGCCACCCGACACCTGGCCATTACCTTGCCGTATTAATTTTAGTTTTGCTGCCAGTAGGAATTTATGCAGGTCGCTTATTTGGGAAAAAAGGAAATTACGCCCAGATCATTATTATGTCAACAACCCTCTTTATTTCGCTTATACCGGCAATTGTTGAAACACTTACACGGCTGCCAATGGAACACCCGCTGGCAAGCGGTCCAAATGATCCCATTATTCAAATTGGGAAAATAATACTGGGAGTAATATTTCTATCAGGCTTAACTTACCAATTATTAAAGGCGAAGCCGAAGTAAATGACAGTTTAAAAAACGCCCAACGAACCAAAGCGCGGCTATCTAACAGATCCATCCTTATCTCCATAACCTGCTCAACTGGCCCGTTGCTCTTAAATAATCGAGCCAAACCAGCCATAGTTGCCTTTTCCTACTTTCGTAATCTGTTATTATGCTTTGCAGGTTAGCTTCTTCGGTATTAAGCGTTGAAGCCGATTCCTGCCCTTCCGTAAAGCGGTACTGAATAATTTTTATCGTTTCCTTTGATAGCACGATATTGTCTTCAAAGGTTTTTAATTGTGCTATAACCCGGTTGGCTTTAATTCTTGCCGTAATCGCATCTTTCGAGTACAGCGCCGATTTATCTTCCCGCTCTTCATAAAATTGAGAAGCCTGTAGTTTTAACTGTTGTATTTTATTTTGCTTGTCCTCGCCAAGGAGCAAGGGTAGTTTTACATCAAGGCCCACATAACTATACCCAAACCATGTATTAGCCTCAATTGGATTAAACTGATTAGTGTATTGATTTGCCCCCAAAAATCCTTTAATGCTTACCGCAGGCATGTATTTTGATTTTTCTGATTGCACTTGTAAAGCGCTGAGCTTCTGCTCAAGCAACAGCTGCTGCAATTCGGGAATGGAATCAGTTCCTGGTTGTAAAGTTTGGCTGATCATATCGTTGTTCACCGTAAACCCGGTATCGATCAAAACATCTGCATCAGCTATGTCAGAATATCCAATCAAATAAAGCAGGTAAACTTTATTTTCAACCAATTGCGATACAGCATCCTTTAGTTTCTGAACAGAATTGTTATGATTGATTATTGCTTTGTTCAGATCAGATTTCAGTAAACGTTTTGCTTTGAATTTATCCTCTTGTAATTGATAACTGATCCATGTGCGGCTGGTATCTGCTGCCGCAGTTTTCACCTCAGTTTGCTGTAACCAAATATCTGCATAAGCCTGTGCCACGTCATAAGAAAGCGCATATTCTGATTGCGCCTGAGATGCGGCTGAAATTTTTTCCTGTAGTCCCGCTTCATTTTTTTGACTGGCAATAGTAGCATCCAATAGTGGCTGGTTCAGGGTAAGACCCGCAGCCTGCGACCATTTGGTGCCAAATTGAATGCTTTTTGTTTCATCAATGGGGTAAGCGGGGTTAAAAATACCAATAGGCAAAATGGATGTCTGCAAAATGGGGTTGTACTGATAATTATATTCGATAGACACCTGGGGCCAATATTTTTTTAGTAGTGCCTCCGTTTGGAGTTTTCTTATCGTAACATCCTGGCGACCGGCTTCAATATTTTTCCTGTTAGCAAACGCGCTTTTTATTGCCTGTTTAAGGGTCAGTACGGGTTGCGCTATAGTTTGAAATGATAAAATAAATAAAAGGAAAATGAGACACACCTGTATTATTGGTCGTTTCATAAAAAAATAATCTTTCATTTGATTGAGAAATTTTCTGGCTCTTTTAATTGATCGCCCATAAAACTAATTAATTTATTACTTCAATAATTTTCTTTGGTTTATCGGAAAACCGCTGCAGGTTCCACGCTGCTGATTCTTCGCAAAGCAAATGACGCGCCACCGAGTGACATCAACAGAATAGTTAATAACATAAAAAGAATTATTAAAGGGGAAAAACTAAATATTAAACCCGAACCTGCCACGCCACCGCGAAACCCCTCCAGCAGCAACATGCCGATCAAAAATCCTACTACCGCAAACAAAACTGCCTGTGTAAGGATCAACCTCCTGATATAGCCATTACCTGCACCAATGGCTTTTAATGTCCCATAATCTTTGAGCCTATCAAGTGCTGATGAATACATTGTCAGGCCAATAATAAAAAGGCCTGCTATAAGCGCGAAGACAATAAGTGTACCGGTACTTAATGCAATACCGCTGGAAGTTACAATTTTGGAAATCGTGGATTCTGCTAACTTTTCTGAACGCCAGGCCCGGATCCCAGGCAATGTACGGTTGATGGATTTAACAACGTCATCAGCATTAGCCCCGGGGGCAAGTTTCACCAATACTCCAGAGATATTATTAATAGATTGATTTGAATAAAACCTGGCCCGTTCAATGGTTGTAACACAGAAACTGCTGCCGAACCCCCGAAATCCTTTTGTTTGAATTGCGAAGAATGCACGCTTGCCGTTGATCTCAAAATCCGTACCAAGATCTATCTTATCACCTATGTTTTTCTTTTCAAAAAACTCGCCGCTCACGGCACCGTCCATTTGCAAATCCCCGGGCTTTCCGGCAATAATTTTGGAAGAATCTAACACCGAGTTTAATTTCGACATATCCACACCAATCAGGGTTACAACACCACTTGTACCATTATTGTAATTGCAGGATGCGCCTGCTATCAAAATAGGAAAAGCTTCCTGCACGCCGGCAATCCCCTGTACTGCCCGGAGTGTCCTGATATCCAGTTTACCCAATTGATTCACATCCTGTGTTTTACTATCAACTACCCAAATATCAGCTTTAACATCTGTCGCCAAAGCCCCCATTAAACTGGTTAAAAAAAAGAAAACGCCGATTTGCTGTCCGATCAAAAAGGTGCTAATCAAAATACCTACAACTACCCCAACGCTTTTGGCTTTGTCAAATCTGATGAATTCCCACGCCGTTTTTAACATGCTGTTATTTTTTAAAATCACCGGTAATATCAATCACACATTCGACCCTGGCATTCAGCAGCAGTTTCCCGGGCCTATCCAATACGATTTTTATATCACGTACCCTCCTGTCCTCTTTTTCTCCGGCCTGGTCGGTAAAAAGTGATTTCTTTTTTAAAAAAGAGGAAGTAAAGTAAACTGTGCCTGTCGACAAAGTATCCAGGGCGCCGGTGTTGCGAATCACTGCCTTTTGTCCAACTGAAATTTTATTAGCAAACTGTTCATCTACCTCGCAATCGGCAATAATTTTTCCAATAGGACTAATTTGGGCGAAAGGTGTTTTAGCATCAATTGCGCCTCCTATCAGCGCGCTTATTTCCAGTACTTTTCCATCTACGGGCGATCTGATGATTTTCTGGTCCAATTCTCTTTGCGATACTTCAAGAGCGGCCCTGGTCTCGGACAGTTTACTTTTGGAAACACCAGCACTTGCCTGTAAACGTTTTAGGTTTGAACTGAACGATTGCATGTCGGTACTGGCATTATCAACCGCCTGTTGCGTTTCGGCACCCTCGACCAACAGCGATTTTAATCTCTTTACTTCTGAAACGGCATTGGTATATTTTACCTGATATTCTTGAACTGCGGCTTCATCAACCTTTATCTGTTCGGCATGGGTTTTCACCTCCATTAAAAGCTGATTTACCTGCGCATCCTCAACAGAATGAGTCAACTCAAGAACGATTTCTCCCGTTTTTACCGAATCATTTTCGTTTTTGTATATTTTTTTAACTATTCCGGTAACCGATGACGATAGTTGTATTATGTTGCTTTCGGGTTCAATTTTTCCAACCCCAAATACCCGGGAATTTACAACCAAAGTCGCTGTATTTAATGAGGTATTACTCTTTGAAGGGTGATTGCCGCAGCCAAATCCTGCTAAAATTATAATTAACAAATAAGAATATTGCTTCATATTAATTTATTGGTGTGCTATTTCTTCTTCAACCGGTTTATCGCTCAAAGCACCATCGGTTACGTAAATTATACGATCTGCAAATGGACGCAATCGGGTGTCATGAGTTACAACAGCTACGGCCTTGCCTTGTTTTGCTAATAACCGCAATTCATCCATTACAACAACTACACTTTTTATATCCAGCGAAGCGGTAGGTTCGTCGCAAAGCATTATTTCCGGATTGGTTACCAATGCCCTCGCTATTGCAACCCGTTGCTGCTGCCCGCCACTGAGATCATTGGACAAATTCTTCAAACGATCGCCCATGCCAACTTTAACAAGTGCTTCTGTTGCTTTTTCCTTTGCTTCCTTATTCCCGATCCCTTGTAATTGCAATGGCATCATAACGTTTTCAAGCGCGGTGAGTGGTGCAATCAGATTGAATTTCTGAA
>Ga0364922_10403_pt1 | contig 22056 bp, 18 predicted proteins | sample ExccelJu500001D4_2_FD_206955 | JGI IMG/M metagenome (GOLD analysis project Ga0364922, IMG submission 206955) | Enriched cells from Trout Bog Lake Hypolimnion, Wisconsin, USA - BchlTB.June20.5000.01.D4 | ecosystem: Environmental > Aquatic > Freshwater > Lake > Hypolimnion/Profundal zone | place...
ATGTTTGCAGAGGCCCTGATATTTTGCGGTTCATGAAGTCATGCGTCACCCAGGAATTGGATCGTTTGGACTGTCTCGCCTTCCGACGGAAGGAGTCGTGCGGAGTCTTGGTGAAACGTTTTCACTCCCTTCCGGCCATGGCTCGGAAGCGTTCAGGTTTTGAACTTCTCGCGAAAGCTTATCCCTGGATTTTTGTCCCGTTTTCACTTTGGCCAGTTGACATCTGCGGATTGGTTGTGTGCTTGATGGATGCAGTTGTTGCCAAGCGATCGCCAGGGAGGGAGATACAATTGTTGGTGGAGTTGTTGGGGGATTTGCCAGCCCAACCGGAACAAGATTCAGTTGCAGCGCATGAACATGACGTGCAATTGGGCAGCTACGAAAAACTCATTACTGCACAGCATAAATTTGACCTGAAAGAACATATGCTCTCCCGCCGAGTCGACTTCAAGAAGGACTGGGAATCCATGAAAGTGACCTTCCCAATTGAAAAGTACCGGGATCAGAAGGGCATTATAAGACGGCGGATGGCCCAAGAACGTAATTTCCGCTCGCGAGATTTCAAATTCACTTGGCGAACTAAAGCAGAGCGTTTTCGCGTCGCGTTTGACGCGTTTTGCCACAAATGGGTGCTGTATGGAATGGAGGGAGATCACCCGTTGCTCCAAAAGTTAAGCGTCAATGTTACCGCGCTGGGAACGATGGTTTTCATCCCTCGATACTGGAGTTTTGACTACAAGCGAGATCTGGAATGGCGCGCGATTACCAAATTGCATCGATCGAGGGACGTGCATCGGCAAGGAGCAAAGCTGACGGTAAGCCAGATGGAACGACATCGGGAATCAACAAAAGCTGTGCGGTTCTGGAAGCAGGCCACGACTGCTGGCCTGAAAGGCGACTCTCGAAACAGTTGGGTCATGGGAAATCTCGGATGGGATGCCCGAACCGATGCCCGGCAGTTGCGGCGTCTTTTGGAAGAGCCTATTCAATTTGACCCTGAACCGAAAATCAAGGCCAATGGGCGTTAACTATCATCTGGGTTTCTTCCTCTTCAAATTTCTATGCAACGTTTTGAGGATTTCGCATGATACCCAAAACGCGAGATCCCCGGGTTATAAATCAGGTTTTTTTTCATGAAGATTTACCACGCAGCCGACATTCATTTGGGACGACGACGGCTTGATGGCCGGTTGCCAGACAGCGACATCCTGGCAGCTTTTCGTTTCATTGCCGAGGAAGCCATCCGAGAGAAGGCCGACGCTTTCCTTCTCGCCGGAGATTTATTTGACCGCCCCCAGGTGGATCCGCCCCATTTGCGGCAGGCTCAGGAAGTCCTCCAATTATTGAAATCAGCGGGAATCCCGGTTATCGCCATTGAGGGCAACCACGATAAGCAATTCGTGAATACTGAGGCTCCAACATGGGTGCGTTTTTTGGCCGAAGACGACCTTTTGATCCTTCTCCGCCCAGAATTTGATGCCGAGGGGGCTCGGCTGACCGAGTGGAACAAAGAATCCCGCACCGGCGCCTGGATTGAGATGGGAGGCATATGGTTTGTTGGGGCTGGCTACCTGGGCGCGGCAACGCCCAATAAGATTCGGCAAATGCTGGAAAAATTACCAGTCGGGCACCCCCAAGTCTTGATGCTTCACGCCGGCCCGGAATATTTTGTGGGTGAGGGTGGTGGTTTCAGCAAAGAGGATCTCCAATTGCTGAGGGAGAAATTTTGCTATTTGGCCTTGGGGCATATTCACAAACCCATGGTTTATGGTGGTTGGGCATGCAACCCCGGGTCACCCGAGAATTGTGACCTCAGGGAAGCGGGATATTCCCATGGCAAGGATGGTGAACCGGTGGGACGTGGGTACGCCGTTCTGGAGATTGATCCCAATCAACCTGGCCAGCCAGTGTCCCTGGAAATTCGCTCGAATCCCCGGCGACCATGCCTGCGGATTGAGTTGGATTGCACGATTTTTGGGAACAAAACTAAAAATGGAGCAGCTGCATTCATTTCTGCGGCAGTGGCAGTTATTGGGGCAGGAAACCCCACTAAATCTGCCGTGGTTGAACTAGTGTTGACCGGGACCTTGAATCTAAACCGCATTGCCTTGGATCAGGCTAAGGCTGCACTCGAAATTGCCGAGCAGTCCGGCGTATTTGCGGTGTCAATCGACACAACAAGGTTGAACATTGGTGCCGGCTTTGGGGGCGGGGCGGAGACCGGCGCAGACCTGCTGCCCCGGGACGAGTTAGAGCGCCGTGCCATTTTTCAACTGGTCGGGGATCAACCACTATGGGGATTGCAGGATAACCAACAATCGTTTGCCGATTTATTTTTCGAATTAAAGGAATCGGTGCGTAACAGTGAGGCCGGTGAAGTCATGGCCGGTCGAATTGCCGCCTCTCAATTGGTTGAGAAGGTCCGTCTTGCCATGGAGACGGCTGCTGCACCGGTGCTCATGCCCGTGGAACAGGCGCGACCAACTCAGGAGGTCGCATGATCATCCAGTCAATCCGCCTCAAAAACATCAAATCGTACGGCGAGGGTCTAGATGGAACCGGCATTACCATACTCTTTCAGACTGGGGTTAACCGGGTGGCGGGCCGCAACGGGCACGGCAAAACGACCCTGATTGAGAGCCTGGGCTATGCATTGTTTTTGACCGAACCGCAGTTCGAGGAATCTTTCCACATTGAGACCTATTTCCTCAGCCACGGGGCCAAGGAGGGCGAAATTGATGTCACCTTCGAATTTGAGGGGGAATCCTTTCGGATCGAGCGGGCAGTCGGGAAGCAGACCAAACGCCGCTCAAAGGTAATTCAACTGAGTGACCACAGCATTTGTGCCGAAGGGGATCAGGAAGTGGCGGATTTTCTTTGCCGGCTATTGAAATTTCCCGACCCGAAGCATCTGAGCGACGTCTTTTGCAAGTTGGTGGGGGTCAAACAGGGCCGATTGACCTGGCCGTTTGACTCCAAACCGGCCGAGGCGAAGCGTTATTTCGAGCCTCTATTAGACGTGGACGTGTTCCGCAATTGTTTCGAACGGTTGAAGTCGGCGGCAGATATTTTTGAGGCCCAGCGGGTTGAGCATCAAACCAAACTGGCTGGAATCAATGAACGCGTCCAAGATCGGGCTGACAGCCCACTGACGCTCGCCAGCACCCGTCAAAAGGTGGAAATCTCCACCAATGCCCTCGCTGAGGTCACTGCGGCGCGGGATTCGGCCTTGAAGCTAAAAGAGGAGAACGAAGTCCTGGCAAAAGCGGTTGAAACCGCGCGTAACGCTCAGGGCTCAGCAACTCAGAAATTAGGGTACGCCAAAACGCTGCGGGATGATGCTGAACTCCGGCTTGCTGAATCCAAAGCAGCGGTCGGAGTGCTGACGGAGAATCAGGTCGCTCATGCGGCACACATTGAAGCGGTGTCGGCCTTGGAACAGTTGGAGAAGCAACGCGAAAAGCGGGACGGAATCCAAAAACAACGCGACAAAGCCGAAGCGGAACGTGTCAACCATCTGAACAAACACACAGCCGCTCAGGATCAGGCCAAGGAGTTTCGGTTGCAAGGTGACGCTAAACAACTGGAAGCCGATGCCCTTGCTGGCTGTATTGCCCCGCCAAAGGCAGCCTTGGAGGCGTCAGCCAACGCTTTTGGCAAATTGGCCGGGGAGGCCAAGACAGCCCAAGACCATCGTGACGCCGTCGGAGGATGGGTGGATGGGCTTGAAAGTTTGGCCGGAACACAGAAACGTGGCGCGGAGACCGTGGCACGATTGGCCAAGGAGATTTCCGAATGGGACAAAGCAAGGTTGACGGTGGCTGAGCAGGTGGAGAGCGACACTGCCGGTGCCCTCAAGGCGGCGCAAGTACAACTAGCCAAAGCAGAGGAGCGCCATGCGACGCTCAAAGTACAACTAGGGCAAATTTCGGGTGGTGACTGCCCATTTTTGAAGGAAAAATGCCGGCAGTTTGATCCGGCAAAGATTCAAGCGGATTTAGAACAACAGGCATTAATTGTCACGAACCTCAAAACTGAGGCTGGGCGGGCGAAAACATCTCACCAAAAGGCGCAGTCGGAACTATCTGAACTCAGAAAGTCGCAGGGGAAAATAGCCGGGAAAGAAGCCGAGTTGAGCCGGGCGGTGGCTGGCTACGTCGATGGGAGCGAATCCTTGGTCCCGGAAACGGTCGCAGAAGCGCTGGCGTGGTTGGTGGCCTGGGAACCGCAGATCGCTATGATGCCCCAACCTCCAAAACTCCCAACCGAGAATCTTGGTCCGCAGACCGTCGCCGACGTGCAACAGCAATTCGAGGCTTTCGTCCATGTGACGGAAACCTGGTGGGAATCATCTGATGACAAAATCAAAGCGCGGCTGAAGGCATTCAATGAGGAGGTTCAGACACGCCGGACCCAGGAAATTACGTTGAGCCAGTCCTCCGAGCAATTGGTTCGAATTCAAAAAGAGATCCAAGGCCTCGGTCAGAAAGCTGCCGTGAAGGACGCCGAGTCGAAACAGCACGAAGCCCTGGCCGAATCGACAGCCGCGCAAATTGTAAAACTAGATGAGGCTTTGAGGCCATTCGCCAACTTGGCTGATGAACTCAAGCGCGAACAGCAGAAGCTTGACCTCAATCGGGGTGGTCATGACCGTTATCTTGGCGCCAAAAAGCTAGCCGACGATTTGGACATACGGCAGGCACGGCTGACGCAACTGCTGGCTGATGAAGCCGCCGCTATGGGAGCGCTGCAGAAAGCCAACGAAGCACTGCAAAAGGCGGAGCAGAATTTCCACCCGGAAAAATTGAGGGCCGCCCGGGAAGATCACCAAACCAAACATGACCGTGCCACAGAACTAAAAGTCAGCTTGGAATCGGAAAAGCAGGCTCTGAAAAAGGAAGAAAAGCGATTTCAGGAGTGGCAGGATGCCTGCAAAGAACGGGATCGGGTTACCATGGAAATTGGCCGTTGTGAAGCGGCCAGGGAACTCACGGAGTTGGCCCGAAGGACGCTACGAGACACGGCCCCAGCCGTCGCTCAGCATCTTTGCAGCCGGATCGCCAAACGAGCACAAGGCGTTTACAACCAAATCAACCCAGATCCCATCGAACTGGCTTGGGACGCAGAGCGCTACAGCCTACGGGTCACGCCCGGCGACCGCCGTTTTGCCATGTTGTCCGGCGGCGAACAGACCAAGCTCGCGTTGGCGATGACGCTGGCTATGATACAGGAATTCAGCGGACTGCGTTTCTGCGTTTTTGATGAGCCAACCTACGCGGTCGATGCGGATAGCCGCCAAAAACTTGCAGATGCCATCATCCAGGCCCGGGAGGCGGCCGGCTTGGACCAATTGATCTTGGTGTCCCATGACGACGCGTTTGAGGGGAAAATTGAGCATGCAATCCTTTTGGAAAAATCAGCATCCCTCGGGACCGCCGTTGTTCTGGCCCAATAACAATGGTCAATGGTCTTCATCATCATCCTCGTCTTCGATTAATTTGTCGGTGAAAAGGACAGTGAGCGTTTTTCCGTAACTTCCCAGTCCGACAACATCCTCGCTCATCTCCACTTGGGGCGCATTTACAAACCAGTCATCCAGGGAAGTAAATCCGCCGATTGAATTGGATGAACCTGCATTGTTCGGTTCGGCATTAAACTTGTCAGTGGGCGTTCCCGCCGGCAGGAAATCGCCCTTGACTAGTCGCGTCACCCCGCGGATAGCTTTGAGGCTTTCCGAGAGAACGCAAAGCTCAATCGCGTTTCCGGCAGTAATGATTATGGCAATCGGGTCTTCAGCGAATTCGGCATAACGAATTGCGGTAGCCGTCAGAGATGTGCGGCATATTCCTGCCATTTGTTTGATTGCCGCAAAACCACTTCCGGCCCTCCTCAGTTCCGGCAGGAACATGAAACTTGGCATCAGCAAAGCGGCGGAGAAAAAGTCCGCCTCTTTTTCATGCGGCTCAGCGGAGACAAACCCGCTTCTTGAATAGTGGACCGGTTGGTTGTCTTTGAAAACATGGTCAATGTGACCCGGCAGGAAATAATGGCCCAATTCATGTCCGAGCGTGAAATTGACGAGACCCTCATTTTTGATGCGTGTGGAATAGCCGATTCCAAAATTGTCTCCAGATTTCATCAAAAAACCCGTGATTCCCGGTGCCGTTTGGGCCATTGGCATCAGCGTGATGTCATGCCGCTTCGCTATTGCGGCCGGGTCAATTGGCAGAGCAACAATCCCCAGTTCCTTTATGAGGTCTTCCGCGCACTTTTCAGCATGTTGTTGTGCGAGTTTGGGACTGGCAAATGTTGTCATTTTTGCGGCTTGCTTCTGTTCGCCAAGGTGGCCGCCATTTGTTCCAGCATTTCCAGGTCCGCGCTGGACAATTTTTCCGCGTGGCGAAACAGTCGTCCGGTGGCGTCGCTCGACAACGAGGGCTCATCAGAGCGCCCAATCAGGAAATCGGTGGTTACCTTCAAAGCATCCGCCAATCGTTTGAGATTGTCGAACGACGGGGACCGACCTGCCGTTTCAAAATGGGATATGGCCGAAGGCTGCAAATCTGCGGCCTTTGCCAATTCGGCTTGGCTCAACTTCCGCAGTTCCCGTGCGACCCGCAATCGTTCAGAAAATACTTTTGACATGAGTGTTGACATCGACATGACGTTCCCGTATAGATTCACATGACGGTAACGCATGGCTTGTGCCGTGCTTTATTTAGAGCACAAACTATACGCTCTCGTCAAGTGTCAAAATACGACGACGGAATTAAACTGAAGCGCGAGATTCGGAATTACCCGAGTAAATTATCCAAGAAAGGCGGATTGCCAAAAATGAAAGCCCCCCGAAACCCATCCCTTGCAAGACGTTTTGTATCAATCAGATGTCCGCATGCCGAAAGCCGCGCGATTGCCATCCTGATACTATTTGCGATTGCATTTTTGATGAGCCCGATCCGTTTGCTGGCCGAGGTTCCCCATGGAGATCCCGAAACCACCACGAATTATTACACCGCGTTATCCGAAAAGCTGAATTTTTCGACTCCCGACCACATATTTGAGACCAGGCTTGATGATGTGGCGAAATACTTTGGCTATGACGGCCTCACGGGCCGCGATCTTCAGAACAATCAGCCGGAGGTGCTTATGTCGTCAGATCAGCTGGTCGGTGCGGCAAAATCCGCTGACGGCCCCCGTTTATTTGACCAGCCGGAGAGGATTGTGGCTGCCTTCGGGACAAATCCTTTCGCCGACGGGGACGTTCTGGTGACGCGGTTTTTTGCCCCCAAAATAATCAATATCAACCTTCCAGAAGCCATTCGTCCGCTTGGCTGGCGGAAACTGGTGCGTTTTCGTGCGCGCCCCGGATCGCTCGCCCAAACGAATCACATTCAATATGGCATAATCCTTTTCAACATTTTTACCAAGCCGGATGAACAGCCTTTTTCCTCTGAAACCAATCAATCGGTCAATACTCAGGTCATATTGGTTCCGGAGGCTGCCCGGTTTTCCAAGCCAAACGATGATTCCGGCACAAATTATGACACCATCTACTGGCTTGATTACGACACACTGGCAAACGGGGGCAGACTGGCTCTTGCCCTCAATCAAACCTTTGATGCCAATGAACTTCCGCAGACGAGTAACGGAGTTCGTCCATATTATGTCCCGGACGGGTGTGTCGCGTGCCATGGAAACAACAAGCGGGCATCCATGGTGAATTATCTTGATACAGACCACTGGTTTGACCGGGTCGAGAATGACTTCACTTCATTCAAAACGAACGGACTTCCTCTCTTGGTTGATGCTGGGACCAATGACACGAACTCCCCAGCGTTCAAGAAAGCCTTCGACGTAATAAAGAGGTTCAACCAGGAAGCGGACGAGCAGGTTTCCCTGGCCCAGCCGAAACAGGACGAAGTGCTCACCTCACACAAATGGCTTGAACTCCATGGGACGAACAATAATTACAGCCATGTGCTGCCATTGGACCGAGCAATCGGCCTTGAGCCGCGGTGGTCAGCCGCCAATCCCACCGACGCCACAATCCTCGCCTCGTTCAATCAATATTGCTTTCGGTGTCACGGGACGGTCAAATTTTCCGTGTTCAATCGCCAGGAGATTCGGCAACCCATGTTGCTTGCATACATTGAACAGGCAATCAAAACCAACGCCGTGGTCGGGATCAAAATGCCACCGGACCGCCCGCTGCCCGACGACGTTCGCAAATTGTTCGTCGACTTTATCAACCAATAAACCACAGGAGAATATTTTATGGCTCGCTTTTTTCGCATACATCCGGCCATCGGCATTGCCCGTATGGGAAACTCACCCTCACATTTTATAGGACCCGAAACGCCAGGCGTGTCGGCCAATTCCGATGATGGGGTCAACTTCAAATCGTTCCGGGACAGCCAAGGCCGGATTTTACGTCAGGGCGCTCGTTTTCGAGTATTTGAATATACCAAAGATGCGAGCGGCATCCTGTCGAACCCCCGTGAGGTGATAGTGGGAACCGATGTGGTGGATATTGAATGGCGCGTTCACTTGGCCAACCGGAAAGCAGCTTTCTACACTTTTTACGGTCAGTTCGGCGCCGACGACACGTTTGTGGGTCGTAGCAAGCTTCTTCCCACCAAGCCCATCAAGCCGGATGGTGATGATCCGCAAAGAGCCAATCTCCGAAACGCGACTGTCGCTGCCACTGACCGTGCAACGCAGCTTGAAATCGACCCCGGCGAACATGTCATTAGCCACAGCAATCCTGCGGATGTCGAGTTATCCAATCTGAATACAAGTATTCCCATCGCATCATTGGGAACATTGCGGATGGACGCAAATGGACGAGTCATTGTGCTTGGCGGGTATGGCCAGTCCAATTTTCGCCCCAGTCCGCCCGCAACAGGAACCTTGGACGATTATGCAAATAACGATAATTGGTTTGACGATGCAGGCGACGGTTCGGTCAAGGCCCGAATCCGTTTGAGTGATGGTGAAACAATCGACGCCGACTCCGCATGGGTTATGGTTGGTCCTCCGAATTTCGCCCCAGGCATTGGGAACGTGGTGACGCTTTTTGACACCGTTTGGGATGTTGCGGTGCGGGCACCTGAATGCCCGGCAGCCAACGCCTCAACGCCGTTGTGGGCACGCTTGGCAGAACAGAAGGCCATCTGGCGGGCAAACGGCGGAACGTCATTGACGGGATTCAAGCCTTCGTTCACTCGCGACATCTATCCGCTGGTGAAGCGTGCGTTGGGAGCAAGAGATGTTCACGTTTCCAGCATCGGTAACGACCATTACCACCAAGCAATGCTCACCGACTACGTGACCATGTCCGCCCTAACTCCACAGGGAAAAAGACTGCGAGCTGGCATCTTCGATTGGATTCGGGATCCAGATGCCACCGTGACAAATTGGAAGAAAATGCCGCGTGGCCTTGGCGACAACTACACAGATTTGTACCAAAACACCCCGGCACCGGATCGGAAATGTTTTCTTAGCTTGACCAGGATGCAATATGCCGTGTTGAAAGAATGGGCTGCGGACAATTTCATAAACGATTGGCCAGGAAGCGAACCTGTATTTACAGCAAATCCGAGTCCGACACCCGACGATTTGGATCAAGCTGCGGCCCAAAACAGTGTCGGAGGCCCCTTCTACCCGGGAATTGACGTGAGCTGGCTCATTCGTATGCCGGAACTTTATGCCGAGCCCTTCAGATTCAAAATTTCACCGACTCCTGAAAGCGAACGGGCTTTCGCCGGGGTGACTGTGGGGGCGCTGACATTTTGCACCGGATTTTTCAGCCAACAAATGGCGCTGCCATGGCAGGCGGATTTCTACGATTGCCACAAGGAGCAGTGGGAAGACCCGGACAGTAATGCCTACACTTTTATGTGGTGGACTGCCAACCGGCCCGACGACGTTTTCCCGCCCGGGGGCGACAAGCAGGTTCGCTGGGTTCGGACATTTGACGATCCATCCAAGGATGCCGACGGCAACGAAGAAGATCTTGCCCGGTTTAAGAACATGCAGAGCCGCTGGCACGAACTCAAATTTGTCTGCGTGAAAAATAATGGTCACTACGAAGAAGAGCATTAAGAATTGTGGACGTTGATGTGGTCATAGTTGGCGGGGGGCCAGCAGGGTGCAGTTCCGCGCTTTCCCTGCTTGCCCGAGGATGTTCAGTCGCCGTCGTTTCGCAGCCAAACCGCAGGGAAAAGCCAACGGAAACGTCCGCTCCGGCGCTCAAGCAAATGCTCCAGTCGCTTAGCGCTGAAGCTGCCTTGTCGGCCTGTGAACCGTGCTTTGGAATCGTTTCGGATTGGGGACGGAACACGCCCATCTTGCAACCGGGAATGGTCAGCCCTTTCGGCCATGCTTGGTTTATTCACCGCGCAAGATTCGATGCTTGCTTGAAGCAGATGGCATGCGACCGGGGCGCACTTTGGATTCAAAGCGAAGCGCATGAGGTGGAATTCAATGCAAAAGGCGTCAGGCTTGAAATATCCGGCGAAGTAATAAAAGCCCGTTGGTTGATTGCTGCCAACGGCTCCCCCTCTTGGGCGGCGAATGCCACACACCAACTACCGGCTACCTTTGATTCATTGATCGCATTCTGGGCCCGCCTGCCGGTCAGGTTGGATGAACGGTTGCTTTGTATCGAAGTGGCAAACTATGGATGGTGGTATGTTTGTCCCGACGATTGTGCTGGAGTCTTCGCCTGTTGTGTGACCGATGTGACAGAAGCCCGGGCGACAGGAATCGCTCAAATTCCCTCATGGAATGAACGATTCCAGGCCACAAAGCTTTTTAAACTGATGGGCGCTCACGGGACTCCAGGCGCAATAACCAGCGTTTCAGCAAGTACAACTTTCCTGCCATGCCGACATGGCCAGTCATGGGTTGCGGTTGGGGATGCGGCCGTGAAGCTCGACCCACTTGGTTCATCGGGTACAATTACGGCCCTCGATTCAGGACAACGTGCAGCAACCGCAGTCGCGGATACCTTAAACGGCAACCCGGCGAACATTGAAAAATATGCGAGTTGGAGCACCGGTTTACTGGAATCATTCACCCGGCAACGCAGGAAACATTATGTCTTGGAATCACATAAGCAAAACGGAGGATTCTGGGACCGCCGTACAAAACTGGACAAGGCGCGATAACCTTGCGTTGGACACTCACCCCGTTCACAACCAGCTCCGATTGGCGACCCGACTTGCCATGGCGGCAGGATGGAGAGCCATTGAGGCCAATGAAAGTGGCATGGGAAATCCGGGCCGGTTATCGGCATGAAGTGAACGTTGGTCAATGGAGTTGGGCTAGGAATGGCCACTACGCGCAAGTTCATGGTTGAGTTTGCCGGAGGCGATAAAATCCTGCTCTGGCCGAGCAGAAAGTATATTGGGGATTTTAGCCAGGCATCCAGCCAGACGGTGTTCCAGAACAGTGGAGCCAGCACTTGCCGAATGATCGCCACATGCCGGTTTCATAGCCGTGGCTGGGATTCCGGGACCAACCCCGAGCAAAGTGGAGATTCCGACGCCGGATACCTGAAATGTGAATGCGATGCAAATGGATTGCCTGCATCGCTGACCCCGGCAACAAACCCATCGGTTCCAGGTGCCCTGACCACTAAGATTCACCGGTTCAAATTTAAATCGCGGTCAGTCCAATTTTGGCCATAATGTTGGAAATGTCGTCAGTTTGTGTCGCGATCAACGATTTGTTTGAGTTTGAGGGCAAATCCGTGCCAACGGAGCGGCCTGACAATTTGGCCATTGAGGCCATGGTCCAGCACCAATTCAAATTCTTGCCGCAGCCAATCCAGATCAACATCTCGGAAAAGGATGTCACAATTCACTTCACTGAGGAGGCCTCTGAGGCCAAAGAGGAGGCGAAGCGCTTGGGCATCAAGGCAGGAAAGCGCGCCGCTGACGGCGAATACCAGAAGGCAATTTCGACCCTCAAACGCGTTTTGGAACTGCACCCCTCCCTCCATATTGCCCGGCGGGATTTGGCCATGAGTTATATTGCGTTGGGCGATACCGACAGCGCCAAGAATCAGCTTATCGACGTACTGCGGCTCAATCCCAAGGATCATTGGGCTTGGGTCACGCTGGGAAATTTGTACATCAGGCACCACGATGATTTGGAAACGGGGGAGCGGTTCCTCCGTCGGGCCCAAGAAATTGCCCCTAATGACCCGTGGACATTGAATAGTTTGGGTGGTGTTTTGCTGGAGCGCGGTCGGACGCAAGAGGCTGCCGGCATGTTCAATCGCACGCTTGAACTGGATCCCAAGTTCGCCAACGCCTACTTCGGCTTGGCGATGATCCATCTGAAAAACAATGATGTTCAGCTCATTGCCAGCACCCTCGCAAAAATGTTTGCCTGCAGCAAGGTGCAGGATGCCAGGTCGGCCCAAGTGTTTGCCAACGCCAGGGATTTGTTTGCCGACATCCAGCCGATAATCGCCAAAACTCAACATGGCGCAGCCGCCCAATCAGTGGAACGCCTTCAACTGGACATGGAACAATTGTCGGGCTACCCAGTGCGCATCGTTTACGAGGATTTTGAAAACAAAATTGCCGGATCGCTCCAAATGGCATGGAAAGCCGGTCGGGATCACCACTTGTTGAGATGTCGGAAATCGTACCCGGAGCACCTCCAACCTCACATGGTCGCCCACGAACTGGTCCATATTCAATTGGAGGCGGAGGCGCGCCGGACAGGCAAAAATCGCTTTTTTATTTCCTCCGCCAAATCAAGGGAGACCGCCATCAGACGAATGGAACGCGACATCGTTGGACTTGAAAAACGTGGCTATGGTCAACAGGCGATCAGTGAAATGATTTTGAGTTTGATCCAAAGCCTGACGGCGTTTTTATTAAATTGTCCCATTGATATGATCATTGAGACGAGGATTCACAATACCATGCCGGAACTCCATGCGGCCCAATTTTTGTCGCTCCGTTTGATGGCCGACGAGGCTTGGGAGATGAACACGAATGCCCGCAGCATGGAATTGACGCCTCGTTTGGTCTCGAAGACGAGCTTTGCCCTGAACGGCGCCAACGCCTTGTTTATTGACGCTCTTTTCAATGGCGCATCCTCCCACGCGTCCCGATACGCAAAAATGGAAACTTTTGAGCTTTCAAAGAAGTTGTTCCAGCACTGGAAGGCCCGGTTTCCCACGTTGGAACCCGGCGGGGAATACGCGCTGGTTGATGAATTTGCCTCAATGCTGGGGGTTCGTGATTTTTTCGAGTGGAAAGAAGACCCGGATCAGGGCCAAGCCCAGTGAAGTTTTGCTGACACGCCCCTGGGCAGGTTACCGTGCGCGGGCCATTAAAGCCGAAGGATCGCCGTGACTGAATGGGATTGTTCCCCAAAAAAACGTTCGATTACACCTAGAACACGCGATGCCAACCACGGGAGAATTGCTAAATGCGAGTGGAAAGGAACTCCTGGATCTATCGACGAGGAATCGCCTGCTTGCGATCCCTCTGGATTCGAGTTCTGCCAGGCGGAAAAAATTGGACGGATGCCGTCCTTCAATTGCTGTACTGGAGTTTTACCTTCACGCCAAAATCTCAATCGTTTCCTGCCAGGGATACGCAGTTATGGATATCTTTGACGGAAGGCCCGGCGATTCGATTGTGAATTTTGATTTGATGACCGCGTAGTGGAGCGTTGCGTGGTCCGTTTGTCCCGGGTTGACGCAGGTGCCGCTTCCAACCTCGCAATACCAGCGCTTATTTTCAATCGGGGTGTGGTGATCATGGCCACAAACAATTAGCCACGGGGCGAAACGTTTGATTGCGTCGGTCCATTCCTGGTTTCCCTCCGTGGGCCCATTGTTTTGGCTCAGGATTGTCCCACGCGGTGGTTCGTGCATAAGCCAGAGAGTTTGGGCGGCTTCACCATATTCTTTCATGTGGCTCAGCAACCACTCTTCTGGATTTGCTGGCAACGGTTCCCGAGGATCGATGAAAAATTCCTCCGAGCCCAACAGGCAAGGAAAACCCACGATCGCCAACGGTCCAATTTTGAAAATCTCTCCATGCAGGATGGTGAGAGGCCGTGGTGAGCGACGCCAATGTTTCGCAAATCCAAGCCAGTTTTCATCCTCGTGATTCCCTCGCACAAACACCACGTCTTTGCAATTCAGGGAACTGAGTGCCCCCGCACATTCCTCAACATTGAGCCTGGCCTCCATGTCCTCGCCCATATGAAGGCAATCCCCAACGATCGCAACCACGTCGGGTTTGTGCTCGTCCACAGCCTGCGCGAGGTCTGCATACAGCTTTCGGCTCTGATGCAAATCTGCGACCGTCAAAACCGTCACCTCCGTTATTTTGATTTTCTCACTGCTCACACCATAAACTCCATGAGATTGGCGTCAGATTCCAGTTTTGATTTCGCTGACTTCCCATTTGGAATCCAAGTGCGCGTCGCCAAAGCATCCATCAACGCATCCTTATATTTGGATGTAAGATACACGCCCCCAGCAAAATATAAGTAGACTTAAACAGTACTCATGTGGTAATGTTATTCACGTTCGATGAAAACTTGCATGAACATATCAGCCACGATTTGGCCGACGATGACGGTCGCGAAAGCGACACGCCAGAGCCGGTTAAGCCAAGGTTGTGTGTTTAGCCTTGGTCTATCCAGATTGCATCGCGGTAATAGCTACGAAGCCAATTTGGATTATCCGGAGGTAAGCAGGTAAGACTCGAAAGAGAATTTTTCCACCCTGCTTACTTCCGAGTAAGCAGGGTTTTTTATTTCCCTGATACTTACCGAGAGTGGCAGCAACGAAAGGTGAGCCTACTGTGAACTATAGATCGGCGACGTCTTGATGATGTCCACCCAGACAAAACGAATTCAGGCGCAGGAAAGCAGAAACTTTCCACCGTTGGGGTCTGCCCAAAGGTCGCTCCAAAGCGCGCCGAAACAGTTTGAAACGCTTTTACATATTAAGGGCTTCGCAGGAGGTGTGCCCATAAACACCGAAACAACCGCCATGAAACTGCGGGTTGGGATCGCATAGATCACCAAGAAGTGTTTGTTCTTTGTTGAAATGGCATGGGCCGGCGGCGCACTGACGCTTCCGGCCCTTTTAATTTCGCGGTTGTGATTTAACAGCAGAATATCTCCTTGCCAAGGAGGACGTCCGGGTGCGATTCCCGGCAACCGCACCAATTTCCAACAGGCCGAGCGCCAGCTTGCGCAACCGGGTCTCCAAAACCCAGTTTGCTTGGGGCAGCACCAAGGCGGCCTGCCAAATTCTTATGGGGCCGTGGCTGAAAAGTGAAGCGCCTGCCTTGCAAGCAGTGCCAAGCGGGAGCGTTACCCGCCGGACTCCACCATTTTAAATTCTCTGCGGGAAACTCGACTAATGCACAGAGGGCAGCTTCATACGCTGTTACAGGTGGGTGTGATTCCCACTCCCGTTACCAATTCAGGGAAATGATCCGGCCACCCGACTGTAAATCGGGTGTCACCAAACAAGGCCGGAAGCGACGACTGGCGCGATACCAGCATTTCCCACCATTTTGGATCCGTAGCTCAATCAGAAGAGCAACCCGTTGTCTGCGGGATGGCTGAGGGTGCAAGTCCCTTCGGATCCGCCAATTTCTATCAGCGTGTAGCGTAGTAGCCAAAGCACCTGGCTTGGGACCAGGGGATCGCAGGTGCAACTCCTGCCACGCTGACCAGTTTTGCAGAGCCGCCGTGGTCGAATATATCAGGCATCCGACTTCTAATCGGAATGATGCAGGTGAGAATCCTGCCGGCGGCGCCATTGCCAGGTGGTGTCAAAGTAGCACGCCGGTTTGTTAAACCGCACGGTGTTGGTGCGAGTCCAACCCTGGCAGCCAATTTTGGAAGGCAGGCAGATATAAGCTGGCTGCACCTGTCTCGAAAACAGGATCCGCTCATGCGGAGGTCGGCGCACTACCGACGCCTTCCGCCAATTCAAATCCGTCCCGTAGCTCAAAAGCAGAGCGTTCGCTTGATAAGCGAAAGACTGTTGAGCATTACCACGCTGGACGACCAATTTCCCCGGGTAGCTGAGATTAGATTAGCGCCTCCCTGAAGAGGAGGAGACGTTGGTGCGATACCAACCCCGGGGACCATCTTAAACCCGTCTGGTTTGGGCGGGTGAACGACGGAGATGCATCTGGTTAATGCCTGCCTGCGAGCTGGCGACCTGATGATCACGTCTTTCGGGGTGATTCATTTTTGTCCGTGAATGCAAAGCAGCTCACGCAACCAGCCCTTCAAGCTGGCCCTAGCCGGTGCGAGTCCGGCCACGGATGCCATTTTGTCCGCGTAGCTCAGATAGATCAGAGCGCCACCGTGCGAAGGTGGAGGCCGCAGGTGCAACTCCTGCCGTGGACGCCATTTTGCCCCTGTGCCTCAGTAGCTACAGGAGCGGTTTTGTAAACCGCTATTCGTCGGTGCGAATCCGACCGGGGGCTCCAGCCTTCGCCTGCCGGCTTCGGCCCGGCAAGCCATTTTAGATCAGGAACGTGTTGTAACCAGTAGCATCTCTCCCTGTGACGGAGACGGTCCGGGTGCGACTCCCGGCTTCCTGACCAATTTCGCCGTGAGTGTGGATCGTTGTTTTCGATGAACAACCATCGCACGGGCGAAACGATCAATAATCGGCCGCACATGTGAATTTTATCCCGTTGGCCGATTAGCTCAGGCGGCGGCCTGCAAAGCCGCAAAGGCTGGTGCAATTCCAGCACGGGATTCCATTTTGCGACGCGAACACCGGTGCCGGCCAGGACCTCACAGATCTGGTTGCGGCGGTTCAACTCCGCCTTCGCGTCGCGTTCTGGGTTGCAAGCATTGCAGCGATGCAGCGGTCTCTTAAACCGCAGAGCACGGGGCGGCACCGTGGCGACCCACCACTTTTGCATCCGTGGTGAAATTATAATCATCCTCCGCTTCGAACGGAGAGTTTGCAGGTGGGATTGCTGTCACGAAGCGACCGTTCTTTCTCGGGAAACCGAATGGCAAAGCTCGGGAAGCAGTCCTGCCGGATGCGCCATTTTAGCCGCGTTAGCCCAACCAGAAGAGGCGTCCCGCTCAGGACGGGAAGGTTGAGGGTGCAAATCCTTCACGCGGCACCAATTTCGGTAAGCCCACGTAGTCCAACGCAGAGACAGCGTGCTTAAACCGCGCCCAGCGCCGGTGCAAATCCGGCCGTGGGTACCAACCGCGTGTAGCCCAATGAAGAGGCGTTCCGCTCAAAACGGAAAGGTTGCCGGTGCAAGTCCGGCCACGCGGACCAATTTGGAAGGTCAACCGGTTAAGCGTGCCGGGCCCCGGTGCTAACGGGTGCGTCCCACTTTGGTGGGATGTGGCGCAAGTCCACGGCCTTCGGCCAGCGGCGTGTAGTTCAAAGGGAACCGTCCGTTTATAAACGGAGTCGCACTAGATGAGTGCCTGGCCCGGGAGCGTTACCCGGCACCCCGACCATTTTGCATCCCCGAGCGCGAAGCAGCTCAAGCGGTCCCATAACCAGGATATGAGCCGGTGGAAGAGACCGGCCGGGGGTGTTCGCTCATGTAGCCCAACTAGCAGAGGCACAACGTTGAGGGCGTCGCCAGTGTCAGTGCAACTCTGACCATGAGCACCAGTCTTCGCGCTGAGCTTCGACTCGGCGAGCCAGTTTGGCCTGCAAGCATTAAAGTGATGCAACGGACTTTTAATCCGTGGAACAGGGCGCGTTACCCTGGCGGGCCACCAACCTTCGCTCGAAGCTCCGGCTCGGCGAGCCAATCATTGCCTCGTGGTGTAATCGTAGCATCCCGGGTTTTGACCCCGACGGTCCTGGTGCAACTCCGGGCGAGGCAGCCAATTTCCGCCCGGTGGTGAAATAGCATCACGTCTGGCCTACACCCAGAAATCGAGGGGGCAGTACCTTCCCGGGCGACCATTGCCTCATGGCGTAACAGCAGCGTACTGGTCTCTGAAACCAGCGGTCCAGGTGCAAATCCTGGTGAGGCAGCCATTCCAGCCATCCAACAAAGAACAAACACTTCACGAGCAGAAGGTGATTGCCGGGAACATTTTATGAGCGAAATATTGAACAAAAGCATCGTTTTGGTGCTCAACCGCAACTGGCAGGCGATCAACATTCGCACGCCGGCCGACGCATTTTGCCAGATGGCCACTAATGTGGCTACGGCTTTGGACATCGAAGGTGACAGCCACATCCGCCCCGTCGCTTGGGATGAATGGATCACACTGCCTGTTCGCGCGGGTGATTATGCTGTTCAAACCGCTCGCGGTGCGGTGCGGGTGCCTACGGTCATTGTGGCCGTGAATTATGCGAAGGTGCCCAAGAAGCGTCCAAAACTTAACGCACGCAACATCCGCGAACGCGATGGCAACCGGTGTCAATACACCGGCCGAATTCTGCACCCAGCCGAGGGCAGCTTGGATCACGTCGTGCCCCGCTCACGCGGTGGCGCAGACACTTGGGAAAACCTCGTCTGGTCCGCCAGAGATGTGAATCAGCGCAAGGCCGACCGCCTCCCACACGAGGCTGGTCTCAAGCTGCTGGCCGTACCCCGGGCGCCGAAGGAACTGCCAGTGTCGGCGCTAATCCGCAATGCACACGACGTCGCGGAATGGAAGTTGTTCCTGAATGAGTAAGGAAAGTGCAAGGCGGGCTTCGATGCTCGCCTTGTTGCTTTGACTGGCAACTCAGCTAAAATGACCGAGTGCCATGAAAACGCCCAATTCAAATCCTGCACGGTTCAAAGATCAGTGGTGGTGGAGGCTCGTTGACGACAAAAACGAAGATTTCAAAAGGGTGTTTCCCCAAACGACAGCCCGTGGAATCACGCAAAACAGTGTGCTCGTGTGGTGGTGGTATCATGGACAGGAATTCGCCGCGTACGCGTATGAATTGGCCCGGCGAGCAAATCCAAGTTTAAATCTCAGAAGATATCCAGATTTGACAGCTGATGAAGGACTCCTGTTGCATAAACTTTTTGGTCCCGGCAAGTCGAGGAAAACGAATGCTCTTTTCATTCACTGTGGTGATCCAAAGTTCCCCCTGACCGCAAAGGCAGGATATTCTCAGCCTATTATCTTCCGGCTTGATGGGACGGACCGAAATTTGGTCCAAGTTTTTAAAAAATTTATTAAACGACAGCGTCAACAAAACGGTATAAAACCTCGTAAAGCCCCAGGCGAAACCAGCAAGCGGCCGCCATGGCGATACATTGAATTGCTAGATTTTGCGGAAAATGGCGAACAGGCTCCGAAAGCTCCTCATGCAGAGGATCAGGACCGGAGCCTGCGGAGAGCCAAGAAAGATGCAAAAGCATATCTGGCTAAATTCCTCGCTAACCTAATTGAGGAACGGCCAAAATGGTCATTCCCATTGTGGCCGGAGGTGAAATGATTTGGCCACATTTGTGTAAGCACCAATCCTCCTCTCGTGGGTAGCAAAATTGCGTGGGAAGATGCCGACATGCAAAATATCACGGCATTTATACGGGCGAAACCGATTGAGGACGACATCGAAGATTGTTTGCTGGGCTTTTTGTTCAAGATACGAAGCCAGAAAGCGCGAAGAGGCCGCTTTAGCGTGCGGTCCCGATCCACGCCTCCGAAGGTCATATAGGGTATTAGGATGCAATTCGGATCATGGAATGATCCATGCGATCCAATTTGTAGCAAACCTCAACTTTATTCCACAGCCGGAGTCCATCCGCATGACAGTCAGAATAGCACGATGGACAACGTTATCCTCCCCGGCATGGAGGCAATCCCCGACGATCGCGACAATGTCAGGCTGATGCCCGGCCACTGCTTTGCGCAGGTCGGCATAAAGCTGACGGCTCTGGTGCAAATCCGTCGCCGTTAGCACCGTTACTGCCGTCATTGTGGCTTCTTTGAGCATTTTGAAAGGTCAGCCTAAATCGAGGCCAGATTCCAGCCTCATCCATTGGACGCCCGATAAAGAGCATGTTCGCGGCGAACCTCAAATTACAAACAGTTGCTTTTCTCGGAACAATACGATTTTTTCGTTCCGGCTGGCGTGGATTTCCGCCAAAGGCAAAAGTTTAGGCCATTCGACCTCGAATTTTTTGGCAACTTTGCGGCCATGAGTGGTTCTGGCCAGCTTCATCAAGCGGTTTACTGCGCCCAGCCAGCCCCGGACGGGTACATTTCCCTCCTCAACTTGTTTCAATAGTTCCCGCAAGAATCCGCGCACGCATAGAACTAGGATTTGCAAATGCTCGACGTCCTGACGGTTTTTCTGGGAAACTGTTAGGGCCAGTTCAATCTTGCATGACAGCAACGAGATGGGGTCCAGGATGCGGACCGTTTTGTCCTTCCACGTCATTTCCACCGCCAACGAATCAATCAGGTGGGCGGCAACTCCGGGAACGCGGCGGACAATCTCAATGTTTGTTGCTCGCTCTTCAATGTGGATGGGGATGACCCCAGCCAAAGCTGTCATGGCAACCTTGGGAGGAAACGACGGCACCAGTTTTAACTGGGAGGCAATAAAAAAGACGTCGTCACGGTTGCCGCAAAAATCAATATCCTCGCTGGTAAAAGGTGCATGCTTTTGCAGCTCCGGCTCAGCTTCCAGGTAGCGCTCTGCCCAATAGTTCACGGCCTGTCCCCCAATGATGATGTAGTGGTGGCCGGCAGGATTCCGAAGTTGAAACAACGGGGAAAACTGCTGGAGTGAAAAGCGGTTGCCCACAGGTCAGGCCCATTTGGCGAAGGCGTCCGCCACCTGACCCCAGTTGGTGATGCGCCAATTCGCCCCACCCGCCAGCGATACCCGGCGCTGCTGCTGAGTCGAAGAGCGGGTGCCACGACTGGCCTTGACCACGGAACGGTCCCGGGCCTCGGCGGCTTTGATGGAGCTGTATCGACGCGTTTTCACGTTGTCATGGGTATAGCCAGATTTCCAAGGCGAAGCAAGACGTGAGTGTCTGGCTGCTTGAAACCATTGAGTCCAGGCCCATGCGAGTTCGAGGCACGACTTTTTTCGGAGTTCGTGGTTTTTCATAAAAAAGAGGCATTCTAAAACCGGTAATAGACGCAAAATCATTCAATTCAAAAGCACAATTCGGACGACGAGGCCGGTCTTATGGCGGACGTGGTAATCGTGCTAAAATTATCTCGTTGGATAAAAATGCTTATGAGAATTTTTAAACGAGAAAGCGGAAACCTAGTTGTAGTTGGGCGCCCGCTTTTAGCGTATGGGCCCAGCTTATTAGACAGGAAAATAGCTGGTCATCCTGATGAAGGTCGGTTGTTTGCTATTACCCCAACAGATGCCACCAACGGAATGGCCGCTACCGACGTACGACTGTTATGCATCGGGGATAATTCGGACGGGGATCGTGAGCGAAAACGTGAAATGGAGCTAATCCAAAATCCCCAGGAAACCATCCGCAACGACGACGGTGATGCAATTGTGACGTACCTGGGCCGATACACCGTGTACAAGGTAAGCGGCGTCTTAAATTTGGGCCCAATCAATACGATGCCCGAGAGCCAGGTTGAATTGGCGCCTGCTCCCATCCCAGTGCTTGACTGGGAAACTAGTGTAGTGTCTCACAAACGACTGGAGTTATTTTCCCTTTATTTTTCGCATTCTCGGACGGGTGCAACCAGGTTTTATCCGCTCCAGTGTCTGTTTGCACCGACTTAACTTTTCGACAATCGACGCGACCGTCGCCGTCCACACGAACGGCTTGGGGGCGTCGTTCCAGGCGGCGAGAAATTCCTCGATGGCCTTTTGCAGATCCTCCACGCTGACAAAGACGCCACGGCGGAGGCGTTTGCCGGTTAATTCGCCAAACCACCGCTCGACCAAATTGAGCCAGCTCGAACTAGTCGGCACGAAATGCGCAATGAAACGCGGATGGCGTTTGAGCCAGCGCTGCACCCTGGCGTGCTTGTGGGTGCCATAATTATCCATCACCACATGCAATGGGACCGCACCGGGAAACTCCTCATCCAAGCGCTGCAGAAACTTCAAAAATT
>Ga0364922_10404_pt1 | contig 22031 bp, 22 predicted proteins | sample ExccelJu500001D4_2_FD_206955 | JGI IMG/M metagenome (GOLD analysis project Ga0364922, IMG submission 206955) | Enriched cells from Trout Bog Lake Hypolimnion, Wisconsin, USA - BchlTB.June20.5000.01.D4 | ecosystem: Environmental > Aquatic > Freshwater > Lake > Hypolimnion/Profundal zone | place...
GTCTGCGATTATTCTAGAGAGTTCTAAAGCAGACTGACCGGGCACATTTTTATCATTCAATCTCGAATGCAAGCGCCAATCTGTTAAAGACATAACTATCTGGCGCAAAGTCATATAGCCATTTTGAAAATTTCGAGCCAAGATCATTTTTTCAAACAGATCTCTCGGTAATGGTTTTCCAGTCTCGACATGAGCGGTCATTTTTTCTAGAACCTCCCATTCCCAACAGAAATTTTCCATAAATTGGCTTGGCAACTCCACTGCATCCCACTCAACTCCATTGATACCAGATACACCTAGAGATCCCACTTGAGTAAGTAGGTGATGTAAACCATGACCACTTTCGTGGAAGAGGGTAATCACGTCATCATGGGTGATAGTAGGTTGACGTAAAACACCATCGACTTTAACTGGCGGTGCAAAGTTACAGACTAGGTAAGCGACCGGTACTTGGATTTCTCCATTGGGTAATTCACGGCGACCACGAGCATCATCCATCCAGGCGCCGCCACGTTTACCCGGACGCGCATAGGGATCAAGATAAAAGTAAGCAACAATATCATTTGTGGCATTTTTTACAGCAAAAGACTTCACATCAGTATGCCAAGTTGGTAAGTTGGTCGACTCTATCTTTACATCAAATAGTGTTTGGATTACATGAAACAACCCATCTAAGACCTTGGGTAGTGGAAAGTATTGCTTAAGTTCATTTTCTGAGAATGCATAACGAGCTTGTTTTAATCTTTCCGAGGCAAATGCAATATCCCAAGGCTGAAGCCCTTCTACTAAGTGCAATTCTGATTTAGCAAACTCACAAAGTTCTTGCCAGTCTTTTTCTGCAAAGGGTTTGGCCTTTTTTGCAAAGTCGCATAGGAAAAGATCTACCTCATCAACACTCTTAGCCATTTTTGGCGCTAGGCTTAAGGCAGCATAGTTTTCAAAGCCAAGCATTTTGGCCTCTTCATGACGAAGATGCAATTGATCAGATATATTATTGGTGTTATCCCAGTCTAATTTACCATTGCCGTAGTCTGGGGCTAATTCAGAGGCGCGAGTGACGTATGCCTCGTAAATGAGTTGACGTAATTTCCGATTCTCCGAATATTGCATGACAGGGTAGTAAGAAGGGAAGTGGAGGGTAAAGGCCCAGCCATTCAGTCCTTTCTGTTTTGCGGTATCAGCTGCAGCAATGATGATATCTTCTGGTAAGCCAGCAAGCTCGCTTTGATTGCTTATTACATGGACAAAAGCGTCTGTGGCGTCAAGAACATGATCGGAAAATGCTTTACCTAGAATGGCCTGCTCATCCTGGATTTGTCCAAAGCGTGTTTTATCAGAATCGCTAAGCTCGGCACCACCCAGTCGAAAATCTCTTAAAGAGTTCTCAATTACCCTTTTCTGGGCAAGATTAAGTTTTCCAAAATCAGCACTTTTATGTAAATCTTTATACTTCTGATAGAGCCCTAAGTTTTGTCCAAGACTGGAAAAGAATGCAGTAACTTCTAGCAGCATTTCTCCGTAGGCACTACGTAATGCTGGGGTATCAACAACGCTATTGAGGTGAGAAATTACCCCCCAGGATCTACCTAAATACTCTGTTGCATCCTCTAGTGGTTCAACTAACTGCTCCCAAGTCGATGCTGTTTCTGGATTGGTGGCGACTTCAACAGCTTCTTGGGCTTGTTTAAGAAGATACTTTATAGCAGGTGCGATATGGTCTGGTTGGATATCGGAATAGGCTGCAATTCCTCGACCAAAGCTCAGAAGTGGGTTATTTTGCAACGAGGAAGGTAATTCAAAAGGCTGGGTTTGTGGGAATGTTCTAGTCATCCCTCTAGCTTAACGGACTGCGAATAATTTTGCCAAGAAAGCGCTCATTTTTGACTGAGGCATTAACTAATGCTTTGCTGCCTTTTCAGCCGCTTCCAGGGTATTCATGAGCAACATCGTGATGGTCATTGGTCCAACACCGCCAGGGACTGGAGTGATCCAGCCGGCAATGTATTTGGCAGTATCAAAATCAATGTCGCCACAGAGTTTTCCGTCTGGCAGGCGATTGATGCCAACATCGATCACTACGGCGCCTGTTTTAACCATATCGCCAGTAATCATCTTTGGCTTGCCGGTAGCAACAACCAAAATATCAGCCTCTTTGGTGTGATGTGCAAGATCGCGAGTCTTGCTATTACAAATCGTCACAGTTGCACCAGCTTGAAGTAATAACAGGGCCATTGGTTTACCAACAATATTGGAGGCGCCGACAACAACAGCTCTAGCACCTCTGATTGGATAATCAATACTTTCCAGAATTTTCATACATCCATAGGGGGTGCAAGGTATAAATTCAGGCTGTCCAACCATGAGAGCCCCTGCATTGGCCACATGAAAGCCATCAACGTCCTTGGACGGAGCAATTGCTTCGAGTACCCGTTCTGAGGCAATATGTTCTGGGAGGGGGAGTTGTACCAAGATTCCATGAATCGAAGGGTCTGCATTTAGGGTGGCGATCCTTGCTAATAACTCATCTTCACCCAACTCGGCAGAGTAGCTTTCAAGAACCGAATGAAATCCAACCTCTTCACAGGCTTTGACTTTATTGCGCACGTAAACTTGACTGGCGGGATTGTCGCCAACCACAATGACTGCTAGACCAGGCCTAACACCCTTAGCGGTAGCTATTGCACTACGAGCAGCGATCTCAGATCGAATTTTTTTAGAGAGGGAATTCCCATCCAGTAACTGTGCTGGCATATAAAACTCCAGTATTAATTTGGCTGTGGATCTGAAAGAGCCAGTCGTAACAAATCGGCCACGGTATTTACGTTTAACTTTTCCATAATGTTTGCACGGTGTGCCTCAACAGTTTTAATGGAAATGCCTAGGTCATCGGCTATTTGCTTATTTAAACGGCCGGCAACAATACGCTCTAGAACTTGACGCTCACGGCCAGTTAACTTACTCAAGAGGCTCTGGGTAATTTTACGATTACTTGCTTGCGAATAATCAACGCGTGCTTTGGCCAGCATCCGGTCTACAAGACCGCATAGATCATTTTCTTTAAAAGGTTTTTCAATGAAATCCACTGCGCCACGTTTCATTGTGGACACTGCCATAGTTACATCGCCGTGACCTGTAATAAAGGCCACAGGCATTGGAAAATTTTCGCTCAACAAGCGCTCCTGAAGTTCCAAGCCAGACATTCCAGGCATGCGCACATCCAAAATCGCACACGATATCGTGGACTTATCGGTACTTTGAAGAGATTGCAGAAAACGTTCGGCACTAGCGTGGCAACGCACCACGTAGCCATTGCTCTCCAGCAACCAAGTGAGGGAATCTCGAACCGCCTCATCATCATCGACTACATAAACGACTTCAGCCTGGGTGGTCTTTTCTGGGCTACTTAAGGTCATATTGATTCTCGCGAGTTAAGTCTTAATAAATCGATCATGCACTTCCTGAAATATCAGGGGATTCCAATGGTAGAAGTATTGTAAAGGTACATCCACTTAATTTTGTATGTTCTGGATCCATTATATTTTTGGCCCAGAGGCGTCCCTGGTGAGACTCAATAATGGATCGGCAAATATTAAGTCCCATACCCATGCCATCGGATTTGGTGCTAAAAAACGGCTCAAACATCCTCTCAATCACAGCTTCAGCGATCCCTGATCCAGAATCCGTTACCTCAATCCGAATCATGGCTGGAAAGGCACTGGTATCTAAATTAGCAGAGATTTTTACAGGAGGAGCAGACCAGCGAGAAGACAATGGGTAAGCCTCCCGCATACTATCTAAACCATTCTTAAGCAGATTTACCAACACCTGCAAAATAAGTACTGGATCCAGGTCAACATCAGGCAGATTGTCTTGTATGGAAGACGTAATGCTGAGTCGATGGCGATGTGCCTCGATTTCGACCAAACCTACCGCGTCATTGATGATTTCTCCAACATTGCAAGATTTGCGTTGCGGCTCACTTCTTTTTACAAAACCCCTAATTCTTTGAATGATAGTGCCTGCCCTGAGAGCTTGCGCAGAAGCTTTCTCCAAGGCGGGCTGAATTTCATTATTCAGGTCTGGATCAATTTGACCTTTAAGTCGTTTGGAAACCCCCATGCAATAGTTGGAGATCGCGGATAGGGGTTGATTTAATTCATGCGCCAAAGAAGATGCCATTTCACCCATAGTGGTGAGACGACTTGTGAATTGCATTTTTTCTTCCTGCTGCCTTGATATTTCATCCGCATCTTTCCGAATGGTAATGTCCGTAGCAATGAGTAATTGAGCCATATGTCCATCAACCCAGGGAACAAATCGCCTGCGCACTTCATACCATTTTCTTGTGGGCTCACTAATGAGAATCTCTTCAGATTCTGATTCTTGGTAAAGAGAGGAGGGTGGAATACCGGGGTTGGCATCATTTGAATCTTCTGCTATCTGACTCATGGTGTTATGTACAGCCTCACCACCAGCTAGATCAAAATGTCCCTTTGAATTGTCTCCAAAGCGCTCACGATAAAAGCGATTGGCAAATAGAAGCTCGCCAGTATCAATTGAAACCACTGACACGGCCGCTTCCAGACCCTCTAAAACAGTAACGAAACGATCTTGTGATGCGGCCAATTCCTCTCGAATCTTTTTAGGCTCCGAGATATCAATCAACGAAGTTACCCAACCTGTTTGAATGCCTTTTTCATCAATCAAAGGCGCAACAAAGGTACGCGTTTGAATCTGTGTGCCATCTTTTCTAAGAATGATTCCTTCTATGCCTCTTTTCCCCTGTAGCCCCAAATTAGATTGCAGCGCACGGTTCCAGTTATCAGTAATTTGAGTAAGGCGATCCTGGGGCCAAAATGGAAAAGGAGGTTTTAGACCAATCAGCTCTTCATTTCGCCAACCAGTCATTTCGCAAAAGGCACGATTGACATAGGTAATATTTTTTTCCATATCGTGCGCACGAATTCCAACAGGAGTTGAATTTTCCATTGCATTGCGAAAATTAGTCTCACTTCGTAAATCAGCCTCCACTTTTTGCCTGACTTGCATTTGTCTCAATACAGACCATAAGCTCCAAATGACAAAAGCGCTCAACCCAAGCACAACCCCAATTAACATTCTGAAAGTCAGATTGGTAGGAGGGGGATATGTATCAATGCGTAAAGTTAAATTGGGGCTCAATACTCCCATATCTAAATTAGTCTGATTACTTAACGCTCTTTTAGGAGTATTTTTATCTGATGAGATGGCGATTACTTTTTCATTGTCGGCAAGTAAAGTAAAGCGATATAGGGATTTAAGTTCTGCGGGTATGACATCAAGCAGTCCTTGAGCTGAATACAGTACAGCCAAGGTGCCTGCACTCTCGCCTGCCAAAGAGGCGGGAATGGCTTGCCAAAATACATTATTCCTCTCCCTTGAATTCACCCCATCAATGGGGTGGTTCAAAAATATAAATTGACTATATGCTGGGCGATTTGTTGCTTTACTTAAGTCGACCGCCTTATTTAATTCTTGAATAATGGTTGGCGCGCTACCAATTGGGTTCAGCAATTCATTTTTACCACTAGAGTGCGGCAGAGACCATTGGCGAACTTTGTTTTCGTTCAGCCATATGACTTGAATAATTTCATGGTTTGAATTTAGAAAACTTTCAACTTGAACAAAGGTCTCTTTTTTTAATTTTTCTGACTCATCATTTTTTGCACTTTCACGCGCAATCGAGATCAGAGTTTCTGTATTGTTTGCAAACCGAAGTTGAATGCGCTGTTTAGCAAAAGACAATTCTCTAAATAGGGCAGATTCTTGCTGACTTTTTTCTTGTAGTTGCAATGTCCCCAAAATAATGCCCATCACGGCAGTAAAAAGAATAATTGCGATTAATGGGGTGTAGACGAGCTTCAACCCCCGAATTTTTCGAAGCCACTTAAATGGGCCCAATTTCTTGATTGATAAGGCTATTAATTTCATTTGTATTTATTGATTTTGCCTTATTGAGCCATTAATCATGTAATTTAGACTGGTTAGGGCAGATTGCAGCGCAACATAATTCCACATAATGAAAAATATTATCATTATGTGGAAAATTTCTTGTTAACACCAATTTACCTTTATAGAATCATCAATATAAATTACTGAATAACCATAAAAGTAAACCATGGAGGCAGTTATGGCAGCAGTTCCAGAGCAAATTTTAGGTAAAAATCACGGTTCAGATTCTGACCCAGGCGAAACGCAGGAGTGGTTACAAGCCTTAGATGGCGTTATTCGCAATGAGGGCGTAGAACGTGCTGCTTATTTAATCGATCAACAGATCTCGCATGCACGTATTAATGGTGTTAATCAGCCATTTCACGCCGAAACTCCTTATATCAACACCATCCCAGTAGAGCAACAGGCGCGATTACCTGGAGATCAAAATGTAGAGCACCGCATACGATCTTATACACGCTGGAATGCAATGGCGATGGTTCTTCGTGCGAACAAAGATACAAACGTTGGCGGCCACATTTCCTCGTTTCAATCGGCGGCCACTTTATACGATGTTGGCTTCAACCATTTTTGGCACGCTCCATCACCAGATCATGGTGGTGATCTTATATTTGTTCAGGGTCATTCTGCTCCCGGCGTTTACGCACGTGCGTTTATGCTCGGCCGGTTAGCTGAAGAGCAATTAAATAATTTCCGTCAAGAAGTAGGTGGCAAAGGGGTTTCAAGCTATCCGCACCCTTGGCTAATGCCAGATTTTTGGCAGTTCCCCACAGTCTCTATGGGCCTTGGGCCCATCATGGCTATTTATCAAGCGCGTTTTATGCGCTATATGGAAGACCGTGGGTTTATCAATGCCGGCGATCGCAAAGTTTGGGCCTTTTTGGGTGATGGTGAAACCGATGAGCCTGAATCACTTGGCGCAATTGGGATGGCAGGTCGTGAAAAGCTAGATAACCTTATTTTTGTTATCAACTGTAATTTACAAAGACTAGATGGCCCGGTACGCGGCAATGGAAAAATTATTCAAGAGCTCGAGAGCGAATTTCGCGGGGCTGGATGGAATGTTATTAAGGTAGTTTGGGGCGGCCAGTGGGATGCATTATTTGCTCGCGATAAGAAGGGCATTTTGATGCAACGCCTCGGCGAAATTGTCGACGGCGAATACCAAACCATGAAGGCAAAGAATGGTGCCTACGTTCGAGAAGTTGTATTCAATACTCCTGAGCTCAAGGCTTTGGTCAGCGACTGGAGTGATGACGAAATCTGGCAACTAAATCGTGGTGGTCATGATCCGCACAAGGTCTACGCCGCTTTCCACGCTGCTACACATCACAAAAATCAACCTTCAGTCATCCTGGCGCACACCATTAAAGGTTATGGCATGGGCGGGTCTGGAGAGGCAATGAATATTGCTCACCAGGCTAAAAAAATGAATGCGGACGATGTCAGACGTTTCCGTGACCGCTTTGAAATCCCGGTTAAAGATGATCAGTTAGAAGAAATGCCCTTGGTTAACTTTGCTGAAGGTAGCCCTGAACTTGAGTACATGAAAGCCCGCCGTCAAGAACTGGGCGGTTATCTTCCACAGCGCCGCATGAAGGCTGAAAGTCTTCCCGTTCCTGCATTAGATGTATTTGCTCCGCTATTAGAGGCCACTACCGAGGGCCGCGAGATTTCCACAACAATGGCTTTTGTACGCATGCTCAACACTATCGTGCGTGACAAAGTATTGGGCAAACGAGTGGTCCCAATCGTGCCCGATGAATCACGCACCTTTGGTATGGAGGGTATGTTTAGGCAGCTAGGAATATGGAATCAATTAGGGCAACTTTACACGCCAGAAGATCATGATCAACTGATGTTCTATAAGGAAGATAAGCACGGCCAGATTCTTCAAGAGGGCATTAATGAAGCGGGCGGTATGTGCGACTGGATTGCTGCAGCCACAGCGTATTCAACGCATGGCGTTCCAATGTTGCCGTTTTATATTTTCTATTCAATGTTTGGTTTCCAACGCATTGGTGATTTAGCTTGGGCCGCCGGCGATATGCGTAGCCGTGGATTCTTGCTAGGCGGCACCGCTGGCAGAACCACCCTCAATGGTGAAGGACTTCAGCATGAGGATGGTCACAGTCAAGTATGGAGTTCCGCTGTGCCAAATTGCATCAGCTATGACCCAACTTTTTCTTTTGAGGTTGCTGTAGTAATTCAAGATGGTATGCGACGCATGCTACAGGAGCAAGAAGACGTTTATTACTACATTACTTTAATGAATGAAAACTACTCACATCCAGCAATGCCAAAGGGTGCTGAGCACGACATTATTAAAGGTATGTACAAGTTGAACTCAGTTGGAGATTTGAATTCAAAACTCCGAGTTCAACTTCTAGGTTCTGGCACGATCTTCCGTGAGGTAATTGAAGCTGCTGATATTTTAAATAAAGACTGGGGAGTCTCTTCAGATCTATGGGGTTGCCCAAGCTTTACAGAGCTTGGTCGAGACTGGAATGCGGTTCATCGCAATAATCTTTTGAACCCAACATCTGAGCCAAGTTTGTCTCATGTAGAAAAGTGTTTGGGAACTACTACAGGCCCTGTCATTGCAGCAACGGATTACGTACGTTTATTTGCAGAACAGATTCGTCCAGCAATCCAACATCTCGGACGTCGCTATGAAGTCTTGGGTACCGATGGCTTTGGACGTTCTGATACGCGCGAGAAGTTACGTGACTTCTTTGAGGTCGATCGTCATTGGATAGTTTTGACCGCTTTGAGATCGTTGGTAGATTCAGGGCAATTTGATCGTCAGAAGTTAGCTGATGCCATTAAAAAGTACGGCATTGATACAAGTAAACCAAACCCAATGACGGTTTGATAAGAGAGCCTAATAATGAGCCAAACAATTGAAATCAAAGTTCCTGACATTGGGGACTATAAGGACGTGCCCGTCATCGAGGTATTAGTCAAGGCGGGTGACCAAGTTGAAAAAGAGCAATCTATTGTTGTGTTGGAGTCTGATAAGGCAACAATGGATGTACCTTCAAGTCATTCGGGCAAAGTAAAAGAAGTCAAAGTTAAAGTAGGGGACTCTCTTTCAGAAGGCTCTGTAGTCATTTTATTGGAACAGGGTGAAGTTGCCGCTAGTGCAGCACCCCCTCCAAAACAATCTGCCGCATCAGCTCCAGCCCCAGCAGTAGAGTCAAAACAAACGCCACCAGTTGAGCCGCCAATCAAAATGGCTCCACCACCACCCCCAGTTACCAACACACCTCCGCCTGTTGATGATGGTGTTAGTCATGCCAGCCCATCTGTCCGTAAATTTGCAAGAGAGCTTGGCGTAACTATTTCACAGGTTAAGGGAACTGGGCCTAAAAATCGCATTACACAAGATGACGTTCAGGCATTTGTGAAGGCAGCAATGAGTTCTGGCGGCGCTACTAATGGCGCAGCATCTGGCGGAAGCTTAGGGGGATTAAATCTTATTCCCTGGCCTAAAGTTGATTTCACCAAATTTGGTGAAGTTGAGCGCCTACCTCTCAATCGCATTAAGAAACTGACTGCTGCTAATTTAGGTCGTAACTGGGTCATGATTCCCGCTGTTACTTATCATGAAGATGCTGATATCACTGATTTAGAAGCTTTTCGCGTTCTTACCAATAAAGAAAATGAAAAGCAGGGCATCAAGATTACGATGCTCGCCTTCATTATGAAAGTTGCGGTAGCTGCCCTAAAGAAATATCCTGAATTCAATAGCTCATTAGATGGCGATGATTTGGTGCTTAAAAAGTATTTCAACATCGGTTTTGCTGCAGATACACCAAGCGGTCTAGTGGTTCCAGTCATTCGTGATGCAGATAAAAAAGGAATTTTTGAACTGGTAAAAGAAACCTCTGAACTTGCGGCACTGGCTCGTGATGGCAAGCTCAAGCCAGATCAAATGCAAGGCGCTAGCTTTACGATTTCTTCATTAGGCGGAATAGGGGGCACTTATTTCGCTCCGATTGTTAACGCGCCTGAAGTGGCTATTCTTGGAGTGAGTAAAGCAGCAATGAAGCCAATATGGGATGGGAAGCAATTTGTCCCACGCTTGATTTGCCCTCTCTCATTAACAGCTGATCATCGCGTGATTGATGGCGCGCTTGCAACTCGCTTTAATGTCTACATTGCACAACTCTTGTCCGACTTCCGTCGCGCAAGTCTGTAAGGAGAATTTATGTCTAAGCAGATAATCCTTGTGCCAGATATTGGTGATTATGCAGATGTACCAGTTATTGAAGTTTTAGTAAAAGTTGGCGATACCATTGAAAAAGAACAGCCTTTGCTTGTTCTGGAGTCCGATAAGGCAACCATGGAGGTTCCAGCCGATGCTGCTGGAACCATTACCGCCATATCTATCAAGGTAGGCGATAAAGTTAGCAAAGGGATGGCTATAGCCGAGCTAGAAATGAACTCTGCGATAGCATCTGAAGCTAAGCCTGCTCCAGCATCTACTCCTGCTACCCAAGTTACTCAAACCGTTGTTGCCCCTATCCCTTCGCCAGTGGCAGGAAGCTACCAAGGTAAAGTTGATCACGAGTGCGAGATGCTCGTTCTTGGTGCCGGCCCCGGGGGTTATAGTGCTGCATTTCGCAGTGCTGATTTGGGGGTAAATACCATTTTGGTTGAACGCTATGCGACCCTAGGCGGCGTTTGCCTGAATGTTGGCTGCATTCCTTCGAAAGCCTTATTGCATACCACCTCAGTTATGGATGAAGTAAAGACCATGGAGAAGCATGGTATTTCCTTTGGTGCACCCACTATTGATATTGATCAATTGCGCGGATATAAAAATTCTGTGATTGCCAAGCTCACTGGTGGCTTGGCTGGTATGGCAAAAGCGCGAAAAGTGAAGGTCGTTCGTGGCTTGGGTCGTTTTCTTGATGCGCACCATGTAGAAGTTCACCTTACCTCGGGCGATGGCCAGGATCTTACCGATCAGAAAGAAGTGATTCGTTTTCAGAAAGCAATTATTGCTGCCGGAAGTCAGCCTGTGAAGTTGCCGTTTCTTCCTGATGATCCGCGTATTGTTGACAGTACCGGGGCATTGTTACTAAAGAGCATCCCAAAGCGGATGTTAGTCATTGGTGGAGGCATCATAGGCCTTGAGATGGCAACCGTCTACAGTACCCTAGGGTCAAAGATCGATATAGCTGAAATGATGGATGGTCTAATGGCCGGAGCTGACCGGGATTTAGAGCGTGTCTGGGAAAAATTTAATGCTGGTCGTTTTGAGAAAATCATGCTTAAGACTCGCGCAACCAAAGCCGAGATTAAGTCTGATGGAATTCAAGTCAGTTTTGAAGGTGACAATGCCCCTGCAGAAGCTCAGACCTATGATTTAGTGTTGGTGGCAGTAGGGCGCACACCAAATGGCAAGAAGATAGATGCCGCAGCAGCAGGTGTTTTGGTTGACGAACGCGGCTTTATTCCTGTTGATAAGCAAATGCGAACAAACGTTGAAACAATTTATGCCATAGGCGATATTGTTGGTCAACCAATGCTGGCACATAAAGCGGTTCATGAAGGCCATGTAGCGGCAGAAGCGGCAGCAGGGCAGAAATCCTATTTCGATGCCAAACAAATTCCATCCGTTGCCTATACGGATCCCGAAGTTGCATGGGCTGGACTAACTGAAGAACAGTGTAAAGCCCAAGGAATTGCCTATGAGAAAGGTCTATTTCCATGGGCTGCTAGCGGTAGAGCAATAGCTAACGGCAGGGATGAAGGGTTTACTAAGCTGCTTTTTGATGCCAATACACATCGCATCATTGGCGGCGGCATTGTGGGCACACATGCTGGCGATCTCATTGGCGAGGTTTGTCTTGCTATTGAAATGGGTGCAGATGCGGTTGATATTGGTAAAACCATTCACCCTCATCCAACGCTGGGCGAGTCTGTTGGCTTAGCAGCAGAGGCCGCCCATGGTCACTGCACTGATTTGCCGCCAGTTAAAAAGAAATAACGCAATGCAGCTCAAATAAGCCCCGATTTATCCCGGGGCTTATTTATTTTAGTTGGATGGATTATTTTTACTTGAAGGTCGGTTGATCAATGCGCCCATCATTGAGTACATTGCAGCGCCAGACATGGATACCGCAAAGATCCCAGAGAATGAAATGATGATCGGTAAGATTTTCCATTTCTCGGCAAGGTTCCAATCACCATACCCAACAGTTGTATACATTTCACCAGCAAAATAAAAGGTTTGTGGGTTGGTTGGGAATACCTTAAGTGCAACACAGACATAAGACCATCCTATGATTTCAAGCAGGTGCGTTCCAATAATCAGCAAAATGGCAAAAAAATAAGATAAAAAATTAGCGCCATAAACGCGTTTATTTTTTAATCTTTGATCAAGCTCATGAAAAGCGGCTGCAATTGCCAGTACGGCAACACCATGGAGGGTCAACATTAAGCAAGCAAGTATGACGATTCCCCAGATATCGGTACTTCCCATGTCAGCACTTATTTCACGGAAAAGAGTTGTAAAGCTGGGGAGGTCAGCGAAGATGTTTATGAAACTGAGTATCGAGAAGCTTGATTGCATAGATGTGTATTCGTAGCTTTATAGATTCAATATCTTATTTGACATAATAATGATTATACGCAACAAGAAATGGTAGAGCTATAACCTAAACCAAGCCACCAAACACCTTTCAAATGAATAAGAATTTGACTGCTTGCGCTTATTAAACCATAAAAATCAGTTGTGTATAGCAGTATTTTTACTTTTTTTATTAGCATTTATCTCTATCAATCCCTTATGATGTCTACCATCTTGCAGCGGTTATACGTAGATTGATTAAGCTTATTCTCAGAATAATATATAAAGAATTTATATATATATGTAAATATGCACAAGAAAGAAGAAAACATGGACATTGGAAATACTACTTCAAGCGAAGCACAAGCAGTCTCCGATACAGATCGGGTGAAACTAGAGCTCATGCAAATTGTGGCCAATCAACTCTCTTTTTACAGATACCGCCAACTGGATGCTGCAGAGCATTTAGGCATTAGTCAGCCGATGATGTCCAATTTACTCAAAGGGAAAGTCCAGCACTTTAGCTGGGCTAAGCTTGTTGAACACATTAATACGCTGGGCTGGGATGTCGATATTGTGGTGCGCAGACCCAGAAGTGCCAGTTATTGCATATCCGGAAAAACAACGGTGATACAGGCTTAGGTAAGGAAATCTCTAACGATTAATGATCGTGTGTAACGCATTAGTCAAAAGTTAGATTCCTCTAAATAGCACCACCCTCCTTCTGAATTGATTATGAACATACTGGGGTGCTGATAAATATCCAAATATCGTATTACAACTCAAATACAGTACCAATCGCATCGTTTGGAGTGGTCGCCGCATTGGCTGCAGAAACACCCGTTTGCAATTGACTGGAGAATACTAGAAATGCGGATGGGGTTGCCATAAATTAATCCCGAGATTTTGAAGAAAGTTTGCGATCACGTAGATCGGCGTAGAGAAAAAGGCTAACGAGCGAAAAGCAAAAAATAGTAAGGAGCATTCCAATGCCTAAGGATAGTTTTGAAAATTCAATGTGACGATAGGCTTCTTGAAAATCCTTAAACGTCATATCTACGTTATCAGAATGGATTGCCCAAATCTTGCGCGTGGGCTCAAATAATGCGTATTGGGTATAGCCCACACGCATTACGACAGTTTTATTAATTAGTTTTGGGAGAAGAGCATCATTTTTCCTACCAATAATTCCAGAGGACCAACCTCTTAGCCCGGCATATGGAGAAGGAAAATCAAAATACTCAATTTGCCCATTTGGCAATTGTGCTTTTACATTGGGCTGCTTGCCATGCTGCGCCTCAAGAATGGTTGCCGTGACTTCAGTAAGAGATGACTCGCATTTATAACCATTGAGAATGGAGACCGCTATTGGATAAATCCATATGCCCAACATTAGGGCGATCATCAAAATCGTTCTCTGAAAATCTTTAAAAAATTTAAGCATCTATAGCTTCATTTTCAAATTAAGAAAGTCCGCTTTGTAAGCAAAGACGAACCTAGTATTGCGATTGCGTATTGTATTTTCAAGGCATTTATTCTCCATCTCACTATCCCGATAGCAGGCACTCTAGTGTCTGCATTCTTTTAAGCAGCCACTGTGTTTATCAGCATATCAGACAGCCAATGCCAATCATTGGCTTGATTTTGATTGGCGTAATGGTTAGCCCCATTGATCGCATTGGAGCCACTGCCACTATTCACGGTTAAAGAAGCACCGGCGCCAACCGAGATGATGTTGCCTGAGCCAGTAACGGTGGCTGAGGCATCGGCACCTAAGGTCACTTGACTGTTATTGGCATTGATTATGTTGCTGGTTCCATTTAATAAAATAGCAGACCCAGAATTGATATTTAAATCATCTCCCACGCCATAAACTTGAACGGAGGATTTAGATGAAATATTGATATTGGCATTATTAATATCAAGTGGGTTGTTTGATTGACCTGAAATATTGACCGTTGGAGAGGTGTTATTGCCACTAGCCGGTATAACAGTAGCCTGCAGGCTGCCAGCAATATCACTGAACTGAAGTTCGCCAGAGGTGGCATTATTTAGATAAACGGATACATTGTTGCCAATATTACCTAATGTAGTGTTTGGTGAAACGAAATTGGCTGCAACCTGTGAGGTAACACCTAAAAGATTTGCACCAGTTGCTAGTTGAGTAGATTTTGCTGCCGTCGCAACATTTCCCACTATTCCAGATGTTGTGCTAATGCATGTAAACAGTTTATTTGCATTAACCGAAGCCAAGCCTTGAGACGAAAATTGATTAATAATTGCTTGACATGAACTTTTGGCACCAACAATATTTGCCAATGTGCCTGGCGCAATATTTATCAATGGGTTCGAGGCTACAGCACCGATATCAGTTAAAAGACTACCCAAGTCCGAAATAACTTGACCCCAATTTTGATTTTGATTAGCCTTTGGATTGCCAATATTCCCTAATGCCTCAAAAATATCATTGTTCAGCGTATTCAAATCGGTGATTACTTGGCTAATCGTAACTGTTGTTGTTAACGTCATTTATTACTCCTTTTTTGAACTAAATAAAGGGATAGACTCCCTAAAAATGCAAACCAGGAAAAAAAATGCTATGAAAAAAACGTCAAAGACAAAATTACTGATGCTTGTTGTCGATGCCTTTAACCATTGCTCCCTTAAAAGTCTGTCGCTACGCTCATAAAAGATTTTGTCTTGCGATGTAATTTTGGAAACAATTGGTCTGGGAGGGCTCTCCCAGGGGGCAACAGGGGTAATAATCTCCTCAACTTTGACGAGTTGCCCATTTAATTCCTTCTCTAGCCAGCAGGCATTGACAAAGCTACCACTGCCATTCCTGGCCACTTGACCAAACCCATTAAAAAACCCGGGGCTTGAACATAAAATGGTAGTTTGATTAACCGTACTTTCTGGGTATTGTTCGTTAAGCCCACAACACTCATATACCCCGGTCAATACTGGCAATCTTTCAAATACAAACCCTTCTGGTGGCAACGCTCTATTAACCATTGAGTTAAGTGCTGCATGCAAAAGCCAACAAAGGCCAGCAATGATGCCAAGCCCAATTAACAACTTGGTATAGACCGGATTCCATGATTTATTCATTTCACTCCCATTGTGGAGAGTGCGCCCGCTAATAATTTCATGGGCATAGCGTAAGGTGTGAATTTCATTGAATCAAGAACTTGCAGTTATCTGAGAAATATTCATGCCTAGTTACTTTGTACCGCTTGAGACTGTATCAACAGTAACATTTTGCCAATCGGTCTTTAGGTTTTGCGAGTTTGATTCCGTTAGCGCCTTATTTAAATCAGCTTGCAATGCTGTGGCATCGTTATACACATTGGTTGCAATCACTGTTATGTTTGCCATGGATTATCCTTTGGTGGAATTGTGGGGGCTTGGTTTTTAAATAAGGGTCTTGTAAAAAGGGAAAATGCAATAGCAATTAGGAGCCCAAAGACCTGATAGCATAGGCTTGATACCTGCTGATAAGATCGCTCAATCCATTGCTTGCGCAATACAACATCAGGGCGCTCAAAATAGATTTTTCCGCCCACACTAATTTTAGATACCGTAGGGGCTGGCGTAAACCAAGAGATGGTAGGCGTCCACACTTGCTCGACCTGAACCATTTTTCCGTTAAGCTCTGCCAAACCGCAATCCATTTGATTGGGGCCACTAAAACCACTTCCATATCTCCCAATAGTTCCAATGCCCTGGATAAAATCTGGAGTTAGGCAACTCATATAGTAATTACCGACTCTACTGCTGGGGCGATTATTGGGCAGATTAGACCACTCGTACACCCCCGTCACTACGGGCAAGCGCTCAAATATAAATCCTTCAGGCGGTGTTGCCTGCGCTACCATGCGATTTAAGATCGTCAGAGCAATGCAACCCATTGAGATGATGATAAAAGCACTAATGACCATCCAAACTATCATTGGGTTGAATTTAAATTTCATCTACAGATGTGCAGGATTAAGATCAATTAGAGATTAGCGATAGTCCGCTTTGTGAGCAAAGGCGCATCCGATTTGTGCGCACACTTTCGCAGATAAACCCCTACAGTGGCTTCTTTGGGGAAGAAACATGAGCCCTCCTTGAATGACTGCTTTTGGACATAGTTCATTCTAGCAAGGGTGCATGCGGGTGGCTACTTTGGCCGAGTAAGAGCCACTGTTCACCCAGCAATGCTTAACCTTATTCAACTGCAGCTAGTGGTGTTTATGGTTATAGGCATAAACAAGCAAACCCCATTAAATCGACAATTTAGTGCCCTACTGGCGCAATATCCTTAGGTGGCTGTGGCGGTGGGTTTTGGTTTCGACATGCTTTCATTTGGGGTGGAGTTTGTGCTTGCGTTACGCACTGCGTCATGCGATTTAGGTGATCGAGTACGCGCGCCTTATGTTCTGCAAAATTAGCTGAGCCTTGACCAGCTCCTGGTGGCATTTGCGCTAATGCGCTAAATGAGAACATTGTGCTAGTTAGCAGTAAGGCGGACTTAGATATTAGGTTCATCACAACATATCCTTTGGTTAGGTTCAACTCAACATAAATAATACGACTTTTCAAGCCATAGTGGCTTTTCATGAGTGTATGCATTTCTTGCCTACCCACTCTCCTCCGAGTGATGCAATGGATAATGCCGCCCTTTTGCCAGAACGGGATTGTCAAAAAGAGCACCACGAGGGTGATGGCGTTCATGAACCTGGTGCAGCCTAGCAATTGCTATATGGGTATAGATTTGGGTGGTTTGAACGCTCACATGACCCAGTAGTTTTTGCACTACGAGCAAGTTGGCGCCATGATCTAGGAGATGGGTGGCAAAAGAGTGTCTTAATGTATGTGGTGATACACGCTGGCTAATGCCAGCTCGCTGCGCATGATTGGCCACCAGATTATGGCAAGTCTTAGTACTGATGCCGCCCGAGGGGCACTGCCCTAAAAAGACTAAATAATGCTCTGTTTGATGAGCGCTATGCATTCTGGATAAGCTTGGACGTACTTCATTTAAGTAACGTGTTAACCAGTGAGCCGCTATTGCCCCAAACGGTATGATGCGATCACTGCTCGATTTACTGGTTTGCGCCCTAACGATCAAATAGCGATCTTCTAGGCGTAAATTGGCTAAATCTAACAATACCAATTCATTTACGCGCATACCGGTGGCATAGAGCAGCTCTAAGATCGCCCGATTACGCACGCCATTTGGAGTATGAAGGTTCACACATTCCAAAAGTTGAGCTACCTGAGTAACCGTCAAAACATTGGGAAGATCTCGCTCTCTGACAATGCTGCGAATACCTAAACAGGGATTGTGCTCCAGGCCATGGTGCGCCATAAGGTGTCGATAAAAAGAGCGCAGCACACTAATCCGTAAATTATGGGTGCAAATTTTGCCAGTCGATTTGGCTGCTAAAAACGCAATGACGTCTTCATTGGCTGCGGTAAGCAAAATCTTACCTTGCCTGTGATGGATCCAATAGTAAAAAGAAAAGAGCTCTGAGCGATAGACCCGTAAGGTACCAGATGACCATTGATGAGCATACCAGCCGCTACTTAAAAAATCTTCAATGAGCGTCTCACATCGCATTTACAACCAACCGCAAGCTCGCCAGTCGTTAGATTGAGGTGTATCACTACCCTGATGGAGCAATAGAGCTCAGAGTCAACGGTAAGTCACTGCCCTACTCTGTTTATGACCGATTACCTGAAGTCCAAGAAGGCGCCATTGTGGATAACAAACGTCTTGGCCACGCCTTGGAGATTGCCAAACTAATGCAAGATAAACGCGATAGCCGCCGCTCTCAATCGGTTCCTGCAGACGGTATTAGTAATCGATCGCGCGGCAGGCCACCAGGTAAAAAATCGCAGCGATCGTTAAATCAGGATGATCTCAATGAAGCAATGGCGCTAGCGGTGAGCTCTTTAGGCAAACACCACGCTAGTATGACCACCCACCTGGGAGCGTGATCGCTTGCGAACCACAATTTGCACATCACGGCCTAGGCGATTTAAGCAATCGAGCATCTTGGCTTCGCTAATGCCCCTAAATTGGCCACGCAAGAGGCCGGATAGTTTAGGTTGAGTTAACCCTAACAAGTGCGCTGCATCGGTTTGGGTTAAGTGACGATGCTTGATGATTTCACCGATCTTGTAAGCCAAGTGAGCTTTGATCAGCATCTCTTCTGCTTGGGCATCACCTAGGTCAGCGTAGACATTGCCGCTACTGATTTGAATGGTATTCACTTGAGATTTCCTTTCGCATGCTCGTAAGCAACCTTTAAGCGCTCACGAATTAAATCGATATCGGGTTTAGGAGTGGCAATACCACTGGAAGATTTTTTCTGAAAACAATGCAAAACATACACGCCATCAGCAATTTTGACTGTATAAACTGCTCGGTACGTATTACCCAGGTATTCTTCCACTACTTCTAAAACACCAGCACTGCCAAACCCTTTTAATGGCTTAGTTTGGGTATGTTTCTTACCATCTTGAGCCAAGTGCAAAGCATAGCCAAAGACATCGACAACCTCACGGGGCAAAGACAGTAAATCTTTTTTAGAAGATCCAACCCAATACAAAGGTTTTAAGGAATCAGGCATTCCAGTATTATACCCATATAGGTATAAATTAAGCCAGTGAATTTAAAGAAATAATGAATAGAAACCGGACATTTCAATTTAGCCAGGAAGCGGACATCTTAAAATAGCCTTGACATATATTAAGTATATTTATCACTTGGATGGTTTTGGACCGCCTGGGTATGGCTCCTTATAGAGCTTTTGCCAGCGTGACATTAAACCAGCCTTGATATCTGTTTTATCGAATAAGTCAGCCACATCGATTGCAGAAAATCCGGCTGTGTTACGAATCTTTAAATCAGCGCCGTTATCTAAAAGCAACTTAACAAGGACTTCATTGCCTGATTGAACTGCCATCATTAATGGCGTTGTATGGCTAGGACTTAGTGCATTTACAACTGCGCCATTAGCAATCAGAAATTGAGCAACTTCTAGATTGCCTCTGGTTGCAGCGTAATGTAATGGTGTCCAGCCGACTGGGTTAATATTCGCCTTTTTCTGAAGAACCAGGGTTTTAACCACCCCAAGATCGCCATCAATAGAGGCAATCATGAGCGGAGTTTCCCCATTTTTATTCTGCAGATCAACATCAATTGATTTATTGCTCAACAGGAAATCAATCACTTTGTATGATTTATCGTTAATAGCAACAATCAGCATTGGATTGCCCTTTGGATCCAGGGTGTTGGGGCTAATACCTTTGGCCACCAGTGATTTCACCTCGGATACATCATCAAATTTTGCAGCTTTAGTAAAGTCTGCAATCTCGCTCGCTGTTTGTGCATAAGATGCGTTATTAAAACAAATGATGGCGGTAAAAAACGTGATTAAATATTTAATGTAAGTTCTCACAATATTGACCTATCTATTTGAAAACATTCAAAAAAATTCTTACTAGTTTGGGCACCCACCAAATCGAGAGACTCCCCCCTTAAATTGGCGATAAATTCACCTACTTTTGATACCCAAGCTGGTTCATTTGTCTTACCGCGATAAGGAATTGGGGCTAAATACGGAGAATCAGTCTCAATCAACATTCGATCTAAGGGGATGGCCTTACAGGTCTCCTGAAGTTCTCTGGCGCTTTTAAAGGTCACGATACCTGAAAATGAGATGTAGAAACCTAGATCAATAGCTGCACGAGCTACCTCCAGGCTCTCGGTAAAACAATGCATGACTCCGCCGATTTGATCCGCGCCCTCTTCCATCAGAATTCTGAGCGTGTCATCGGAAGCTGAGCGCGTGTGAATGATGAGTGGCTTCTTGGATGCCAAGGCAGCACGTATATGGGTGCGGAAACGATCTCGCTGCCATTCCATGGATTCATAGCTTCTGTCACCCGTTCGATAGTAATCCAAGCCTGTTTCCCCGATAGCAATGATTTTGGGGTCTTTAGCAGTGCTAACTAAAAAATCCACAGTTGGTTCTGGCGTATCTTCGTAATCAGGGTGCACACCCACAGAGGCATAAAGATGAGGATGTTCTTGGGCTAATTTCAATACATTAGGAAAGTCAGGTAAATCTACAGAGACACAGAGTGCATGAGTGACTTTAGCGGCCACCATATTGGCCAAAATCTCTGGCAATCGAGATTGATATTCAGGGAAATCAAGGTGGCAATGGGAGTCAATGAACATAACTGACTATTTTAATCCTCGAAAACTTGCTGATATTGGGAAAGCAAGGATTCAAGTTGTATACGAATGGCGAGTGGGTGGTTTTCATGCCTGCGCATTTGTATAAGCGATTTCCAGAATTTAAACAATTTAAGAGGCCTGGCTTGTTGAGCCAATTTAGACAAGGTGGTCGCATGCTTGGGATAGAAGCGTGGCTGAGCCTGCTGAGTGACTGTTTGCAAATCAGATACCCAGCGTTGCATAGTTGCAAGCAGGACCGCGAATCGCGCCTTCTGTATCTTTTCAGCAGCATCAAGCCAGTTCATTCTATGTCCTTGAGCCAATGATTCCAGCAAGTAGCGCGCTGCTAGGATTGAAATGCTTAACTCATCCTTTTCATCTTTATTATGGCGCGCAATGAGGGATTCCAATACTGCATAAGGCGCACCACCCTGCTCATCGTAAATAGATTCAATATCGGAATCACTCATTCTAAATTGAGTAATACGCAATAATTTCTCTCGCAACCAAGCTAAACCCAAAGCCCTCTCGGGTCTTGGAGCGGCAACTAATCTGCAACGTGAACGAATGGTGGGAAGCACTCGATCAAGTCGATCAGCGAGCAAAATAAAAATAGTATTTGCGGGAGGCTCTTCGAGTGACTTCAATAAAGTGTTGGCAGAATCAGGCCTAAGCATTTCTAGTGGATAAATTAGGATGACACGATTTCCGCCTCGATGAGAGCCAATGGATAAACTTTCTATGGCGCTACGAGTCTCTTCAATGGAGATAATCTTCTTTTCCTTTTTTTCCGCTATGTCACCATCATCTTCGCGGGTTGACTTAGTTTTTTTGGAAGGCTCGGAATCGATAGCAAAATTACCTTGAGGTAAAAATTTACGATGCGTTTCCGGGGTAAGCGCAATGAAATCAGGGTGATTACCAGAATCAAACCAATGACAGGCCTCACATTGATTGCAGGGCCTATTCTGAGAATCTGGAGATTCGCACAGAAGCGCTTTTGATAGCGAAATAGCAAATTCAAACTTACCCATGCCTGATTGACCATGCATTAGCATCGCATTAGGAAAGGAATTAAAATCCAGGCCATCCCAGACAGCGTGAAGCCAGGGTGCTATCGCTTGAGGTCTCATGCAGGGTTGATCTCGATTGCCTTCAAGAGATTCCATATATGCTCTTTAGTTTGAGTGGCATCAATCAGGTAAAAACGCTGGGGGT